>Ga0210393_10004248_pt1 | contig 11356 bp, 8 predicted proteins | sample IncBWC27OmetaG_FD_160068 | JGI IMG/M metagenome (GOLD analysis project Ga0210393, IMG submission 160068) | Forest soil microbial communities from Barre Woods Harvard Forest LTER site, Petersham, Massachusetts, United States - Inc-BW-C-27-O ...
GGGCAGACATCGAGAAAGATCGCGATGCCGCACAAGACGGTCTGCAGGCTCAGGCGCAAATGCTGGCGGAGGAGATCATGCGGCGCGTGCTGGCGCCGGCCGGGGTTGGGCGTTGATGATTTCGAAAATGACTGCCGCGAAAAGGAATATCCGTGCGATTCTGCTGGCGCTTCTCGTGATGAGTTTCGCCGGAGTTGCGGGATCGGTCCGTGCGCAGGATCAGCCTGCGGCGCCCGCGAAGCAAAAGCAGTCCGATGACTCGTCGAGGCAGCCTGGTTTTGCCCGACGACTGACCCGTGAGACTCGGGAAGCCGCTGGCGAAGAAGAAGAAAAAGACGATAAAGCCCAGTTCAAGGAGTCGCCCGCTGTGCGCTTCATTGCGCGCAAAACGGGCTGGAGTCCCGGTACGGCTTATCTCCTGTGTGTGTTGCTGAATTTTGCCGTGATCGCTTGGATCATCATCTGGGTGAGTCTCAAGTATTTGCCAGGCGCGTTCAGGGCGCGCACTGCGGCCATCCAGAAAGCGATGCAGGAAGCGCAGAAAGCCAGCGAACAAGCGCGCCGGAGGCTGGCTGAGATCGAATCGCGCCTGATGAAGCTCGATGTTGAGATTGGCATGATGCGCGACACTGCGGAAAAAGAAGCCGCTGCCGAGGAAGCGCGCATCCAAGCGGCGGCTCAGGAAGATGCCCGGAAGATGCTGGAATCAGCCCAACTGGAAATCGCGGCCGCACTCAAAGCTGCGCGCCGCGAACTCACGGCCTACGCGGCCGATCTCGCGGTCGGACTGGCGCAGAAACAGATTCACGTGGACGCAGCCACCGATCAGTCGCTGGTGCGGAATTTTGCCGGGCAGTTAGGCGCTTCTTCCGGGACTTCGGCAGATGCACCGGGAAAGGGCAGGCAATAGAACATGGCTTCGGTCGCCAGCACGTACGCCCGCGCCTTCGCGGACGTAGTACTCGGGGCGCATCTCGACGCGAATCGCGCCCTTACCGAACTGCGCGCCATCGCCAGCCTACTGAGCGAGAGTTTGGAGCTGCGGCGAGTGTGGGAGAATCCCGCCATACCCGCCGACCAGAAGCGTCGCGTACTGGACGCGATCGTCGCGCGGGATGGTATTTCAAAGCAAGTGCGAAACTTGGTCGCCGTGCTGATCGATCACCGGCGCGTGCATTTTCTCGAGCCGGTCATCCGGCAACTCGAGAAGGAACTCGACGCCCGCCTAGGCTTCGCCGAGGCCGACATCACCAGTGCCCGCGAATTGGGTGACGCAGAGAAACGTGAGTTTGAGACACAAGTCCAGAAGCTGACCGGAATGAAAGTCCGCGCGCAATACATGCAGGATGCGTCGCTTCTCGGAGGCGCAGTGCTTCGCGTCGGCAGTACGATTTACGACGGTTCGGTAAAAGGGCAATTGGAAAGAATGAAGGCAGCGATTAGCTCCTAAGCCTTTAGCTTTTCGCTTGAACCCGTCGGGCTCAGGTCGAGGCTAAGAAGCTTGGGACGCGGAGGTCGCTGAGAACGGCCGCGGTGCAAGCACAAAGAAGCTTAAGAGCTAACCGCTAAAGGCTAAGAGCTGATTCTATGGCACAGATCAAGGCAGACGAGATTACCAAGCTGATCCGCGAGCAGATTGAGAACTACGACTCGAAGATGTCCGTGGACGAAACCGGCACCGTCATCACGCTGGGCGACGGTATCGCCCGCGTGTATGGACTCGACAAAGTCATGGCTGGCGAACTTCTGTCCTTCCCACACGACGTCGCCGGCATCGCCATGAACCTGGAAGAAGACCAGGTGGGCGTGGTGCTGCTCGGGGAATATACCGAGATTAAAGAAGGCGACGAAGTAAAGCGCACGGGGCGCATCATGAGCGTGCCCGTCGGCGACCGAATGATCGGTCGAGTTGTAGACTCCCTTGGCCGTCCTATCGACGACAAGGGCCCGATCGCCAGCGATCAGTTCATCGCCCTGGAACGGCTTGCTCCGGGCGTGATTGATCGGCAGCCTGTGCGGGAGCCGATGGCTACCGGATTGAAGGCCATCGACAGCATGATCCCCGTGGGTCGCGGTCAGCGCGAATTAATCATCGGCGACCGCCAAACCGGAAAGACTGCAGTCGCGCTCGACACCATCATCAACAGCAAGGGCAATGACTTGATCTGCATTTACAACGCGATCGGGCAGAAGCGGTCCTCCATCGCGCAGGTGGTCAAGATTCTGGAAGACGCCGGAGCGATGGAATACACCATCGTGGTGGCCGCGTCCGCATCGGAACCCGCTCCCATGCAATACATTTCGCCGTATGCGGCAACTGCCTTGGGCGAATATTTCCGCGACAGCAAGCGGCACGCGCTGGTCATCTATGACGATCTTTCGAAGCACGCGGCATCGTACCGCGAAATCTCGCTGCTGTTGCGGCGGCCGCCCGGACGCGAAGCTTATCCTGGGGACGTGTTCTATCTCCACTCGCGGCTGCTGGAGCGCTCGGCCAAATTGAGCGACAAAAATGGCGGCGGATCGCTGACCGCGCTACCGATCATTGAAACGCAGGCTGGCGACGTTTCTGCATACATTCCGACCAATGTAATTTCGATTACAGACGGCCAGATTTATCTGGAAACCGATTTGTTCAACCAGGGCGTCCGTCCCGCAGTCAATGTGGGCTTGTCGGTAAGCCGCGTCGGCGGCAGTGCGCAGATCAAAGCCATGCGGCAGGTTGCCGGAACGCTGAAGCTGGAACTGGCGCAATACCGTGAACTGGCGGCCTTTGCCTCGTTCGGAAGCGACCTTGACAAAGCCACGCAGGCACAACTCAACCGCGGTCAGCGTCTGGTCGAACTGCTCAAGCAGAACCAGTTTTCACCGCTGCCATTCTCCAAGCAGATTTTGATCATCTTTGCGGGAACCGGAGGATTTCTCGACGACCTTCCGGTCAATCAAGTCCGTGACTTCGAGTCGGAGCTCTATAAGTACGTGGACGCAACCAACGTGGGGTTGCTGCGCACGATCATGGAGAAGAAGGTTCTGGATGACAGTCTGAAAGCGCAGTTGACGGACGTAATCAAGCAAGCGAAACAGCAGTTCGTGAGCGAGCGGGAAGCAGTAGCGAAGTAGTATCGGGTAACTAGAACCGAGCCAAGATTCGACCGGTACTAGGTGCTCGCGACTCGGAACCATGCCCAACATTCTCGACATTCGGCGCCGTATCCGCAGCGTGGTGAACACGCGGCAGATCACCAAAGCCATGAAAGTCGTGTCGGCGGCAAAGCTGCGCCGGGCGCAGGATCGCACCATGGCGGCGCGTCCTTATGCAAAGATGTTGACCAATGTTCTGAAGTCGCTGGTGGCGCGTGCCGAGATCTATGATCCGGAGACGGGCGAGCCCAAACATCCCTTGCTGGCGCAACGTGCCGAAAATAACGTTCTGCTGATCGTTGTCACCGGCGACAAGGGCCTGGCCGGAGCCTTCAGCGCGAACGTCACCAAGGCAGCCAGCCGCTTCCTCGACTCCAAGGCGGGAAAGAATGTCGATATTGAGACGATTGGCCGCAAGGGGCGCGACTTCTTGCGAAGGCGCTTTCCCGTCGCTTCCGTGCAGACGCAAAGCCTGGCCGAGACTGAGGAATCGCTGGAAACCCGTGTCGAGGCCGGGGAGCGAGCTGGAGAGATTCAGATCGTAGGAGAGCACGTGGGTGTTCTCGGCAAGCTGGAATTTGCGCAGGCGCGAAAATTAGCGGAAAGCGTCATTGAGCGCTACGAACGGGAAGAGATCGACTCGGTTTATGTGGTGTTCAATGAATTCAAATCCGTGATCGCGCAGCGGCTCATCGTCGAACAAATTCTTCCCATCGAGAAGGTGGGCGAGCAGGCCGTTCGCATGACTGAGGAGATGACGGAAGACGAGAAAAAGAAGGCTAAAGACGCTGCCATCAGCGCCGGCGTGGGAATGCGGAGCGAGAGTCCGGCCGATAAAGTCGCGGAGAAGTTTGCCACTGCGGACGTGGATTACATCTACGAGCAGTCGCCGGAGGAACTGTTCCGGTCGTTGCTGCCGAAATATGTTGGCATTCAGATCTTCCGTGCGCTTCTGGAGTCGGCAGCAGCGGAGCACGCGGCTCGCATGACTGCGATGGATTCCGCCACCAACAACGCCACCGACATGATTGACTCGCTGACGCTGGTCATGAACCGCGCGCGGCAGGCCAAGATCACCAAAGAGATCATTGAGATCGTGAGCGGCGCGGCCGCGATGTAGGAGCAAAGCTAGGAGCTAGCAGCTAGAAGCTGAATTTTATGCCAGAAAATATCGGACATGTGGTTCAAATCTCAGGGCCTGCGGTCGACGTCCAGTTTCCCGAAGGCAAACTGCCGCCAATCTATGAGGCGGTGAGAGTGGTGAGCGACGGCTTCACCGTTCCCACCCCCATCAACGTGATTCTCGAGGTGCAGCAGCACCTCGGCGAAGGGCGCGTGCGCTGTATCGCGATGTCGGCCACCGACGGCATGGTGCGCGGCATGCAAGCCATCGACCAGAACGGACCAATCTCCGTTCCCGTGGGTCGCGGCACGCTGGGGCGCGTGATGAATGTAATCGGGGAACCCGTCGATCAGTTAGGCCCGATCGAATACAAAGAGAGAATGCCGATTCACCGTCTCGCTCCGGCATTCGACGAGCAGGCGACGACCGCCGAAATGTTTGAGACCGGCGTGAAGGTCGTCGATCTTATTCAGCCATTTTTGAAGGGTGGCAAGATCGGCTTGTTCGGCGGCGCCGGTGTGGGAAAGACCGTCGTCATCATGGAGCTGATCAATAACGTAGCCAAGCAGCACGGCGGTTACTCTGTGTTTGCGGGCGTCGGCGAGCGCACTCGCGAAGGCAACGACTTGTGGCTGGAGATGACCGAATCCGGTGTGATCAAGCCAGGCGATCCCGCGCACTCAAAAGCGGCGCTGATCTACGGACAGATGACGGAACCTCCCGGAGCCCGATTGCGCGTAGCGCTGACCGGCCTGACGGTCGCGGAATACTTCCGCGACGCCGAAGGCGCGGACACCTTGCTCTTCATCGACAACATTTTCCGCTTCACGCAAGCGGGATCGGAAGTATCGGCCCTGCTCGGCCGCATGCCCAGCGCAGTAGGTTACCAGCCGAACCTGGCAACAGAGATGGGCGAACTGCAGGAGCGCATCACCTCGACCAAGAAAGGTTCGGTCACTTCGGTGCAGGCGATTTACGTGCCCGCCGACGACTTAACCGACCCCGCGCCTGCAACGACGTTTGCTCACCTCGACGCGACTACCGTGCTCTCCCGCGCCTTGACTGAGATTGGAATTTATCCCGCGGTCGATCCCCTGGCTTCGACATCGCGCATTCTTGATCCCCGTATCGTTGGTCAGGAACATTACGATGTCGCGCAATCGGTGAAGAGAACTCTGCAGACTTATAAAGATCTGCAAGATATCATCGCGATTCTCGGCATCGACGAACTCAGCGAAGATCAAAAGCTCGCTGTGGCGCGGGCGCGAAAAATTCAGCGCTTCCTGTCGCAACCGTTCCACGTGGCTGAGCAATTCACCGGCGCAGCGGGACGTTATGTAAAGATTGCCGACACAGTGAAAGGCTTCAAGGCGATTGTCGAAGGCAAGTATGACGACATTCCCGAGCAGGCTTTTTACATGAAGGGGCCGATTGAAGAAGTGCTGGAAGCTGCGGAGAAAATGAAGACGGCAGCGTAGAACCGCCGCTGGGCCAACGAAACGACCGGACTAATGCCAGATACTTTCCAACTCGAGATCGTCACGCCGGAAAAGAAAGTGGTGGACACGGCGGCGACGGAAGTGCAAATCCCGGGCAAGAACGGCTATCTGGGCGTCCTGCCTGGGCATGCGCCGCTTATCACCGAATTGGCGGTCGGTGAGATTACATACCGCGCCGGCGCGGAAGAGCATAAACTCGCCGTGGCCTGGGGCTTCGCGGAGGTGTTACCGGATAGAGTCACGATACTGGCCGAAACCGCGGAGCGTCCTTCCGAGATTGATGTGGAACGAGCGCGCAAAGCCAAAGACCGTGCCGAGCAGCGCCTTACCAGCGGCGATCCCAACGTAGACGTCGAACGCACGTTGGCTGCGTTGCACAAGGCCGAGACGCGGTTGGATGTGGCTGGAAAGAATCCGTAACACTCTGATAGCATGCGCCTGTCGCGGAGAATGCAATGCGACTTTCTTCAGTTGTCTTCCTCGTGCTTTCGCTGCGCTTCGGCCTCGCGGTGTGCGGCGGTGCTCAACAAAGGAAAGCTGCCGCGCCCTCTGCCCCGCAGGTTTCTCCCGAAGTGCATTCCGATGGCAGTGTAAGTTTCCGCCTTCGCGCGCCAAACGCCAAAGAAGTGTATCTTGCGCGTGAGGGCGCGGAGCAGCAGGCGATGCAGAAAGACAGTGAGGGCGTCTGGAGCCTGACCACTACGCCACTCGCGCCTGACTACTACGGATATTCATTTGTTGCCGATGGTGTGCGTCTGATCGACCCCTCAAATCCTTTGCTCACGCCGAATCTTCTGGCGACGGAGAATGCGGTTCATGTCCCCGGGCCATTGTCACTGCCTTGGGAACTGAACGATGTTCCCCACGGCGAGATTCATCATCATTTCTACAAGTCCAGCGTGGCTGAGGATGAGCGTGATTACTACGTTTACACGCCGTCTGGCTACGCGGGTTCGGGCCAGCGAACTTATCCCGTCCTGTATCTTCTGCATGGTTATAGCGACGATGCCAGCGGATGGACCGCCGTCGGTCGTGCCCACGTGATTCTCGACAATCTGATTGCCCAAGGTAAAGCCAAGCCAATGATTGTGGTCATGCCATTGGGTTATGGCACCATGGACTTTTTGCGGTTGGCGTGGGACGCCTGGAATCACACGGAGTTGCGTGACGTGAACTTTAAGAAGTTTAGCGATGCGCTGCTCACCGAAGTGATGCCGCGGGTCGAAGGCGAATATCGAGTCACAAAAGATCGTAATGCGCGCGCCATTGCGGGATTATCGATGGGCGGCTCGGAGTCCCTGCTCACCGGCCTGAACCACCTCGACAAGTTTTCCTGGATCGGAGCTTTTAGCTCGGGCGGTATCCCTGAAGATTTTGAGAAGGACTTTCCTTCTCTCGATGCAAAAGCAAACCAGCAACTTCATGTGCTCTGGATCGCCTGCGGTACGGAGGACCATCTGATCACCGTCAACCGCAATCTGCGGGGGTGGTTGAAGACCAAGAGTGTGAACCACGCCGATATCGAGACGCCCGGGATGCACACCTGGATGGTATGGCGTCGGAATCTCGCGGAATTTGCGCAGTTGCTATTTCACTAAGATGAGTATGGCAGCCCGCGGAGCAGCCTACGGGACATTCACCCGGTCCCGATTCTCCGACGGTACATACTTCACCGCCGCCGTCCGCTCCAGTTTGTCCCACGCGAACCTGCGCCCTTCCAGGGCGCGCTTCAGGGTCTTGAACAGCACCACGGAAAATAACTGCCGGTACGCGAAGCGTTGCAGCCACACCTGGCTCAACAGCCAGACGTCTTCCTTGTCGTCCGGACGGCGGCGCTCGAGCGCGAACGCGAGGGCCGATGCCAGGAAATCGATCACCAGGAACGCAAAGAAGAACGTGACGAGTTTGTGGAAACTCGCCGGATCTGTAGAATCCGGATGAAAATGCTTTTGGACAAAGTACCAGAGAGAGCCGAAGGCGAACATAATATCGATGAGCGGCGATACCAGCGGCAGCAGGATCTGGAAAATCACGATGTTCGGCAGAGCGACAAAGCCCAACGCCCCTTTGCGCGCGAAAACTCCACTGTGTTTGTAGACGGCTTGCAGAATTCCAAACGACCAGCGAAACCGCTGGCGCATCAGGCCATTGGCATTGGTTGGCGCCTCCGTGTAAGCCAACGCCATGTCTTCATATTCCACACGGTAGCCGCGGCGCAACAGAGCCATTGTCAGATCAGCATCCTCGGCCACTGTATCGATCTGATAGCAGCCGGCCTCGCGCACGGCTGACACCCGCCATGCACCGATGGCCCCTGGAACCACACTCACCGCACCCAGAACGTCCAGAGCGCGGCGTTCAAAATTCTGACTAGTGATATATTCCAGAGCCTGCCAGCGCGTCCACAGATTCACGCGATTGCCTACCTTGGCATTGCCCGCGATTGCGCCGACCTGGGGATTGATGAAATGCGGCACCAGACGGGAGATGGCGTCACCGGCAATGATGGTATCGGCATCGATGCCCACGAAGAGTTCGGCGTCCTGAATTTGCTCGATGCCAAAATTCAGAGCCTCAGCCTTGCCGGCGTTAGGCTTGGTCAGGATGAGAACTTGTCCGGCTTTTTCCTCCGCGACAAACGCGGTTCGCGCTACCTCTAGAGTACGATCCTTGGAGCCGTCGTCGATCACAATTACGCGAAGATTGGGATAGTCGGAGTTGAGCGCGGCGCGAATGGTGCGCACAATAACCTTTTCCTCGTTATAAGCCGGAATTAGAACAGCAACTTTCGGCCTATACGAAGCGACTTCCGCGGGCTTGCCGAAAATCTTCTCCTGCAGCCGGTCGTAGACCGCAGCCGCACCAATAAAAAGCAGGCGCCCGGTCATGAGCAGGTCGCCAAGGAAAAATATCCACGTGATCGACACGATGCCAGCCTCGAAGAGCCAAAAGCCCAATCCATCAAGGCGTGCAGCCCATCGTTCTCCTGCGCTCAAAGGGGCCATCACATCGGCTCGCGTCTTGCCGAACAATTGATATACCGGAACCACCGAGTACCCCCGCGCACGAATCCCGTCGATGATCATGGGCAGCGCGCGAACCGTCTCCGAACGATTGCCGCCGCCGTCATGCAGTAGAACGATGTTGCCGCAACGCAGGTCGTTGGGACCGCAAGGTGGCAAGTGCGCCAGGACGTAGGCAGAAATCTCTTCAGCGGTATGCCGCCGCGGCTTATCACTCCAGTCGTTGGGGTCGACTCGGTTGCCCACGGTGATGTAGCCCATGTCTTGCGCGAACTCGAGCGGCTTTACTTGGTCGGCGGTGTCGGGTTCCTCATCAATCGCATAGGGCGGACGCAGAAGCTTTGCTCGAATTCCCATTAAGCTCGCGAACAGCCGCTCGGTAAGATTCAGTTCCACCTTCATGTGGGTTGGCGAAATATTACTAACATCCGGATGGGTGAAGGTGTGATTACCGATGGTGTGGCCTTCGTTGTAAATACGTTTGGCCAAGCCTGAGAAATCGTCGGTTTGGATGCCGATCAGAAAAAATGTGGCCGGAGCATGCTCACGCTTGAGCACATCGAGAATCTTGGGCGTCCATTCCGGATCGGGGCCATCGTCGAACGTGAGCACTACCTGGTTAGGACTGTAACCGTAACGCCCCACCCGGAAAGGTTCTGGCAGAGACTGGAAATTTTCGTCAGTGATCAGTTTGGTTTTGGCATCGATGGTGAGGTCGCGAGTGCCATGAGTGGGGCGGTCCTCGATTCGAAGGATTTCGCCCTGCCCTTCCATGTCTACATCCTGGCCAGGTGGCACGTCGCGCACTTTATCCGTGGCACCGGCGTCTCCCGGAACGTCCCACACACGCCATAACGACCGATCCTCCCCCCCCAATCGCCACAACGCGAAAGTCTTGATACCCAGTGTCTGCGCCGCCCTCATGTGATTCAGCGCCGTAACCGCATCCAGAAACCAGACGTCGTGGCGGAGACTACGCTCATCCAGATAACTGAAATGCGGATTTAGCGCATCGTCATCGAAGCTGACATCTTCATCGGAATCCCGCGCGGCCAGCCAGGCTTCCTGCACGCTGACGGAACTGTCATGAGCATCCGGCGGAAGCTTGCCCTTCTTCGGCTTGAGCACCCAGTCATAGCCGTAGTTGGCGATTGCACAGATTAATTTTTCCCGCGGGATCATTTTTACGGCGAAGTTGAGATTGTCGACAAACCAATCTTGCGATGCCACCGGTCCCGCCGCGGCGCCGGGATAGTGTTCGTCGTAGTTCATCACGATCACGCCGTCGGCGGGCGCGGAGATAGCGGCGTAATCAAATTCCTGATTATGTGCGGGCACGCTCACATAAAGCTTCATCCCACGCCCGTGTAGGTCCAACGAGAGTTCATTCAGTAGAGCAACATAACCCTTCTGGCCCGAGCTGGGGAAAGCCTCGAAATCCACCATCAACCCGCCGAAACGATCGGAAGAAAGAAAAAGGCTTACCTGATTCCGGAAAACCGCGCGCGCGTCCGAGTTGTTCAGAAACCCCGCGACGTCCACCCAATCAGTGCCGTTGAAATTGTTGACCATGGGAAAGACTTCCATGCTGGAGTCTTCCGCCTTGAGAAACGGCATCACGCGGTCGTCGACGGAGCGCACGCGACTGTCCTGGATCACGTCGAAAAACTTGTTGGTTTGATCATCCACCCCCTGCAGGCGGCCGTCGGTTGTGAGCACGTGCAGCCAGTCCGGATAAAGCAAATCGATCTGACGGGCGAAATCGCGAAGGGACGAAAAACTCGCCGCATCCCAGGGAGCATAAAACGCGGCTCGAATTCCTTCTTCCTGGTTGAGCTTGACCTCAGAGGCCGGCAGTTTCGACTTCCGATGGGAACGGTTCGCCAGCTTCTTCAGACGGTCGCGGGCTTTTTCTTTCTCATTTTCTTTCAAGGCTTTGAAGGCGCGCTTCTGCGGGGAAAACAGCAGTTCGGGTAGGCGCTCGTCCCGCAACGTGGTGTACACGAAGAAGATAATCAGTGCGGTGAAAGTCGCTGCCAGAATGTCGACTAGTCGTCTTAGTCGCTTCCAGCGCGCGCGTTTCGGATCGTAGAAGACAGGTTCAGGCATGGAAGGTTAATCGATCATCGTATGCCGCAAGCGGCGAGTGGTCAATTGTTGAAGGTACGAAGACAGGGCACAGGCACGCAGCAAGTAATGCTTGCCAACTAAGATGCGCCGGCAGCGCACAAAGTTGACTCCAACGCGCTATATTCTCTTCGTGCTGGAACTGGTCCGTAAGGATGTTCGATTCTTTTTTGCGGCTACCCTGGCCGCTCTGGCATTGCGACTGCTCTTCCTGGTGCACTTTCCCGGCATCGTCGACGATTCGCGCCTGTACGCCGATATCGCCATGAACTGGCTGCAGTACGGCGTCTACGGGATTAGCAATTCCGGCCAGGTTGTGCCTACGCTTTCCCGCCTGCCGGGCTATCCTGCATTTCTCGCGGCGGTCTTCGCCGTGTTCGGCTGGAGCAATTTCCGTGCCGTCTTGCTGGTCCAGATCGTGTTCGATCTGGGCACCTGTCTGT
>Ga0210393_10004249_pt1 | contig 11355 bp, 10 predicted proteins | sample IncBWC27OmetaG_FD_160068 | JGI IMG/M metagenome (GOLD analysis project Ga0210393, IMG submission 160068) | Forest soil microbial communities from Barre Woods Harvard Forest LTER site, Petersham, Massachusetts, United States - Inc-BW-C-27-O ...
GTCGAATGCGGAATTGCTGGTATTCGGGATTTAAGAACCAACGCTCTCGAGGACAGGATGGAATCTTTTGTTCTTTCGGAAACTTTGAAGGTTTGCAGTCACTCGCTTATCCGCTGGCCGATTGTTAATTCGAAAACTTCAGTATCTTTATTTGCTATTCGACGAAGACAATCCATTAAATAATGACGACTCAAATTACATCTTTTCGACGGAGGGTCATATAATCTCACTAGAGCAGAAGCATTCGAAACTCCCATCAGCCACGGTGCGACGACTTCGTCGTGCGGAGAACCAACACTGCCCAGCCTATGAGCCTCCTTACTTTATTGGCACGGATGATATGCCTGTGCTGTATGTCGGCATTCGCTCCCGAGCAGATTTTGACTATGCCCGCTTCCTTGTGAGCGCTGCACTCTCAGATGGGGATGAAACATGGTGGCATCCGAGCGGTTGGTGTGTGATACCAATGGTCGACCTCTACGTGAGTTATATCCATGCTACCGAGTCATCGATGGCTGAAACCTAGGCCTTCAGACTCAGGAGTTCATCCTCTCGATAGATGGCAAATCAATAGAGGAGGACACTAGCCCTAGTCTCGAGAAGATTTCTCTTGTTCCTGATGGGTTCATGGTTCAGAGTATCAATGGCGTTCGGATCCGGATAGTAAGCCGATTGGATGGCAGGGGGTATGATGTTGCCAAGTGTTGGTCTCCTTCCCTTGACCCGCCACACTAGCTAGACCCACTGATATCTTCGCACAGTGGGCCCACATACAGTGCTTACAGGTCAAACCATCTATATTAATGACAGGGCGCTAGCCACGGTCCTTTCCGGTGGCGAAGAGACGCAAATCGAAAGGCGACACCCCAATGTCCAGCTCCGAATCTTCATAGATTTCGTCGATGCAAGCTCGTATATCCTATCTGCTGCTGGGGGTTTGGCATCCGATGCAGTCTTCACAGCTAACACTGCACTGTTCGCTGGCAACCCAACAATCCCCTATCAGTCTAGCGGAAAGGCTTTGCGTTTCGGACAAGGAGAAGGCGTCGGGCTAGTCCGAGACCCGGCAAACCCCACTGGGTGCCAGGGATACACGCAGACATTCGCAAATGAAGCAATTCTCGTTCGCCGAGGCGAGTGCACGTTCCTCGAGAAGCTAATGCGTGCGCATGAAGTAGGAGCTTCAGGGGTTGTGGTCATCAATGACTCCGAGGCAGGCATCAATCCATCTGCAGGTATGGAAGATCTCATGGATATTGGCGATTCCCTGGACGATGCGGCTATGGTGCTGTTGCGCGAATCGGACGGGCGCCAGGTTACAGCAATGTTGGATATGGCGGAGGATCACCACGCCGGGCGGGTCGTACTGATCCTGGAGAGCATGGCGCACGATACTGTCTCGGTGGAGCAGGAGCCAGCTCAGGAGCAGGGTAGATTCGCGGAGAAATCTGTGCTATATATCAACGGCCATGCACTTCACAATACAAAATTGTTAGTCTAGATAGAATCGTCTAAGCGGGAAAACCTCTCAATCTATCGGCTGTTCTCATCTAACTTGACTATAGAGTAGACTGGTGCGCCGAGTTTACCTCGGCCTTCGAGGAAGGCCATCTCGGCAATGAAGAGGTATTGCAGCAGGTCGCCACCTAGCTTCGCTACGAGTTCAGTTGCAGCTGCAGCGGATCCACCTGCAAGAAGGTAATATTCCAGGAGGAATAGGAGTGTCCGTGTCAGTTTTTCTAGCAAACCCTCATTCGATCAGGATAGACAAGGCGCACCCGTGGCAAGGATGTCGTCGACGATAACGACCGTCTGCCCAGGCGCAATGGCGTCCGCCTGCATTTCAAACTCGTCCTGTCCAGAGTGGTGATCAACACACCCCCCCAAAAAAGATATCAGCCACCACACCACACCACACCACACGACGAGCCCAACTTTGGGAAGGGTGGGGGCAGGGGTGCTCCGTGGCGTTCAACACAACGACCACAAGATGTCTAAGACGAAAAGAACAAAAAAACGGGTGGGTGTAGACGTGGCGTACCGCTCCGTATTCCTTCTCGTATGTGGCGCGCACGCACTCGCCAGGTAGCTTTCCCCGCTTGCGGACTGGCACAAAAGCGGCGCCGAGTCTGAGAGCGATCACGGGGCCCAGGAGGAAGCCCCGAGCATCGAGCCCGATGACGACATCGATCCTCTTGTTGGGAGAGGTTGGGATAGTATCGGACACGAGGCGATGGACTAGGTGCGTAACGAGCGCTTCAAAGGCTAGCGGGCTACGGAAAACTGGCGAGATGTCACAAAAGGATACACCCTGCCAGTAAGGATCTTAGCAGGGAGAAATAGAGGTTAAGCTGGCCCACTGCGCACCTTTTTCGGAAAGTCTGGGTAGATCTTGAGGAAAGTTTTGATGTAGTCGACGTCCGACATCGTCCTTGAGTCTGTCTCACGGAAGCACGATAATCGATTTGCTTTTTGTGGTAGTCTCCCGAGTCGCTCTGGACTGCATCGTGAAAAAATACTTTCCAAATTCAATCATCACGTTCAAAATCTCCCACTGGCACTCCACTGGCGGGGCGGTGTATCATGATGCTCATAGATTGCCAATACCCTTGCTGTAGGAGACGAGAAAGTATGATGATAAAGGCGAGTAAAACGTGTAATATTTTAAACTATTAGACAGATTCAAGAACTTCTGGCTCCTTGAAGTCCTTTGCCACCCGTGTACCTGTCTCCTGTATGGAATGTGAGCCATCGAACAAAAAAGAATTCCACAAAGAACGTACGTCGGTTGACTCGCCGTAAAGCTCGAGTAGTTTTGATACGTCGAACTTCGGTGCCTTCAGGATTTTCGCCTTGTGGATATACACGTTCTGCAGAGGATAGATGCTCCGCGATGCCTTCTCAATCTCCTTTCCAATCGCTTCTGGTATAAACTTTTGCACCAACTCCTTCAGGTCACAACTCGTCGCCTCTCGTGTCATGATTTCGAACATCTTCTTCCGGATCTCCCGAATCTGACTCGTCTGGGCATACGTCGTCTTGCGCACCTGCGATTGGCGGCGCCTCGTGAACCCAATGGCGAAGAGGCGAAGAAGGTAACCATCGGTCGTCTTGACATCAACATGCGCCTCGATGAGGGTTTGCCATTTGCGCACAAGAGAGCGGAGTTTGTCCGAGGTGAAGGACATGCCATAGAAGTTGGTGAGGCAGTTCTTTCCCTGGACTTCGTCGATGCGGAGTTTAATCTTGCGGAAAGACTGCTCCTCATCTTTATTAAGGTCACCGAGCGAGACCTCGATAATACGACCTTTAAGTGAGTCATTTGCGTTTTCTGTAAGTTGACGATGTGAGAATGTGAGTTGTGAACGAGGGGTTCCCACATACTCAATCCTTGAGAGCGGTTCACAAGAGTCTTCCCCACATTTCTTACTTCGAAGATTGACGGGGCTTTAATGTCATACCAATCTGAGAAAACCATCACTACCGATATCGTTGGTGGAACAAAAGGACGCATACCCTTGCGGGAGAAAGGGTCGACGACCTTTTTCTTGACACCCTTCTTACCCTTGGACAATCGTTTATTCTACCCCGCGAGAGAGTAATGTCAGATTCAGCGTTCGCGGTATGTTGCCCTGATTGCGCACCTTTCCTACAGCCATGATTGAAGAAGAAAAGGGGGTGACGGAGACCGCTTAGGCCAAGCCTTGTTTCGAGATATTCGAGTGGTCGAATCGTGTGCGCGTGTTTTGGTTGGGTTGTCGTGTAACTTTCTGTGGCTTGTGTGGCTTGAACCTTGCTGACACAACTACACAGTTCCTTCCCACGCCCTATGACCTCTCCCTCGACCCTCACTCGCCCGCAATTCGAACAGGCTTGTAAGGCATTCGTCGCGAAACATGCCCATTCAACATTATTTTCCTCGGATGCGTATGGATTGAAAGGATGGTCGTGGGTAGAGCATCCAGTGTGCACACTCCCCAAGTGTCAACACATTACTTTTTGTTCTCATCGTGTTCTCAGACAGTCCCAAGGCTTGGCTATTTGTCTCGCATTGCGATGGTACAAGGTCGCGCTCGAAACGGGGACAGCGATCTTTATCTTTTAGAAGATGATGTTCTAGAGACAGGGGTAGCCGTAGAGGACCCTGCCCTGGCGCCTGGCGGTTCATCGGGATTGCTAATTTGCGGTCAGACTATCACCTTTTCCCCAACATTTCAGGTCCCGGTATTCTACTTCACGGTTCATGATCCCCGTGCGTAACATTTGAAACAATAAAACTTTTTCTCAAGAGAGAGGTATTGCAGATGGTTCCGCGCTCACACTGGAAGAGATTATGAATACGAGCCTGCTTCGTCGCCACACATTGCCTGAAACCCAAATAACACCATTTGCATTGGCGCGTCCAGATGCACCATTTCCGTTGCTGTCGCAAGGAGATCACCCCACCTTAGGAACGCCGGCATGGTTTATTCATCCGTGTGGAACGGGTTTTGCCATGGGCGAATTGATCGGAGAAAAGGACGCCGAGGGGATGCTTGAAGGCGTGAGCGACAAGTGGTTAAACTGGCTGGAGACGTGGTTCATGATGCTGGGGAATATTGTCGAGTTGTGAATGCCTTGTGATAATTGTCGGATCTTGGACATTGCGAGCTTTATAAAAACGGGGTTGCATCCGATTGACGCAACGTCGTTCGTCACACCTACATTGACATCGACAGACAGCCAATCGGCAGTGCTTTGTCAGTTGGGTAAGTTGCATTCGAGCCGGACTCGCCTCAGAGGCGATTGGTTCATATCCGGGATGGTCGCATTTTATTTTATCTGTCCGCGCTGATTTCAGTTATAAAAGGGGTCCACCTACACGATGTACCTTTCTCGTCTGTCCTCAATTACCCGCCCTGCTCTCTCCTCGCGTTTGTTCCCCCTCACCACCCGCTCAATGGTACGCTCGCCCACACTCTTTCCTCCATCGTAGTTTCCCGACGTTCCATAAATAGTCTTATAACGGCCCCCACGAAGTTGTCATTGTCGCCGCTGCCCGCACCCCCGTCGGCTCCTTCAATGGCGCCCTCAAGTCCCTCACCGCACCCGAACTCGGAGTTCTCGCCCTCAAGCGTGCCTTCGAGCAGTCCAAAGTTGAACCCGCGACCGTAGAGGAGATCTACTTCGGCAACGTCGTGCAGGCCGGTGTCGGCCAGTCCCCCGCACGACAAGTTGCCCTCGGTGCTGGCATGTCGGTCACATCTGATGCGACCACCATCAACAAAGTCTGTGCGAGCGGCCTCAAGACCATCATGCTCGCGTCCCAATCTATTGCTTCGGGTTATAAAAGTGTGGTCGCTGCTGGTGGTATGGAGAGCATGAGCAATGCTCCGTAAGTCGCTCCAGATGTGAGCCCGCTACGGAATGAAAGCTTATGCAATGTATGTTAGCTTCCTCCTTCCCCGACAGAACCCCAACTTTGGAAAGATCGAGGCCAGAGACTCACTAGAGAATGACGGTCTCCTCGATGCGTATGACAAGGTCGCTATGGGCAACTGCGCCGAGCTCTGCGCCGAAAGGAACGAAATCTCCCGCGAGTCCCTCGATGCGCACGCCATCGAATCGTACAGGCGTGCAGAACGTGCATGGAAGGAGGGTGCATTCGATGCGGAGGTGGTTCCTGTCGTTATCAAGGGCAAGAAAGGTGACACGGTGGTGAAAGAAGACGAGGAGTACAAGAAGGTCATCTACGAGAAGATCCCGACACTCAAATCTGCGTTCAAGCAGGGCGGTCGGATTACCGCCGCCAACTCATCCAGCATCAACGATGGCGCCTCGGCTCTCATCTTGATGTCGGCGGAGAAAGCGAAGGAGCTTGGTGTCAAGCCTTTGGCCAAGATCATTTGTGAGCTGCCCACGCAGACTGACTTGATGTTCGAGATATTGACTTGTATGCAGCATATGCTGACGGTGGTGTGGAGCCGAAATTCTTCCCTGAGGCTCCCACTGTCGCGCTTCCTATTGCTCTGGAGAGGGCTGGCTTGAAGCCAGCGGACATCGCCGTATGGGAAATCAATGAAGCCTTCTCTGTCGTCGTCCGCATCGTTGAGAAGGTCCTGGGGGTTGATCCTTCAAAGATCAACGTTAATGGGTGCGCCAAATCCTTTTTGTAGCTCATGCGTCTAGATCCCAACACGATGTACTTCTGCAGTGGTGCTGTTGCGCTCGGCCATGCTATCGGCAACTCTGGTTCCCGCATCATTGTCTCCTTAGTGCACGCACTTAAGGCTGGCGAGTACGGCGCTGCTGGTATCTGCAATGGGGTTCGTTTTGTGCTTCCTTGATTGTGTTCCAGGACTTACATCGAGATTTTAGGGTGGCGCGGCTTCGGCACTCATCATCCAGAGGCTATAAAAGTAGCATCGAGGGTTTTCACGATCTTGAGCTGTCCTCGCATTGTGCCATACATTTATCGACTCGGCATTGTAATCACGTAGAACTTTATCAAATAGGACATGGAATGGCAGTTTCACACCAAGTTTGTCCCCGTCCTCTATCACTTAACAGCTACCGTTTAGTGGTATCACTATCACTGATCCGGATGTCCCCTCTCAGTGTATTGACAGACATATGAGACGTGCGCTATATCCTTGGAGAACGCCACCATCAACTCTCTCAATGATGCTGTGATATGACACCTAGTTCGTTGCTCCTTCTCAGGAGATTCTGATATTTGCACTTCAGTTTCCGCCAGCCTCGTCCATCTTCGCATGTACCCTCAAACAGTGAGGATACGAAGCACGGTATTTCGACGACAGGACCATTCGTTGTAAAGCCAGAAGGCATGAACGTGCTGTCAGATATCCAAACCTCGCTGGTTATTTGGATGAGAGTATTTGGGGACGCTCGGACGTCCCAGGCTCCTGGAGAGCTTTTGTCCCGTGAGCATCGTGATCACGGTCACTTTTCCCAAACTTGGGACACGTCGATCAGGACCCAGATGGTACAGGCTTAGATGCGAAGAGAGACGTAACGAATGCTCACCTCGGTACACTCGCGTTAGTCGCGTACGAGAATTGAGGTGCTGCGGCCTGGAATGACTACCTACCGGACATGTAACCGAGTATCCAAAAGGAACCAAATTTGAAACGGGGTGAAAATGAGCGTTACCTAATGCGTCAGAAGGTGTCCGTTTCGCTGTCCATCACAGGCAGGATGCAAATGTCCGTTATGGTAATATGCTGGGATGGGATGAATATGCGGGGTATCTAATCTAGCCGGTCGCTTAAGCGCGATCCGGCTTGCTTGCGGCTCCGACTGGGCCGACAGGTTTCTTTTCGAGTCCGCTGGTATGTGCCCTTTGGGTACCGTGGGTCCACTCTCTCTAGCTTATAATGCAAAGGCTCAGACAAGTTATAACTTCAAGCGGCTGCCTTGAACTGGGGGCGTTACTTCGTGGCTAAGCATTATATAATTGTCTCCTATCAATCCGTCATCATGCTACTACGTTGATTCGAGAGAGATGCATGATCCTCCCTTCCTATCGCGTAGCCCTCTGTTTATTATGCACACTTGCAACAACACAAGTAATACTAATGGATACACGACGAAGGTCGTTCTACGTCGCCTAGCATCGCAAATTCCCAACTTCTAGCCAAACTTGTTGGACAGTTGACGTCGCAGCCTTCAGTCTAGGCACCAGTCATCATAGGTACGAGTATTCCTCCCCCAAGGAAACGTCCTTCCCGGAAAATACACTCACCGAACAGGACGGCCATCATAGGTCCTACTGTACAGACATCTCAGTTTATGTTGGAGGAGGTGCAACCACATGCGCTCCTTGACATTGGACCAGCGCCGGGACGGACTCGGACGCGTTCCATGATAACAAGGCAGTAGACTACCTACCCAGAGGCTGCTCCAGTCGCTTCCCCCCTGACTGATGCCCTCGCTCCTTTCCCTCACGTCGAGACCGTCATCTTCTTCCAATAATTCATATGTGTACTATTGCGCCAAATCGCGCAAGGTCCCCATGTTCCTGTATACAAGGAACACGGGGTTCTAACGTGATTTAAAGTAGTATTTAGGAGCCTATACTTCGCGTACGCTTCTTGATGACCAGTAAGCAATGGTGACGTGCAAATTCTTCACGACTATTGGCGAAGTTGCTCGTGCGATCACGCTGGCACAATCCACGAAGAGCAGGCATCAATACAGACATAGTGACTACGCCACTGGAAGAACAGGGAAGCTCGACATTTGCATGATATTCTTACACCTACCATGGTACAGTTTTATGCGCGTGCAGTGGATAGTAAAGTCATTCAGAATGGGATCTGGGCCAGTCAGTTTGCGCTCTCTGTGAGAACTAAACACCAACCCCTCTACCACTGGCATGACATGAAAAGCCTTCTATGACAAGGGTCCCTTGAAAACCATTTTCGGCCAGTGGCCCCCGTATGAAGGTGCATAGTATACATATATTGCAACCTCATACTAGAGAATTCTCCGGGAGCCTACGATGTCCAAAATCAAGCTGAGTTGTATCTAAATGTCACAGTGTAAGCCTTCATTGGAATCTGGGGACATAGTACCTTTTTCGGGTTGTATGATATCAGTCCCGTTTCTTAGATGAGTGCCGTTAAGATACTTGGCGCAACCACGATCTGGGTGGGAATGACCTGAGTGTATATACAGCTATTCCATTTCATTATACCTGTGCACATGTCTGAAATGCTCCAAGATATTACCCTTGTCATCTTGTAAATCCCGAGCATGCATTGTACCACTGACATGATTGTCGGAAGTCGGCGTATTTAGTCTGCATGGACACGTGACTAGCGGAATTCCACGTGATCGAACAGGCATAGGCAGGCCAGCTCGCACGAGGCCTTTTCTCGATACTTGTCTCACATGTAATGTTTTTTTATTGGTATGTTGTTCAGAAATCTCATCTCGCTGTGTTTCTGCATGAGATCTGGTCCAGAGTTATTGAACGGCGCCAGTGGCTGCGTGTGTTTATGTTTTACCCATTTCCTGCTCTAATCGTATGCACTTAGTTGGTTTCGGTTTGCCATAGTGTCGTGGTGACCGTCAAAGATATGAAATGGGAAACACTCTCCCTGCCGCAATGTCACTCAGAATCTAGCCTCGGATCCTGGGAATTCTCGCGCTATCGAGGGCTCATCGAGTTTAGCCTTGATGGTGACACTCTGGATTAACGTGGTGACCGATAGTACCTCATTGGTGTCACCAGCCAACACTCTATGGGGTTGTCCGCCCTACTTTCTGGCCCATCGAAAGCCTCGAGGGACTCCCACTCTTCGTGTTCGTACGTGCGACTTTGATCGCTGGGTTCCCATTTGGAAGTGAAGAGTTTGTATGATCGTATTCACTCATCAACGGCGCAAATAAGCTAGGTCTTCTGATCACAGCATCGATAATCGATATCTACGATAGGAATAATGCTCTGAAGCTTATGGGGGACGAGCAGCAAACATGCGTCAATGATAAGTATAGCCTTTGTCAAGTTGCCTGTAACTGAACTAGATTTGTGCCACGGCGCGGCAGCATCCGATGAAGTTGTTAGGATGAGCAAGCATTCCCATGCACGAAAGACTCTAACAACCAACTAACGACAAGGCATCGTCAAATTATAATTATACAATGTGAACCTTCGTTGGTCTGTTTGTTATGCAGTGTCGCTGCCTATCACAAGCACCATGGGATTTCCGATCAAAGCAGAAATCTTTTGCCCTGCACGATCCCAGTTCACGGCTGACCTTGACTCCGTTCTGATATGTAATCTGGTGTCTATAGCACTCTGCTTGGCAGTCCTTGAGTGTATCGCGGATTCCCGTTGACGGACGAAGCCCAACAATCCTGACGAATCTGATTGTCTCACATGACAGGTTCTCCACGGTCTACGATCCCAAAAAGCACCCCACAGGGGAAGTGCTTAGATACGCCACTGACAAGCCAGCCAAACATTACGACCCTCACCTGCTAACTGGGGGCCAATATCCCCGCGTAGGGGTTAGGCTCATGTGATTCGGTTCTTTCTTCGTATTAAGGTTCCTGATGGGTGGGATAGTTTATCCTGCTACTGGAGTGCTCACAAGGCACATGCAATTGCTATATCGTACCTATCTGGATATTTATCGCCTCTATGTTCCACAAGAGGGAAGACCTGATCGGGTGGCTCACATGCTCACATGTTAGCGCCTTGATCGGGCGAGCTGCGCCTACCTTCTACGTCATGGATAGACGAATGGGCGTGTGCCTTGTACGGCATCCCTGTAAAGTTATGTCGACGAATGGCGTTTTCGGGGACTTCTTTTTTGTGCGTTCTGACCTCAGCTCTGGTCTAGCTCTAGCTTTTCTATCCGACGGTGGGCATCACATTACTCCGTACAAGATTATTTTTGTTCCTTGACCGCATTGCCATAATCGTCGGTGATGGCGCGCTAGTCTTGATGGCAGATATTCTGGGCGAGCTCCTGACGGCCAAGGAGAGAACAAGTTCCTGGAGCCTGAAAAAGTATAGTGAACGTGAATATTTTGGACATTCGAACCTAGTGAATCGCCCAGCTTGGTATCTTAAGAATTGTAAGTACTTGTCTAACCCTGTGTGCTGTCTCGTTGATCGAATATATAACATACGTTGGTGCAATTAACAATCCTATCATTGAGAACTTGATTTACCTCTGTAATGCGTCCCAAGATTGATTTTAAATGGGAAGTCATGACTTCGATCAAGGTTTCCGACACACCGCCTTGTACTCGCCTAAATACAGAGAAGCTACGCGGCAGTAACAGGTGTATGATGGACGGAGACTCGGAGAAGGCAGAGCACATGTTTGACAGCGTTAAACAGTCACAACTCTGAAATGTCTCGCTAGATTTTCTGTGAGTTCGGCTCATAGACTCGAAACGACTGTCTCCAAACTATGGCGGACTTTCGGTATAACGTCGGGTCCGGTCGGGAGAGAGGGCTTCCACGTGCAGTAGCAAATAGACTTGTACCTGATCGTAAAGGCAAACAGTTTGCCTCTTTTGGACTTTGCTGTCCCGTAGCGATTGAGTGCGACCGCTGCCAGCAGTATTAGTGCCTGTTGCGGTATTTCCTACCTCGTCACTATGGTGCTGTCTCCGAAGATCCCACACCCTCCACATCCATCCGAGCCCGCCGCACTAAGTGCATCAAACCTCGAATTGCTCGCTACGCCTCATGAGGAAAATCGAGTGCAAGAATTCGTCGCATCCCAAACCAGATATGTCAAGGCTCGAGCGAACGAGGGTCGTGCCGTGCGTACGTCCTGGGACATCACTACGCCAGAAAAGGACAGGATGCGCCTATACGAGCTATCTGCT
>Ga0210393_10004250_pt1 | contig 11355 bp, 12 predicted proteins | sample IncBWC27OmetaG_FD_160068 | JGI IMG/M metagenome (GOLD analysis project Ga0210393, IMG submission 160068) | Forest soil microbial communities from Barre Woods Harvard Forest LTER site, Petersham, Massachusetts, United States - Inc-BW-C-27-O ...
GAACGTCAGCAGTACGGACACGACCAACCGCTGGCGCACATGATGCAACCGAAAGTGACCGAGCTCGTGCGCCAGCACCGCTTCGATTTCCGGCGGCTCGATCCGCGACAGCAAGGTGTCGAAGAACACGATGCGCTTGTTACGTCCGATGCCGGTGAAGTACGCGTTGCCGTGCGCCGAGCGCAGCGATCCGTCCATCACGAAGACGCCGCCACGCGCCGCAAATCCGCAGCGCTCGAGCAAAGTTTCCACCCGTTTCTTGAGCGCATCGTCGGCCAGGGGCGAAAAACGATTGAAGAGAGGCGCAATGAACTTTGGATAGCCCCAGGTCAGAACCAACGTCCAGACCAGCCAGACCGACCAGACCCACAGCCACCACCGGGGTCCCGCGCGCTCCATGAGGGTGAGTGCGGCCAGCAAGAGCGGGCCGCCGAGCACGGCGGCCAGCAGCAATTGCTTGGCGACATCGGTGGCGTACAGCCGCGGCGAGACTCGATTGAACCCGAAGCGCGCCTCGATGACGAAGGTTCTCCACAGCGAGAAGGGCAAACCGACTAACTGCAGCAGCAACAACAGAGTGGCCACGACGCACATCCCGCGCCAGGGCTCGCCCATGCTCGTGCGGCGCCAGAGCTCGTCGATCAAGCTCAAACCGCCGCCCAAGGTCAGCACGAGCTTGACCAGCGCCTCGACGACGGTGGCGTATCGTCCCAACCGCGCACGCGCGGCAGTGTAGTCGGCCGCCTTCTGTTGATCCTCGAGCGCGACCTGCGCGCGAAACGGCTCGGGGACCAGGTTGCGATGGGCCAGGACCGCCGCGATCTGACGCGACCCCAGCCACCATCGAATCAGCGTCTCCGCCGTGAGGGCAATGAGGAAGGCCCAAGTCAACCAGTGCACGTCAATCACTCTCCCGTTTGGCGAACAGCGTAGACGAATTGCGTTCGCTGCGAAACACCAGCGGTTTCTCCCCCGGGTCCAGGCGCGGCGCACCGACCGCCGCGTGCGGGGCGCCTGGCGGCCGCCGTTCCTTCGTCGCCGGACGATCTGCTCGGGCGACCGCCTCTGTCACGAGATGATGGTACGGCGACAAATCACACACAGGATCGGCATTCGCGGCATCGCCCGTCAAGAGGTACGCCTGGCAGCGGCATCCGCCGAAATCCTTGGTTTTTTCCGGGCAGGTTCGGCAGGGCTCCTTCATCCACGCGTCGCCGCGAAAATGATTGAAGCTCGCGGAGTCGTACCAAATCTGCTGGACTCCCATCTCGCGCACATTGGGAAATTCGAGACCGGGCAGCATGCGCGCGGCGTGGCAAGGCAGCGCCGTCCCATCGGGCGTGACGGTGAGAAAGATCGAGCCCAAGCCGTTCATACAGGCCTTGGGGCGGCGCTCGAAGTAGTCGGGCACCACGAAGAAGATCCGCATCTTTTGTCCGATGCGCTCGCGGAAGCGCTGCAGGACTTGCTCTGCCCGCTCCAGCTGCACGCGGCTGGGCAGCAATTGTTCGCGGTTGTGCCAGGCCCAGCCGTAGTACTGCGTGTTCGCCAATTCCACATAGTCGGCGCCGAATCGCAGCGCCATCTCCAGGATTTCCTCCACGTGATCGATGTTGTGCCGGTGTAGAACCACGTTGAGCACCATGGGATAGTCGTGCCTCTCGATCAGAGCAGCGACGGCCGATTTCAGTTCGAAGGTGCGGGTGCTGCTCAGGAAATCGTTCATCTGCTGCGTGCTGTCCTGGAAGGACAGCTGGATGTGGTCCAGCCCGGCTTCCTTCAGGGCGGCGAGGCGCTTGTCGGTCAGGCCCACGCCCGAGGTGATGAGATTGCTGTAGAAACCCAGGCGGTGCGCCTCGGCGACGATGGGTTCCAAGTCGTCCCGTGTCAGGGGCTCGCCGCCCGACAGACCCAATTGCACGGCACCCAGGGCCCGCGCCTCACGCAGCACCCGGATCCAGTCATCCGTGCAAAGCTCCGCGCCGCTGCGGGCGAAGTCGGTGGGGTTGTAGCAAAAAACACAGTGCAAGGGGCAGCGGTACGTGAGCTCGAGCAAGAGCCACAGCGGCGGACCCGGCCGCGCGGGGTTGGTCACGGCAGGATTTGCAACCATCTCTTGTCCACCGCCATGCCGACGAAGCCCATGACGTCCGCGGATAAGCCGGACGCCGCGAAGGCGCGCTCGAGATCCGCCGTGATGTCGGCAATCGTCGCCGCCCCGTCGCAGCGTTTCAGAATCTGCCCGGCGCTGCCGTTCAACTTGATCATGCCTTCGGGGTAGAGGAGCACATAGGCATTTTGAGCAGGCTCCCATTGCAGCCGGAAACCGTGCCCGATCGCGGGCCGCGACTCTGTGCTCAAGGTCGGTTGACTCACAGCGGCCTCATGTAGCGCAGTGCCATGGCGTCGCTCATTTGCCACAGCACGTCGAGCTTGAACTTGAGAATGTCGAGCGCGCGCTCCTGCATCACCCGGGTATCGAAGCGCTTAAGTGTAACGGCAAGACCGAATTCGACATCACGGCGCGCCAGGCTCACCCGGCTCTGAAAGTACCCGAGCCCCGCGGGGTCGATCCACGGATAGTGCTGCGGCCAATTCGCCAGGCGTTGTTTGTGGATCTCCGGCGCGAAGAGTTCCGTCAGCGAGGAGCACACCGCTTCAGGCCAAGGGGCGCGGCGCGCGAAATTGACATAGGCGTCGACCGCAAAGCGAACGCCCGGCAGCACCTCCTCGAGGCTCTCCACCGCCGCACGGGACAAGCCCACCGCCTCGGCCAGCCGCAGCCAGGATTCGATCCCGCCTGGGTCCTCGCCGTAACCGTCGTGGTCGAGAATGCGCTGCACCCAGGCACGGCGCACCTCGCGATCCGTGCAGTTCGCGAGAATGGCGGCGTCCTTGATGGGGATGTTGATCTGGTAGTAGAAGCGATTCGCGACCCAGCCGCGAATCTGCGCGGGACTGGCGCCGCCGGAATTCAGCATCTGGTTGAAGGGATGATGAATGTGGTAGGCGCGACCGGAAGATCGAAGCTGCGCCTCGAACTCCTCGCGGCTCCAGGCGGCTGCGCTCACAGTTCGATTTCCATGCCGTCGCGCGCGACCTCGACACCGCGCCGGAGAAGTTCGGCCGATTCCGCAGAAGCTTCGTCGAGAATGGGATTGGTGTTGTTGATGTGGATGAGAATCTTGCGCGTGGCGGGCGGCAGCCGATCCAGCCACTCCAGCATGCCGCCGGGGCCGCTTTGCGGCAGGTGTCCGATATCGCGGGCGCGTTTGCCCGAAACACCTAGCCGGATCATCTCGTCATCGGTCCAAAACGTGCCATCCACGAGCACGCAGGCCGCGGACTGCATGGCGCCCCAAACCCGATCGTCGATGGCGGCGAGGCCCGGTGCGTAGAACACCGTTCGTCCGCTCTGCTCGTCCTCGATCAGCAGGGCCAGGTTGTCGCCTGGAACCGGCGAATCGCGGTTCGGCGAATAAGGCGCAGGCTTGCCGGCCACTCCTAAGGCGCGCCACTTCACTCCCTGCAGGGCGTCGATCTTGAATCCGGCGCCTTCCAAGTCGATGCGATGCCGATCGACCCCGCAAAAGAATTCGAGCACGCCGAGCACGGGATTGCCTTGGGTCAGGTCTTCATAGGCGCTGTCGGTGCACCAGATGGGCCACGGCCGCACCGATTCGCGCAACATATAGAGTCCGGTGGTGTGATCGACTTGACCGTCGACGAGAACGATGGCGACGATGGCGGTATCTCGTATCGCCCGGCCCGGCTGCATATCTGGGTTCGACTGAAGTTGCACCAGTACGTCCGGCGATGCGTTGACCAGAACCCAAGAAGAGCCGCCGGCGACGGCAATGGAAGACTGGGTACGCGCCTGCCCCCGCAACCTGCCCGATCGAAAACCCTTGCAGTTGGGGCAGTTGCAATTCCATTGGGGGAAACCGCCGCCGGCGGCCGACCCCAGCACCCTGATTTTCAAGGAAGAAGTGGGTGCCGCCCTAAAGTCAAGGCGGTCACCCTCGCCATTCAGCGATTCGCTACATACATCGTAATTTCCATGCCGAACCGTAATTCAACCGCCTGTGGTGTTTCCCATTTCATAGCGAATCTCCTAGTTGAGGTACGATTCCATGGTCCTCCCGGCGCAACGTTGGTCGAATCAGCGGCATCATGAAACTGCACTCAAGAATTTCATGAGCGCAGATGGGCGCACGGGGCACGGGCACGGGGGGCCGCCGGACGAGCGGGACGGGCGCTTGGGTTCGGTGCCCCGCCCCCCCTGGTACCATGCGCGGCAATGAGACTGCGCACCCGCCTGAATCTCGTGGTTGCGGCCTTGAGTGCCGCCTTTCTCGTCGTGCTGATCGCGGCCGAGGTCGAGAGTGCGCGCAACTCCGTGCGCGAGGAGATCGAGGCTGCGAACCGCGTGGCCTCGCAGCTCTTGGGCAGCCTTGCCGCGGTGTACTCCCAGGTGGGCGGACCCGACCTCGTGCTGCATTTCCTGCAGCAATTGGGCCGAGTTCGCGCCAATGAGGTGTTTCTGCAAACCAACACGGGAGAGATTCTGTACCACTCGCCGCCGGCGACCTACAAGGCCGGACGCGAAGCGCCGGCGTGGTTCACTCATCTATTGGCGCCCCATCCAGCGAAGTATACGTTTCCGCTGCGCGGCGGTGTGATGCTCGTGGTCCAGGCGCAGCCTTCGCGCGCGGTACTCGATGCGTGGGACGACGTCACATTTCTGGCCGCCATCGCCGCCGCCATGTTCGTCATCGTGAACGGACTAGCCTTCTGGTCGGTGAAGCGCGCTCTCAAACCCTTCCCGGTCATCGCCGAGGGTCTCGAACGAGTGCAGCAGGGAGATCTGGGCTATCGTCTACCGCCGCTCGCGGGCAACGAAGCCCACGCGATCGGCGCCGCGTTCAACCGCATGGCGCAGGCCGTGCAGGACAAGGTTCTGGCCGAGCGCAAGGCGCACGACGCCGAGGCACGCCTCGAACAGCGCCGCGAGATGGCGTCGCTCGCGGACCAACGCGTCGAGGAGGAAAGACGCCTGATTGCGCACGAACTGCACGATGAGTTCGGCCAGTCGGTCACCGCGATTCGCAGCCTCGCGCTGGCGATCGCCTCGCAGGGGGGCATCAAGGACCCCGCAACCGGCGAGGTGGCGCGGTTGATTTCCGACGAGGCGGCGCGCTTGTACGACGCCATGCACGGGCTGATTCCAAGACTGGCTCCGCTGTCGCTCGACTCCCTCGGGCTGGCCGCGACACTGGAGAGCCTGGTCCGCGACAGCCAGCGGCGCCATCCGTCGATCGCCCTCTCGCTTCGCCAGCAACTGCCCGATGAACTCGGGCCAAGCGTCACACTCGCCATCTACCGCGTGGTGCAGGAGGGTTTGATCAACGCCCTGCGCCATGCGCAGGCCTCCCGGGTGGATATCGTCGTGGAGGGCGGCATCCGCAGAGTCATGGCCACCGTGACCGACGACGGCGTTGGACTGTCCGCCGAGTGGGCGCGCCCCGGACATTTTGGACTGCGCGGTTTGACGGACCGCGTGCAACAATTGGGAGGTATGTTCAACATCGGCAATCATGAAGGCTGCGGCGTCCGGCTTACCGCCGACATCCCGTTGGACGGGCCGCCGTGATTCGCGTGCTCCTGGTCGACGATCACGCGGTTGTGCGCACGGGATTTCGGCTGCTGCTGCAATCCGTGGCGGACATGTCGGTCGTCGCCGAGGCTGAGTCCGGGGAAGCGGCGTGCCAGCTATATGTCGAACACAATCCCGACGTGGTGGTCATGGATCTCGCCATGCCGGGCATGGGCGGACTAGAGGCGCTGCGGCGAATCCGCGCCCGCGAACCCCACGCGCAAATTCTGGCGCTATCGGCGCATGATGATCCGATGCACGCCCGCCGCGCACTTCAGGAAGGCGCGCTCGGCTTCCTCTCGAAACGCAGCGCACCGGAGGCGCTGCTCGAAGCGGTAAGCATCGTCGCCGCCGGGCGCCGCTACATCGACCCCGCTCTCGCGCAGAAGCTCGCGCTGGCGGAATTCGATGGCGCAGCCAAGTCGCCGGTCGAGCGGCTGTCGGACCGCGAATTCGAGGTTTTTGTCCGCCTTGCCGGCGGCGCGACCGTTCAGCGTATCGCCACGGACCTCAATCTATCGGGGTCGACCGTCGGCACTCATTTGTACAACATCAAGCAGAAACTCGGCGTCGCGAATCAATCCGAGCTGACGCTGATCGCCATACGCCACGGCCTCATCGAGGCCTGAGCGATTTTCACCCGAGAGACCCATGACCCAACAAACCGTTCACCAAAACATTCAGATCTCCGCACTGTCCGGCGACCAGCACGACGCCTGGCTGCCGCTGTGGCGGGGTTATCAAGCTTTCTACAAGGTCGATATACCGGCCGACGTGTCGGCGGTCACCTGGTCTCGATTGCTGGATCCCGCGGAGCCGATGGGGGCTGCGCTGGCCTGGGACGGGCCGCGGGCCGTGGGACTGGTACACCACATCCGGCATCGGTCCTGCTGGACCGTCGGAGACTATATTTACTTGCAGGACCTGTTCGTGAGCCCGGACACCCGCGGCTCTGGGATCGGACGCAAACTCATCGAGTATGTGTACGGCATTGCGCGCACTCAAGGGTGCGCGCGGGTGCACTGGCTCACCCATGAATCGAACACCGACGCCATGCTGTTGTACGACCGGATCGCGACCCGGTCAGGATTCGTGCAGTACCGGCACGCGATCGGCTAGCACTGCCCGCCGGCGCGTTTCCAGCCCACCTTCGCGATACCTAGGTACTCTCCAGCGAATCGATCCGATCGCGATAGAACGCCAGGTATCCCTTGATCGCCTCGACGGCCGCGTAGGGCTCTTCGTATGTCCACACGGCGTTGATGGACTTCGCCCCGCCCAAGGGAATGCTGTAGTAGGAGCAATCGCCCTTGTAGGGGCAGTAGGTCGCATGATCCGTTCTCTGCAACAGCGACAGATCGGCGTCGCGTCTCGGCAGGTACAGCGTCGGCGGGTAGCTTGCCTCCCGCAGTATCAGGGCGCTGCGGGTGTTGACGATTACCTTTCCCGCCACGCGAACCACGACGTGCGCGGCGTTGGCCTCGATGCTGATCGGATGATCGGGTCAGGGACCCCGGACCTGCTTGCTCATATGACCCAGTATCTCAGACTGCGCAGCGATTCGTCAGACCTGCGCGTCGTCAGACCTGCGCGGTGCCACCATCGACGAATAGTTCGATGCCGGTGACGAAACTCGAGTCATCCGAAGCCAGGAAGATCGCCGCCTTGGCGATTTCGTCCGCCTCGCCCATGCGCCCCATGGGGATGCCGGCCACGATTTGTGCGATAGCGTCCTTCGGCAGTGGGGCGAGTATGGGTGTGTCGATGGTCCCGGGGCTGATGACATTGGCGCGAATTTTCCGGTCCTTGAGTTCCAGTGTCCAGGTTCGCACGAAGGAGCGAATCGCCGCCTTGGTGGCGCTGTACACACCGAAGGCCGGGATACCTTTGATACTGGCGATCGAGCCGGTGAGAATGATGGAGCCGCCGTCGCTCAGGAGCGGCAACGCCTTTTGCACCGTGAACAACGTTCCTTTCACATTGACGTCGAACGTCTTGTCGAAGTGCTCCTCCGTCACGGCGGCGGTCGGAAGAAACTCGCCGACTCCGGCATTGGCAAACACAATGTCGACACGGCCCTTCTCGGCTTTGACGATGCCGTAGAGACGATCCAGGTCCGCGAGCCGTGCGACATCGCCTTGCACGCCCGTCACGTTGCCGCCGATGTCTTTGACGGCCGCATCGAGCTCTGCGCGGCGCCGGCCCATGATGAACACGTAGGCCCCTTCGGCGACGAAGCGTTTGGCCGTGGCCAGACCCATCCCTGAGGTGCCGCCGGTGATGACTGCGACTTTGTTCTGAAGCTTGCCCATGTCGTACTCCTTTCCAATGTCCCGTTGCGATGGTTGCAGTGTCCACCCTCTGCGAGCGTTGGATAAGTCCATCCGTTCGGCATACTATTCATTCCTGTTTCGCATGAATTGAGACCCGCCATGGACCGCTTCCTCCTCATGCAGAGCTTTGCCCGCGCCGTCGAAATGGGCAGTTTCTCCGCTGTCGCCCGCGAACTCGGCACGGGACAGCCCAATATCAGCCGCCAGATTGCCTCGCTCGAGCGCCATCTCGGCACGCGCCTGTTACACCGCTCCACCCGCAAGTTGACCCTGACACCGGAGGGCGAGCGCTACTACGTGGAGGCGCGCCGGGTGCTCGATGCCATCGCGGAAGCCGAGTCAAACGCGCGCGGCGAGAATGCGCCGCGCGGGCTTTTGCGGGTTGCCTGCCCTACGCTGCTCGGCCGCACCCATGTACTTCCCCATGTGAAACCTTTGCTCCGCCAATACCCGCAGCTGGAAATCGATTTGCAAATCGGCGATCGCTACGTCGATCTCGTCGAGGAAGGGATTGATCTCGCCATCCGCATCGGCACGCTCAAGGACAGCGCCCTCAAAGCACGCCGCATCGGGTCGGCCGAGCGAGTCTGCGTCGCGAGCCGCGAGTACCTGGCGGAGCGCTCCGAGCCCGCGCTGCCCCACGAGCTGCGCAGTCACAACTGCATCGTGTACACGCTGGCCTCCGCCGGCAACCGCTGGTCTTTCGGCGGCAGCGACGTCACGGTGCATGGGTCCTTTCGCGTGAACACGCCCGACGGCATCCGCAGCGCGGTGCTCGACGGCATCGGCATTGCCTATTCGCCGGCCTGGCTTTTCGAAGATGCGATACGCGATGGCCGCCTCAAAGTATTGCTGGCGACGCACCGTGGACCACCGGTGCCCATCCACTTTGTTTACGCCGCCAATCGTTTGTTGCCGACGCGGGCGCGGCTGTTCATGGATTTCATCGCGTCGGCTTTTGCCCGAGACCCCGCGCTGAACGCGAGTTAGCATCTCCGCACTGCACCACTCAGTCTATAATTCCCCGACCGCGCAAAGATCGGCGGCAAATTTGGGGATGAACATGACATTGCCGTCGCGCATCGTGCTGTTTTTGTCCGCGGCTTTCGCCGCCTCCGTGGGGCTCGCCTCTGAGCCGTTTCCATCGACGTACAAAGTCCCTTCGAGTCCCGCACTCCTGATCCAGGGAGCCGTCGTGCTCACAGGCGCGGGCGAGCGCATCGACGGTGCGGATATCCTGGTCGAGAACGGCCGCATTTCTGCCGTCGGCCGCGGCTTGAGCCCGCCCGCCGGCGCGCGCATCGTCGCCGCGCAGGGCCGCTGGGTCACGCCCGGTCTCATTGACATCCATTCGCACCTCGGCGTTTACGCAAGTCCCGCGATGAAGGGGCTCGACGACGGCAACGAAGCGACCAGCCCCAACACTGCCAATGTCTGGGCCGAGCACTCCATCTGGCCGCAGGATCCGGGCTTCGAGACAGCGCTCGAAGGCGGAGTGACCACGCTGCAGATTCTGCCGGGATCGGCCAACCTCATCGGCGGCCGATCGGTCGTCGTCAAGAACGTGGCGGCCGTGACGTACCAGGCGATGAAATTTCCCGGGGCGGCGTATGGACTCAAAATGGCCTGCGGCGAGAATCCCAAACGCGTCTACGGCGAAAAGAATCAAGCCCCCTCCACGCGCATGGGCAATGTCGCGGGCTATCGCCAGGCCTTCGCCGACGCCCAGGACTATGTACAGCAGTGGGATAAGTACCGTCACGATCTCGCTGACTACGAAAAGAAGAAAACGGCCGCGGCGAGCGGTGCCAAGAAAGCGAAGGGCAAAGATGCCGCAGAGGACAAGGATCTGACCGCGCCGACTCCCCCCAAGCGCGACCTCAAGCTCGAGACCTTGGCCGAGGTACTACACGGAAATATCCGCGTCCACATGCATTGCTATCGCTCGGATGAGATGGCGACGATGCTCGATGTCGCGGATGAATTCGGCTTCAAGATCGTGGCGTTTCATCACGCCGTGGAAGCGTACAAGATCGCCGATCTTCTGGCGCAGAAGGGCGTGTGCGCGGCGATGTGGGCCGACTGGTGGGGATTCAAGATGGAAGCCTTCGACGGAATTCAGGAGAATCTGCCGATGGTCGACTACCCGGATCGCAGCTGCGCCATCGTGCACTCGGACTCGGAGGACGGCATCCAGCGCCTGAATCAAGAAGCCGCCAAGGCGATGGCGCACGGCGCGCACGCTGGCCTGATCGTCCCGCCGGAACGGGCGATCCGCTGGCTTACGTTGAATCCGGCGAGATCATTGGGTCTCGAGGACCGCATCGGTACGCTGCAAGCCGGGAAGGCGGCCGATCTCGTGATCTGGAACGGCAATCCCTTCAGCGTGTATGCGCTCGCCGAGCAAGTCTTCATCGACGGCGCTCTGCGCTTCGATCGCGATCATCCTACAGCTAAACCGCGCTCCGATTTCCTGCTGGGACTACCCGGCGCGGGAGCGCCGCTATGAGGGCTCTATTCCTGATCTGCGTCTGGGCCGGCGCGGTCTTGAGTGCTCACCCGGCGCTTGCGCAGGATTTCGTCATCCGCGGGGCTACCGTCCACACGGCCACCGCGCAAGGCACCTTGAAGAACACCGATGTGCTGGTTCGCGGCGGTGTGATCGCCGCGATCGGAGCCGCTGCCCAGGGTGCCGCGGGTGTCGCCGTCGTCGAGGCCCAGGGCAAGGCGCTGACACCGGGATTGTTCGGCGGATTGACGGATCTCGGCCTCGAAGAAGTATCCGAGGAATCGCAGACCGTCGATTCGACTCTCAATATGAAATCTCCGGCTTGGGGGCAGCAATGGCGCCCGGAGTTCGAGGTTTCGCAGGCGTTCAACCCCCGCTCCACCCTCGTTCCGGTGGCTCGCATCGAAGGAATCACTTGGTCGATGCTCACCCCCGCGAGCGGCGACGCCATCATCGGCGGTCAAGGCGCGGCAGTTACTCTCGACGGCCGATTCGACGCCGTGCTGCGCGGCAGCGGCTCGCTATTCGTCACCATGGGAAACACCGGAGCAGCGCTCGCGGGCGGGACTCGGGCGGCCGAGTTCATGCTGCTCGAGCAGGCGATTCGCGAAGCCCGCGCGCAAGGCCCGATCGGCGAAGGCGCTCTGCTGCACGGCGCCGGACGGGAGGCCATGGCGCGCTATTTGTCGGGCGGCCGGGTGGTGTTCCAAGTCGACCGCGCGTCCGACATTCTTAGCGTGGTGAGCTTTGCCCGTCGCAACGGTATGAAAGCGGTGATTACCGGCGGCAGCGAGGCTTGGATCGTCGCCAAGGAATTGGCGCAGGCGGACGTGCCGGTCATTCTCGATCCTCTCAAG
>Ga0210393_10004251_pt1 | contig 11354 bp, 11 predicted proteins | sample IncBWC27OmetaG_FD_160068 | JGI IMG/M metagenome (GOLD analysis project Ga0210393, IMG submission 160068) | Forest soil microbial communities from Barre Woods Harvard Forest LTER site, Petersham, Massachusetts, United States - Inc-BW-C-27-O ...
CAACTACAGTCACTGCAGGCATTTTGGAATGTTAAGCTAAATTTTACAGTGATTTAATAGTAAGAACATTTCAAATTAGTTTAAAAAATAATCATCCAATATATTATAAACTAATTTACAATGTTGTTCACGATAAATTAAGGGTGATGGTTTTAAATATATGCTAAATACATTGATAATATATACGACAATGTGATTTGAATGCACCTATCAAGGTAATTTACAATAAACATGGCACATACATCTGAAAAATATTGAGAAATATATTACTAATGGGATTTGGATGTTTTAAGCAGTATTATCAGAAAAACATCAGACATGACACCCGATGTCACGATGTCCTGACTTAGTGGCTCTTGAAGTCAAGACTCACGATGTTGGTGTCATGATGTCTTTGTCTCCCAGACCAGGTTGTCATGCTGTCAGTCTTTCGCCACCTTAGTGTGTGGCGGGTCAATGCACTATATTCACACTATGTACTATGTACAGTATATTCTACCAGTGTACTACAACAAATGGGCACGACAAGCAGACAAAGTCTGCTGCAGCTCGTTGAGCGCTGCGACGATGCGTGGTAGGAGTGCAGAGTCTGCAGACTGCAGTTTTCACGAAGGCAGTGGGGAACGCGTCACGTTGAGACAGGCACGGGCAGTGCAAGGTGCGGCACCCCGCAGCCCGAATGAGTGTCTACAACACGGCTAGCACGTCACCGAAAGATGGTGTCGGCAGAGGTTCGTGGTAAGGAGGATTGAGAGGGCCGCAAGAAGCATGGGCTGCCTGCCTGCTTACTTTCTATGTCGCGTGCACGATTCGTAGCCTGGCACCGGCTGGCTCGGTTTCTGACAATGTGTAGGGTCGAGTGGGCGCAGTGCACGAACGGGCTCTGGTGTGGTAGAGAGGAAAGGTATATCGCGCGAGGCCATCGTAGAGTGAGATGAAGCATTGCACGCCAAGGAGATGTATGTACACCTCCGGGATACGGCCCATCCAGCTTGTCGAGCTGCGAGTAATTCAATAAGCTCTATGGGCAGATCGGCAGATAGAACGCCTTGACAGTAACGGAAACGTCATCGGGGTCGGTGCTCTCAGGAACAGCAGTTGCAACCACCTGTGAGAAACTTAGCATCGTGAAGAGATTATAAAAGCCTTGCACTAACCTGATCGATCAGCTGGCGATGGTACATGTTACCTGGGACAAGGACTTGTGCCCACATCTCAGGAATACGACACCTGACCAGATAGCGTGCCTGCTGTTAACGGCTCCTCAATCGGACTGGCGTCCTGAAACGGCTGGCACCTTGGCTGGCACACACAAAACTGAGGGGGAAATGCGACTGGAACGGGCTTCGATTGTTGACTGATTACGGTGGTCAGACGCTAGCCTAAATACAGGAGAGCAAGCTACAATTATCAGTCATGTGAAAAGGAGTATGAATGAAAGAAACGAGAGCAGATCAAAGAACACGAAGACGGCGCGCGGCCCTATGGTAACCCGAGCACGTGGCATCCATCACGTAGACCGAGCGACTCGGAGCTGCCCTCGTCGAGACGAGATGTGCCTGTGGCTTACCGGACACAAAAGATGGTGAAACCGAGTCAGAAACGCACCGAGGAAAGATATTCCATCCATTCAACAGAAGACGGTAACCCCACATATGTCTAGACAGGTAACAGGTTTGGGGATTTGTCGGTCACTCCCCGTGACAGCGGGTGACCTCACATTATGCCCATTGAATACGCCCGTGGCATTTCGATCATGGGGGAATAGTACATAGTTACAATTTGCAGAAATATGAGAACACGCATCCCATTAAGACCGCTATCGTCAACAACTGTCTCCCCATCCACACTTATCAATTCAGTATTGAACTAAAAGAGAGCTAACGACTTGAAAGTCTGTGGGTACACAGTTGGTGATTTGATGTATGCGACAAGACGTGCAGACTTACGCAAACACATCAGAAGAATGCATAAAATTGTATTGTTGTTCCCATCGCACATCCATTGTCCCCCATTTCAGGGTTAGGCACTTTTGCCGGTTCAACCCGTTTTCCATTGTTATTCGGAGCCAGTCAGTGTGGACAAATTCAGGTGCAGACATCTCACGACATGCTGTATGGTGCGCTATGAGTCTACGACAAATGACTACTATAGTAGACTCGTCCTCAACAGACGGGACTGGGCTGGCGCCGGCTTTTTGGTATACCGATGTGAGCGACTGCACAAGCTGACTAGTCTCGGCTAACTTGAGAGGAGGAAGATCCGAGGCGTCACCAGTAGGGACCTCGCCAACCTGACGGAGTGGCAATGGCACGTCCGACAACACTGCACGCCTCAGGATTACCGATGGTAGTCTCAACCTTGATAAGGCCTGGGAGGAGCTTGGGTAGGAAGGGATGGAACTGTGATAGGCGAGTCGACGAGCTTGGACATGTTGTCGACGATGCTATAAACGAAAGGGGTGTCAGAAATTGCGGCCAAGACACAGTAGTGGACGTACACAGCAACCTTGCGCTTGGTGGCAGTCGACTTTTCCAAGAGACCACGAGCCAGAAGAGAACCATTAGAGAAAGCGTAGGTGAATCAACTTCGGAAACGAATGTTGTGGCTGAGAGAAGTTGAATGGTCTTGAAAACCTCTTCAACCGGATTAATCAATGATTGAATGAGGGCGGGAATAAATTGTTCGATATCCTTGTTGGAAATCAGCGCGGTGGCCTTTGTGAGCGACTCGCGGGCCTGTTTCTTGACATCGGCCTTCGTGTCCCAAATGGCCTCAGAGAGGATAGGGACAATGTCGGGCATGAGCTTGGCGGTCCGCTGAGGTGCACTGACGACGAGCTGATCGAGGATGGTGAGGAAACCGGTCTTGACCTGCCACTTGCTGGCAGTCTTGATCTGATGGAGAAGATGCGGCGGCGGAACGACATTGAAAGCTGAGGTAGATGGGAGGATGAGGGGTCATACGGCCGTTGGTGCCGTCGACCTCAATAACGGTCATCTCGTGCTCGTCGATGGAGAACGTGAAGTTAAGATCGCAAGAAATGGACACTAAGCGGAACCGGTAGCTAACAGAAATCAAAATCTCAGTTCGTGCTAGCGAGGTCGTACGCAGAAGGTGAACGGAACGTAGCTGACCGCTTGCCCTTGACAACGTTGACCACCGCAAGTTCAACATCAGGGCCGCCAACATAGCGACCCTTGCAGTTGATCAGAGTTGAGCTAACCTCTCTGAGAAGTTCTGTTCTCAGTGATAAGCCGTAAAAAAGGGAGGGATGAGTCTCTTACCGGCTGATTGACTGCCTTGAACTCGTAGAGGAGTTTCCAGTTTCCTTGAATGATAGGGCACTGGGTAACGTCTGTAGGGCCATTGATGTAGTTGGCGTGTTGTAAGAAAAGGCCGTGTCAGTCCTATGAAAAGGACATCAGTGCGCGCACGCATCGAAAAAAAAAGACGCCGCTGTCCTTAGGAGACTCCACTCACCTTTTTGTGTCGCGTCTCCCCCATGGAATGCCCATCTTCGTGCAGTCAGTGGGCTCGAGGTTCGCGAGTTACTCTGGCGATGGAGCAGACGGATGTCGGACAGTCGGAGATGTCAATAACCCGCGCCGCGGGTGGTCGCGGGTGGGAATTTTACAACCTGTGCCCGCGCCCACGGCATCCCGCACCTGTGACTGTGACCCGCGCGGGTTGGCCAACCCGTGATATTCCCTAGGGATTGGATGTATCATAGGTGTCTTGGAGTCACGACGTGTTGAAGTATCAAGATCGTCATGGTGGAGACCCGGGAAGGTGCATGGTGATCCTGGCGAGGGCGAGTGAATAAAATGTGTCAAAACGAGGATCACCACGCTGGAAGCACTGACTAGTACTGACCTCTGGCCTGCCAGCTGGCCAGGACTTCGGGCAGTCCGACCGTGATAATTCATGTTTTACGCCGAACTATTGGGGAGAGGGAAAGGGTTGGTGGCCTTTGTGATTTTGGCGCATCGAAGCGAAGCACCAGCCACACAGGATTATGTGAGCGTGACGGGGCCGGACAAACAGCGGCTCTAGGTCCGAGCTGCTCTCGGACAAATTGACCCGACCTCACGACATCCGTATAGACATCCGCGTGCCAGCTTTTTCCCCAGATATCATAATAGACAATAGATGCCATACCGTCTTATCAAATTCGAGACAAAACGCCAAACCGCCACGCGATGCTGACAGACATACGTGGCTGGCATAACCCAACAGAACTGGTATGTCCCCTCTTCCTCGATCGCACCCGTCCCTCTCTTTGCTGCCGCACCCGGGCCTCGATCGTCCCTGAGCATAGACCGATACCCGCGTCGACACCGCTCACGACCGTATAAAGAAGCAAAATGGTCCGTCCTTTTTTCCGCCCGCCATGTTCGCTGGAATTTGTGGCGCTGATCTCCCTCACCCCGTATTGTGTAGGACGAATGAAACGGTCACGCGGCGATCTTAATGAAAGCAACTATGACGAAGAGGAAGAGGAGCCGCCCTGATCTGAACTTCCGTGCCCCCGCCTCTTATCTACGACTATATTACTTTTACGTCCCATGCAGGCTAAAAGTCTGCCCGGCTGGTTGCCAACAATAAAACTCTAACGTTAGAACAGCGGAGAGAACGGGATGAAGCCTTCCGAAAACGAAAAACAGAGTGGAACGAAAAAGGGGTGCGTCACAATCTCGCCTCTACTAATACAACGTTCACGCCTAACTCTTAAGGTGAAAATTTACCGGATCATCTTATTGTACATGTACGCGCAGGTATGTGGGATACATGCTTCTATATTGGTCTCAATTCACGAGCACATCCAGGGCGAGGCGGCGATGGCTGTGTCGCTTTTCACCAAGAGAAGTTCAAGCCATATGGTCCTGCATCTGAGGCATTCTCCCCGACGAACATTTTACGACACTCTCATCCGTCCCATCGCGAGTACGGGGCAGCGCCGGCGGACAGGGAATGGGAACGTGGCAACATGGACGTGCTGTTGCGCCAACCATCATACGAGTGCCGTTAGGCACTGTGGTATGCGAGCTCCCATGCGACGATCCACGACGCGCCCAGGACGAGTGGGAAGCTGAGGATGAAGCGTACGCCCATGTCGACGGAGACGAACGCCGCAAACTTTGACAGGAACGTCGTTGGGAACACTATCCGACTCACGAGGACGACAACACCGCCCGACGCCCTGCCGCCCATCGCTGTTACTGTTCCCCTCCACTTCTGTCCCATTTTCCAGCATCGTCTTCTGTCGCACCTCACCAGTTCTTCCTGCTTCTCTTGCTTTCGGACTTTTTCTGTTTCCACCTTGACGCCATGGTTCATAAAACCCTTTTTTTGTTCGTCTATCCACCGGCCTGGATCGTTTGAAAATTTGATGTGGATACTTATTGTTTTGTCCGCGCATAATCACTCTTTCTCTTCCCTGTGAACCTCAGCGCAGTGTAGCACGTTCATTCACTTATGTATGTACCCCTGACGAGTCTGCAATATGGCTATTGTGACAGTTCATAATTGTACATCAAAGTTCTACTCGACTAGTGCAATTGCACGCGTGATTGCCTGTATTGTGCACGGGCCCCCGCTAGTATCTTAAATTTCTTCACTGGGGTCTCTGTATACATATTCTACGGGTCCATCACTGGCATGTGTCAGAAAATTCTGTAAATTGTCTCAATGAAGAAAAATACGGACGAGATCTTCATGTATGCTGGAAAAGCCATGCCACGCTGGGCATCAGTTAGACATATTCCCATATATCTGCACAGCTGGTCAGGAAATTCTAAGGCTCCAAGCAGCAAATAAAACTTACATGGCAAGTGCCTTTTGAACGATGGATTCCGGTGGGCCGCGGGCTAAGAAGTGCCTCCTCTTCCCAATGAAGAGTACGGCTATTTCTCCACGCCAAGGAATCAGGGGAAAGTCGCGCCCTAGATTAGGGTTTGGCTCGAGCCGTGCATCGAAGTAGCTCGTCACCAAAAGTGTGTGACCGGAGATCTTGATAAGCGTGTCGCACACCTCTGCGACAGGCACCGGGAGGGCGAATGACCACTCAACATCAATGTAAGGTGGTTGGATGGAGTTGTTATGTACCGGCAAATCGGCTTTAAATTCATAACGAACTTTCTGCCGAGGTGCTTGTTGCCATAAGAACCCAGCGACCTTTCCAGGCCTGGTCTGGTTGTCAAAAGTGGGAATTAGGTAATTTACACTGAGAATCTAAGACTTACAGGGACGTTATGAAGGATGCGGCGATGTATAGCCATTGAGTGGGAACTCTGAACTGTCAAGACCTTTAAATAAGGCAGCACCCATAACTACGATTCCTACAAAGAAGACAGTTTGCCCATTATGCTCCTGAAAAGTCTTCAATGAGGCACAACACCAAAGACTTGGATGCACTGGCAATTATTGATTTATTGTACTCAAAGTCCATTGTTCGAACATCCGTCATTCAATTTTATGAGTCATAAATTCAGGGAAAATCACAGGCAGCCCTGGGTTTTTTTTCGGCAACCCGTACCCTTACCCGACCACGCCTGTGCCTAGGGTGCGAATTTTCCCATCTTTGAGTATCGCTCGGCTATCTCACAGTTGCGTAGAGTAGCATTGTACTACATGGTCTATACTATGTCCAATGAAAATTGATACGGCTAAAGGAAAAACTGAGTCGTGTGGGCAAAGCGCTAAGCGCTTTCTGGCCTGGCCGGGACACGGGGAGAACTCCATCGCGCTGCAGGCTCCTGACGTGTTCAGACTGGGCCTGGAAGTGTTGACGGGGACTCGGCTTGACGAGGTAATGCGTGTTGGTGCCTTCGTTAGTGGCGCCTGGACGAGAACTGGTGTTTTCGGCTCTGGGAGAGTCCAGGGAAACATGCGAGAGTTTGTGGGAGTGGAGGGAGGGCAAAACAAAAACGAGCGAGCGGAGGCGGCAGGAACGAGCGGCAGCAGTGGCGAGACGAGAAAGACGACGGCCACGTGCTTTGCGCCCCGCTGACACAAAGACCACGATCTAGCGCGCAACGCGCGCTAGATCACCCAGGCAGGGACGTGTGGTGCCAGCTTGATGATATAGACGGAGGGGTGGGCCGCGTGGCTTGGTGGTGACCTGCAGGAAAGGCCCGAATGGACATGGGGCTGCGGCCCAGACTCGTCCCACGGGTCACCGAGTCGAGTGTGGGGCATAAATCGAGTGGCCAGGCTGAATAATGGGCCAGCGGTGACTTCAAAATGCGACACTTGGCGGGAAGCACTGCCGTAGGAGCTCCAATTGACAGAACAAGTTTAACATTCGCATAAAGCCAGACGTCCTTCGATCCGTGTGAACAGAGGAAGAGACATGGTTTGCAATATCCTCCGTTTGTCCACTTTCGTCATGAAAGGACACTGGTTGTTCCGTTAAGCGTTCGAGGACAATTTGAATATCCGGCTCTGGCCGACTTGTAACACAGATGCGGAGGTTGGGAAGATGAAGCCCAATAAGATCCTCCACCAGCTCGAGGACTTCTTCTCGGGGTGATAGTATACTAGACGTGACCGGACACTCGTCGAGTGCATCCAGAATGATGTAAGTCGGTCCTTGCCCCTGGAGCGCGAGCGTTGATAAGCAAAGACTTTGCAACCTTCTTCCCTCCCTCCTCGTCCAGCTATCTGCGCGCGACGATTCCTGTTGTGACAAACTCTTCCAACTCTATTCTGCACAAGATCGTGGGGTACAGAAGCCAAGCGATCGCGCGATGGCGGAATGCCTGAAACAAATGTCCCTGAAATCGAAGTAGAAGTAGGTAACCGAGGCTCTCCCAGCATCGCGCAGGGCCATTATATCTTGTATAATTGAGGAACTGAAATAATAATGTCATTCCAAGGGCGGAAAGAGTCGAAGAAGGACGAACCAAACAACACTTTTTCCTGAACTGGCTATAGAAACAAGGGTCAATCAGGGGTCGTCGCATGGCAAAGATCAAGAGGAACGCACGCTTCCCATGTACCCACAAGGAGCCAGTATATTTCCAGTTATTGAATATAAGAGGGCAACTCGATGAGCTATGCTGCCTACGCAGAGGAAGTGAGGAACGGGTGTTGTGAACAGAGGGCCTCAATGCGGTGATTCCACGAACAAAATAATCATGCCAGCGTGCACGATCACCCAACGGCGCCCATGCATGACTATGGCTTGATGTGTTTGCCATTGGCCTTGGAAGCATCGATCTTGAGGATGTTGATGGAGGATGCGTATTGGCTGACTGGTGGCAAGTTTGTCGCGACATTGGATGCGATGCATAGGGTCAACGTTAGGGAGAGATGCTCGAAGAGTGTTGTAGTTTGAGAACGTAGCACGGTCGTTGATGCGGTGGCGATTGACGATAGGATTTGGAAGGTGCGACTTGCGGCGTTGGAAGGTGTCGATAGGGCTAGAGCGTGATGAGTCGTGGTGTTTGATGATTGGTTATCGACACTGGCAGTGTCGTGCAACTCGTGCGAAGAGAGGTCGAACATCGTGCAGAACGGGAGCGCCCATGATAGAAAGACGTCGGGACACAGGGAGAAGGAATGTGTGGGACGCATGTCTGCCCGACAGCGACGTGTCTTCGTGTCTTCGGACAAATAATGGTATCATGCCGTGGGAATCTCGACCATGATGGCAGTTTTGCGGACGGATCAAGGATCTCCCTGCGGCAGAGATTTTGATCAATATCTGAGTGTCTCATTGTCTTACGTGACCATCTACATGTATACTGTATATGCTGTTTGTGCCGTGGCAGTGGTGGGGAAAGCTACTGTACCGGGAATTAGGACATCTGTCCCCGACGTCTTGATCCGACTGGCACGCGTACATCGGGTGGTGGCCTGTTTCACTCGCTGTGCCATATGGCATTCACGTTCGCTCATGATCAGTACCGTCTGCTGAAAAAAATGGCATCCCAACTGTGCACATTACGGGCATAATATGTCGCACATCCATTGTCCCCCAATGTGCCCAACCCGTGACATTCCCTACTACAGTACACGAAACTATAGATCCGAGTCATCAATCGGTCGCGCGCCTGATTGTCTCCACAAATCTGTAAATGAAGACCGTGACATGCCCGAAATTTCGCCAAACCGCCCCCAAGCCCAGTGAGTAGTAATACGCTGCACATCCCAGTACCAAAAGAATAGGCTGCAAGCAACGATGGCGATTGTCAATGCCACCCTCTACAAAGAACAGGTTAATCAGCTGAATGAAACAAAATCGTCTTAGCTTACATGTTCTATAAAATACTCCACCATTTCTTCTTTGGTCGATTTAAACCTGGGTTGCATGTGACGACGCTGGATCCAATACTTTATTTCCGTTTCTAAACCCTTTTCAGATATTCCGGTTATAATTTGGCGACAATCGCCAGTAGATGAGTATGCCACGGCCTGTACAATGTCGCCTACTGTTCAAATGAACTCTTAGATCACATGTATGTTGAAAAATGTTAGGTTACTTACAGCCATGCTGAAGTGACTCTACTAATGAGTGGTCCTTCAGGTTAGTTATTCGAGCACAACCTGTTGATGTTCCCGAAAGCACAGCAGCACCGTTGTGAACAAACGTCACGGGGAGTATGACGTTTTCGGAGATAGTGTGAGGTGTTGTGTTTTGGAAGGGGGTGTCCATGAAGTGATTGGAATCAAGCGCATACCAATCTATGCCGTCGTACAGGTTGGTCACGGCAAGAATCTTCTGATTTGGGGAAACCGCGGAACAACCTCTGAATAAAATTAGATGATGTGAGATTTATGTTAATGAGCCAGGAATAGCTGGGTCATACATCTTACAGGATCGAGGGCGTATGCGCCATCTAATCTCCAGAGTTTTCGAGTTCCATGCTCTATTAGTACGCCAGCAAATGCAATTAGTAGAATATAACTAGAGTTGGTCAACGTAAACCCACATCACGCCGTGGTCTAGATAAGTAACCAAGAGCACATTATCCCTAAGGAAGTGAAGCGATCGTGCCATAGGTTCTGGCAGCTCTCCTTCCAGTTCTGGGAATTTGGGCGGGTCTGGAAGTCGGGCGATGACCTCCCAGGTTGCTGCCAGTCATGTTTGTCAACCAGAGCTGTGAGAAAAATACGAAAGAAAACGAACCTATGGTTCCCTGCTTGATTAGCTCCACAGATTTCCCGGAGCTAATGGCTAGCAATGTACCACTTTGCACGATGCTATGAACAGGGCCAGATACACTGTTGAAAGTATGGTAGTAGACGTTTCTCTGTGAATGAAATCTCATCTATATAAACCCTGTGGGCGCAGAAATGAGAGGCACCTACATTCATGGAATCGTTGAGACAGATTGTATGGACATCACCGCACGCATCACCCGCAATGATAGTGTAGCCAAAACGAGAATGCCAGAGTAATGCCGTTATAGGCGCTTTCATTTGAAAGCGACGAATCTCCTCGCCGTGTCCATTACCCTTGAAGACGATGATAAGACCATCATCTCCCCCACTCGCGAACAGGGATCCATCGTATGTAAACGCTAGTGCATTTATGGAATCACTGTGCTTGACGAGGGTTTTCTGTAGTACATATTGGACCATTTTCAGAGGTACTGGACGCGGTAGCGATAGAGAAGCCGGCTGGCAGAACAGCCAGTCCAGAAAGACCCTCACAATTTTATATTAGGGCGTCTGTGTCTGTCCCTGTACCGTCTGCACGCGGAGACATTCAAAACTATCTGTTTCGGGACGGTACTGAGTGAATGCCATTATGAAGTGAAACAGCCCACCCTCCCGTCGCATTGTGCACGTTATAGGCATCCGTCGTTACCCGTTTCGACCCTGTGTCCCGCAGCCATTGTCGTCCATTTTAGGGTGTGAGCACTTTTTGCCCGTTCATTGTTATTCGGAGCCGGGTTGGTGTGGACAAATCCAGGTGCAGCATCTCGCCGTGTGCTGAACATTCTAGGCATGTGAGATCTTACCTTACAACAGAAAATGTCGGCCAAGTATTGGACAATGGCTGGAGTTGAGACGAGTCATCCCGAGTCACACGTGGTTATTTCTACACGATGGCTCGTGAGATCGTGAGAATTCAGATCGATCATAGCCAACAACCATCGCCTCAACGACCTACTGTAACCGTGACTGTCAAGTAAAATCCAACTTGACAATAAGGCGGGTTCCTATCGGATCGCATGGAGCTTGAAAACCGACGAACAAAAGCATACAGTATGGCTTCTAGAACAGATGCCACTGTGTAAACAGGCTCGGCGCTTCCTTTCCATGCTGTGAACGCTTCCGGGGCGATGGTACTGCTATAAAGGTGTCCCGCACTAGTTGTATCTTTCATGTCCTCACCAGCT
>Ga0210393_10004252_pt1 | contig 11354 bp, 12 predicted proteins | sample IncBWC27OmetaG_FD_160068 | JGI IMG/M metagenome (GOLD analysis project Ga0210393, IMG submission 160068) | Forest soil microbial communities from Barre Woods Harvard Forest LTER site, Petersham, Massachusetts, United States - Inc-BW-C-27-O ...
ACTCGCCCTGGAGGCGGCCGGGCCTCGTGGCCGGATATATCAACCGCATGCGACGCGGCCCGGCGGGCCGGTCTCCGAATTCGAGCCACCCGCCGACGGATATGTCAGCGGGGAACCGTGGCAGGCGGTCGCACCGCTGCACTACTTCAATGATCGGGCGGGCTCAATCTTTGCCGGTAGCAACGAAATTCAGCGCAACATTCTGGCCAAAGCGGCTTTGGGGCTGTGATGGATTTCAACCTGACCAAGGAACAAGAACTGCTGCGCGACGGGCTCGGAAAGTTCCTGGCGACCCGCTACGACCTCGACACGAGCCGCACCGCCGCCAAATCCGGCGCCGGTTGGCAACCGGAAATCTGGCGAGGATTTGCCGATGAACTCGGCATCCTGGGCGCCATCCTGCCCGAAGACGTCGGCGGAATGGGCGGTGGCCCGGTGGAACTCATGGTCATCACCGAAGCGCTGGGTCAGGCACTGGTCGTCGAGCCCTACGTCGACACCGTCGTGGTGGGGGGCGGACTGTTGCGCCGTGCCGGCGGGGAGGCGGCCACCTCGGTACTGGAACGGATCGTGGCGGGCTCCGCGGTCGTCGCCTTGGCCGCAGCCGAACCGACATCCGGCGATCGTTGGCAACACGTGACGACCACAGCGGAACGTCACGGCGACGACTGGGTGCTGAATGGGACCAAGATCGTGGCCGTCGGCGCGCCCCTGGCCACACATCTGCTGGTAACCGCGCGGACCTCCGGCACCGGGTTGCTTCCCGTCGGCATCTCGCTCTTCCTTGTCGATTTGGACAGGGCGGGTCCCGGCCTCGAGGTTCACAGTTACCCAACGATCGACGACCGTCGCGCGGCCGACCTGGTGTTCGACGGGCTGCGGCTGCCCGCCAGCGCGCTACTCGGCGACGAGGGACAGGCCTGGTCGTCCGTTGCGCAGGCGCGTGATGAGGGAGCAGCGGCGATCTGCTCAGAAGCAGTGGGCTGCATGCGAAAAGTGTTGACCGACACCGTCCAGTACTGCAAACAACGCCAGCAATTCGGGCAGCCGATCGGTAGCTTTCAGGTCCTGCAACACCGCATGGTGGACATGTACATGGAGCTCGAGCAGGCGATTGCGGCCGTGTACCTCGCGGTCCTGCACCTGGCGGCCGAGCCGGCCAGCCGCGCGCGGACGGTTTCGGCCGCGAAGGCGACGATCGGGCGCGCGGCTCGCTTCATCGGGCAGAACGCCGTGCAACTGCACGGCGGCATGGGCATGACGGAAGAACTGGCGATCGGGCACTACTTCAAACGACTGACCGCCATCCAGTACGAGTTCGGATCAGCCGACTACCACCTCGCACGATATGCGGAGCTGACCAACCCAGCCGACGAAGTAGTCGGGGCACCTCACGCTGGCGGGGTCGAATCGGCGGGTGTGACGAACCGGTAGCCCCGATCTGTGGTTACGACAGTTCCAACGACCGGGTCGGCGAAATGCGTGCCGAACAGTCTTATTTCCATGTCGGCGAGCTCTTGCTGCTCACACCGGCCGAGATCAACACCCACGTGGGTGGGCCCATTGACACATCGTCGGTGTGCATGACCGGGGCCGAATTCGACGGATCGACGCCTCCTCGAACTCGCGGTGTGTGCGGATCGCCAATCGAGCGAAGTCCGGCACCCAGCTTGGGTTCGAGCCGCCTAAGGGCGCCGGCTAGTGGACCCCTCTGATTCGGGCCTGACACAGAAATTTCGTCGACTGCGCTCCGGTATATTCCGAACAACCTTACTGCGCAACGGGATTCGATCATCTCGCCTGGTGCGTTCTGTCCGCTCCTTCCATTGCCGACAGTCCGCTGCCTCACCAGCGTGCATTGTCGCTGTCGGCCTGGATTGGTCAGCGGTCAATGACGGCCATGTTTCCTTCGTCGTGGCGTTCGCCGGCGGCAGGGGTGAGGTTGTTGAGCCTTTCGATTTGATCGGCGCTCAGCTCGATGCCATCGGCGGCGGTGTTCTCCTCGACACGAGCGACCCGCTTGGTGCCGGGGATCGGGCCGATGTCATCGCCATGGGCGAGCAGCCAGGCCAGGGCGATCTGTGCCGGTGTGGCACCTGCCTCGGCGGCGACGGCCTGGACCTCGTCGACGATGCGCAGGTTGCGCTGGAAGTTCTCACCAACGAAGCGTGGGTTGGTCTTGCGCCAGTCGTCGTCGGAAATGTCACCGGTGGAGCGGATTTGGCCGGTGAGGAAGCCGTGGCCCAGCGGCGAGTAGGGCACGAAGCCGATGCCCAGCTCGCGCAGCAGCGGCAGCAGCTCAGCCTCCACGTTGCGGGTCCACAGGGAATACTCCGTCTGCAGTGCGGTGATCGGGTGCACGGCGTGGGCGCGGCGGATCGTGTCGACCCCTGCTTCGGACAGTCCGATGTGGCGGACCTTGCCCTCGGCCACCAGCTCGGCCACCGTGCCAACGGTGTCCTCGATCGGAGTGTTGGGGTCGACCCGGTGTTGGTAGTACAGGTCGATGTGGTCAGTGTTGAGGCGCGTCAGTGAGCCCTCGACCGCGGCGCGGACGTTCGCCGGGCTGCTGTCCACGACGCCGGGCCCGCCGCCGGAATGGGACACCAGACCGAACTTCGTCGCCACCACGACCTGGTCACGACGACCCTTGATCGCCCGGCCAACCAGTTCCTCGTTGAGGTACGGGCCGTAGATCTCGGCGGTGTCGAGGTGCGTGACCCCCAGGTCCAGTGCCCGGTGGATGGTGCGGATCGATTCGGCGTCACTGCCTTCACCGGTGTTGTAGTAGCCGGACATCGACATGGCGCCCAAGCCGATCCGGGAGACGTCCAGCTTGCCTAGCGAGATGTGCTTCACCAGTAACTCCAATTCTCAATGTCTCTTGTTTCCAGGCGGCGGTGGCGGACACCGCTCGACCGGCGTGTACCCAGGAAACGTGGTTGATCGTGACGGTGACAGTGCCTACTTAGCCATGTAATGGCAGACCACCCCTACATTCGGCGGGCGGCCGTAGCCTGGCTGTGTGGATAGCAGGAACGAGAAACGCGAGTTCCTCGCGACCCGACGGGCCAGGATCACACCCCAGCAGGCGGGCATGGCCACCTACGGCAGGCGACGTGTTCCCGGCCTGCGGCGCGAAGAAGTGGCCATGCTCGCGGGCGTCAGCACCGACTACTACGCCCGTCTGGAGCGAGGAAACCTCACCGGCGTCTCCGACAGCGTTCTCGAGGCCATTGCCCGCGCCCTGCACCTCGACGAGGCCGAACACGCACACCTGCACGACCTGGCCCGCGCCGCCAACCCCACACCCCGCGCCCGCCGACGTCCCGCTGAAAAGCAACAGATTCGACCCGTCGTGCAGCGCATCCTCGACGGAATGACCGCGCTGCCGGCGATCGTGCTCAACGGCCGCCTTGACCTTCTGGCTGCCAACCGGCTCGGGGTCGCGTTGTACTCACCGGTGTACGACGACCCGTCCCGGCCGGTGAACCTCGCGAGGTTCTGCTTCCTCAACCCACACGCCACGGCGCTCTATCCGCACTGGGACGAGGCGGCGAACACCACCGTCGCCATGCTTCGAATCGAAGCAGGGCGCAACCCCTACGACCGCGCACTGTCCGACCTCATCGGCGAACTGTCTACCCGCAGCGAGATGTTCCGCAATCGGTGGGCCGCCCACAATGTGGTGCTGCACCGAGCCGGCGCCAAGCAGTTCAGTCACCCGGTGGTCGGAGACCTCAGCCTCGCCTACGAGGTCATGGAGCTCTCGGCGGACACCGGTCTCAGCCTCACCGCCTACAGCCCCGAACCCGACAGCCCCTCTCAGGATGGACTGGCCCTTCTCGCCAGCTGGGCCGCGACACAGGATCAGAGCGACCAACACGAGGCGACCTACCCGGTAGATCGCCGAGATCACTGACGCTGCCCGTGCGAAAGAGGCGCACCCACCGGGGGAGGAGCCAGAGCGACCTGCATCAGACCGCGCGCGTTGCCGTCGACCTCATCGTGACCAAGGCAGGGGCCACGTCGTGAGCCTGACCGACTGCGGATGGGCCGAGTTGCGTGAACGTCTGGCAAAGCTCGCCGACCTCGAAATCGCCGACGCCAGTCGATTCTTCACGATCGTGGCGTTTCTGTCGCTGCTCCCCGACGCCGCGGACCGCGAGGCAGTGCTGCGCCGGTGGCTGGATTTCCTCCAAGCGCCGGCCAGCTTCTTCTACGACGGTGAGCGGGCACTGGGAGCCGAAGAGATGCCCGATCCCTATCGGCGCGGCATGTTGCTGATCGCCCGCGCCACCAGCCGCGCCGAACGCGCCTGGCTGCACGAAATGCTCGACACGGCAGCCTCTGATGACGTTCTCCGCACATGCCACCGACGATCCCACCGACTGAAGGAGCGGAACACTCAACATGCTTGCCGCGTGGTATGACCGTCAGGGGCCCGCCAGTGAGGTGCTGCAGGTTGGTGACCTGCCCGACCCGCAGCCCGGTCCGGGCGACGTCCGCGTCCGCGTCCACCTCTCCGGTGTCAATCCGGGAGACACCAAGAAGCGTCGTGGATGGCTCGGTTCGTCGATGCCCTTTCCGCGCGTCATCCCACACAGTGATGCTGCTGGGGTCGTCGACAATGTCGGCGACGGAGTCTACAACAACCTTGTCGGACAACGGGTCTGGGTCTATGGTGCGCAGTCCTACCGGCCCTTCGGCACCGCTGCCCAATTCACCGTCGTACCCGAACACCTGACGGTACCTCTGCCCGACAACCTCGACGACGAAGTCGGAGCGGCCTTGGGCATTCCCGGCATAACCGCCCACCGTGCCGTATTTAGTGACGGGCCAGTCGACGGCAAGACAGTGCTGGTGCACGGGGTGCTCGGCGGCGTCAGTTCGGTGGCCGCCCAACTGGCCCGCTGGGGCGGAGCAACGGTGATCGCCACTGTTACTCGTAGCAGCGACCTCGGTCGCGTCCATCCCGCGTTGGTCGAACATGCCGTCGCCCTCGATCAACCCGATCCGGCCAGCGCGATCCGAGAACTCGCTCCGACGGGCGTAGACCGTGTCGTCGAGGTGGCACTGTCCGACAACGCCGACCTCGACGCCGCAGTCGTCGCCAACGACGCGGTCATCGCCGCCTACGCGACCCGCCTAGACCGAACAGAAATTCCATTCTGGCCAATGCTTTTCGCGAACGTCACGCTACGACTGCTCGGTAGCGACGACTTCCCCGCCGAAGCCAAGCAACAAGCCGCGCGCGACCTCACCAGCGCAGCAGCTGCGGGTGCACTGCATGTCCAGGTCGGCCAGTCCTACCCGCTGCACCAGATCGCTGACGCTCACGACCGCGTCGATGCCGGCATCCGCGGCCGCGTCCTCGTTGACATCCTGCAATAACCAACGCACACGGCCGACTGAACGCGCGCCACATAGCCGGCAAGCCAGATCAGCAACTGCAGTTAGACGTTAGCTGGTCTACATGCCAAATCTCTGCACGACCGTACAGTTCTAGACATCCCACGGTCGTAAGTCGTCAAGCCGCGACTGGGGTGCGGTGCGCCCAGGCGGTGTTTTCGTCGTACTCGGTGTGGTGGCGTAGGCAGCCGTGCAAGATGCCCACCAGACGGTTGCCCAGCGCGCGGAGGGCTTGGTGGTGGGTGTTCTCGGCCGCGCGGCGCTGGTCGTAGAACAGGCGGGCGCCGGGGCTGGTGGATAGGGCGCAAAAGGCCCAGCGGTCGAGGGCGTCATAGAGGCGGCGGTTGCGCACGTGGCGGGCCAACACGGCGCGTTTCTTGCCCGACGCGATGGTCAGGGGTGAGGTTCCGGCGTAGTTTTTGCGAGACTTGGCGTCGGTGTATCTGTTCGGGTCGTCCCCGAACTCACCGAGCACCCGGGCGCCGAGCACAACACCAAGTCCTGGCAGGGAGCGGTAGATGTCGGCGTCCGGGTGCGTTTCAAAATGCTCGGCCAGCGTGGTTTCGAGCTCGCCGATCTGGCGGTTGAGTTCGGCAATGATGCCCACGGTGGCGCGGGTGGTGGCCGCGAACGCCGCCGCGACGGGGGCCGGGGCGGCTAGCTGCTGGGTGCGCAGCGCGGCGGCGATCTCGCGGGCGCGCACGGCGATGTTGCGTTGGCGCCCACCGCGTTTGAGCGCCGACTGGATCGCGGTCAGGGGCAGGCGGGCCCCCTGGATGGGGCTAGGGGCACGATCGAGCACCCCCAGCGCGTCGCCGTGGGCGAGGTCCTCGAAGGCCGCCAGCGCGGCGGGGTAGTACTCGCGCAGCGCGTTGCGCAGGGCGTTGGTGTGGCGCGTGCGGGTCAGACCAGGCTCTGATGGGCGCGGGCGAGCACCTTGATCGCCTCGGCATCGGCGCTGTCGCCGGCGACGGGGCGGTGGTTGTGCCGGTCGGTGCGCACCAGATCGGCCAGCAGTTTGGCATCCGACGCATCGGATTTGGCCCCCGAGAGGTGATGGCGGTCGCGGTAGCGGGCCACCGCCAGCGGGTTGACCGCATACACCTGATAGCCAGCCGCGGTCAGCGCCCCCACCCACAGCCCACGATCGGTTTCGATGCCGACCACCACCTGATCGGGTTCCTCAGCATGCTGAGCGATCAGCTCGTGCAGCTGGCCGATACCGGTCAACCCCTCCGGCAGGCGCCGCGAACCCAGCCGCTTACCGGACTCATCCATCAGATACACATCGTGATGCTGTTCAGCCCAGTCATCACCCACAAAGATCATCAATCCCTCCTCGATCGGTTATGCGGTGCAACCACTTTCGAGCCCAAGGACACCCGGCGAACCTAATGGATCAGTGCTCAACCGGCACGACATCCCACCAGAGCTATAGGCGACCTCACCAACCGGTCGGGGCACGATCTAGAACTAGGAATCGACCATCAGTCCAGGATCCGACAGTGCTCACCGACCGGCGGCTCGGTGATCAGCCTCCCTCGGGCACGGGCTAAAACCCTTCAACGGCACGCTGATCGAATCCCATTAGGATCCGCCACGAAGATGAGAAAAATGGGTCCGCCATTTTGATGAGAAATCTGCAAATCCGCAGGTAGATGCGCCGCCATCCGCCACGGAGCTTGAGACCCTACAAGCCGAGCTCCACCATTGTCGAGATGCAGCGAAGATTAGCAAGCGGGTGCCTGTTGTTTAACAAAGCACTCTCATTCGGGTGCGGTGCAGCGCAACAGGCGTACTGGAGATCGGTGAGTTCTTCGGCACCGGCGGCGACTGCCACATCTGTGCCAACGAGAACGCCTTCTACTTCCACCATTGCCCGCCACCCGCTCCGCGCACCGCCGAACCAGAGCACCATCCGACACCCGCACAGCCGCCGATCAACGCCAACGCCGCCACCGCGGCGCCGATACTGATCACCACATCCCACCCAGAGTCACGACGCGGGACCTGGGGCGTTTTCCCAACGGGATCACACGAATACGGCGCCGAATTCGCTTCGCAGCCATCGATAAACCGTGGAACCGGCCACGGGGCTCCGTCAGATCCTTGTGGCGTGGCGGTCGCCTGGCCATCTCCCGCCATCGGAATAGATTTCGCGGCACCAACGTCGATAGCCGAATGAGGGAAATCGACACAGAAAAGCTCCAGAACGACGCCGAGGCCCGTAAGACGTTCAACGACAACGTCGTCCAGGAGTTTCGCACCAACGGCAGGATGGTCGGCGGGCCGTTTGCCGGCGACATCGTGCTCTTGACCATGACTGGCGCCAAGTCCGGGCACCCGCGGTTGTCGCCGTTGGCCTACTTCACCATCGACGGCAAGATGCTCATCGTCGGCTCCTTTGGCGGGGCGCCGAAGGATCCCGCGTGGGTGCAGAACCTGCGCGCGAAACCCGAGGCCCATGTCGAAGTCGGAACCGAGTCCTACGACGTCGTCGCCCGCGAACTGCCGCGTGACGAGCGCGATGCGCTATTCGACAAGCTCGTCGAGCTGGCGCCCGTCTTCGGTGATTACCAAGCCAAGACCAGCCGGGTCATTCCGCTGTTCGAACTGCAGAAGGCTTAGTCCTTTTACGCCGGAGCTAACAGCCCCGCTCCCGTCTCGTGGCGGCGTCAACGCGGCGACCGTATTCGGCGTGGATGGGCGGACCCCTAGAATGACTGCACTGCAGTGGCAGTCCAGCAAACGGTAGACAGGACATCCCGTGGGGCCTTCAACCGGCCTATTTGACGTCGGCGGCCAGCGGCTGGGCACTCCGCCGATTCGGGGCCGGGCGGGCGAGTTGAAGGTGATCGGCGGGCTGATGACGGCGCTGGTGCAGGGGCGTGGGGGTGTGCTGGTCATCGAGGGCCCGCCGGGCATCGGCAAGAGTCGGCTGGTGACCGAGGTATTGGCGCTGGCCGACAAGGGTGGGGTGCGCACCCTGCTGGGTGAGGCATTCGAGTATCAGCAGGCGGTGCCGTTTTTCTCGCTGTTCATGGCCACCCTGCGCGCCGACCCCCAGTCGGGGACGCCGACGCGCTGCGCCAGCTGGGCGGCTCGGCAGATCTGCGCTACTGGGTGGTGCACGATCTGCATGACGCGATTCATGCGGCGCCCGCAAAGACCCCGCTCGCGATTGTGCTGGAGGACATCCTTCGCGCCCGATAAGGGGATGTTGCCTCGGGTGCCGGCGACGCGCACACGTCCGCCGTCCCGGACGCCATCACGCAAGCTGCTTCCACTGCGCTGGCGTGGTCAAACGACTCCGGTCCTCGCCCGGTGTATTTCGTCATGTGTTCTAATTCGGATTGCAAAGCATGGCGATTGCCTCGGCGGTGAGTTCAACACAGAGGCCAGCCTCAGCGGCGGTAACGGCGCGGCACTCGCTGACGAGTCGCTCGTCAGTTTGTTGCTGTTTCTCCTTGGCGATCCGTTGTCTTTCCCTGCCGATTGCACGGTTCTCATTGCGCTTCTTTCGTACGCCGTCATAGATGGCGTAGAGGATGGCGTAGACGCATAGCCCAACAAACAGAATGGGCCACAGCCACAGTTGGGCGGTCATGACGCTGGTGATAAACCACAGGTACAGAAACGCCAACAGAAGCTCGATGCTCTTGAGGAAGAATCGAACGTCGTTCATCGTGCCAACCCCGAAAGCCGTTCGGCGATCAGGGCATCCCGCTCCTGGGGTCCGCTTCAGAACTTCAGCGCGTCGTCGACCACGCCGCCCCGAAGCGGCTTGGCCAGCTGGCCCGCTTCCCAATGGCACCGCAAAGCCCCCTCAGCGCCCCCTGAGCGCGGGCTGCGTTTGCACCATTAGCAGGGGGTCACCGTCGGGCGTGTAGTACGGCTGGCCGTCAGGCGTGTAGCAGGGTGTCTGGCCGGCGTACGCGGGCGCCAGCAGTATCGGGTGCCCCGCCGCGTCGGTGCAGCCGCCCGCGGTAATGTGCCGCCCGTGCACGGCCGCGCAGGCGTCGGCGTGTGCGGGGGGTGCGAAGACAACGGGCGCCGCCGCCATCGCCAGGGCCGTTGATATGGCTGTGACCAGCGCTGCTGCCAGCTTCTTCATCTCATACTCCTTTGCTAGGCCGCCACACTGGATTATCGCAGTCTGGGACGAACTGCGGAGACTCTTGGACGCCTTAGGAGCCCACTAACGCTGCTGCCACATCGGCTTACCGAACATTCATGGCCGGAACCGTACCCATCACACTGGGTGGGACCGGATGATCGAAACATGAGTGAAACACCTGAAGATCGACCCGAGCCGACAACCGTCGCCTCGAAAAGCCGTCCCGTCGAGCCGCCACCGGCTGTGCCGCCGTCGGCCCGGTACGACGGTCCTAGCCGGCTCAGCCAGGTTGCGGCGTGGGTCGTAATTGTTGCGGGGGTTGTATTCATCTTCGCGGTGATCTTCTTCTCCGGCTTCTTCCTCGGCGTTCACGCCAGGGGTTATCACGGTTACCACCGCCACGGCGATGGCATGGAGCACGAGCGTGGCCCAGGCGGAATGATGGGCCCGGGGCAGTGGCAAGGCCCAGGTGGCCCCGGCGGCATGATGGGGCCGGGCGGAATGATGGGTCCTGGTCAGCAGCAGCCGCCGACAGTAACGGTAACGGTGGTGCCGATCCCGCCCCGGCCGTAGCCGTGAATCAGAATGGGTGTTGAGACCAAGCCGCGTTTACAGACCGAAACGCGATCGGTGCGGGATGTGAGCGCGCGTTCGCAGCTAGTAGGCAGCTCAGTGAGGTCAAGCTGCGATTACCAGCTGGTCCGTTCCGGTGCTTGAGTGGACATAGTGTTGGATATTTTTAAAGCGACCTGGGCGGAGGAGCTTTGCCTGCGCAGCCGACGATGGATGTATATCGGCAAATACCTTGGGCTGCAACGGTGTTCATCATTCCTCAGTCGTAACATACTGCCAAAGCGGCATATTCGTCAGGTGTGACTCGCGATCGCGCTAAGCCGCAGTTCGTTCTCACATTGCTGCTTCGGTGCCAGAGCAGAAATTTGGCCGAGTACCGAGATCACGCCTTCGTATAAACCGGCAAGCCCGACTACCCGGCGCTGAATCTCGTTCGCGGCCACGCGGCCGAACCCGCCCCAACGAGACGAACCCCCCACACCCCGGCCGGAGGGCAATGAAACGTCACCGTGACGAAATGTGAGCGGCCAAGTGGGTCAACGCACTTCGATGCATCCCCAAGTTTTGGACAGCGGGGCTAGCTCACATTGGCAGCAGGGGTCGCCTTTCACCAAACAGGCTTGACGACCAGGGTGGCGCTGCGCGCTGCCCCGGCATGAACTAAGGCGACACGCGGGCTGACACCTGCGCAGAACTGTCGAACCGGTGTAGTGTCACCGCTGCTGAGAATCTCAGCTAGTCCGGGACGGGTATCAGCCGTACGCTGCTGAACCCAAGGAGCGCTGGCTCCGCGCCCTGACATGCCGGTGATCGTCCAAACGACTGGATCACCATGACCGACACATTGTTACACTCTTCCGCCCTGCCGGTCGATGCCATTTTCTGCACGCCGGGCAAGGGTCAATTAGCGCGATTGGACACTCACTGGATGAAGTCGTCGGTGGCCATTGTCAGCGCCCACGGCGACATAGACCAGACGAACGCACGCACCCTCACCGAGTATTCACTCGCCCACCTGCTGCGTTGCCGCGGGCTGATCCTTGATCTGACCCGTCTGAAATTCTTTGGCGCCGCGGGTTTCTCGGCGCTGCACAGAATCTCGGTGAGCTGCGCGCGCGCTGGAATAGACTGGGCGTTGGTACCGGGTGCTGCCGTATCCCTACTGCTACGAATCTGCGACCCGTCCGGCTTGCTGCCAGCCGTCGATACTGTCAGTGCGGCAATGGCCAGCCTCCAACGATCGGCGTCCGAT
>Ga0210393_10004254_pt1 | contig 11348 bp, 9 predicted proteins | sample IncBWC27OmetaG_FD_160068 | JGI IMG/M metagenome (GOLD analysis project Ga0210393, IMG submission 160068) | Forest soil microbial communities from Barre Woods Harvard Forest LTER site, Petersham, Massachusetts, United States - Inc-BW-C-27-O ...
ACATAGCCATCAGAGTGTCGTCACGCCGCCAGAAGTGATGGAAAAGCGCGGCCGCGACGTGAAGCACGATGAGGCCCAGCAGGGAGAAGCCGACCGTCTTGTGCGCGATCAACAGCTGTTGCGCGAGCGGTCGATTTTTTTCGATCAACGCCGGCATTTGTCCGATGAAGAACCAGTTCACGCGATCACCATGAGCGTTGGTCTGCAGAATTCCCAGGATGGGCTGCAGCAGGAGCAGGGCGTATAGGGCGTATTCACTGGCCGTGGCTGCGACGCGCATTGCTTGGGGCATGTCGCTCGGCCAATCCGGATATTGGGCAAAGTGACGCCATCCCATGCGAAACAGTGTCATGACCCAGATCGTCAGGCCGACCGATCGATGAAGCTGCAAAAGTGTTGCGTGAATGGTGCGCGAGGTGGCGAGATCGATTGAGAAGGCGAGTACAAACACGCACAGCATGAGGCCGGCCGTCACCCAGTGCATGAGTCGCGTCGCCCGATCAAAGACTCCGCGTTTCGAAATGCCGGCCGCGCGCATCGCTGTGACTCCTTGTATAAATTGAGATCCTGCATTCGCCATGCGGGAAGCGCGCTTCGCGCAAACAAAATTGACTCGCTTCGGGGGATGAGACTTCTGACGAGCTGCTTATATTCCCCCGCCCGCGATGAAATCCGGCGGAACAAACGGCGCTCTTGAACGGTCTAGTGCTTTGTGTGGTCTCCGAAGCCGCTGGACAGTGAGATCAGAAGCGGATTCGAGGAGACGTTTCAAGGGTCGAAGTGGAGGCAGCCATGTCCATTCTTTCACTGACGCGAGTAACCAACACCAGCGTTCAAATACCGGGGCTTGAACCCTGGTACGCCGATCCACAGGACCCCGCCTTAACGGTGATGACCGACTTTCGCGAGCGAGCGTCCATTACCGTCCCGGACACCGCCGCGATCGATGAGGCGCTGGAACACATGAGACACACAGGCGTTCGTTGCGCATTCGCGATCGATGAACGCAAGCACGTCGTGGTCGGATTGATTACTGCCTACGACATCACGGGCGAAAAGCCGATTCAGTGCGCGCAGTCCCGGACAATACAACGTCGCGAAGTGCTGGTCCGCGACATCATGCAGGAGATTTCGGATTGCCGTGTGGTGGATATCAAGGAGATAGAAATTGCCACGGTCGGCGCTGTGTCGGATATGTTTGCCAAATATCGATTGACCCACGTACCGGTCATGGAAACAAGCGAATCCGGCGAGCAACGCTTGCGAGGATTGCTATCCGCGGCGCGAGTCAGGCGACTGTTGTTGCGGTCCGGGTCACGACCATCGCGCCCCCTCGGGATTGTGGTCAGCAGCGCCTGAAGCTATCAGTGTCGCGGCAAGACAAGAACAGGCGAGGATCCGCTTCGAAAGGGGCATAGGCGTTCCTCCGTAGAAAGACAAATCGGTTGCGCGCGCGTGAAGTAAACTGGCGGTTAGGCAGTGGAAGTCGCCGGTGGAAATGCGAAAGAAGTAGAAGAGGGGATCGACGTCAATCCTCAGGGTGCCGTTCATACAATGCCAATCTCCCGCCGCGACGTTCTCAAAGCCTCTGCAGCATCGCTGCTATCGAGCGCCCCGGCAGCGCTGCTCTGCCGCGTACCCGCCGTCCGCGCCGCGGATGGTGGCTGGAGGTTGCCTGACAAGAATCCGGTTCGTGTGATCGAGAACCAATGGATCGCGATGAAGGATGGAATACAGCTGAGCGCCCGGGTGTGGCTTCCCGACATCGCGCAGCCGGCGCCGGTGGTGCTGGAATACATCCCCTACCGCAAGCGCGATCTTTATCGCGGCCATGACAACAGTTGGGGTCAGCAGCTCGCGCAGTACGGCATCGGCTACGCGCGGGTCGATGCCCGCGGCTCCGGCGACTCGCAGGGAGTGCTGCTCGATGAATACCTGAAACAGGAATTGCTGGACGGCGTCGAGCTAATCGCCTGGCTCGCCCGACAACCCTGGTCGAACGGTTCGGTCGGTATGCGCGGCATCTCGTGGGGCGGCATCAACACGCTGCAAATCGCCGCCCTCGAGCCGCCCGAGTTGAAGGCCATCATGCCCATGTGTTGCACCGACACGCGCTACACCGATGATGCGCACTACATCGGGGGCGCGCTCGGACTCACGGATCTGCAGTGGGGTGTGCAGTTCAAAGCCGTCATGGCGATGCCGCCGGATCCCGCGATCGCCGGCGAGAGTTGGCGGCAGCAGTGGCAGCAGCGTCTCGAGGCCGCGCCGCCGATTCTGGCGCAGTGGCTGACGCATCAACGTGACGATGCATTTTGGCGTTGGGGATCCGTGTCGACGGATTACCGTCGCATCAAGTGTCCGACATACATCGTCGATGGCTGGGTCGACACCTACGTAAATTCGGTCACGCGCCTGCTTGCGCAGCTCACAGCACCCCGCAAAGCCTTGTTCGGCCCGTGGGCGCACAACTATCCGGAATCGGCCAGCCCCGGGCCAAGCTTGAATTGGGCTTGGGAAGAGGTTCGATGGTGGAAGCACTGGCTCGCCGGTGTGCCCACCGGAATCATGGATGAGCCCATGATCCGCGCATACATGCCTTACCGGACCGCATCGGAGGGGTATCCGATGGACACGCCGGGCCGATGGGTGGCTGAGAGCGCGTGGCCGTCCCCGCACATCCGCCCGCGAACCTGGTACTTGGATGAGCGCGGCCTCGCGCCGGAAGCCGGAGCGCACAGCGAGGTCAAATATGTGGGCAATCAAATCGTGGGCCTCGACAAGCCTGAATGGCTGCCGTTCCCCCCGGAGGGCCTGCCGACCGAGCAGTCCTCCGACGACCGCAAATCGCTGCTCTTCGACTCAGGACCGCTCGGCGCGGATGTCGAGATTCTCGGCCATGCGGTGGCGCGCATTCGCATTGCGGCCGATCAACCGGTCGCGAAGCTTGCACTGCGACTCTGCGAAGTGACCCCGGCAGGCGAGTCCTGGCTCGTCACCTATGGGCTGCTCAATCTGACGCACCGGGATGGGAACGGCGAGCCGGTCGCGCTCACCCCGGGTCGAGCTTACGATGTGATGATCGAATTGTCCTTGATCGCGCACCGGTTCAAGGCAGGCAACCGCATCCGCGTGGCCATATCGGAGAGTCTCTGGCCGCTGGTTTGGCCGTCGCCGCGAGTCGCCACGCTCACCCTCACGCACGGCGCTTCGAGCCTGGAATTGCCGGTACGAGCGCGCACGCGCGACCCGTCCTTTCCGATTCCGGTGAACGCGGCTGCAGCGCAGGCTCCGGGAGGTCGTACGCCGCTCGACCAAGCGGGTCCAGATGGCGACGGTTGGTACGAGATCCGCCAAGATCCGGTGGCTTACTCCTACCCCGTGGCAGATACGGGTACGACCATTAGCGGCGCGGCGGGTATCAAGGAGCTGCTGCGCATCAAGCAGGGTGACAACGACAGCTGCGTTTGGCAGGGCGAGCGCTCCGGCGCACTGAGGCGCGGCGCTTGGAACTGCAAAGTGTTCTCCTCCTTCAAGCTGACCTCGACGCCGGAGGCGTTCTTCATCGAGGAGACGGTGCGTGCTCTCGAGGGCGAGCGTGTGTTCTTCGAACGTGAAAATAAGGCCACGGTTCCGCGCGATCTGATGTGAGGCCGGCGCTAATTGGAACGCGTGGCTTCCGCGACATTGGAGAAGTTTTGCGGCTCCGGCCCCACGGCTTCAGCCTCTGCGCTGATGACAGCCAGCTGCGTCGGCCGCTCCTTGTGTTCGGTCGATTCCGTCCGCGCCAGCGCCTCGGCGGCTTTAATCTGCTGATCGATATCGGGCAGCTCAGGTTCCAAGGCCTTCGCCTGCCGCAGCGGCGTCAGCGCCTCGTGCGCGCGGCCCAGTGTGATCAAGGATGAACCCCGCGCCGCCAGCGCAATCGCGTCCTTGCGCTGCGTGCTCTGCAGCAGTGCCAGAATGGCGAGCGCGACCCCTTTGTCGCCATGGCGCAGCGAATTGGCCGCGATGTATGAATCGAGGGCTTGCGAGGCTTGGTTCGTGCTCTGTTGCAGGAGCGCGATACGCACCGTAATCTCGAACTCATTGGCTGCACCCTTCACCAGAACGGATTTACACGCCTGCAGCGCCGAATCGCCGTCGCCGTCGGTGCAGCGTTTCAGTACGGCCTGGCGCTGCGAGCGCAGGGCTTGCAGCTTGCTGGTGAGAGCGGTGTCATCGGGCGCCAGTTCGCTCGCTCGGATATAGGCTTTCCAGGCCTCCGCGCCCCGGTGTTCCTTCATCAAAGCGTCACCCTTCGCAGTGAGTACTTTGGTGTTGTTCGGCTGTTGGCTCAAAACCTCGTCGCAAGCGGCAACTTCGTGCTCGCTTGTGCAGCGCTCGATTTTCCGATTCAGTCGCGCACCGGCTTCGGCTTGATCGACGTCCTCGAGATGGTGTTCTTCTTTGACCAGATTGCGGGCGCGCCGCAGACTGAACAGCAGGGTCGGATTGTAGGGATTGTACTTTTGCCCTTCCTCCAGCGCATGAACGGCCTCGTCATAACAGCCTGCTTTTTCGAGCAGATTGGCGAGTTCAATGCGGGTTCCGAGCAGGGTGGGGGATCGCTGTAGCGTACCCTTGCGCGCGGCAATGTCCGAATTCTGCTGTCCGCCCTTCACGCAAGTGCTCTCCGAGGCGGCAACCGCGACGCGGCTCGCGGCCAGCAGCGTCAGCAGCAACAGCGCCGCTACGCTCGGCACGATGCGCCCGAGCCGCCTCATTGCGGCATCTCGCGAATCAACCGAAAGCCGATGCTGGTGCTGCGGTAGTTGCTGTCGAAGCGATTCCGATAAGCAGTGCGGACGAAGTCGGGTTGCGTGAACCACGAACCGCCGCGCAATTCGTGCTGGGTGCAGTCGCCTGCGGATTGTGCCGATCCGTCAATGGGTGCGAGCTGGTAGTTATCGGTCCAGCAATCCTCGGTCCACTGAAAAACGTTGCCGAGCATGTCGTACAAGCCGAATGCGTTTGCTTTAAACGAGCCCACCGGTGCCGACTGCACGAATTCGTCTGTACAGGGCAACACCTTCCAACCGTGGTAATGCTGGGCGGCCGTCTGGTCGGCGACGTTGGCGTAGGAGCAGGCCTCGGCCGGTGTGGTCCAAGGCACTGGCGCGGCAGATCCGGCCCGGGCGGCATATTCCCATTCCGAGGCGCTCGGCAATCGATACACCTGGTGGGTGGCGTGGGACAACCACGCGGCATAGTCTTTGGCGTCGTGCCAGGACACGCAACTGACCGGGTGCGACGGGGTTTGCGACTCGATCGCGTTCTTCCAGGTCACGGCTGGATTGACTCGCCACGCGCCGTCGTAGGTTGTGCAACTGTTCGCGCCAACACCCGTGGCGGTCACGAACTGCGAGTATTCACCCACCGTCACGTCGTAGACACCGGCGGCGAAGGGATGGGCGATCGCAACTTTGTGCTGCGGCATTTCGAACGCGAGGGCGTCGGCGCCGGCCGGCGTGCCCTGCTGGAAATCGCCGGCGGCCAAGACCTTCATCAATGGACAGGTCGGACAATCCCGAAACACCTGTCCCGCTGCGGGTGCGGGTGCGAGCGGCGCGGCCGCAACCGCGGCAGCGGGGACCACGGAAGACGCGGCTGTTTTCTGTGCGGCGGGGCGCAGGGTGAAGAAGGCAGCCGCCGCAAGCAGCGCCGTGAGCGAGACGACAATGCCTGCCGCCACGGGCCATGAGACTTTGCTGCCGGCACCGCTGAACTCGAGGAGAAACTGCCGCGCCGAGGGCGTGCGCTTTTCGCGCTCGAATTGCAAAGCGTGGCACAGGGCGCGAAATTCACGCCGTGAGAGTTCACGCGGACACACCAATTGAGCCACGTTGCGTGCCGCGGACGGATCCTTCGCTTTGAAGGGAAGCTCGCCCGTCATCAGCTTCCAGGCGACACAGGCCAATGCATACACATCGTCGCGCGGGTCAGGCTCCTCGTTTTCCAGCATCTCGGGGCTGGCGTAGGCGGGTGTCAGGGCGCGCATGCGGTCAGCGGCATTCGCGACGGCTTTCGGCTGCACTTCTCCGGGCTGAACCATGAGGCGCGCCAGACCAAAGTCGATGACCTTGATCTCACCGGTGTGCGTGATGAAGACATTGCCCGGTTTTAAATCGCCATGCAGAATGTTCTTGCCGTGCGCAAATTCCAGCGCATTGGCAATACTTTTGATCAGCCGCCGTGCCGTGTCGCGCGACAGGCCGCCTTCGCCCTTTGCGGCGCGCAGTTTGTCGAACAGCGACTGGCCGGAGAGCAGCTCCATGGTCATGAACACGATGTCGTTGTCGCGATCGCAATCGAAAACGCGCACGATGTTTGGGTGCGTCAGGCTCTGCAGGCTGTGGGCCTCGCGAGACAGCACGGCCATGGCGTCCGAGGGGTTGGCAAAAGGAACCGTGAGAACCTTGATTGCCATGTGGGGATCCGCGGCGCCGGCTTCGACCTTGCGCAGATCGATCGCCTTGTAGACGTGGCTCATGCCGCCTTCGCCAATCTTTTCCAGCAACCGGAAGCGGTTGAGCAACACACTGCCGGTGCCCAAACGAGTGGCACTCGACGCCGTGTCGACCCCCATTTTAGCAGGGTCCAACAGGATGGTCGGCGCATGCGCGACCTGCGGCTCGAAGAACGGGTCGAATTCCGCCAGACTGGCGCGGGTCATCGAAAGCTCGCGTTAAATGACTTCGCCATTCCCATGATGCTCACAAGGATCCCGGCCCGTTGACGAGACTGCGCATCACCTTATGGCAAGTGGGCGGTCGCCCACTGTAGAGTCCGTCACTAAATTGGCCGCGGGCAGTGGGGGCTCTGTCGCAAAGACAGTCGGTGGGCGCCTAAATGGCGTTTGCGTGCCGTGTTTCGAGCGCCAATCGTCACAAACCCGCGGTGCACAATGTGCGCCTGGTCAGGTGCAAAACACCATGCCGACAATGATCGCCCCGATGCAGCCGTACTGAAGCAGCGAGATTCGCTCCTTGAGGATGAGCGCCGCGAACGCGAGCGTCACGACCGGATAAGCACCGGTCAATGGAATGACGATCGAGATGGGCCCGTAACGACTCGCGATCATCACGCCGAGGTCGCCGCCGGCCATCATCCCCATGGGTACAAACGAATGCACATACTCGCGTGCCGAGTGCGCTCCCTGTCGGCCCTTGAGGAAGCCGTACAGTCCCAACGATAAGATGCCGCCGATGGTGTTGCACACCATGAGGTTGACCTCGCTCGCTTCCGCGAACGAATAGGCGTGTTTGACGATCGTGTTGGAGGTCGCCCAGCACGTGAGCGCGAGGAAGGCGAGCGGGATCCAGCGCCGGCTGAGAATCTTCGCGGCGGCGTCCGGCGGTGAATACGAAAGCCCGAGGCAGCCGCCGATCACGAGAGCCACCGCTGCGTACTGCACGGCGCCCAATTGCTCTCCCAGGAAAATCCGCGCGAACAGTACGGTGAGCGCGGGATACGCCGCCGAGAGAGTTCCGACGATGGTGATGGGACCCGCGATGATCGACTCGAAGTACAGGATCCATCCGGTGCCGTCGATCACATAAGCGAGCACGCCGAGTTCGAGGAAGGAGCGGCCGTCGGCCGACAACAGCGACGGATGTTCGTGGGTGAAAAACCAGGACAAGTTGACCATTGCCTTGGCGAGCACAAAGTACAGGCAGAAACGCGCCGGCGACACCTCGCCGATGTACCGCTTAATGAGCCCCTGCCCGATGCCATATAGGAACAGTGCAAACATCGAAGGCGTCAGCCAGACGAGCAGGGCGGCAGCGGTGGGCGCAGTGGACATTGCCTGGCATCATAGGCGCATGCATAAGATCCTGATCAACGGCGCATGGGTTGACGCGCTCAGCGGCACCAGTCGTGAGATAAAGAATCCGGCGACGCTGCAACTGCTCGGCAGCGTCCCGGACTGCGGTCCTGCGGATGTGGCCCGGGCAGTCGCGGCGGCGAAAGCTGCACAGCGCGGTTGGTGGAAAGTGCCCGGCGTCGAGAAGGCAAAGCTGCTGCGCGAGCTCGGGGCCCGAATTCGCGCCCGCGAGCACGCGCTGGCGTCGCTGATGACCGAGGAGACCGGCAAACCGCTGTGCGAAGCGGTCGACTGCATTGATTGGGTCGCGGCTTGTTTCGAGTACTACGGCGAGGTGGCGCGCTCCTCCTATGGTAATTCGGTGCCGCCGGTCGCGCCCCATCAGCTCAACTTCACCATCAAGGAGCCCTTCGGCGTCGTCGCCGCGATCGTGCCGTTCAATTTTCCGCTGCTGCTGATGGCCTGGAAGGTGGCGCCAGCCATCGCGGCCGGCAACACGGTGGTCTGCAAACCACCGCATCAGAACCCGCTGTCGAACCTCAAGCTGGCCGAAGTCTACGATCTGTTGCCCGCGGGCGTCGTCAATGTTCTGACCGGGGCGGCCGATACCGCCACCGCACTGGTCGAGCATCCGGACGTGGACCTCATCGCGTTTACCGGGTCCAACGCAGTCGGGCGCAAAATCGCGGCTGCCGCCGGCGCCCAGCTCAAGAAAGTCAATCTCGAACTCGGCTCGGTCGATCCGTTCATTGTTTTCAAGGATGCCGATCTCGATGTCGCGGTCCCGGGCGTTGCCTGGGCGCGGCTGCTGAACGCCGGTCAGGTCTGCACCTCGAGCAAGCGCATCTATGTGGAGCAGCCGATCGCGGCGGAGTTTACGGAGCGGATGCATGAGTATGTCGCGCGGCTCAAAGTCGGCAACCCCCTGGCTCCCGACACGGACTTAGGTCCCTTGATTTCGCTCGAAGCGGCGCGGCGGGTCGAAGACCAGGTTTCGCGCGCGGTGAGGGAGGGTGCCACCTTGAACCTCGCCGGCGGACTGTCGCGGCCGGCGGGTCTTCCCGGACACTTTTTTCAGCCCACCATCCTCACCGATGTGCGCCACGGCAGCCTCGCCACGCGCGAGGAGATCTTCGGACCCGTGCTGTCGATCACGACGGCGGCCGATGCGGACGAGGCCATCCGGTTCGCCAACGATTCCGAGTACGGGCTGGGCGCGTCGATTTACACCAAAGATCTTGCAACGGCGATGCGCGCGATGGAATCGATCAAGGCGGGTACCTTTTGGATCAACGATCCCTTGACCGACAATGACGCGGCGCCTTTCGGGGGTATGCGCCACAGCGGCATCGGGCGTGAGCTGGGGCCCGAAGGGCTCGACGCCTTCCGCGAGCCCAAACACGTTCACCTGGATTGGGTGATGGAGCGCAAACCCTGGTTTTTCCCGTACCGGGATCGTCAGCGGTAAGCCGGGATCGACGCCGCCCGAGCCTCATTGCGGCTCGCGACGGTTGCGCGGCAAATCTATGAACTTGATTCTCGCCAGGGAGGGTCGCCTCGGGTAGCCTACGAACACCGGTTGCAACCCTTGCGGAGGTGACGTGCTAGTCGTGACAACAGAGAACGTGCCCGGACAGCGCGTGCGCGAGGTAAAAGGTCAGGTCTTCGGCGTAGTCGTCAGAAGCCGCGGGCTTGGCGGGAATATCATGGCGGGGCTGCGCTCCATCGTCGGCGGTGAGATTACCGAGTACACACAATTGCTGGAGGAGGCGCGCCGCCATGCCGTCGACCGGATGGTCCGCAACGCGAGTCTCATGCACGCGAATGCCATTGTCATGATGCGATTCGACTCGGCCGAAATTGGTCAGACGATGAGCGAGATCGTGGCGTACGGAACGGCCGTGGTGCTGGAACCGGCGGTTTGATCGTGTTGCGCAACGTCGTGATTGCAGTGGCAGCAATCCTCGCCTGCGTCGGGATCGGCCTCATCGCGCGCGGTGTTTACGCACCTGGCTGGCAGGTTCTGGTCTTCGGCGTGCTCGTCCTCATCGGCACCTTGTTCGAGCGCTGGCGTTACCGCCGCATCGAGGAGGCATCGAATGGCAACTGGCAACGGACCGATGAGAAATTTATCGATCCGACGACCGGAGAGCCCGTTGAAGTTATGTTTAACCCGCGGACCGGTGAGCGGCGCTATGTCGCTGGAAAGTCACCCGGAGCCAAGGATCCGGCGGCCTGAATTGTGAAGCCGGCAACGATGCCGCGGTTCTGATCAGTGCCGCTAGCGCTGCGCTTGTTTTGCGGCGAGATCTCCTTGCGCCTCGAGCGACACGCCGTTCCATTTCTCCCACATCTCGATGCGGCGCGCGTACTCGGCGCGCGTCATGGGCAAGCCGCTCGATCCGAAGAAAATGCGCAGCGGCGGCTCTGGTGCATCGACGACCTTCAAAATGGCCGGACCCGTTGCATCTGGGTCGCCGGGCACATTGCGGCTACGAACAGCCGCAATCTTCGCGCGAGCGTCATCATAGGCAGAGAGCTGCTGGGCGCGCTGCGCCGATGCGCCGCCCCAGTCGGTGGCGAAGCCGCCTGGCTCGATCAAGGTTACCTTGATGCCGAACGGGGCGACTTCCGCGGCGAGCGATTGACTGAAGCCCTCGAGCGCCCACTTGGAGGCGTGATACAGACCAACGGTCGGGAATGCGTTGACGCCGCCAATCGAGGACACCTGGATGATGTGGCCCGATCCTTGCGCCCGCATGATGGGTAGCGCGGCCTGAGTCACCCACAACGCGCCGAACAGATTTGTTTCAATCTGGGCGCGCGCTTCCGCCTCGCTAATTTCTTCAATGGCGCCGAATAACCCATAGCCCGCGTTATTGACGATCACGTCTAAGCGGCCAAAACGCGCATTGGCGGCGGCGATCGCCGCGTGCACGGCACCCTTGTCGGTGACATCAAGTGCAAGCGCCGCAACCTGATCGCCGAAGCGTTGCACCAATGGCGCCAGGGATTTGATGTCGCGCGCGGTGGCGACAACTTGATCGCCACGTGCCAGCGCGGCTTCTGCCCATACGCGTCCAAAGCCCTTGGACGTGCCCGTTATGAACCAAACCTTGCCTTTCATGTCATCGCTCCTGTCGCTAATTGGGGAATCGCAAAGACATCGCTGCGTTTACGAATCCCGTATCACAACTACTTCGATGCGCCGCCCGCGGCGTTGGCGGCTTTGGGATCCGGTTTTCCCGCGTCGAGATGGTTCCAGTTCAGGATGGCGTTGAATCCGAGGAAATAGGTTCCCTGCGTCTGCCAGCGCCAGAACGGCCGCAGCGCGAACATCACGACGTGACCTTTTCCAACGTTTGCATCGAGCACAAGAGGTCGCTCGGAGATCGCCTGGCCGCCGGATAGGGTGCCCGAAAGAAGCATGTCGTTCGGATCTTTCGGGAACTGCATGATGATGCGCGGCGGAACATCGGGT
>Ga0210393_10004256_pt1 | contig 11346 bp, 12 predicted proteins | sample IncBWC27OmetaG_FD_160068 | JGI IMG/M metagenome (GOLD analysis project Ga0210393, IMG submission 160068) | Forest soil microbial communities from Barre Woods Harvard Forest LTER site, Petersham, Massachusetts, United States - Inc-BW-C-27-O ...
GTTCATGTTCAGCGGCGCGGTTGCCGCGGTTGCCGGCGGCCTGTTCGCCGCCTTGCAATCCTACATCACGCCGGACGCCTTCACGCTCGACCTGTCGATCCTGTTCTTCATCGCCATCCTGATCGGGGGGCGAGGCTCCATTCTCGGGCCGCTGCTTGGCACCATTCTCTTGACCGTGCTGCCGGAATTCGCAGCACCCTTGGTCGCGTGGTCGACGTTTCTCTATGCGGTGTTGCTGCTTGTCATCGTGCTGGTGATTCCCGGCGGAATTGCCGAGATCCTGGATTACAAGAACCGCCGTCCGCTCGAGAGCGACCGCGCGATCGTTCCGCGACCCGACCTGGTTGCGCGGTTGCTTGCCGAGGCCCCCGACACCAGCGCCTTGACGCTGGAACAGGTGGCGCTGAGCTTCGGCGGGGTCCGTGCGATCGACGGTCTGGACCTCGACATCCGGCCCGGTCAAGTGCACGGACTGATCGGCCCCAACGGCAGCGGCAAGACCACGACACTGAACGTCATCTCGGGCTACTACGCGCCGCAGCGCGGCGCGGTCAGGCTGAACGGCGCCGAGATGCAGGCGCTGGCGCACCATCGGCGCGCACATATGCGGATCGCGCGTACGTTCCAGACCCCGCGCATCGTCGGCTCCGCCTCGGTGCTGCAGAACGTGATGATCGGCGGCACCATCGACGGCCAGGGCACCTTCGTCGAGTCATTGCTGTCGCTGCCGCGCCATCGGCGCGACGAAGCCATGTTGCGCGACACCGCGATGCTGGCCTTGGCGGCAGTCGGGCTGGAGCGACTCGCCGCGGTGCGAGCCGATCGGTTGCAGCACAGCGAGTCGCGCTTCACCGAGATCGCTCGCGCGTTGATGCTGCGGCCCAAGTTCCTGCTGCTCGACGAGCCGGCGGCCGGACTCTCGGCCGAGGAGATCGAGCGGCTCGGCGCGCTGATCCTGGCGATCGCCCAGGCCGGCACCGGCGTGCTGGTGGTGGAACATCACCCCGATCTGATCTTCGACATCTGCCATCACGTCACCGTGCTCAATCTCGGCAAGATACTGGCGGCCGGGACTCCGGCCGAAATCCGCGCGCATCGGGAGGTGGTCAATGCTTATCTCGGCGCCTGATCCGCTGCTGGATGTCACAGGCCTCTCGACCGGCTACGGCAAGATCGGCGTGCTGCGCGGCGTCGACCTTCACGTCGGCGCGGGCGAGGTGGTCGCCCTGCTTGGCCCAAACGGTGCCGGCAAGACCACGCTGCTGCGCGCGGTGTCGGGACTATTGCCGTGGTCGGGACGCGTGCAGTTCGGCGGCCGCGATCTCGCCGGCGCCAGTCCGCGCGATACCGTCAAGGCCGGGCTCGCGCATGTCGTCGAGGGACACCGCGTGTTTACGCAGCTTAGCGTGCTCGACAACCTGCTGCTGGCGGCCTACGACCTGCCGCGCAGCGAGCGCGCGTTGCGTGTCGAGGAGGGGTTCGCGCTGTTCCCCGAAATCGCCGCCAAACGCCACGAACGCGCGGCTGTGCTCTCCGGTGGCCAGCAGCAGATCCTGGCGGTGGCGCAGGGCCTGGTGCGACGGCCGCGACTGCTGATGCTGGACGAGCCGTCGGCCGGCCTGTCGCCGGTCCTGGTGGATCGCGTGCTGGTGGTGGTGCAGCGGCTGCGCGAGGCCGGCACCGCGGTGTTGCTGGTCGAGCAGCTGATCGAGAAAGCCCTGGCGCTCGCCGATCGCGTCTATGCGCTGGCGCGCGGATCGATCGTGCTGGAGGCCAGAACAAGCGAGGCCGATCTGCCGCACCGTCTGGAGCAGGCCTATATGGCAACCGGCGGTCGCTAGAGTGGATTGACGAGGAAATGGAGGCCCATCTTGCCCGCCAGAATCGAAATCGGCAGCGTCACGATCCATCGCATCGTCGAGCAGGAGGGTCCATTCTTCGAGGCGATGCAATTTTTCCCGACCCTGACGCGAGAGCTTCTCGATGAGAACCGCGGGTGGCTGCAGCCCAGCTTCCTCGACGTCAGGGATCAGCTGATGCTCTGCATCCAGAGCTACATCGTGAAGACACCTCACCACACCATCATGATCGATAGCTGCGTCGGCAACCACAAGCCGCGACCGACGCGGAGCTTCTGGAATATGATGAATTCCGATCGCTACGAGAACAACCTCGCGGCGAGAGGATTTGGCGTCAACGATATCGATTTCGTGATGTGCACGCATTTGCACACCGACCATGTCGGCTGGAACACGCGGCTCGAGAACGGCCGGTGGGTGCCGACCTTTCCGAAGGCGCGCTACGTGTTCGCCGACCGCGAATTGGCCTACTGGACCAAGCGCCAGAACGACGACCCGGCAACGTGTCCATGGATTACCGATTCCGTGCTCCCGATCGTGGCCGCCAATCGCGTCGATATCGTCAAGAGCGCGCACGCGTTCAACGATCTCGTGACACTGATCCCGACGCCCGGCCACACCATCGACCACTATTCGGTACACGTCGGCAAACCCGGCGCCGATGCCGTCATCACCGGCGACATGATCCACTCGCCGCTGCAGGCCCGATATCCAGAACTCGGCATGATGTCGGACTACGACTCCGCCCAGGCGGGCGTATCGAGGCGGGAATTGTTCGGCCGCTTCTGCGATACGTCGACGCTGATGTGCACGGCGCACTTTCCGTCGCCATCCACCGCCCGCGTGGTGCGCTGGCATGATGCGTTCGATTTCGTCGGTGCGTAAATTGCTATGACCGCTGACGCAAGTTCGGTCACCTCGCCCCGCTTGCAGGGAGCGGTCGGATTGCATGCAATGCAATCCGGGTGAGGGGGACTCTCCACGAGTTGCGTTCGCTGAAGCACCCCCCACCCCCGACCCCTCCCCGCCACTTCGCTGCGTGAAGCGGGGGAGGGGGAAGAAGCTGGCACGACAAACAAGGGACTTCTTTTGGAATTGATTGTCTCGCCGAGCGCAGCGCGGGCGGCGCAACCCTCCTCCCCGCGAGCGCTTGCGAGCGGTGGGAGGGTCGACCGTCGCAGCGAAGCGGAGACGGGCGGGGTGGGGGACTTGCTTTCTTGGCCGCGGCTTCGGCGTTTACTGCATCGTTTCGACGATCTTTTCCGCCGCCATCAGGGTCGGAAAGTTGGTGTTGGCGCACGGTACCACCGGGAAGATCGAGGCGTCGACCACGCGCAAACCCTGCACTCCCTTGACGCGGCCTTGGGTATCGACGACCGCCATCGGATCGTCCGGCCGGCCCATGCGGCAAGAGCACGAGGCGTGCCACACGCCGATCGCCGACTTGCGCACGAAGGCTTCCAGCGCCTCGTCGTCATTCATCACTTCGTCGAACGTGAACCCTTCGACGACAAAGTTGTCGATCATGTAATGGCGCAGCGCCGCCGGCCCGTCCATCAGCGCGGCGGCGACGGCGGTGAGGACCTTGTTCTTGGCGTTGACCACGCCAATCCTGCGCACGCGGTCGGAGTAGGAGGCCGGGAACGGCTTGTCGGTCACCGCCTTGACGGGCGCGCTCATCTGCAGCGCTGCCATCTTGCGAAAACCACTCATCAGGCGGTCGAGGTCGCGCCGGTCGGACAGCAGGTTGAACTCGACGACCGGTTCCATCCGCGGATCGCGCGAGGCGAGCTTCACCTGACCGGTCTCCGAGTAGGTCTTGTTGACGAAGGCGAGCAGCGAGGCGATCTGGCCACCTACCGCATGCCACGCCGACTTGGAGAGCACGGCCACGAACATGTCGCCCTTTGGCACGCCTGCTAGTCCGGAGGAGTAACGCAGCGCAACCTGGATGTGGCGCCGGGTGTGCTCGTTCATGCGCGCGCCACGACGGACAAATGACGACAGCGCGATCGACGGATGATCCATCAGGCGCTGGCCGACGCCCTCGATGCCCATCAGAACCGGAATGCCCATCTCCTTGAGGTGCCCGACCGGGCCGATGCCGGCGCGCAAGAGATGCGCCGGCGAATGGATCGCGCCGCACGAGAGCACCACCTCGCGGCCGCGGAACTCTTGTTCCCGGCCGTCGACCTGCGCCTTCACGCCGACGCAGCGCGTGCCCTCGAACAACAGCTCCTTGGCTAGCGTGTTGGTCGAGATCGTCAGGTTGGCGCGCTTGCGGGTCTCGCGATCGAGATAGCCCATCGCGGCCGAGACGCGTTGCTCGGCCTGATTGGAGTGCGTCACCGGGAAATAACCCTCGACGAATTCGCCGTTCTGGTCGGGCACGAACGCGTAGCCGGCGAGCTTGCAGGCCTCGGCGACGGCTTGTGAGTGCCGGGTCCAATGCGCTTGCGGGATGCGGCGGACCGGGATGCGGCCGTCGTTGCCGTGGAACGGCCCATCGAAATCGAGATCGCGCTCGACCTTCCTGAAGTAGGGCAGCACGTCCTTCCAGCCCCAGCCCGCGGCGCCGCGCGCCTCCCATTCGTCGTAATCGGTTGGCGCGCCGCGATTGGCCAATTGGCCATTGATCGAGGACCCGCCACCCAGCACCCGCGCCTGCTCGTATTTGCGCAGCGGGGGGCGTTGCTCCTCGGGGTTGTTGTGGCTGACGACCTGGGTCGTGACCCTGAGCTCGGTCCAGTGGAAGCGCGGATCGAAATAGGCCATGCCCGAATAGCTGTCCTTGATCTCGGGCGGCTCGTTGCCGGGCGGCGTGTCCTGTCCCGCCTCGCAGAGCAGGACCTTGTTGGCGCTCTTGGCGGAGAGCCTGTGGGCCAAGACCGAGCCCGCCGAGCCGCCACCAACGATGATGATGTCGTACACTTTTGGCGTTTCCCCTGTTTTTTGTCTGGGGAAGGTAGCCTCCGTGTTCGGGACGCACCAGTCGGTTGCTTGCATGCCAGTCCCGGCAGCGCGGCGCGCCGCTGGCCTCTTAACCTCTCCCCGCTCTTTTGCGGGTCGCGTGTGGCGACTTCTCCGTCATTGCCGGGCTTGACCCGGCAATCCATCCACTTCGAATGAACTCTTTGTTGAAGATCGATGGATACGCGGGTCAAGCCCGCGTATGACGAGCGTATGGGTACTACGGCGCCCCGATCCCCATCGCCTTCAGCGCCGCCAGCATCCGCTTCGGCGGCTCCATCTGGATGAGCAGCGGCGCTCCGGTTTCCAGCACGCTCTTGAGGCTGGAGAGGATCGCGGGCCAGCCCTGGCGGCCGCCTTCGAGGATGTCGTCACTGAGCGGGCGGTCGTGCGACTCGGTCATGGTCAGCCGGACCGCTTCGCCAACCGCCTCGATCTCGTAGGTGACGAGCGTTGGTCCGAGCTTCTCGATCAGCTCCGGCCAGTTGACGTTGAAGGTCACGGATAGCCGGCGCGGCGGAGCGCACTCGATCACCTCGCCGGAGATGTGCAGCGCGCCATCGGGCGTGCGCACGATGAAGGCGCCGCCGACCTTCAAATCGACTTCGACCGAATTGCCGAAAAAGTATTTCCGGCTGAACTCGGTTGTCGTCAGCGCCTGCCAGACCTTCTCCGGCGTCGACGCGATGTAGATCGTGTAGACGGTTGCAGGTTTGAAATGATCGATGTTCATCACATTCCCTCGATGCCGAGCGCGGAAACCGGAATCGCCAGCACAGTGCCGGATTCCAGCAGGCTCTTGAGGCTCGACAGGATCGCGGGCCATCCCTTGGAGATGCCGTCGAGTAGCTTGCTGCCTTCGGCAAAGCCTTGATGGGTCAGCGTCAGCTTCACCAATTTGAGGACGTGGCGGAAGGTATAGGACAGCCGCCGTGGCGGATCGGCCTCGAGGATTTCCCCGACATCGGTGGTGGTGCCGTTCATGACCAGCGCGAACGGCGAGCCGACCTTCCGGTCGGATCGGAGCTCAGTGCCGAACCAATAGCGCCTCGAGAACTCGCTTGAGGTGAGCGCCCCCCACAGCTTCTCCGGCGTGGTTTCGATATAGGTGACGTAGACGAATTCGGGCTTAGGCACAGGCTTTCTCCTTGTCCGCGGCCGGATCAATTTCGATGACGCGTCCGCTCTCCAGGAGGCTCTTGAGGCTTGCGATCACCATCGGCCAGCCACCGGAAATATCGCGCAAGGTCTTGCCGCCTTCGTCGAGGTTGTCATGGGTCACGGTCAGCTTGACCACCTTGCCACGCGGCTCAAGATCGAAGGTAACGCGCGAGGTACGCTCGCGCTTCGCCTCCGGCGAACAGGAATCCCAGCTATAGGCCAGCCGCTTCGGCGGTTCGGAGATCAGCACCTTGCCTTCGATGGTCGGCGCGCCTTGCTTGGTGAACTGATAAGGCCCGCCCACCTTCCAGTCCGAAGCGACGCGATGGCCGAACCAGTAGCGCTCGGTGAAGTCGCCGTCGGTCAGGGCATGCCAGAGCTTTTCGGCCGTGGTCTCGATGTAGGTGGTGTAGACGAATTCCGGTTTACTCATCGCGCTTCTCCAGTTGTTTTTTCAATTCGCTGAGCGCGGTGAGCTTGCCGCGCTCGAATTTCTTGATCCACCGTTCGCCGATCTGATGGATCGGCACCGGGTTGAGATAGTGCAGCTTCTCGCGGCCTTGCTTGAACGTGGTGACGAGGTTGGCGTCTTCGAGAATCGCAAGGTGCTTGGTCACGGCCTGCCGCGTCATGGCGAGGCCGTCGCAGAGTTCGTTGAGGGTTTGACCGTTTCTGGCGTGAAGCCTGTCCAACAGAGACCGCCTCGAAGCATCGGCCAGCGCTTTGAAGACCTCATCCATGGGGTGGATAATAGGCAACCAAATGGTTGCATGTCAAGTGAACATTTTCGGACCGCAGCAAAGAGGGAAAATCAGACCCGACGGACCATCGACGACGTGAGGTGGTTCAACGACGGCGCGCCAAATTGCTGCATCGCGTTGCGGGTCTCACAGCGGAGGATCGCAAGCACGCGCGCGACAACGGGCTCGCAGCCAGGAATTGCAGCAAACGGCGGCGGCCTGCCGCGCGAACAGGATGTGACGACACGGTTGCCTCGCCAAAGGATTTTCAGTCTTTCGCCCACCTCCGGTTGATCAGGCGTAGTGCAATCCGCATCCGCTCCGCTATGATATCTCCACAGAAATCAGCCAACAGAGATTGGCTTCGGCAACCTGGGTGGACAAAAACATGACCGGTCGCGTCAAACTGGCAATTCTCGTCTTCAGCTCTCTTCTTGTGTCAAGTTCCCTGTGCGCCGGCGGCGCGCATGCGCAGCAGCAGGTGATCGGCGCCCCGCCCGAAGCCTCCAACATGAAGCTCGTCGGGTACAACGACCTGCAGGCGCGCAGCGCCTACCAGCCGACCATCCATCATCAGGGCGACCGCTGGATCGCCTATATCGGTCATCACGGTGGAACCGACGCCATTCCCGATCCCGTCAATCCGCTGACCGGCAAGGCCGAGCCGAACGGCACCTCGATCGTCGATGTCACCGATCCCGCGCAGCCGAAATATCTGCGGCACATTCCGGGACAGGAAGGAAAATACGAAGCAGGCGGCGCGCAGATGGTGCGCATCTGCGACGGCAAGAGCCTGCCCAAGGGCGATCCCAACGCGGTCTACATGCTGCGCACCTTCGGCAGCGAGGCGCACGAGATCTGGAACGTCGCCGATCCCGCCAACCCGGTTCTGGTGACCCGCCTCAGTGGGTTGAAAGACACCCACAAGAGCTGGTGGGAATGCGACACCGGCATCGCCTTCCTGGTGTCGGGCGCGCCGGACTGGCGCACCCGCCGCATGACCCAGGTCTACGACCTCTCCGATCCCGCGCACCCGGTCAAGATCAGGGATTTCGGGCTTCCCGGCCAGGAGCCGGGCGCGACCGGCGCGGTGCCGACCGAGGTGCATGGGCCGATCTCGCTCGGTCCTCAAGGCAACCGCGTCTATTTCGGCTACGGCACCGACAAGGGCGGCCTGCTGCAGATCGTCGATCGCGACAAGCTGATCAACGGGCCGAAGGAGCCGACGCCTGAAAACCTCCGCTACCCGGAGATCTCGCGGCTGCCGATGTCCGCCTTCAACGGCGCCCACACCACCTTTCCGATGAAGGGCATGCCGGTTGCGGAATTTGCCAAAGACAAGGACGGCTCGAGCCGCGACATCGTGATGATCGTCGACGAGGCGATCCAGAACGAATGCAGCGAGCCGCGGCAGATGGTGTGGTTCGCCGACGTCACGGTCGAAAGCCGGCCGATGATGATCTCGAGCTACACCGTGCCCGAGGCGAGCGGCGCGTTCTGCGAACGCGGCGGGCGCTTCGGCTCGCACTCCTCGAATGAAAGCATGGCGCCGGTCTTCTACAAGAAGATGGCGTTCATCGCCTTCTTCAACGCCGGCGTCCGCGCGCTCGACGTCCGCGATCCCTACCACCCCAAGGAAGTCGGCTATTTCATCCCCTCGATCACGGCGGCGACCGACAAGCGCTGCATCACGCTCGAAGGCCAGGAGCGCTGCAAGGTCGCGGTCCAGACCAACAATGTCGAGACCGATGACCGTGGCTATATCTATATCGTCGATCGCGCCGACACCGGCTTGCATGTCCTCGAGCTGACCGGCGATGCGCGCGCGGTGGCGGGGCTACCTTAAGGGTTCGCGATGCTGCGCTGGCTTGTCATCCTGATCGCTGCGCTGGCATTTGGCGCCTTGTCGGGCGTTGCGGCCTATCAGAAGGTGCAGCCGCAGGGCGGAAGCGTTGGCGACGTCCATTGGCGGGAAATCGCCTGGCCGTTTCCGCGCGACGCCTGGCCCGCGGGCCGCGCGTTCCGCTGTACCAGCGATGCCTGCGGGGCCGGCATTGAGCTCTATGTGCGGCCCAAGATCGGCTTCTGCAATTGCGACTCCGGCGTTGCCGATGACGACGAGGTCGACCGCGTCGCCGATCTCGACATGATCAGCCCGAACTTCGTGCCGCTGGCGCCGGGCCAGGTCATCCGGGTCGCCGAGATGTCCGGCCGCTCGCGGGCCTACGATCTCGACATGGCCGACGGCTCGCGCCATGCCGCGATCGGCATCGCGGTCTCGCACCGCTGCGATCTCTTGGTGGCGGTGGCGCAAGGCAAGGCGGACGCGCCGGAGCTGCAGGGTTCGGCGCTCAAGTTTCTGGCGTCGCATGAAATGACGCATTGGATGATGGCGGCGCTCGGCGGGGGTTGAGCCGTGATCGCACAGGGCCGCATGTTGCGATGTGCCATTGGCAGAGGTCGGTCATCCTTACGAATGATCCGGCAGAGCTACCTCGGCTAGACGGCGCAGCGTGCCTTCACTTCGCCGAATGAAAATTGAAAGCGCCCATCCCACCGCAATAAACAGGCACAATGAGATCACGCTCAGCGTTCCGGAAATCTTGTAAATTCTGGCCCCCGCCGCATAAGCACCGAAGCCGAACAGACACGCCCAGCAGATCCCGCCGGTGATATTGAAGAAGAAGAAACGAGCGGCCGGCATGCTGTTGGCGCCCGCAAACAAGGCCGCAAACATCCGCAGCACGGCAATGAAGCGTCCAAAGAACACGACGGCGTTGCCATACTGCAGGAAAAGATATCGGCCGATCAGCAATCGATCCTCATCGAGGCCGATATAGCGGCCGTATCGGCGAAGCAGCGGCGCACCAAGGCTGCGCCCGACCACGTATCCGACACCGTCGCCGACAATCGCACCGGCTGCAGCCGCTATTACCACGACGACGATGTTGATCTCACCCGTGGTGGCGGACAGCAGTGCGGCGGCAACAAGAATGGTCTCTCCGGGAAGCGGCACGCCGGCACTTTCGAACGCAACAATACCAAAGATGATCCACGGGCCGTAGCTTGGGACCAGGCTAATCAAAGCATCGGACAAAGATCAAACTCCAACTCCATCTCATAGGGCAATCTACGAGCCGTGGTCAGATTAGACCGCAGCGCTTCTGTGACCTCAACATGGCACGCCGTAATTTTGTTCTGTTGACGCGGAACTCGGCGACGGTAGGCGGTGGTGGGCCGTGAAGACCACGAAGTATCTCCTCCATAATACACCTAACTCGCCGTCCAGCCCGATCGCATCACTTTCGCGCGATGCCGAAAATAAGCCGGCGAACAGGCCGCCGGGCCAATCCTGTTGCGGCCGCCGCCGCCGTTCGAAATCAGATGCGCTCCGCGATCACGGTCTGATAGAGCCCGACGAAACGCGTGCGCTTGCTCCAGCGGAAACTAGCGGCGCTGCTGCCGGCGAGATTCTCAATCTCCCGCGACCACATGGTTAGCGCGAACGGCTCGAGCCACGCGAACACGCGTTGCATGACCGGCTTCAGCGGATGCCAACGATGCGGCCGATGGTAATCGATGAAGATCGCCTTGCCGCCCTGCCCCACCAGCTGCAGCATCGCCTGGACGATCTGCAGCTTCACGTCGTCAGGCACCTCGTGCAGCAGAAAGAAGCAGGTGACGGCGTCGAATTCCCGTGGCTCCGGATCGACCGCATTGCGGCAGGCGACGTGAACCTGCGGCAGACCCGCGAGCTTCTGCCGGGTCAGCGCGACCTGCAGCGGCGCAATATCTCGGACGTCGAGACGACCATGCTGTCCGACCCGCTGGGCGAGTTGACGGGAGAAGCTGCCATAGACTGCGGCCGGCTGAAAGATACGGTCTCCCGGCTTCACCGCGTCCAGCACATCGCCGATCAAGCGCTGCGCATTGCCCCAGAGAATGGCCTGCACCACGACCTGCCGATCCAGGAACCCGGTCAGCCAGGGCGTGAGATAGGCCCAGGTATAGACGTTGCGGAGATAGTCAGGGATCGGACCAGCGGTCAGCTGTGACGAGGATAGGTCGAGCAAGTGGATGTCCTCCGGGAAATGGAATCGGTTGCTAGGTGGGTCAAAAGCCGATCGCGAGCAGCAACGCGATCGTCAGCAGCGTCAGCAGGGCTGCGACGCCGTAGGTCATCAGGCGCAACACCGTAAGCGGGCCCGCGCGCATATCCTTGAGGGTGAGAAACAGCCGTTCGGCGCCATGCCAGAAGAACAGCGCGATCACCATCAGGACCAAAAGCTTGCCGATCGGATGGCGGACGAAGCCGAGCACATGGGAAAAATCGGAAAAGCTCGCCGGCACCCCCCAGCCATGCGGCAGCATGAATCCAGTCAGGATGATCAGCGCCGGACCGAACAGCGCCGACAACATGCCGCCGGCGCCGAACAATAGCCAGAACACCGGGGCCGCGGTTCGTTTCGGCGCCGGGTGATGCAGAACGGTGTTGCTCGAGACGGTGTTGCTCAAGACCTGGCTCCTATCGCGACGACGAAAACCAGCAGCGCGGCGGAACAGACCATTGCGACCAACAGCGCGATCGCGGTCACTTGCCGCTGCGGCACCTGTCG
>Ga0210393_10004258_pt1 | contig 11342 bp, 13 predicted proteins | sample IncBWC27OmetaG_FD_160068 | JGI IMG/M metagenome (GOLD analysis project Ga0210393, IMG submission 160068) | Forest soil microbial communities from Barre Woods Harvard Forest LTER site, Petersham, Massachusetts, United States - Inc-BW-C-27-O ...
CCACCCGCACAAGTCCGACAGCTGAGGCGCTCTGCCGGCCGAGCGCCGCTTCCAGCCCGTCAACACCGTCCAGCACGGGCCGGGCCAGACCCAACAGCATCTCGCCATCGTCGGTCAGGCTGAGCTTTCGCGTCGTGCGGTGAAACAGGCGGACCCCGAAATGGTCTTCCAGCTGCGAGACCTGGCGAGCAACCGCAGCCTGGCTGAGCTCGCGCTCACGGGCGACGGCCGAAAACGAGCCCGTCTCCACCACGCGGACCAGCACTCCCAGCGCGCCGAGAAGGTCCATCGATTTCCCCGAAGAACGCAAAGGTCATTCAAACAAATGCGGGCTAATCGCGCCGAAGCAAGGGGGTTATGTCAGCGTTACGGCAGACCAGCGATGCACGCCAAGTCGCATTTCACTGTTGCGACGCAGTCCGAAAAAAAGCGGGGTGTCCGATGTCAAAGCTTCTCGCAATATTGGCCGCCCTGAAGGCCATTCTCTTCGCGGCCAGCGTCGCCTTTGCACGCGGCGACATGCTCCCGGTCATCCTGATCTCGATATTGTTCAACCTTGCCCAGTTGGGCGCAAAGCCGGTCGGTCAGGCTCTGCCGCGAGACACTATTGTGGTGTCGCGGAGCCATGACGATCGTAGCTGATTTCGAAATCACGAGCCGGCGATCCTAAAGCTGGCGAGCGAGAAATTCGTGCAAGCAGAGCTGCTCCACGTGCATCGGACGGCCGCCGCAGTCAGCGGCAACACCGCGCTTGCGCTCTGCCTTAATTGTTGGATGATCTGCACGCCAAGGCCGCCTCGTTCGCTGAAGCCAGCCCCGGTCCTGGGATGCACGAATCATGCTAGACAAATCAGATACTTAGCGTATCTTTTGGGGGAGTGACGTCAGCTTCGAATCGGTGCAGGGCGCAACCCGGATTCGAGGCGTCGGAGGCAGCCTGTGGCACAGCCTCAATGCGGACATCAGCGCCTGCTTTAGCCAATCTCAATCATGTCCCTTTACCAGAGCGTTATGGCCGTCCGCGCATCCGTTTTCCAAGCCGCTTTCCAGCCGTTGCCGCATCGGGCCGCGGCGCTGACGCTGCTCGCCCTCGGGCTCGGATTTGGGCTCTCCGGCTGCGCCGATATGGGCGACTCGGTCGCGGTCGCCTTCGCCGATCCCGCCAAATATGATCTTTACGATTGCAAGCAGCTCGAGCCGGAGCGCAAGGGTCTCGCCACCCGCCTTGCCGAGCAGGAGGGGCTTTTGGCGAAGGCCCAGACCGGCACCGCAGGTCCGCTGGTGGGCGAACTTGCCTATCGCAACGAGATCATCGCCATTCGCGGCCAGGCCCACTTTGCCGACGAAGCCTGGCGCCGCAACAAGTGCCACGATACACCGCCCGCCGCGGCTGCGCCGCCGGCTTCGCCACCGCCGTCCGTGAATGCGAAGGCAAAGTCGAAGCATTCCTCCGCGCCGTCGGCGAGCGCCAAGCCGGCGCCGCCATCGAAGTCGGGTAGCGCAGTGTATTGAACGTTCACAGCCGCCAGTCGTAGATCCAGTTCTGCCGCGCCAGCATGCGCCGTGGCCCGATCGCCTTGATGGTGAGGTCGCGCGCGAGCGCCATCGGTCCAGTCAAGTGGTAGATGCGGCCTTGCGATCGCGCCACGCGCTGCACTTGCGCGACGCGCGAGCGACGCAGCTTTGCGTAGCGTTTCAGTGCCGCCGACACGCCGACTGTGGTCTCCAGCGGCCCCTCGCTCAAAGCGCTGGCCAGCACGGCTGCATCCTCGATCGCCATCCCGGCGCCTTGGGCGGCAAACGGCAGCATGCCGTGCACGGCATCGCCAAGCAGCGCGACTGCGCCCTTGGTCCATTCGCTGCCCTCGGGCAGGGTGAACAGCGCCCATTTGCGCCAGTCGTCGACCGCGCTGATCATCATCCGCGCCGAGCCCGGCCAGCGCGATGAGGGGAACGCATCCTTCAGTTCAAGCCCACTGCCTTCCGCGCTCCAGCCCGGCCGGTTCCAGGTTCCCGGCACCACGGCGACGATGTTGATCTGCCGCGCGCCCGAAATCGGGTAGGCGACGAGATGCGCATGCGGGCCCATCCATAGCTGCACCCGGGCTGCGGTATATTCGCGCGGCAATTGCGTGGCATCGAGCGTTCCGCGCCAGGCGATCAGCCCGGAAAACTGCGGCTGGGTTTCCGGAAACAGATGATGGCGCACGCTGGACCAGATGCCGTCGGCGCCGATCAGCGCCATCGCCAGGTCCTGGCGCCGCATGTTGCCGCTGCGCTGGACCACGGTCAGCCCCTTGGCGTGGGTGGTCAAGTCCTCGAACTGGCAGCCGAGCCGCAATTCGATATCGGGATTGTCGTTGACCGCGCCTTGCAGCGCCGCCTGCAGGTCGGCGCGATGCAACACCCAATAGGGCGCGTCAGCCTGAATGGACGCGGCTTCGCCAAGCGGCAGGCGGGTGATTTCGCCGCCGGCACGCGCGCTCATGATGCTGATCGCCTCCGGCGTCACCGCGCGCCGGCCAAGCCGCTCCGTCAGACCGAGACCGACCAGGATCCGGCTGGCATTGGGCGAAAGCTGCAAGCCCGCACCGACCTCCTCGAGCCGTTCGGTCTTTTCCAGCACCACCACGCGAAAGCCGCGCGCCGCAAGCGCCAGCGCCGCCGTCAATCCCCCGATCCCGGCACCAGCAACGAAGATGGTGCGTGATGTCGCCACCACCCTACGATCAGGCGACGTCCTTCAGCACGCATTCGGGGGGGCGAGCCTCGCCGGCGCCGAGGTCCGCGGCGAACCGGAACAGCGTCGAGCAATACGGGCAGATGATCTCGCTGTCGTTGCCGAGATCGAGAAAAACATGGGGGTGATCGAACGGCGGATTGGCGCCCACGCACATGAATTCCTGCGAGCCGATCTCGATGACCGGAACTCCGGCATCGTTGTGGAAGTGCGGGACGACATTATCGGCCATCATATTCACCTTGGCTGGCAACGGAGCGGACGCAATCAACATGACCAGCACACGCCGCGGCAAGTTGAATGCCGCGCAACATACCGGCGGTTTGCGTTGATTCCTAGCGCTTCATCTGCTTATGCAAATTCGACACAATCTTGCCGTCGGAGAGAAGCCCTCCTTTCGTCGGGGCCGTTGTGTCTCAAAAGCGGCACACTATTTTATTTTTACGCGCGTTTGTTTTAAGACGCGCGAAAACGTCAGGTTTGCGGATGAAACGAAGACGGATCAGCTCGGCCTTCGCGTGCATGGCGTTCAGCGCAGCCATGTTGGGCGCGCTATGGCCGCATGCGCACAGCGCCGGTGCCGTTCTCGCCGCGCAGGATGATCCGGCCGAATTGTCCGATCTTCAGCTCGATTCTGCTGTGCGGAACGACCAGGCGCAGATCAACCGGACGATCGTCGCGCAAAATATCGAAGCGGCGCTTGTCTCCCAGGATGCCGACCTCGCCAACAGCTTCCTGTTGCTGGCCCGCGACAAGAACATTGCGGTTCCAGACGAGCTGTCGCGCCGCGTGGCGGATGCGGTTGTGGAAGAAAATTCTTCCTCGCATTTTGCTAAACGTTTTGCCAGAGGGCTGGTGACCGGTACCGCCGACGATGCTGCAAGCCTGTCGGGCACCGTTGCCGGCGATCTGTTCGTGTTCGGCGACATCCGCGACGTCGTGCGCGAGGGCAAGCATCTCGCGATGGGCCAAGATACCGACCGTCTCGTGCTCGGGCTCGCGACCGCGGGCCTCGCAGTGACCGCGCTGACCTATGTCTCGGCCGGCGGCGCGGCGCCGGTGCGGGCCGGGCTGACGCTGGTCAAGGATGCCCGCAAGGTCGGGCGGCTCGGCGAGGGGCTCGCGGAATGGGCTGGCCGCTCGGCGCGCGACGTGGTCGATGCGCCGGTCCTGGAGGAGGCAGTTGCTTCCGCCTCAGTGACACGGCCGGGCGCTGCGGTGAACGCGATCAAGGCCGCGTTCCATGCCGAGAAGGCCGGCGGGCTGGTGCGGCTTGCCAAGGATGTCGGCCGGGTCACCGAAAAGGCCGGCACCAGCGGCGCGCTCGACACGCTGCGCATCGCCGAGGGGCCCAAGGATGTCGCCCGTGCCGCGCGGCTGGCCGAGGCAAAGGGCGGCCAGACCCGCGCGATTCTGAAAATACTGGGCCGCGGCGCCTTGCTGCTGGCAGCCGGCGCCTTCAACCTGACGTTGTGGGTGTTCGGGGCGCTGTTCGCGCTGTTCAGCCTGTTGTGCGGGATCAAGGCCACCACCGAACGGGCGACCCAAGCGTGGCTCGATCACGGCAAGCGGAGGCGGCTACGACGGCAGGTCAGGGCCGCGGATGCCGCTCTGGCTGTGGCCGCCGCCCAAGGCTAGCTTTAAGGCTAACTTCCAGCTTAGCTTTGGATTCCGATTTTTCATCGAAGAAACCATGGAATAGCCGAATGCCGAGCTTCCACAACGGCGCCGTTGAGATCGCCTATCTCGACGAAGGCGAGGGCGATCCGATCGTGCTGGTGCATGGCTTTGCATCGAGCAAGAACGTGAACTGGGTGTATCCGGCCTGGGTCTCGGAATTGAAGAAGAACGGCCGCCGCGTGGTCGCGCTCGACAATCGCGGCCACGGCGATTCGGCGAAGCTGTACGATCCGGCGCAGTATTCCATTGCCGAAATGGCCGGCGACGTCGTCGCCTTGATGGACCACCTCGGAATCGCGCGCGCGGACATCATGGGCTATTCGATGGGCGCACGGATGACGGCCTGGCTCGGGCTGAACGCGCCGCAGCGGCTGCGCTCGGCGATTCTGGGCGGCATCGGCATCGCGATGATCGAGGGCGGCGGCCCCGGCGAGAATGTCGCCGAAGCGCTGGAGGCGCCGTCGCTGGAGGACGTCACCGATCCGGTCGGGCGGACGTTCCGCGCCTTTGCCGACCAGACCCGTTCCGACCGCCTGGCGCTGGCCGCCTGCATGCGCGGCTCGCGCGGCCTGATGACAAGGGAGCAAGCCGCCCGTATCTCGGTGCCGACCCTGATCGCGGTCGGCACCACCGACGAGGTCGCGGGTTCGGCGGCAGCGCTCGGCAAGATCATCCCTGGTTCCGAAGTGCTCGACATCCCGAACCGCGATCACATGCGCGCGGTCGGCGACAAGGTCTACAAGACCGGCGTTGTCGATTTCCTGTCACGGCGCGCGTAATGGGCCGGCCGAAATACACCAATAGTTTGAAGGGGACCGGCTTGATTTCCCGGAATCGCTGACCACGTTGAGGGCCAGCGTCCTCTTGGACGTTCGTGCTGGCTGGGGGGAATTGTGCCGATTCGATGTTTTGGCATTCGCCGGGACGGGAAAGCGGCTGTTCACCTTGCGCTGTCATGCCGTCAGGACACTGTCTCACCGCCGTGCTATAAAGTGCGGCAAAACAACTGAAGTTACGGCAGAGAAACCCGAGAAAAAACCCATGACAATGCATCAGGTCAATCCGCAGGGTAGGCTGGCGGCGCTCGATCCGATCTGGGATCGCGTCCGCGGCGAGGCCGAAGACATCGTCCGCCGCGAGCCGGAACTCGCGACCTTCATCTATTCGACCGTGCTGCATCATGATTGCCTGGAAGATTCGGTGGTGCATCGTCTGGCCGATCGCCTGGACCATGCGGCGCTGTCGGGCGATCTGATCCGCCAGACCTATGACGAGGCGCTGCGCGATCTGCCCGATCTCGGCAACGCCTTCCGCGCCGACCTTGTCGCGGTCTACGACCGCGATCCCGCGACCTCGCGCTTCATCGATCCCTTGCTCTACTTCAAGGGCTTTCATGCCCTGCAGACCCATCGCCTGGCGCACTGGCTGTACCAGAAGGGCCGCAAGGATTTCGCTTATTACCTGCAGAGCCGTTCGTCGGCGGTGTTCCAGACCGACATCAATCCGGCGGCCAGGATCGGCCGCGGCATCTTCCTCGACCACGCCACCGGTTTCGTCTGCGGCGAGACCGCCGTCATCGAGGACGACGTCTCGATCCTGCACGGCGTCACCCTCGGCGGCACCGGCAAGGAGAACGAGGATCGCCATCCGAAGATTCGCCGCGGCGTATTGATCGGGGCGGGTGCGAAAATTCTCGGCAATATCGAGGTCGGCCATTGCGCCCGCATCGCGGCCGGCTCCGTGGTGGTGAAGGCGGTACCGCACAATGTGACGGTCGCGGGCGTTCCGGCCAAGATCGTCGGCGAGGCCGGCTGCGCCGAGCCGTCGCGCACCATGGACCAGATGCTCAACGCCATCGGGGTCTGACTTTTCGGATCCGAAGTGCGATCGCTTGAGGTGGTATCGCGATCGCGCTTTAGCTCATTGTTTGAGCATGATCTTCTCCGAAAAATCGGTGCCGACCCCGCTATCAAGTGCGGGGCAGGCATTTTCCGGATCATGCTCGAGCATCTAGCCGGGTTTTTGCGCAGATACGGCTAGCCGTGCGCTTCGTGTCGGCCTAAAAGACCCCGTAAAACCCCTGATCTGATTGGAGACCGCCGTGGACGTTAAGGAAGTCAGGAAGCTCGACGCCTATCTCAAGCGCGTGTTCGCTAATCCCAAGATCCGCGTGGTGCCGCGGCCGAAAAAGGACGATTCGGCCGAGGTCTATATCGGCGAGGAATTCATCGGCGTCTTGTTCGTCGATGACGAGGACGACGACCGCTCGTTCCAGTTCCAGATGGCGATCCTCGAGGACGACCTGGTCGAGCAGGGCTGAGGTACCGGCGGCGGGGGGCTGGCCCGTCTGGAATTGACGACGATCAGGCGTCAGAGACACGGCTGTCACCGACAGCTATGAGGATATCGACGCGAGCGCGCCCGCGCCGTGGCCCAATGCGAGATCGCCGCATCGCTTCACTTCGCGCCGTGCAACTGCAGCGTCAGGCGGTCCATTGCGTTAGCCACGTCGCGCCACTGCGCAAGCCAGCTCCGGGGAAAGCGGAAGGTCAGGTCGGCGCCGTCGATGCGGCGCTCGCTCAGGCACATGCCGGGGGTTGCGGCATCGCGGCTGCAGCGGGCGGTGAGGCTGGGCGTGGCGGCGGAGATCAGATCTTCCCCGCCATAGGGCGTGCCCTGCCGAAAGGCGCGTACCGTCAATCCGTCCTGACCTGAGGTCGAACTACTTGTCGAAGGGCTTGGTGTCGGGTCGAGATAGCGCGGATAGATCGTGCGCACGCGTATCTCCGGCGCCTGCTGATCGTGATGCGCCGCGATCGAGAGAAAAATCCGGTCGATCGGCTGGATCGCGTCTTCCGCGCGATCGGCGCCGAGATGTTTCGGCGCCTCCGGCGCCGCGAGCGAGGGAAAGGCGAAATTGAGATCGATGCGCTCCTGCTGCCCGGAGTGCCGCTGGATTTTCATGCGGATCGCGGCGGTCGGTACGTTGAACAGCGTGCCGCCGATGCTGACCGGCAACCGCTCCGGAACGCTGGTGCCGTCCGCGCTCCAGGTTGGCCACAACAAATAGGCAACGAGTGCGACCGCACCAGCCGCGGCCGCGCTTCCAAGCACGATCGGAATGATGTGGCCGCGGACGTGCCAATCGCGCGCACCGAACCGGGCCGTCGAGAACATCGTCATGAGCGGGGTGTCAAAAGGGACATCGAATCAGCTGGGAATATGCCATGCGGCACCAACATTCCTTTAGGATTCGAAAGGCCGAAATGCGGCGCGCGCCATGTGGCGGCGAAGCTTAGGGCAGCGGCATTAACCTTTTCTTAAGGATCAAGTGGCGGCGGGGCGCCGAGTTTGCCAAAGCTTAGGGCGCGCGGTCAGTCAGCTTGTGGAAGAGTTCCGATGTCGCCCGATGCGTTGAATTCCCTGTTCTCCCTTTGCATCGGCTTTGCGCTCGCGGGCGCATTCACGAGCGCATATCAGGTGATGGCGGCGCGCCCGGCAGGCTTCGGGCTGCTGCAGGAGGGCTTGGTGCCACGGCGGTTTGCCGCCGTGCCATTTCTGGTCTTCGCCGCTCCCTTCATCATCATGCGCAACACGTTGCGCGGCGTCCACGTCGAGCGACGGCGCTTCGAATTCGTCATGGTCGCGACCGTGATCGCCGGCTTCTGGAGCATGATGTCGGGCACGTTCTTCCTGATGACGCTGCGCGCCGCCGGGCTGTTGGCCTGAAGCTCTCGCTTCTCTGGGGGCGAGCAGGAGCGCGGGTCGCTTGAAATCGCTCGCGATGCCATGCCACGGGCTCCGGGACAGGGAGATACTGAACCATGGCGATCTACGAGCTTGATGGGCAGGCGCCCGAACTTCCCGCCGACGGCAATTACTTCATTGCCGAAACCGCGACCGTGATCGGCAAGGTGCGGCTCTTGAACTCGGCGAGCGTGTGGTTCGGCGCGGTGCTGCGCGGTGACAATGAGTGGATCGAGATCGGCGAAGGTTCCAATGTGCAGGACAACGCGACGTGCCACACCGACATGGGCTTTCCGCTGACCATCGGCAAGAACTGCACCGTCGGTCACAACGTCATCCTGCACGGGTGCACGCTGGAGGATGGCGCGCTGGTCGGGATGGGCTCCATCGTCATGAACGGCGCGCGGATCGGCCGGGGCAGCATTGTCGGCGCGGGCGCCGTGATCACCGAGGGGAAAGTGTTTCCAGAGCATTCGCTGATCATCGGAGCGCCGGCGCGGGTCATGCGCACGCTCGAGCCCACGCAGGTGGAGCGGATGGGAAGCGCGGCGCGGTTCTACGCCGCCAATGGCCCGCGCTTCAAGAAGGGGATGAAGAAGATCGGCTAAGTCATGATCCAGCCTTCATCTGACTTTATCTGACTTTGCTGGATTTCGTTTTCCGCTTTGCCGGCGTTTGGTCCAGAGATGCGCTCTTGCGCAGCGCATCTTTCAGGTCGATCGGGATGCCGTGCTTCTTCAAGATATCCGCAAAGGCTTCGTCCGCGAGTTCCTGGATCGTCGCCATCCTGTCGCGCGCCAATTGCTTGAGCTTGTCGAACGTGTCATCGTCGAAGGCGATCAGTTTGCGCAACCCATGCCTCGTTCAAATGTTCATGGCGGTTTGAACATATAGTTCCGGCCCAACATATCCGTAAACCGCGTCGATCGTTTGCGAAAGCATTGCCGCAGTTGCGAACGCCGGCTCCGAGTCGCGGAGATGTGAGGGAACCGTTCCGGCAGCCATGCAATAGACGCTTGCGATGTGGCAACGCTATCGCGCCGGGGCGCTAACTGCAGCAACGAGCGATCGCATCAAGGGAGTGAGTAATGTTTCGTAGAACAATGATAGCCCTGCTGGCGCTGGCCTCAGTTGGCTTGTTGAGCCCGGATGTCGCCTTGGCGGCCCACGGTGGCGGCGGCGGTGGTGGTGGTGGTGGTGGTGGAGGCCACGGCGGTGGCTTCGGCGGCGGAGGTGGCCACATGGGTGGTTTTGGCGGCGGAGGTGGCGGCCACATGGGCGGCTTTGGAGGCGGCCATGGTGGTGGCTTCGGAGGCTTCCACGGAGGTGGATTCCATGGCGGCTTCCACCACCGTGGTTTCGGGCCGGGATTTGGGATCGGCGTCGGGCCCTACTACGACGATCCATATTATTACGGCTATGAAGAAGGCGAAGAAGGTCAGTGCTATCTGGTGCGGCGCCGCATCCACACCCGTCATGGTTGGCGCCATCGCACCGTGCAGATCTGCCAGTGACCGATCGCGCCGCCGGCTGAAGTCGGCGGATTGCAAACGGTGTTAGTCGCACGGCCGCTCAAAATGGACGGCCGTGCGCGCTCAAAGCGCGATAGCTTCGAAACGCTATCGCGCTTTGGTCCGTTGTTTTGAGCATGATCTCCGCGCGGTCAGGTCAGCTCAGCACGTGGTATTTCTTGAGCCAGGCCTGCATCTGATTCCAGGCATCTTCGGCGGCTTCCTTGCGGTAGCTCGAGCGATAGTCGGCGTGGAAGCCGTGCGGCGCGCCCGGATAGATCTTGAACTCGGCGGTCTTGTTGTTGGCCGCGAGCGCCGCCTTCAGCGCTTCGACGGTTGCAACCGGAATGCCGGTGTCCTCCGCGCCATAGAGGCCGAGCACCGGTGCCTTCATCTCCGGCGCGAGCTGGGTCGGGCTCTTCGGCCAGAGCGGATTTGGCGGATCGACCGGCGGGCCATAGAAGGCGACGCCTGCCTTGAGGGCGGGGTTGTGGGCGCTATATTCCCACACCGTGCGCCCGCCGCGGCAGAAACCGATGATGCCGAGGCGGGACGTGTCGCCGCCTTGCGACTTCGCCCAGGCAACCGTGCTGTCGAGATCGGAGAGCAGCTCGGCGTCCGGCTTGGCGTTCACGATCGGCAATAGCTGCGGGATGTCGGTGATCTTGGTGAGATCGACGCCCTTGCGGAAATAGTAGTCAGGTGCGACCGCAAACGCGCCGAGCTTGGCAAGCCGCCGCGTCACGTCCTTGATGTATTCGTGCAGCCCGAAAATCTCCATCGCCACCAGCACCACCGGCGGGTTGTTCACCCCGGCAGGCTTCGCGAAATAGCCGGGCATTTCGCCGTCGGCCACCTTGATCTTGGTATCCCCCGCATCGAGGCCTGAGGTGTCGGTCGTGATGACGTCGGCGCGCACCGGGCCGGCGGCAAGCGTGTAGCCCGCGGTGACGGCGGCGGACGCGGTCATGAAGCCGCGGCGCGAAAACGGGGCGGCTTTGGTCAATCCGATGACGTCGGACGTCAGTAGGGGTTCGGCACTCATCAGTTCCTCCAGCTGCAGCATGATCCGGATAGCCTTTCGATCCGAAGCGATCACGCTCTGAGCGCCCGCATTCACGTGCAAGCGTGGGGGAAAGGCAAGTCACCAGCCTGCGAGGACCGGACAATAAAAAAGCTGACGGGAGGGGAATAATGAACAGGGGAACAAAGAAACAAGGTCGTCAGCGCAGTATGCCGCTAACGACCTTGCCAGCCCCGGAAATTGAAATCGGCTCGCGCCTTCCGGTGAACTACAGCATGCCCCGGTTTTGCACGGAGAAATGTGATCCAGTTCACAATTGGTCCGGAAAATTTTGGCGAACGAGCGGCGAGGGGCCAACCACTGGTCGCAGCGATCCACTCACCCCCGTGCGTTGGCGCGCTTCTGATGCCCCGTCCTGAGCGCGTGGGCCCTGGTTCGCAGCGATCGGTTGCGCGCCGCGGGCGGGCTGGAGGGTTCGGACGGCTGTGCGCTGGCAAATGACTGCTTGAGACCGTCGATCGCCTCGGTGAGACCGGAGACCTGTTCGGACAGCCGCCTGGTTTCGGCCTGCTGGCTGGCAAGCAGGTGGCGGACGGTCGAGAGCTGATCCTGCATCACCTGCAACTGGTCGATCGATTCC
>Ga0210393_10004261_pt1 | contig 11341 bp, 11 predicted proteins | sample IncBWC27OmetaG_FD_160068 | JGI IMG/M metagenome (GOLD analysis project Ga0210393, IMG submission 160068) | Forest soil microbial communities from Barre Woods Harvard Forest LTER site, Petersham, Massachusetts, United States - Inc-BW-C-27-O ...
TCCGCGCATCCGGCGACGGAACGTCGCTAATTTGGGTAAGCCCCAAAGACTGTCGCAGCCCCTCGTAGTCGACGAAGAAAAACGTGTGACCCTTGCGAATTGGGCCCCCGACTGATGCTCCAAACTGATTTCGCCTGAACCCCGGTATCTGGGGACCATCAAAGTAGTTTCGCGCGTCGAGAGCGCTATTTCGCAAGAATTCATAACCGCTGCCGTGAAACAGATTCGTGCCGGACCGGGAGAGGGCGCTGACAACGCCGCCAGAAGTCCTGCCAAACTCTGCCGAGTAATTGCTCGTTTGAACGGAAAATTCTTGAATCGCATCGACCCCCAGCGTACCTCCGGTCACGCTACCCGGGCCGCTGTTGCTGTAATCGTTGATACTGATTCCGTCAAGCCGGTAATCGTTCTGTTGGGGACGATTGCCATCGATCGACAGTTGTGCCCCATACCCTCGCAAGCCACGCTGCACAGTAATTGAGGAATCCTGTTCCGCTGCGTCCGACAGAACGCCCGGCTGCAGGGTAGCCAATTGGGTCCAATCTCGCCCGTTCAGCGGCAACTCGCGGACCGTAGTAGAATCTACAACAGCGCTGATGCTGGATGTTGCCAGCTGCACCCCCGTATTCTCGGCTTGAACTTCCACCGTTTCCGTGACCGCGCCAACAGCTAGATCGAAATTGAGTTCCACCGTGTCCTGTACGTGCAGAGTTATACCTGACTGCTTTATGGTTTTGAAGCCTTGCTTCTCGACCTGGATCTGATAGTTTCCGGCCGGAAGGTTGGTGACGTAATAGATCCCGGTGCTGTTGGTTAATCCGTGGTATCCGATGTTCGTGCCGCTGTTAACGAGTGTCACCTTAACGTCAGGGAGGGCGGATTTTGCAGGATCGTAAATGCTGCCTGTGACCGAAGCAGTTTGAGCAAAGATATGACCGCACGAAAGCAGAAGCATGAAAGCAACACATGTCAACTTGGACATAAGAAGCGTTCCTCCTGATGGTCAGTTGTCTTTCACTGTTACGCCCGCGTTAGGTCTTGTGTACCAGAGCCCACAGAAATCCGATTCAGGGGATATCCGGCTGCCCATATTCGCTCTCTCTCAGGCGCCGGACGAAAATGTTCCGGCGCAGGCGTTCTAGTCCTCGGTAGAAATGGTGACGAACATTCCCGAGTGGCTGATTGAGCCGGTCGGCGATCTCCTTCAACTCGAGAGCTCCAAAGTAGTACAAACCCAAAGTGCGCCGCTGTCCTTCAGATAGCTCATCGAGCGCTCGCTCGATCTGGCTCAAGTCGTGGCGCGCTCCGACGTTCCGCTCCAGATCGGCTTCCTCGAACAGCGCGTTTTCCAAATCGGCGAAATCGGTACTTACATAGAAGCCTCTGCGGCGGAGATAGGCCTTCCGATCGAGGGCGCGGTGGGAAGCAACTTGAACGATCCAGGTCTTGGGCGTGCCTTTCGAGGAGTCGTAGAGCCTTGCCCGCTGAAACAGGCAGAAGAATACTTCCTGTACGACCTCCTCGGCTTCTCCACGATCACGCAGGATGCGAAATGCAATGGAGAAAAGCAGCTTGGAATAGCGGCGAAAAAGAGGTTCGAGGACATTCGAATCGTCCGCCTGTAGCCTAGACATCAGCTCTTCATCGCTGACCGCATCCTGTCTAGCCTCCCGAAGGGAGAGGGGGCGATCCCGCTCAGTCCAGTCCCTTGAACTGGACCCGATACAGGCAGAAGACTGACTACTCACAAGGCCTCCCGAATTCGATGAAGGTGGACAACCTGCTCCAGATGGAGCGGATCAGCCAACTTGGAGTTTCATTAGGAAACAGTGACCGTCGGAACAAGCTTCCCGACGAAGTCGCTCCAGACACCGGAGAGCCTGATGCCGCCCTGCGCCGCGTTTCCCTGTGAGCACTATTTGGATTCTGGCTCCTGGATCCAAAACGAGAAGATAATATTGTCTACCGTCACTAGTTGTCAACATGTATTTGCATTTTGATTCAGTGCAGAGGCAACACCAATGTCGAGGTACGCCACAGGATGATTTATTTCTTCTCTCTCGGCGTCAAAATTGCGTTCGGATCGGACGTTGGGCCATTCCCTCACGGCCAGCAGGCGATCGAGTTCGAGTACCTGGTGAGATTCGGCATGAAGCCCGCAGTGGCTATTCGATCGGCAACCATCCTGGCGGCTGATCTCATGGGTTGGCAAAATCAAGGTAGTTTCGATAGAGAAGGGGAAGTTCGCCGATATCATCGCGATGACGAGAGATCCGCTGCAGGAGATTACCTAATTAGAGCGAGTGAAATTCGTGATGAAGGGTGGCGAAGTTGTTCGAGATGATTATGATACCGCGCCACCGAAATAAGAACGCCTTCGAGGTGAACTGTTTAATTAAGGACGAGAAGTTTTTCTTCTATATCTACTCGCTGCCCGAATATCGGTCGATGACAGTGCCGACAAGAGCGCCGACTTCGACTATTCGCCTGACATCAATGCCGGTTTGAGCCCCCATCGCGGCCAAGCTGTCGACAAGGGCTTCCAGCGAGAGGTTGCCGCCTACTCCGGGCGCGAAAGGCGATCCGCCCAGACCCGCAAGTGCGGCGTCGAACCAAGAGATGCCAGCCGCGAGAGCTGCAATGGCGTTGGCCACACCTCGTCCGCGTGTGTCGTGCAAATGAGCTCCGAAACTGTACTGAGGAAAACTCGTCATCGCCATCTGTGACAGATCGTACACTTCATCGGGCGTGGCATATCCGGTAGTGTCGGCAAGACCGATCTGTGCTACGCCATACACACCCAGTTCATCGACAATTTCCAGCACGTGACCGGATTCAATTTTGCCCTCAAACACGCAGTGGTAACAGTTCGCAAGACCGACCGTTAGTGTGCAGCCGGCCCGATTCGGGCTTTGGGCCATCGCTCGGATCTCATCCAATGACTGACGCCTGGTGCGGTGCGCATTTTTTTCGTTGTATGTTTCGCTTACCGACACGACTGCTTCGATCTCGTTTGCGCCAGCCGCTGTGGCCCGTTCGAAGCCTCTTGCATTAGCGACAAGCACGCTCCGGCGCTCAGGCCGCTTTGAAAGAGCTGCCCAGAGAGCCTCAGCATCTTCGAGCTGAGGCACTCTGGATGGATTTACAAAGGACGTTACCTGCAAATCGCTTATGCCTGCCGAAACTAGCGCGTCATATATCTCCAGCTTTGATTCCGTCGGTAGTATTGTGCGAACGCTCTGCAAGCCATCGCGGAGCGTTACGTCGCGCACTCGTACCTTTGACTTCGTGCGAAAAGGGTTTGTCATATCTCTTCCAATCACCTTTGGCGCGCTTGGCGGTTTTAGATCACCTTTGTCGCATGCAGTTGGGCGAGTTCGTCTTCTGTTAGACCAAGAAGGCCCTCATAGATTTCAGCATTATGCTGACCTAACCCGGGCCCAGCCCAGCGGATACCACCCGGAGTAGCAGAGAGCTTTGGCACGATCCCCTGCATCGAGATGTCACCGAAGTCGTCAGTCTCGACTTGCAAGACAGCATTCCGCTCACGATAGTGAGGGTCTGTGGTGATATCGGAGGCATCGTAGGCGCAACCTGCGGGAACCTGCTCTCTAACGAGCAATTCCAGCAGGTCGGATCGAGGCAAAGTCTTGGTCCAGCTAGCGACCAACAAGTCAAGTTCCTCCTGGCGGCGCCCGCGGGCATCATGAGTTGAATAGCGCGGATCGGAGGACCACTCTGGATGGCCCATCGCCGCAGCCAAGCGCCGGAAGGGGCCATCCGCGTTGGCAGCAATGACCACCCACGAATTGTCGGCTGTGGGATACAGGTTTGAAGGAGCAACCCCCGGAAGCACAGGGCCGGCCCGCTCTCGAACCTTCCCGGTCACGCTGTATTCCGAAATCACGCTCTCGAGAAACGCGAGAACACCTTCTGTAATAGCTGTGTCAATTGTTTGCCCCTGTCCTTGCGCGCCGTGATCGCGAGCGTAAAGAGCATTCATTATTCCAAAAGCTGCAAACAATCCGGCCAGCGAATCACCCACAGATAGACCGACGCGCGTGGGAGGACGGTCCGGGTATCCGGTTAAGAGGCGGAGACCGCCCATAGCTTCGCACACAGCCGCGAAGCCCGCGTGCTCACGGTAGGGACCCGTTTGGCCGAATCCTGAGATCCGCCCGACTATGAGTCGAGGTCGCTCCCGGCGCAGTTGCTCAGGATCAAGGTCCCATTCTTCAAGTGTGCCAGGCCGGAAATTCTCCACCAAGACATCTGAGTTCATGATCAGACGCCTCGCTAACGCCTGGCCCTCCGGTTGGCGTAGATCAAGCGTAACGCTGCGTTTGTTTCTCCCGATGACAGGCCACCATAGAGACTGGCCCTTGAACTTATGCAAGCCCCACTGCCGCATCGGGTCTCCATTGCCGGGAGGCTCGATCTTGATTACGTCGGCGCCAAAGTCCGCAAGCAATTGCCCGCAGTAGGGACCGGCAATAAACGCCCCTAACTCGATCACTCTTACTCCGGCCAACGGCGCTTGATTTAATTTCGCCTCGTGTGCCATGCCCAGAACCTGCTCTCTATTCCGAATGTGCTACAGCGGCGGCAAGCCGGTTTTCGACAGGTGCCATGGGACGTTTCGCAAGCAACTCGAACAATAGTGCGATTGCCGCCAGCAGTCCCGCACAGAGAAAAGCTGAACGGTAATTGTGTTGCTTGTCATATAGGACACCGCCCATTCGCGGTCCGATGATTCCTCCGACGCCCCAGGCGGTGATGAATACGCCGTAGTTCAGCCCCACGTGCTTCACTCCCCAAAAATCTCCGCAAGTCGCGGCATTAACGGAGAATTGAGTGCCATAGCAAAAGTACACCACAGAAATGGCAGCGTAGACCAACACAGCTTCCGTGCCCGCCGCGTACAACAGCGGCATTGCGAAAGCCGAGACGGCCACCATTAGTCGCAATACATACAAGCGACCCAACTTATCGGACATCCAACCCGACAGAACGCGTCCAAGAATACTGGCAACCGCTCCCAATATGAGGACCGCTGTTGCCGCCGATCGGCTGCCAATGCCGCGACTCCTCAAATAAGGAATCAACTGGCTGATAACCATTAGTCCGGCGGTGCAACCAAGGGCGTAGCCGATCCACATCAGGTAGAAGGAGGAGGTCTGAAGCATTTGCCGAAGATTGAATTCGTAAGTCGAAGGCAACGCTTTTTGAGAAACAGCTGGCATCCATCCTGCCGGGCGGTACCCAGGCGGAGGATCTTTCAAGATAGCGGCGCCACTCATGGTCATTGCGAAGAACACGACCCCGAGAATCTCGAATGTCCTAGCGACTCCGTACCGTGGAATTAGCACCGCCCCTGCCAGTGGTCCAAAGATTGCGGAACTGGCGCTAAACGCCCCCACGATTAATCCCACGGCCAAGCCGCGCTTATCGGGGAACCACTTTGTCAGCACGGTAATAATGACCGTGCACCCGAGTCCCGTACCCACACCGCCAATTACTCCGAAGTACAAGAACAGAAAGTGAAGCGTACGTGCGAACGATGAAAGGACAAATCCCAGGCTGAGCAATATCCCGCCAGCGAACGCACACATCGAAGGGCCTCGTCTGTCGTAGATCCATCCAGAAAGCCAGGATGTAAAGGCAGTCATGCATATAGCAATGGTGAAAACCGTTGCGGTCTCGGCCCGTCGCCAGCCAAATTGTCTTTCAAGCGGTGTTACGAACACACTCCAGGCGTAGACATTCCCAAACGCCAGATTCATTATTATGCCGCCGACAACCTGCCACCACCGACCATCGTGGCCGGCTGCGGTCTCCAGTGGCATGTTCGGAGGATTAGGCAAAGCGCTCACTCAAAACCCAATGACTGATGGGGTTGTCCGGAGATCCTCTTAGGCGGATTCCGCTCGGCCCAGATTGCACGGGTAAAAAGTGAACCGCGTGCTTTGACTAAGCTGCCGCGGCCCCAGAAGGTGTCTGCTAAGACACTTTTGTCAGGATATTCCTTCACTGAATTGTGCATACGTGTGCGCCAGGATTTCTGTACCAGTATTTATATTCGGGTGAAAATCTCTGCAGGCTCGGTCGGCAGGAGGTGGCTGACAGGGTTTGATACTCGCAGCGAAGTGATAAAACTGTATCCTTAATTCCAGTTGAGTAACAATCGACCATGACTGGCGATCGCGCTTCCAAATCGACAATGCAGACGAAGGATGCACTCTTAACGAGACCGACCACAGTATCGGCGCGGCTCGATCGGCTGCCTCCCACGCGTTACTTCCGTGGGTTGATCGCACGTATTTCGGTTGGAGGCTGGTTTGAATTCTTCGACCTCTTCATGACAGCCTACATTTCGCTAGGTCTAATCAACGCAGGCATATTTAGCGCTACGACCAGTGGGCTATTTGACTGGACTGGCTTCGCTAGCTTCATCGCGTCTGGTTTTGCCGGCATGTTCATTGGAACAGTGTTGTTGAGCGGGGTATCGGACCGCTACGGCCGAAAATCAACTTTTGTTTACTCGCTATTCTGTTATTCGATCGCTACGCTCGCAATGGCCTTTCAGCGATCAGCTATCAGTCTCGATCTGTGGAGGTTTATCGCCGGAGTCGGGATTGGCGTACAACTCATCACCATCGACACCTACATCTCTGAAATGTCACCGAAGCAGAGCCGAGGCCACTACATTTCTTTCTCTCAATGCGTTTCCTATTGCGCCGTTCCCGCTGCGGCATTCGCAGCGTACTTGCTAGTGCCCATAACATTTCTCGGTCTAGATGGCTGGCGCTGGGTGGTGATGATCGGTGCGCTGGGGGCCCCGACTTTCCTGTTCATAAGTTCACATTTGCCCGAATCACCTCGTTGGTACGAGGCGCAAGGCCGAATACAAGAAGCGCAGGCTGCGATCGATGCGATCGAAGCCGCGGTGCGATCAAGCTTAGGCCGCGAATTGCCGCCGGTGCAGCCCGAGACAGACAACAGACCGACCGTCGGCAGTTTGAGTGAGATTTGGAGTCACGACTACTTGTCACGCACGGTGATGCTGGTGATCTTTAATACCTTCCAGACGATTGGCTTCTATGGTTTCGCCTCATGGCTACCGGTGTTTCTAATGCAACAAGGAGTTTCGTTTGTCCATTCACTCGAGTACACGTTTGCAATTGCGATCGTGAACCCGCTCGGTCCATTGATTTCCATGAAATTCGGGGATGTGCTGCAGAGAAAGTGGCAGATTGTGGGATTAGCCATTGCGAGCGCCGTTTTCGGAGTAATGTTCGCACAAACGCGCAGTCCAGTATTGATCGTGCTGTTCGGCTCTCTGATTACCATTGCTAATAACTGGTTTTCATGCGCGTTTCATGGCTATCAGGCTGAGCTCTATCCCACGCGTATACGCGCCAAAGCCGTTGGCTTTGTGTACAGCTGGAGTCGGCTCAGCGCGATCTTCGTGGGTTTTCTGATGGCAGCTCTGCTGAGGAAATTTGGCACGACGGGCCCCTTCGCATTGATTGCCGTTTCCATGGCCATAGTTGCTATAGTGATCGCAACTATGGGCCCAAAGAGTTCTGGAATAGCGCTCGAAGTTCTGTCCCGTTGAGTACGAAGGATTGCTGAAGCCGAGGGCTTCATTGAGGAGTGGCTATTTGCAGCGCAGTGAGCCGATCATTTTTCTTGGGGAAACAGGAACGGGCAAGACTCACTTGGCTACCGGACTGGCGGTGGACGCGTGCCGGCAGAGGAAGCGAGTGCGTTTCACCACCGCGGCCGAGATGGTGAACGAACTGATCGAAGCCAAGAACAACAGTGAACTCAATCGGGTCACCCAGCGGTGGACGGAATACGAACTGATCGTCATCGACGAGATGGCGTAAGTGGCGATGCCGGAGACCGCCGCTGAGATGTTGTTTCAGATCATTGCCTGAAGAGCGGAACGAGCGGCCGTGATTGTCTTCCACTGCGGGCCATCTAACTGAAGCCGGGTTATAGTTTGCAATTGTTTTCAGCAGGCTGGAAGCCACCAGCGACAAAAATTCGCCCCTCATCTAGTCTATTGCCACACGGACCACTTTCCAATTATGGGTAAGCCATTATGCAGAGAGCTCTAAGAGTTCATCTCGCCGACCGATACGAGGAAATCCATGCTGCTGGTCTATTGAAGCCTGAAAGAGTACTCGAGACCCCCCAACAGAACCGGATATCGGTCGAAGGTGGCCAACGATCAGCCGTCAACCTGTGTTCAAACAATTATCTGGCACTCGCCAATGAACCTAAGATTATCGCGGCGGCAAAAGAAGCATTGGATCGTTGGGGATGTGGAACGGCTTCAGCCCGCTTGATCTGTGGCACGCAGAAAATTCACAAGGAGCTGGAAGAGCGGCTCAGTGGTTTCCTCGGCACCGAAGCGACAATCATTTATCCCTCATGTTTCGACGCGAACACCGGTCTGTTCGAAACCTTGCTCGATGCCGAGGACGCTATCGTTTCCGATGAACTGAACCACGCCAGCATCATAGACGGCGTGCGTCTCTGCAAGGCGCAGCGTTTCGTCTATCGAAATTGCGATATGAACGACCTGGAGCAGAAGTTAAAAGAGGCACAGGGCGCGAGGCATCGGATCATCGCCACCGACGGCGTCTTTTCCATGGACGGCTATATCGCAAAACTTCCTCAAATTTGCGATCTTGCCGACAGGTACCACGCATCGGTCATGATAGACGACTCTCATGCCGTTGGATTCATCGGAGCAAAGGGTCGTGGGACGCATGAATACCACGGCGTGATGGGCCGGATTGAAATCATCACGGGAACGCTTGCCAAGGCACTGGGAGGCGCCGGTGGCGGATACACCAGTGGAAGCGCGGAAGTGGTGAACTGGTTGCGGCAGCGTTCGCGCCCGTATCTTTTTTCAAACTCAGTCTCCCCGGCAATCGTCGCGTCCTCGCTCACGGTTTTGCAAATGCTGACAGACTCGGATCACTTGCGCGAAAGGTTGAGACAAAATACACAGTTCTTTCGCGACCGCCTGGAATCATTGGGCTTTCACGTGTTGCCGGGAGAACACCCGATTGTTCCCGTCATTCTCGGCGATGCGAGAGTTGCCAGCCGAATGGCTGAGATCCTTCTGCGGAAGGGCGTTTATGTTACTGCCTTTTCCTATCCCATTGTGCCTCTTGGCAAAGCGCGCATTCGGGTGCAGCTCTCGGCTGGACACACGCACGAGGACCTCGAATACGCCGCAAACAAATTCGCTGAGACCCGAGCCGAACTTGGGTTGTAGGTTATGGTGCAAAGGCTACACCTCAGAGGAATCAAGACGCCCGCCCTGCTGCTCGACCTCGACGGTCTGCATGCGAACCTACAGAGAATGGCCAGCTATTTTCGGCATTCCAGGTCGAAGCTGCGTCCTCACTTCAAAGGTCATCAGGTACTATCGCTCGCGGCGAAGCAAATCGAAGCGGGGGCTGCCGGTATTACCTGTGCGCGGATGGAGCACGCCTACCTGCTCGCGAAGCACGGTGTTACCGATCTGCTGATTGCCAACGAGATCGCGGACCACGGCACGCTTGCGCAATGGGCAGATCTTTCGCGGCAGGCGCCCGTGATTCTGGCCGTGGATAGTCCTCGAATTGTGGCAGACATGGCCAGGATCGTCGGCGCCCAGAGACATAATCTGAATCTCGTGGTCGATGTCGACGTTGGCTTGGGACGTTGTGGAGTTGCAACCCCGGAAGCGGCTCTCGCTCTGACAAAATTGATCCTGAAGAATGGGATGAGATTTCGTGGCCTCATGGGGTACGGGGGAAGTATTCGGCTTCCGCCCGGGCTTGCGAAAGAGGAGGCTGTGCAGGCCGTATTGAAGCCTCTCCTGGAGGCGAAAAGGCTTGTCGAAGCGGCCAGAATTCCCGTCGAAATCGTGAGCGCTGGGGCTACGGGAGACTATGCCATTTCGGCTGCCTCCGAAGTAAGCGAGATTCAGGCGGGATCATATTTATTGATGGACACGATCCACAGCCGATATTCCCCGGAATTTCACCGTACCTTGAGCGTGTTGGGCACCGTCATTAGTAAAACCGACGGAGTTCGCGTTGTCGCAGATGCTGGCCTGAAATCCCTGGGTCTGTACAAGGACCAGCCGCAGGTCAAGGCGCCATCGGGCCTGCGCCTGAGATCCATCCATGCCGAGCACGCCATTCTCGAGATGGAAGATCCATCCGTACCCATCAGCGTTGGAGACAAAATAGAGATCTGGGTTCAGCACCTCGACCTGGCGATTTCTCTCCATTCGCGAATGTACGGGATAAAGAGCGAGAAAGTCGCGGAAGTTTTCGTAATCGAGCACTGATCAGCGCTCATCGCCGGCCCGAGGCCGCGATTCTGAAATACCCTCCATAAGTAATTTCTATGGTTTTCATAATCCTGAAATGCTGTTCAGATTACTGTTGACACAATGGTTTCTGCTCAGCGACATTGCCTAATCGAAGCCGCCGTCTTTTCCGGCGAATGTTTCAAGGAGAACCATGCGCAGGAATTGTCGTATCTTGGGCGGTTGCATCATTCTGCTGCTGTTGCAGATCGCGGTGCCGTTTGTGATTGCTGGCGGCAAGGCATATGCAGCGGAGAAGTCCGAGGAGCAATACCAGGTCTATGTCGAGCGCGATATCAAGATCCCCATGCGCGACGGATCGGATCTCATCGCGGATCTGTATCATCCAGCCAAGGCCAGCGAGATAGTTTCGGGCCAGTTTCCTGTCATCTTGATTCGCACTTGCTACAACAAAGATTCTCACCTGGGAATTTTCCTTTTCGATCCGGAGTACTTCGCTCGCCGCGGTTATGTCGTTGTGATTCAGGACGTGCGCGGACGCTACAAGTCGCCTGGACATTTTTACCATGGCATTTACGAGGGCAAAGATGGCTACGATACGATCGAGTGGATCGCGAAGCAGCCTTGGTCCAATGGAAAGATCGGCACCACCGGCCTTTCTTATCTGGCCGCGGTGCAACAGGCCGCGGCAGCCATGGGTACGCCACACCTGACTTCCATGTTTCATGTGGAAGCGCCGTTGTCGTATTTCAATAACGGTGTACGTCGCAATGGAGCCTTTGTGCAGATGGTGGTCCCGGTAGCGTTTTATTTCGCCTCCACAAGCCGCGAAGCCATCGCGGATCCGGTCATAAAACAAGGGTTGATTGAAGCCGACAAGCGCGGTCCAGAGTGGCTGAAACACTGGCCGTTCGGCAAGGGCCGCACTGTGCTCAGCCGAGTCCCGGAGGATGAGCGCTTTTTTCTCGACACTTGGTATCACACCAACTACGACAG
>Ga0210393_10004262_pt1 | contig 11339 bp, 9 predicted proteins | sample IncBWC27OmetaG_FD_160068 | JGI IMG/M metagenome (GOLD analysis project Ga0210393, IMG submission 160068) | Forest soil microbial communities from Barre Woods Harvard Forest LTER site, Petersham, Massachusetts, United States - Inc-BW-C-27-O ...
CGAGTTGCAACCCCTTTTGGAGGGCGATCGTCCGAGCGTTGTTCTGGACTGTTCGCAGATAAAACATATGGAGAGCGCAGGAGTGGAAATGCTGCTCTACTGTCTCGAACAGGCCATGAAGCGTGATGGGGACCTAAAATTGGCAGCAATTTCGTCGGCTTCGGCAGTGATCTTGGAACTGATGCGGGTCGACCGCCTTTTCGAAGTATTCCAAACATCCGAAGAGGCCGTGCGTAGCTTCCAGATTTTTGCGCCAGCGACCGTTGCACAGACTCAGCCTTGGTATGCGGCACCTTACGGGCTTACGGACCTGAAGGCTGCCGGTTAAATGCGGTTCATGTTGCGTCGGGGGGCTCCATGCAAGTAGGGAACGAACGAGTGCGGCGAATGGCCTCGAGCCTGGTGTTGCTTTGTGCGATTTCCGGGACTGCCGCATCTGGCCAGCAGGCTTCCGGGGTACAACAATCCACCGAAGCTGTGTCGGGAGCGGCGCCTGAGTCGACGCTTTTAATTACAGAACTTCCAGATAGCCCTGGCGCCACGCTGGCGAAATTGCAAGCCTCGGCTCTACCACAAGGCTCCTCGCAACCGTCGCCGAGCGCGACCGTATCCACTGCGCCATCCGACCCACAGCCGCCATCCGACCCACAGCCGCAATCTACTACCCAGCCTCCGACTCAGAAACCCGTGGGAACGGCCGCGGCCGAGCCTACGCATGCTGGCGGAATCGCAGCTTCGCAACCTGCCGGCGTCGCCATCGCGCCTGCAAAGCAGCGGCGAGTTCGCACGATTGTTATAAGGGTTGGGGCTATCGTGGGAGCGGGGGTTGCGGTGGGTTCGGTAGTTGCACTAACTGCGGCTACTTCGAGCAAGCCCCCGGGCGCCCACTAGGGTTGCGCTTCGGCAAGTAGGTGACGAGGCGGGTGCCTCGGGAGCGAATGTCTGTGACCATTGTCAGTTTTTCGGGAGTCGACGGAGCGGGTAAGAGCACGCAAATTTCTGCTCTCGAACTTTGGCTCAACCAATCCGGATTCCGAACCCGGATCCTCACTTTCTGGGACGATGTCGTCTGCTTCTCCCGCTGCCGTGAGTTCATGAGCTACAAGGCCTTCAAAGGGGATCGTGGGGTCGGTAGTCCGGTGAAGCCGCTCCAGCGGCGCGACAAGAACGTATCGTCGGGACCGCTTACCATTATGCGCTTGGGATTGTACTTCGCCGACGCCGTGAATCTTTGTTTGCGGGTTCGCAAAGCCAGAAAGAAAACTGCTGCGGACGTGCTGATCTTTGACCGCTATATTTATGATGAACTCGCGAATCTTCCACTCACCGATAAGTCCGCCAGCTTTTTCGCCGGTTTCATATTAAAGCTTGTTCCCAAGCCAGACATCGCTTTTGTGATCGACGCGGATCCGGTCGCCGCACAGGCCAGGAAGCCAGAATATCCTTTGGAATTTGTTCGTCGCAACCGAGAATCCTACCTCCGTGTTGCCGAACTTTCTGGCCGTATGACCGTGGTCGAGCCCGATTTGATTCAAGCCATGGAAAAAAGAATCAGAAGCGAAATGCAGCAAACACTCTCAAAGGCCGCCTCCGGCGCCGTCTACCGATCTTCTACTGCTCGCGCTCCGAGTCCAGCCAACATCTCCTCCCGTGAACTCATCGAACCATGATTGTCGGGCATGCTGGTGGCAGCATGCGCGGCGAATAACGGTCGACATCAGTCCGGAGAAAGAATGAAGATTTGTCTGGTCACCACTTTTCCCCCCAGTCATGGGGGATTGAGCGAGTACGGGCTTCACATTGCGAACGAATTGCAGCGCAATCCGTTTATCCGGCTCACGGTTTTCGCCGACGCTCTCTCCTCTCCGCAGCCTGAACTCGAAGGTTTCGCGGTAGAGCGGTGTTGGTCGTTTGACGATGCGGCCAGCTCAGTCCGCATTTTAACGGCGATCCGCAAACAGAAGCCGGATGTCGTGTGATTCAATCTGCTCTTCAGCACGTTTGGCCGCAACCCCCTCATTGCCTTCGCCGGACTTCTGACTCCGCTGCTTTCGCGCCTGAATGGCTGCTACACCCATGTGACCCTGCACCATCTGATGGATACAGTGAACCTGCAGGATGCCGGAGTGCGCTATGCCCGAACCTACCGGTGGGCGGGCGCTTTGGCCACCCGGATGCTTCTTCTGTCCAATTCCGTATCCGTACTGGTGCCGGGGTATCGCAAGATTCTGCACGAAAAATATGGCCGCGATAATGTGCATCTCCGCTCGCACGGCATTCTGTCGCGCGAACCCGAATTCCCGGATTTATCCCGACGAGGAAATCCGGAACATCGCATCTTGGCCTTCGGCAAATGGGGAACCTACAAGCGGCTGGAGATGATGATTGAGGCATTTCAATACGTGTCACAGGCCCTCCCGAATGCCAGATTGGTGGTCGCAGGCGGGAACCATCCCCAGGCTGCCGGCTACGTGGAGTCGATGAAGGAAAAATGTGCGGCAAATTCAAAGATCGAATTCACCGGCTATGTGCACGAGGAACGATTGCCCGATCTCTTCCAGAGTTCTTCCCTCGCCGTGATGCCTTACTCTTCCTCCACAGGTTGCAGCGGAGTGGCCCATCTGGCTTGTGCCTACGGCGTTCCGATCGTGTGCGCGGATCTGGAAGATTTTCGACAAATGGCTGACGGTGAAGGAATGGCGATTGAATTCTACAAACCGGGCGACGCGAAGGATCTGGCGGCCTGTCTCATTCGCTTCCTGACTGATCCAGTCAGGCAACAAACAATGGCAGAGCAGAATTTTTCCGCGGCGCTTCGCATGACGATGCCAAACATCGTTCTGAAGTATCTGCGCCATTTTGAACTGGAGCAGCGGACCGTAGCCTTGCGCCACGTCACCAGATTCCGCAAGCTGCCGAGTTGGGTTCCTTCGAAGTCGTTGCTGTTAAGGTTGATGACCCGCAATTCGCTTGGGTGGGTGCATCGTTCTGCGCTTCATCGTCCGTCCTTGCAACCGTCGAATGGTAAGCACTCATTGAAGGAGAATGTTGACGACGGTGGAAAGCTTGCTGACACTCGTATTCCCATTAACGGTGACCGGCTAGCCGGTCGGGTTGGAAGCGGCACTTCGGTTGGTTCCAGCGGTCTTGCCCCCTCCGCAAGAGGCGCCAAACATTCCCAGCCCGACGACAGCGCAGAGAGCGAGGGGCTGTACTCCACGATTGCGCGGCCCCTTCCTAGAGAAACCCAGCCCGAGGAGCCCGAAGGGCAGTAAACCAACTGAACTGGAGGGCAGGAGACTTAGAAAGCGGAGGCAGATTTGCCGCCGCCGCTGCCGTCGCGGAAACCGTGAGAGAGGAAGTAGCGGTGCCGGAACCGGGCGTCATGGTGGCGGGATAGAAAGCACCGCTCAAAGTGTTTGGAATGCCGCTGCCGCTTTGCGAGATGGAACGGTTAAACGATCCAGACTGCGGTTTCGCGGTGACCGTGAGAGTGCCTGACATACCAGCCTGAATCGTAAGCGGGGCGGGCCGCATGCAAAAAATTAGAGTTCGGCTCAGGGGCGGTCCCGCTGCGGCGCCCGGCCAACTCTTAATAGCCGGGGTTCATCCTAGATAGGCTCCGAATCCCGTACCCCAGAGGATTGAATGAGAAAGTTTGCCATCGTGGGCCTCACGCTGACCTTGTGCGGTTGCCAGGGACTGGTGAAAATCCCGACTCCCCCTGCCAGCCTTCAGTCCATCAATCACGTGGTTTTCATGTTGCAGGAGAATCACAGTTTCGACTCCTACTTCGGCATGCTCAATCCGTACCGTGCATCGAACGGCTGGACCACGAGCGAGGACGGCAATACGTATACCGTCGATGGCATTGACGACAAACTTACAAAATTCACGAATCAAGATGACGAAGGCCAGTCATTCAATCTGTTCAAGCTCAACAGCAGTTGCATCGATGATATGACCTCTGCGTGGCTCGAAAGCTATGGAGATGTGAATCGCTTCGATTTCAGTTCAACTCGCTCCATCTTGATGGATGGTTTCGTGCACACTGCGGAGGGCTTCGCCAAGTCCGGAGCGGGCGACGGCCAGTTCACCGATTTGGTCGGCCAGCGGGCCATGGGATATTACGATCAGGGCTTGCTCAATTACTACTACTACATGGCCTCACAGTTTGCCGTGTCAGACCGCTGGTTCGCGCCAGTTTCCAGCAAGAGCACTCCGAATCGCATCGCGACCATGACGGGAGGAACCACCCAGGGCCTCGTCAATGATCCTTTCGCGGACGATGGAATTACCAGCCAACTGGGCATTCAGACAATCTTTCAGGAGTTAGATCATGCCGGCGTATCGTGGAAAATCTACTATTCACTGACAGCCGGGGGCTGTACAGATACTGACGGCGACTGCGGGAAGGGCGGACAGTCCAGCGATTTTCCAGTAACCAGCTTCGCTGATTTTTCCTATTCCCTGCAATACCTCTACGCAAATCCGCAACAAGCCGCATGCACCGCTCCAACCATCGGATCACAACAGGCGGTCGGTGATGCCAGCAACGCTTTCTGCATCGATCTCAACCACATCGCACCGCTCGGGCAATATCTCAAAGACGTTGCCAACAATACGCTGCCCAGTTATGCGTTCATCGAGACAGCCTACGGAAACAGTGACGAACATCCCGGATCTGGTCAGTCGATTCTAGCGGGTCAACAGCAGGTTTCTACAATCGTCAATGCCCTCATGCAAAGTCCATCGTGGGCAAGCTCGGTGTTCTTCCTGAGCTACGACGAGCCCGGCGGGCCTTTCGATCACGTGCCGCCGGTTCCCGGACACTCGAACGATAATACAGACGCTTCTCTGGGGACGATCGCGGATATCAAAACGATTGCAGTCAACGCTGATGGCTTCGAGCCCTGTCTTCCGCCCGGCGGAACCGCCACTCTGCACTGCGATCTTTCCGCGGTTGATCCCGGCGCCAGGGCAAGCGATGCGCCCGCGCAACAGGGTTTTGCCGCGCAACTTGGATTCCGCGTGCCTAACATTGTGATCTCGCCCTTCGTGCGGCAGCATTACGTCTCCCACGTACCCATGGACCACACTGCAATCATAAAGTTTGTCGAAAACCGTTTCATCGGCTCGGGCGCGCATCTCACGAGCCGCGACGCAGCGCAACCAGATCTGCTTGATTTCTTCGATTTCACGAATTCTCCATGGTTAACCCCGCCAACTCCGCCAGCGCCGGTCGCTCCCCCGGGACCGTGCACCCCGCAGACGATGTGACCACGGGCGTGCGCTCGCTCGTGCGCGTTCAAGCATTGAAGGCGAGTATCGATGGAATGAATTCCCCGACAATCGGCGGTGGATCGAGGACTTCGGTTAACAGCGCTTTGCGTCCCAGGCTGATACGACAAGAGCAAAGCGCTGATCTATCAGCATTCCATTAGCGGGAATTGACCGTGAGACTGCGGGCCACGTACCGGGATCCATCGAACTTAGCCACGGCGGTCACGTCGGCTCCAGGGTGGAGCTGATCATCGACTGCAATTACGGAAGGATCCATGTAGATCTCATAGGCCTTGTGATCAGTAACCGAAGTCAGGACGAGGAGACCAATGCGGAGATCGAGAGCCGTGACTACGCCTGCGAACGTGAAGTTGGTTCCAGGAACGGCAAGAATGGAAACCTGTTGCGCATCGCGGCCGTCCTTCTGGGAAGTGAAATCTACTTCGACCAGCGTTCCCGCGACCAGTTCGCGCGCGGATGCAGCCTGCTCACCTCGTACGATCTGGGTGCGGGACGTTATGTGTAATCTCACCGGTTCGGGTGAAAGCACATCGCGCAGCACCAACTCCGCTTTGTCAGCGTGGTAGCTGATCACTGCTCCCTGGCTCCTGCCGGCAGTGGCGATCGTTGCCAGTCGAATGTTGCGGGCAAAAATCGTGCTTCCATCGAGAATGGTATCGATATATAGGCGGTCTCCTACATGCAGATCGGGCGCCGAAGCTTGGGCTTTTCCTTGGTAGATGTGAGTGCGCGTATCGAACAAAACTTTCATTTTTCCGCCGCCAAATACATTCACCGTGAGCTGGTCGCGTACCCGGTCCACTTTCTGAATTGTGCCGCCAATCAGGCTGGCTTTGGTGCGGGGTAGTGCAGGCAGGTCGGGAAGCAGGCCGGCTGCATCGACTACAATGTCCGCGTTTTCCGGCTCAGTCACAATCGGCGCGGTGGAAGACGGGGTTGTCCCTGGCGACACCACCGACTCAGAAGACACCTGCCCGTATGCCAGACCAACGAGAATCGATCCGGTTAGAAAACTGGCAACTAAACTCTTCGACCAGAAGCGACCCATGGGCATCCCCGTTCGGTATATTTCGACGCGCCAGTTGGATGCCAATTTTCGCCCCCGAGGTGGTCCATTCACAGGAAAAATACAGGCCGGCGCCGACAAACAAGGGTGCACAATCAGCATCTTATTACGGCGTCCTTGTGCACTGACTCTGCCTATATGAGGTCTCCGCGAATGTGCTGGAAAGTTTGGGTTGCCGCTGGAGTGGTCACGATTTCCGTTGGCTGGGGATCGCCGGCGCAGGCGGGTGATATAAAAATCACTCTGCCTCGGCGCAGCCACATGACGCCCGTGCAGCGCTTGAATCAGGAAGGTGTAGAAGCTATCCGCAAGCAGCGCTACGAGAAAGCTGAGACGTTTTTCTACAAGGCCTATCTGCTGGACCCGAACGATCCCTTCACTCTCAACAATCTCGGCTACGTTTCTGAGCTGCAGGGACAAGTGGATCGCGCTCAGCATTTCTACGCCCTCGCGGGACAGCAAGAAACTGAGGCCGCCATCGATAAAGCGAGTGCTCCGCGTCTGGAAGGCCGCACCCTGAAGGAGGCGCTCGCCATTCCCGACACACCGCTAGAGATCAACCATGACAACGTGGAGGCGGTACGGCTGCTGGGTCAAGGACGTGGGCCGGAGGCGGACCTGCTTCTCCAACGAGCCCTCAAAACCGATCCTAACAATATTTTCACTCTCAATAATTTAGGGGTCGCAAAGGAGATGGAAGGTGAATCTCAGGAGGCCCTGAGGTATTACGATTCCGCTGCCGCCGTCAACTCGGATGCGGCCGCCATGGTTACACTCAATCGCTCGTGGAGAGGGAAACCGGTGGCCGAGATGGCAGCGCAGAATGCCCGCAATCTGCGAACTCGACTGGAAAACGAGATGAGCCTCGAGGTGCGGCTGGCAGAATTAAATACGCGGGGAGTTTCTGCCATCAACCGCAACGAGCTCAATGCCGCCGCACAAGACTTCCGCAACGCTTATGCGCTCGATCCCAACGATGCTTTTGCTAACAACAATATAGGTTACCTCTCGGAAATTGAAGGCGACCGCGAGACGGCTCAATTTTTTTACGATAAAGCACAAGCGCTAGCCGGTGCGAATACGGCGGTGGGATTAGCGACACGAAGTTCCGCCGAAGGTTTGAGACTGGGCCAGGTGGCATCGGATAGCGATACCAAAGTGGAAGCCAAAGTCCGGGAGGACCGGAACGCCCGCCGTCGGCAGCGCGAACCCATTCTGCTGCGTCGCCGCGACGATTCAGTGGTGCAAGAGCCGACCACGCCGCCTGCAACGGTTCCACCGCCGCAGTAGCCCTAAGCGCATAGGCAGGCTTCACGCTCGCTCCGGGGTTAATCGCTAAAGCCTCTACAACGAACGTCAGAAGCTTCGCTCGTGGAACCGCCCAATGTCGGTTTCCGGATCGTAGGAAAAGTAGCGCACGAGATTCTTGAGGTAGCGTAGCAGTGTGTTGACGTTTGTGTGGTACCAGCAACAGCGCGTCATCTGGAGTGAGAATCCGCAGATGAAGCGGAAGCGGTCGAGGACAGGAGCAGATTGGCCGAGCATGGCCGCCGCCATACGGTGGTTCCCATCCAGAATCGTCAAGGGACCAGTGTCGTCCACTCCGATGAGCAGGACCGTCGGATTCATCAGGTTCTCCTCTACGGAGTGGCTCAGCAGCTGCAGCTTACGGAAGAAATCGTCGTCACCTAACTCCTTCATTTTTGGACGCATGCGTTCCACCACGTCTTTCAGGTAAAAGCTTCCTTGCGCGGCTCTCCGCCACTGAGCCCGGGGAAAAAAGCGGATCCGCTCCAGATCGTCGCGCTCTAATTCGACCTCGAACCACTTGGTGTCCGCTGGAAGTTCCCGCCACATCGGTCCTCGTCGCAAGAACAGCAAAGCTCGCCGCAATGCGTTCTCCCTGGAACTGTTAAGGTTCGGTCGCTGCACCAGCTCTTGGAATTCCTGGCGATAGTCATCGAACTCCGGATGATGGAACTCACTCCTCAGAAATTCCGCCATCACTTCTTCTTCCGTCAGCAAGCGGCGAAGGCGGAGATTGCGGTATGTGCCAAGAGCCTTGGGTGTCAGCTGATGGCGCAATAGCGGAATCATGAGGACGAACAGCAAGACAATCATCAACACCAACTGGACAACGATCACTTCGCGAAGAGTTTTGTGAAGCAAGTCCACGCCTAGCGCCAAGGCGCCGCTGAAGGCCAGTTGGAGCCAACTCGTGTTCGCTATCTTGCGGGACATTTCGTAGGTGATGATCACCGAACTCAGCGAATACACTCCCGCAGTAATGGCGTACAGGATCAACAAAGGCGCCAGTGTCCCGTAGCTGCCCACTTCGAACTGAGCACCGAAGAGCGTTTTCCAGAGAAAGCTGGGAACCATCCACAGCCCGAAAATCAGAACCGATAGGATCAGGAAGACCATCGACAGGGAAGTGAACAAAACCTGGCTCGCCTCATGCTCATCGCCGCCCGCCCCGGCGGAGACCGGAAACATGGTATTCACCACGGACCAGGCGCACATATTAACCAACCTGCCGACCAGCGCCACTGCCGCATACATGCCCGCTTGGACCGGAGGAAAGAAATGCTTTACCAGAACAATGTCAAAATTATTGATTACGGTTTGTCCCGAGAAGAAGACAATGGCCTGCAATCCTTCGCGGAAGGAAATAGGTACGCCCTTAAAACGCAACGAAGTCAAGCCGGGGCTGGGGAGCGCAGCAAAATAGGTGACGATGACAGCCAGCACACTGGCGAGCACAGCGCCTCTTACACCCAGTCCCAGTTCGATCAACAAAAATGCTCCACCCAACCGGACGATCCCTTCCAGCATGAAATTGATGGCCAGCGGCCCGAAGGCGTGAATTCCTTGAATGTAGCCACGCCGAACCCCAAGAGGAATGTAGAATGCCGTTCCCAAAGCCAGCAGAGAGATGAGGGCAGGATCGGGCAGGTTGAGAAAAGTCGTTACCGGGCGCCCAAACAAAAACAACAGGAGGCCAATGCCGATTCCTGCAATCCAGGAACGCTGATGCAAGCTGGCAAAAACATGGGTGCGGTCTTCTGCTGTCGCGCCCTTGGCAACGTACTTCGCGCACACCACCTGGAAGGCCAGCGTAATGCACGACAGCAGCATCAGGATCGTGTAGACGGCGGTCGCGTGTGCAAACCCCGTCGGGCCGAGTAGCCGCGCCGTCACCACGTTGTAGAGCAGGTTGGTGACCCCCACCAGTCCGGATCCTGCAAGCAGTGTCAGGCTGCCGCCGAGAAGCTGTGACTTCAGCGTCTTAGCCGGCGCTGCTCCGCTGGTGGAACTCGTGGCCACAGGATCCTCCACTCCGATTTTTGTCGTTTCCGCCATTGCCTAGCGCCGGTCCAGATCTAGAACAGAGTGAAATGAATCACCGGAAGTATGGTGCTCTTGGAGCCACCGGCGAAGCTGTAGAAAGTTTGCTGCTGAACTCCCAGAGAGAGGCGGAAAGGATAGGTGAGTGGCCCGGCACCGCTCTCCCCCGACCTTCCCCGGCCGGCGCGCGTGTAAGCCACCACAAATTCGCTTTGGGCATTGTCGTACTGATGGAAGCCTTCTCCGCGCGAGAGCAGGAACGAACCCTGCACGTTCCAGCGCGGGTTGGCGCGAAACTCGAATCGTCCTCCCGGTAAGAACGCTTGCGCCGTGGCGTATTCCAGGCCTTGAACTCTCCACGAGCGTAGATCCTCAGCCAGTACGGCCGCGGTCAGCCGACTTCCGAACTTCTGCTGGAATCCCACGTAACTCGAAGTATTGAAATATTCCTGAATGAGAGGGTGAAACAGCAGGTCACGCACCGTGTATCCAGCCAACAGGGAACTGTGTCCCCAAGGCCTTCCAACCGTAAATTCCGCGCTTGCGGAAAGATCTCGCGAACTTAAATTCTGGTCGGTAAATGGTCCGGCTTCGCGAATTGCGCTGCCATTGAACGAAACCCAATTGCGGAATGAACTGGTCGAGACATAGAGGAACTGCCGGAAAAGATTCTGGCTCATGAAGACCGGAGAGATCGTGTCCCGGCGGATATCGTACTGGAGGCCGCCATTGAAGGCGATTGAGTTCGCCCACAGGTGGAGGATGGGGGTGATGCCAACATTGAAGTAAGTATCGTAAGTGTTGCGGTCCTGCACGATGTTTGCGCTCGGGAAAAGGAACCGGCCTGTGGTGAAGCCTTCTCCGACAAAGCCGGAAATCACTGGCAGGTCGCCAAGATGAAGCCGATAGTGCGACTCCGCTAAATTCTGGAAAGAATGCCGCGGCGGAGGCAGAAGCGCCGGATTAGTGACGCCCAGAATTCTGGCGTCGAGCGTGTAGACATTAATGTCTTCCAGGGCAGGCGCGAATGACGCCTCCGGCGCGATGCTTACATTCTGATTGATCTGGTGGCCTTCTTCGATGGCAAGCTCATTCTGGGCCGTCTGGGTCATGACCTGATTGTCCTGACCGGCGACCGTGTTGGCTTGCACAAAAGAGGAAAGCGCGTGCACGGTGTCCTGACGCTGCCGGTACACGTTCGCAGCGGCCATCATGTAATCGTAGTCGTCGGTAAAATCATCCACCGGCCCTAGACTGGCAAGGGCTTCCTCCGCTTTGTGCGTTTCGCCCTCTTCCACGTAGGTATTCGCCAGGCCAATTTCTACCGTGTGAGGATTGGCTCCAGCCAGCTTGGCCTTATCGAAATACATTTCAGCGAGTTCGAAATCGTGAGCACCGAGGAAGATATTGGCCGCCTCCACAATGTCTTGGGGAGAGACCGGAGAGCTGCCGATGCGAGCCTCCGCGAAACCCAGCGCAAGTTGTCGGTGGACGTCATCGTAATGCCCTTGTCTCATGAAGACTGCGGCAATGGCCAACCGTACTCCCAGACGATCTCCGTTCGGAGCATCCAAGGCGCGGGAAAATCGTTGCATCGCCGCTTCTCGATCTCCCATGCTCA
>Ga0210393_10004263_pt1 | contig 11337 bp, 10 predicted proteins | sample IncBWC27OmetaG_FD_160068 | JGI IMG/M metagenome (GOLD analysis project Ga0210393, IMG submission 160068) | Forest soil microbial communities from Barre Woods Harvard Forest LTER site, Petersham, Massachusetts, United States - Inc-BW-C-27-O ...
TCGTAATCTAGAGAACCTAGGTCATCATCGTGCAACCGCCAACGTGAGGAATACGACCCCAATGGAAAGCTCTCCTCCAACCACAACTCAACCACGTTTTCTGGCTCACCCGAGATCCATGCTCGAGAGTTTCATCCATAGCGAGACTTCCGGCTCGATCCTCCTTTTTGCGGCCACCGTTGTGGCCCTCGCTTGGGCGAACTCGCCCTGGAGCTCCTCCTACTTCGCACTCTGGAAGGTTCCCCTGAAAATAGGCTTCCGTCCGCTTTTCTCGATGAGCTTGCATCACTGGATTGATGACGGATTGATGGCCGTTTTCTTCTTGGTGGTCGGGCTGGAGATTAAACGCGAAATCGTGAAGGGCGAGCTCTCTTCCTTCCGCCAGGCGATTCTTCCGATCGTGGCTGCGCTCGGCGGCATGGTCGTTCCGGCACTTCTCTATTCCGCCGTAAATCGCGGCGGCAGCGGAATGCACGGCTGGGGTATCCCGATGGCCACGGATATCGGATTCGCCTTGGGTGTTCTCGCGCTCCTCGGCAAGCGTATACCTTCCAGCTTGCGCGTCTTCATGCTTGCGTTGGCCATTGTGGACGATGTCGGGGCGATCCTCGTGATTGCATTTTTTTATACTCCTCAAATTTCGCTGCCGGCGTTGGCTACTGCTGCCGGCCTCTTAACTTTCCTGGTAGTCGCCGCAATCCGTCGAGCTCCTCTTTCTGTTTTTTTGGTCCTGGGCATTTTGTTCTGGGCGGCGGTTCTGAGTTCCGGAGTGCATGCGACCATCGCCGGCGTGATTCTGGGACTCATCGTGCCAATTCGTCCCAAACTGCCTCCCGAGGATTTGTCCGGCATCGCGGAACCTCTCCTGGAAAATTTTCGCAGCCAGCTCCTGGCCCGGGACAAATCCTCCGCGGAAGGCACACTCGCCGAATTGGATCAACTTCTCTGCGACACGGACTCGATTGGGGAGCGCCTGGAAAGGGCCGTTCATCCATGGGTCTCTTTCCTCGTCCTACCGTTATTTGCCCTGGCGAGCGCGGGAGTGGCCTTGTCCCCCGAGCAGCTCAAGCAGGCGATTTCCAGCCCGGTAGCGCTGGGTATATTCCTCGGTCTGGTCGTGGGGAAGACAGTTGGAATAACGGCGTTTTCTTTTGTCGCGGTGAAGTCGAAAATTGCCGGCATGGCGGATGGCCTGAGGTGGGCGGGGATTGTGGGGGTCGGCATTCTCTCCGGTTTGGGTTTTACCGTCGCCCTGTTTATCAGCGGTCTCTCTTTCGAGGACGAGGCCATGGTCGCCTCAGCAAAGGTCGCGGTTCTGGCGGCCTCATTAGCGGCCGGATTAGTGGGGTACATCTATTTTCGGCTCACGACCCGTAATAGTATTTTGCAGCAGACCCCGGGAACGCTCTCAATTGGAGGATTTGAAAAATGAGTTCTCAATTTCATTCAGGCAATGGCACCAGCAAAAACAATCCATCCGCACTATGCATTGAATCTTCCGCCGCGGGCAGTTTGCGTCCCGGCGCGCCGAACCAAAACTCCTCACGGCGGAGATTTCTTGAGATGACCGTCGGAGGAACGGCGGTGGGATTGGCCACCGCTGCAGGCGTGGAGTTCGCCATGCCGAGACGCGTTATTGCCCAATCAACGCTGACCCCCGACGCCGCGTTGCAGGAATTGCTGGATGGCAATAAACGCTTTATCTCGAGACGCCTCACGGCTTGCGAACAGGACCTCGCTATTCTCAAACAGAACACGATCGAGAAGCAGGAACCCTTCGCCGCCGTGTTGTCCTGCGCCGATTCCCGAGTGCCCATCGAATTGGTTTTCGACCAGACCATCGGCCACATCTTCGTTACGCGCATCGCCGGGAATATCGCCAGTTCGGAGATTATTGCCAGCCTTGAATATGGCGCGGGGGTTCTGGGGACTGAGGTGATCATGGTGATGGGACACGGTGGCTGCGGTGCGGTCAAGGCCACCATCCAGGCCAAGGAAGTGCCCGGGCAGATCAGCGCTCTCTATCCTCACATACAGCCTGCGGTGGATCAGGCAGGCCCGAATCTCGAGGCCGCGACCAAGGCCAATGCAAAAATCCAAGCGGCCCTCCTACGCCAATCGTCGACCGTCATCGCCGCTTTGGTGAAGGAAAAGAAGGTAAAAGTTGTCGCCGCATACTATGACATCGGCACCGGGGCCGTCTCGCTATTGGAGTGACCCCGGCGCTCGGGGACAGGCTTGACTGTCACTTCTGACAATACAAAGCGGCGCATGTTATTCTCGACATCCGATTGGCGGTCGCCTGCAATCGGCTATTCAGCCGGCCTGCGAAGTTCACGAGGCAAGATCTTATGAGCGTCCCATGGAGAGACCCATTTCTTGTTCTCCCAGTCTCGTTTCTTGGGATGTGGTTTTCAGTCTGGTTTGGCGTCTTCCTGCGTAAGCGCCATCAGGAGTTGGACGCCGACGTGAGCCATGATTTCGAAATTATCCTGGCTGCCACACTTACTCTTCTCGGCCTGATCATTGGATTCACCTTTTCGATGGCCACCAACCGTTACGATCAGCGCAAAAGTTACGAAGAAGCCGAAGCCAACGCGATCGGCACCGAATACGTTCGCGCCGATCTGCTGTCGGCCTCCGACGCGGCAAACGTGCGGAATCTGCTGAAGGAGTATCTCGACCAGCGCATTTTGTACTATCAAACCCGCGGCGCGCGGGAGCTTGAACAGATCGGTGCGCGTACGGCCAGTCTGCAAGCCGAATTATGGTCCGCCGTCAGCGTTCCGGTTATGTCCCAGCAAACTCCCGTTCTCGCTCTGGTCCTTTCCGGCATGAACGACGTACTGAACTCTCAGGGATATACACAAGCCGCCTGGTGGAACCGGATACCGGTTGGAGCCTGGGGCTTGATGACTGCGGTCGCCATCTGCTCTTGCTTGTTGGTCGGCTATACGACCCACCGCGCGGCGGACGGGCGTATCCGCTTGCTCATCCTGCCGCTTATTTTAAGCATCGCCTTCTTTCTCATCGCGGACATTGACGGCCCGCGCCGTGGAGTTATTCGCGTACTTCCGCAAAATCTGATGAGTCTCGCGCAATCCCTGCCGGGGCACTGATCGAAGACACGCCCGTCTTCATTGGGGTGCATGGCGCGACGCCGGTTAGTCCGGCTTACAACCCTGAGGTGATTTTTAGTCCATGCCGTCCCTTCCGCCCGCGCATTCGACCAAACAGACTCCCTCAGGCGATGATCAGTTTCTTGTTACTTTTGACAATTGCGAGCGCTCTCGCCCGGGGCCATCCTTTGTGGGCCCGCGCAATGGGTGTATCTTGTTCCGTGAATGGCTTGCCTCGTACTTTGCAACGACTGCCCACTGCGAACTGGGCGAGCAGTTGGTTTTGCCGCTCGATCAACACTTGGAATCGCTGGATCTCGGGAGAAGATAAAATGAAGATTTCCGCATGGATTCGATTCTGCGCGCTCGGCGCCCTGGCCTTTGCCGGCAGCTTTTCGAACGCACAAAACAAGAAAGAGATACCCGCGGCGGACGTGGTCAAGAAGTCGATTAAGGCCGTCGGCTACGAAGTGGGCGGCGGGTCCACCAAGGTGGTTTTTCTCGGCACAAGTGCCGCGCCCCAGGCAAGCGGCGAAGCCAAAGTGGAGGCCAAGAAGGGCGGCACCAGCATTGAGCTCAAGGTGACAGGCATGCCGCAGCCCACATCGCTGGGCGCGGAGTTCCTCACCTACGTGCTCTGGACCGTCACACCCGACGGAACAACCGACAACATAGCCGAGATTCCCATCGATAAGCAGGGAAACGGCAAGCTCTCTACGAGAGCCCAATCACAGACCTTTGCGATGATCGTGACTGCCGAACCGTATTTCGCCGTGCAACTCCCCAGCGAAGTCGTGGTCCTTGAGAACGACACCAAAAAGAACACCAAGGGAAAGATTTATCCGGATAACGACTACACGCTGATGAAGCGTAGTCAGTACTCTAAATTGGGGAACCCTTTGGCGCTGACCCCGGACCTCAAGCAAGCCCCATTGGACATTTACGAAGCGCGCAACGCCGTCGACATTGCCAGATCCCAAAAGGCGCAGCAGTATGCCCCGGAGATTTTCAGCAAGGCGGAGAGCAGCCTGCAACAAACGGAGAATTCGCTCACCTCGAAGGCGGATAAATCCCAAATCATCACCAACTCTCGCCAGACCATTCAGTTCGCGGAGGATGCCCGCGCGCTTTCTGCTGAGCGCCAGGAATCCGAACGAATTCAGAACGAAAAAAATGCCGCCGCTGCCAAAGCCAGAGCGGAAGCCGACGCTGTCGCCGCAGCCGAAGCCAAGCGGCAGGCGGAACTCACCGCGGCTCGCGAAGCACAAATGAAGGCGGAAGCCGCCGCGCAGTCCGCTCAACAGAAAGCGGCCGCGGAAATCGCGGCACAGAAGGCTGCGGTAGAACAAGCCGCCCTGCAGGCCAAGGAGCAAGCGGCCAGGGAAGAGGCCGCACGCGCCCAGGCTGCCACCGCCGCCTTGCGCGCTCAACTCCTGCAGCAACTCAATGAAGTATTGCAGACGACGGATACGCCGCGAGGCCTCGTCGTGAATATGGCGGATGTCCTCTTTGAGACCGGCAAATTCGCTTTGAGTCAGGACGCGCAACTTAAACTGGCCAAACTTTCGGGCATCATTCAGGCGCATCCCGGGCTGAACTTGGCAATTGAAGGACACACGGACACCACCGGCACTGCGGACTTCAACATGAAGTTGTCGCAGCAGCGCGGCGACGCCGTCCGCGAGTTCCTGATCTCGCAAGGGCTCTCACCCGATATCATCACCGCCAAGGGAATGGGCCAGGACAATCCCGTTGCGGACAACAGCACGGCGGCAGGGCGCAAATTGAACCGCCGCGTGGAAATCATCGTGTCGGGCGAAGTGATCGGCGCAAAATTAGGCAAGTAAAATCGTGCCTCATCCAAGGTCGAACCGCGCACGGAAAGCCTCAACTGTTTCTGTGAGTTAGTGCTCGGGGCGCCAGGATTTGAACCGGGGGCCTCCAGCGCCCAAGGCAGAGGGAAAATGTTATCTGCTTGGCCTGCCTAGCTTTGGACTGCGTCATAGTGCATGGTTTCGGATCTGGTTTGTCAGTATTTGGACCCAAATTGGACCCAACTTTCCAATTGGACGGTCGATCCTGACCGATTTCATAGTGCCCGTCATCGCGGGGCTACGCGCCGAATCGTGCAGAGGTGTCGGGCAAGTTGCCGGATCCCCGATAACATAGGAAACGGCGCCGCGCCGGGGACATCCGCGCTAGCTCTTGGACATGTGGTTCGTCTGCACATGCTTCTCGGCAACCTTATAGTCGCCAAACTCTTCTGTCCGCAGATCGTCTTCGCTCACGTCAAAGGAACGGAGGAGGTCAGTCATCGCTGTGACCATTCCTGAAGGGCCCGCGATATAGAAGATGGGTCTGTCGAGTCCGGTTACGTAACGCGAGAGCAGTCGCCGATCGATGTGACCTACTTCATAGCGCCAGGCCGAGTACGTCAGCCGGGTAATTGTTGGGATGAGGGTGAAGCGGGGATTTTGCGTGGTTAAGGCTTCGAATTCGTCCAGAAACGCCGCGTCCACCGCCTCTCGATTCGAATAGAATAAATATAACTTGTGGGGCATCCGTTCCTGTGCGGCCCAGCCCAGAATGCTGCGGACCGGCGTAATGCCAATCCCACCCGCAAGAAATACCGCCGGCCTGGAAAAGTCCTTGTGCAATGTAAACGATCCTCTTGGACGGCTCACTCTAAACTTGGTCCCAAGCGCAGCGGACATCAAAGCCGTCTTAAAGCCAGTTTCCCGCATGCGCATCGCGATCATGACCAAGCCTTTGTCATGAGGAGAGTTTGCGAGAGAAAAGGTACGTAAATTGTCGCTTTCGTCTCCGACGGATGGGTGCAGGAAGGCAAAGTCGGCGTGTTGCCCGGCTCGGAAGTCATAATCGCTTCCGTTCGTGTCAAACCAAAACGTCATCGTACCTCTGGCGATTCTTTGGCGATCCACTAAAGTCATTTGATAGTCAGCCACGATTTCCTCCTTTACCTGAGCTTTACCACGACCCGTTGTGGGCATGGGCGGCATTTCCGCTCAGGCAAACCAGATTCCTTGCCTTTGATTCAAACCCTGAACGCCGGTACATTCGCCAAACGGCCAAATGCGGATGTGCAATCGAAGCCGAGGGTTTATAGAAAACCGCTCAGTCCCCTCCCGCGATTTCCTCGGAGGACTTCTCGGCCGCGCCAATCACCGGGCATGAAGCAAATTCCCGCCAGGACTCGCGTCCCTTTAACAGCGTGTTGGAATCGTTCCTTTTCAGCAGGACTACGCTTTGTACCCTCGCCTGACCGGCAACTCGCCCCGGCTCGGCAATGCATACATAAATTCCCGAGGACCTCTGGTCGAGAACTTTGATCGACAACTTCTTCGTGCCACCTGACGCCTCGATGATGGTTTCCGCTTCATCCATCGCCTGTGCCATGAATCCGTAATCCGCGAAAGTTCTCTTTCCTTTTTCCTTCTTCGGCCGGAGCGCAGCTGGCAGCGAAGTGACGTCCAGCTTCTCGACAATAAACTCCGCCACCCTTTCCCTGGGATACACATCCTTGTGCCCCGCCACTGTTATCGGCGCGTAGGACAGCGCTGCAATCGCCAACACAACTTTTTTGGTTTTCATTTTCCTTCTCCTTTTCTTCCCGCGGGTGCTGCCCGCGTCTTTATTGGCGACGGCCGCCAGAGCTTCCATGTTTGCCAACCCTGCCAGGGCACCAATTCGCGCGGATGCACCAAGCAAGGGCCGCGGCAATTCCGGAAAACGTTTATCCTGGTCCATTTACTCCAGTAAGAAATCCGCCAAGGTGACCCGTCACCGCCACAATTGCTACCGCCACAATCTCAATTGGCAGACGGTATCCGGGAAGAACTGCTCCTTGCTTGCGCTCCGTTCTCAGGTGAATCAGCCACACGATCCAGATCAACGCGCTCGACAGGACACCGAACACCAAATGCAACAGGAGCACGCCTTTAAGTCGCTGGCCTTCGAGTTCCCATTGCCAGGCGAGGATTCCCGTGATCAATACAGGGATGGTTGCAAACGCCGCGGCGAACAAATTGCAATAGGCCGCCGCGGCCAGCACACGCCGCCTGGTTCGATACGCAAGAAAATCAAAGAGCACGCCAATGATGAACAGGGCGATCGGGAAATGGATCAGCACGACGTGTTGCGCGTGTTTCGCGAAAATCAGTGATTTTATGTCAAACGGGTGCAAGGATTCTCCTCAGTATAAGTAGGTCGCTTTTCTTCGCGGCCAACCGGTTCTCCTGACGCGCCCCACTTGCCGGCCTTTCGGACTCTTCGCAAGCATTTCACGCGCTTCGTCTATCCAAGACCGCCTGGCCAGCCGATTTATTCCAATCCGACGGCCATCCGGGAAGCGCTACCGCTCTTCGAGGGCTAGCAACGAGAGAGAATAAAATCGGGCTGGAAGCAGTTCCTACTAATGAGGTCTTAGTGTTCAGGGGTGAATTGTGAGTGAGTTGGAGCTCGAAGACCGGGCGCGCTTTGAGCAACAGGTGCTACCGTACCTCGACGCCGCTTTCAACCTCGCGCGTTGGCTGCTGCGGGGGCGCGCTGATGCCGAGGATGTCGCTCAAGAAGCACTGCTCCGTGCATGCCGTTTCTTTCGCGGCTTTCAGGGAGGAGATACACGCGCGTGGTTGCTGCAAATCGTACGCAACACTTGCTACACCTGGCTGGAGAAAAATCGTCCTATGGAACTAAGCATGGAATTCAATGAAGAAATACACGTGCAGGCGGGCGCTACGCCTGAAACTCTCGCCATTGCGGATGACAATCGAGGGCGTCTCATCCTTGCACTCGAGACGCTGCCGCCCCGTTTCCGGGAAGTTCTTGTACTTCGAGAGCTCGAAGGCTGCTCCTACAAGGAGATTGCTGCGATCACGTCGCTTCCCATCGGCACCGTCATGTCCTCACTCTCGCGTGCCCGTCGCCAGTTGCATTCCGCGCTGGCAAATCCCGTTCAGAAGGGGGCTGTCCGTGAAGTGTGACTTTGCTGACTCATTGCTCCAGGGCTATTTTGACGGTGAACTAAATGATCGCAGGGTCGCCGAATTCGAGGGCCACTTGGGACATTGCGAACAATGTGCAACTGAGCTCGTGGACCTGGATTGGTTGAGCGGTACATTGCAGCTTACTCAAATCTATGAGCCTGCCCCCGCTTCACTGCGGCGGAAAATCAGCTCGCACCTTCACCCTATTGCGCCAACCCGTGCTGCTTCGCAGCCTCTCCTTTGGCAATGGCTGGCTGCCGCGGCGGCGCTGCTTTTTATCGTTTTTGTATTGTGGAGAGTGAGTCCCGAGCTTCGCAGCGACGATTACCAGGCTGAACTTGCGGACGAAATTGTCGACGTGCATTTGCGCTCACTGCAGCCGGGCCACATGACCGAAATCACTTCCAACGATGAACGTGTCGTCAAAGGATGGTTCGATGCCAAACTCAAGTTCGCTCTCCCGGTCCGTGATTTTGCGAAGGCCGGTTTCGCGCTGAACGGCGGGCGGCTGGATGTCGTAGAAGGCCGCGCTGTCGCGGTGCTCGTGTATGAGCATAGCGGCCGACAAATCAATGTATTTATCTGGCCCAGTGGAGAACCAGACACGTCGCCGCGCACAGGGTCCCGGCAAGGCTTCCAATGGGTTGATTGGCGTAAGGACAAACTGGAATTCTGCGCCGTCTCAGACATATCTCCGGCTGATCTAGAACAGCTCAACCGGCTGATTTCCGGGTAACCACAGTGCTGCTCGGCCGTGCAATCCCCTGCGGCGCGCAGATCACTGCTGACGAGCGCCGAAGCGAATCGATTTGAAATATTGGCGCAGAAGGAAGTTCGCTGAGACCTCGCCCCAAAGAATTCCCCACAATGAGTGGAATCGCAGTTTCTCTCCGCAAGCTTTCCAGCTCAGTGGCTGAGACCGATGCGGCGCACCACCTCCTGGAATCGCGGATCGGAACGGAGGGGATCGAAGCCCGGCCGCAGGAGGACACCCGGATTAAATCGTTCTTCATACCCTTTTTCGAGCCAGGTCATTGCTTGGTTCTTATCGCCGAGAGCTGCATAGACCACCGCAATTTCCGGGGCATGTGAATAGCGGGGGCTCGAGCGCCTCTTCAGATCGCTTAGCAGCTTTGCCGCTTCGCTCTTTTTGCCCGATGAGGCATAGGCGCGGGCAAGATTAGCCAGGCATGTCGGGCTTCCCGCGGAAAGCTGCACCGCCTTCTGCAGTTCCGTGATCGCCTCATCGCTCAACTGTTTTTGGAGGTACGCCTGACCCAGTTGATTGTGTGCGAGAGCAAAATTTGGATCCATTTCAATGGTCTTGCGGCTCTGGCGTATCGATTCGTCATAGGAATGCGCAAGGAGCAGGATCTCCGCCAAATCGGCATTAATGATGAGGGAAAGCGGATCCAGGTTTTCCGCCTTTCTCATCTCCTCAATCGCTTCGTCATACCGGCCCAAGAGACTCAAATGCCAGGCATACCAATGATGTGCGGTTGCGTAGCCTGGGTTCAGCTCAAGAGCCCGCTGAAATTCCTTCCCGGCAGAGGGAAAATCCCAGTCAAAGCCATCCAGGCAGAATGCAAGCGAGTTGTGCGCTTCGCCGAGCGTGCTGTCCAATTCCAGAGCTTTGATCGCCGCAGCCTTTGCTCTGGGGAGGGCCTCCTTGGGCGTCATCACAGCATACTGCCAGTCTCCCAGCAGCGCATACGTATCCGCCAAACCAGAATAAGATTGGGCGTATCTCGGATCCTCGTCGATCGCTTGATTGAAATAGGCCAGAGCAACTTTCAAACCTTCTGCCGTTCGTTTATTCCAAAAATAGCGCCCCTTCAGATAGGACTCGTAGGCTTGTGGATTCACAACCCGCACGCTTTTCAGCGCAGCGCGCTCCTGGGAATTCAAATTGATCCGAATCTGATCTGCAATCGCCTGGGCTACCTGGTTCTGAAGCGCCAGGGTGTCTCGCAGTTGACCTTCATAACTCCGGGACCATAAGTGCTTATCAGTCGCGGCTTCGATCAACTGCGCCGTGATGCGGACCTGGTCTCCGGAACGGAGCACAGTCCCTTCCACCACGGCGTCCACGTCCAGTTCACGAGCGATCTCCGGCAGAGGCTTACGCGCACGCTTATACGCCATCACGGAGGTACGCGAGATCACGCGCAATGCGCTGATCTGGCCGAGGTCCGAGATCAACTCGTCGGTCATGCCATCCGCGAAGTAATCCTGGGACGCATCGCTCGAGAGGCTTTCGAGCGGAAGAACCGCCAGGGAACGAATGATGGTAGCGGGACGTTTCCAGGAATAAAGTTTCCAAGAGGCTAGAGACGCCATCACCAGAAGTACGATGAGCGCGGACATCTTCAACGTCACGGAAGGCGGGACAGGTTTGAGCGCTGCGGGCTTGCCCCCCGGTTCCGGGCGCTCACGAGCTTCTGCGCTGGGCTCAGGCAGGGTGGCGAGTTCCGAACTGCGAACCGGGGCCGCATCGACAACTTTGACCTCCGCGAGGAAACGGTAGCCGCGACGCGCAACAGTTTCCACAAAACGGGGACTTTCGGCGGAGTCGCCCAGGGCTTCACGGATTTTGTTGATTGTTTTGTTGAGCCCGTGGTCGAAATCCACGAAAGTGTCCGCGGGCCAGAGTTTTTTCTGAAGTTCCTCGCGAGTTACGACCTCGCCGGGTTTCCCCAGCAGCGCTGCCAGGACTTGGAAAGGTTGTTCCTGAAGGCGCACTCGCAGGCCGTGTTTGCGCAATTCGCCGGCGCGAAGATCCAGTTCGAAAACCCCAAAACGAAGCCGCCCGCGAGCTTGATGGTCTTCTTCCATTGAGGGTTACCGCACGCGCACCGGAGTGTACCACCTTTACGACTTGCGGAAACTATGGCAAGGGACAACTCCATCTAAGCATCGTGCCAACTGCAATTTAACAGGGGACCCACTTTCCTGTGGTGGAGGATTCCCTGTCCATTGTCATTTCCTCGGCGCGGCCTCAAGGTCGCTTGCATGCACCGACAGGAAATTCACCGGCTTCTCTTCAAGTTCTTTCCGAGGCAAGGTTTGCGATTGCCGATGAGCTTCCGGAGCAATATAGGGGTGATTTATGGTTCGGGCAACTGCGATCCGATGCAGCCAGTGCCAACAGCCCATTGCGCTGGGCGAAAGGTTCGTCAGCTTCAAGATTCCAGGGAAAGAATCCTACCAGT
>Ga0210393_10004264_pt1 | contig 11337 bp, 5 predicted proteins | sample IncBWC27OmetaG_FD_160068 | JGI IMG/M metagenome (GOLD analysis project Ga0210393, IMG submission 160068) | Forest soil microbial communities from Barre Woods Harvard Forest LTER site, Petersham, Massachusetts, United States - Inc-BW-C-27-O ...
GATTCGCTGGTTGGATTTCAACGATACGTGGCTGGCGGCCGAGTGGGGACACCCTTCCGACAATTTGGGCGGGATTCTCGCCGTGGCCGACTACCTGTCGCGCTCGGGCAAGCGGGTCGCGGTGCGCGATGTGCTCACGGGCATGATCAAGGCGCATGAAATTCAAGGAGTCCTCGCCTTGGAGAACAGCTTCAATCGGGTCGGACTGGACCATGTGCTGCTCGTTCGTGTGGCTTCGACCGCTGTCGTCACCGCGATGCTGGGCGGTTCTCGCGAGCAGATCGTCAACGCGGTGTCGAATGCCTGGATCGACGGCGGGGCGCTGCGAACCTACCGGCATGCGCCGAATACCGGCTCGCGCAAGAGCTGGGCCGCGGGCGATGCCACCAGCCGTGCGGTACGTCATGCGCTGTTCGCGCTCAAAGGCGAGATGGGATATCCGTCGGCGCTTTCCGCAAAGACCTGGGGCTTCCAAGATGTCCTGTTCAAAGGGAAACCGGTGGTGCTGCCCCAGCCCTTGGGCAGCTACGTCATGGAAAATGTGCTGTTCAAAATCTCGTTTCCCGCGGAGTTTCATGCGCAGACCGCGGTGGAGGCGGCCATGACGCTGCACCCGCGGATTTTGACGAAAATCGATCAGATCGATCGAGTGGTCATTGAAACGCAAGAACCCGGCGTGCGCATCATCGACAAGACGGGCCCGCTCGCCAACCCGGCCGATCGCGATCACTGCATTCAATACATGGTCGCCATCCCACTGCTGTTCGGCAGGCTGGAGGCGTCCGACTATGAAGACAAGATCGCAAGCGATCCGCGCGTCGACGCGCTGCGCGCGAAGATGCAGGTCAGGGAGAATCCGACATTCACGCAGGACTACTATGCCGCGGACAAACGCTACATCGGCAACGCGGTGCAGGTGTTCTTTCAGGATGGCACGTCGAGTCAGCGCGTGGCGGTCGACTATCCCATCGGACACCGCAAGCGCCGCGCTGAAGGCATGCCGGTGCTGGTGAAGAAGTTTGAGACCAGCGTTGCGGCCCACTTCCAACCCAAGCAAACCGCATCGATTCAGGCCATGTTTGCCGATCAACGGACGCTGGCGGCCATGCCGGTCAGCGACTTTGTGGCGAAGCTGGTGACCGCGTCTTGAAAAAAATAGTCGTCCGCCGGCACAGATTATGACGCATCGGGCTTGCCTAAGATGGCGGCAAGTCCGGATAGTGGTGTGGATGAAAGATGCTTGGATGAAAGATGCGAGCCGATCGCGCCGGATAGACGACTGGGTCAGCCGACAATTACGGGGCACGGGGGCGCAGGGTTCGGAGCGCCGTGAACGAACGGATCGCCGGCGCAAAAAGTGGTGGTCGGTCGTCTATGGCAATTTCAACCCCCGCCGCAGACGGCCCGCGCGGCGGCTGGACGATTCTCGCTTTCATCCTGTTGACTGGTATTCCGCGCATCTGCTGGCCGTGTCTCTGGGCATCTTGTTGCTGAGCGCGGCGGACGCATTTCTGACCGGCATCTTGCTGGTGCACGGCGCCGACGAGATAAATCCCGTCATGGCGGCTCTCTTGTACCGGAGCGTCGCCATGTTTGCGGCCTTCAAAATGGCCATGACCGGCGCCGGGATCATGGTGATGGTCTTTCTGGCGCGCTACCAATTTATGCGCGTGATTCGGGTCCAGCTTGTCTTGTATGCGGTGTTGACCGTCTATGCGTGGCTCATCGGCTACGAGGTTTGGATGCTGGGAGGCTCAGGCGAGTTGCCCCTCTTGTAAATTCCCCGCGCGCCGTCACATTCCATATTATGGTGCCTTCGGCTAAACTTAAGGTTCGCGGCCTTCAACTCACTTCTTCTCCTCATCATATTGATATACTTGAGGTTTTTCACCGCCTACTGCGCTCATGAGCCAATCACTTGCCGATCAACTAGCCACCACGGCGCTGTCCGGCGGAAACGCCGGTTTCATTGAAGATCTCTACGAACAGTTCTTGCGGGACCCGAGCGGAGTCGATCCCGCCTGGCGCGAGTATTTCAAAGGCTTGAGGGGCAGCGGCGGCGATATCGCCCACGGCCCCATTCGCGAACGCCTGTTGGCGCGCGTTCAACAGCCGCCGGCGCCGGCCGCCGCTCTTGGGAGCCAATCGGCCGGCGCGAGCGCCAAACAGGGCGCCGTGTCGCGCCTCATTCAGGTTTATGCGAATCGCGGTCATCTGATCGCCAACCTGGATCCTTTGGGTCTACAGGAACGCGCCAAGCCCTATGTGCTCGACTTGCAGTACTTCGGCTTGTCCGATGCGGATCTTGATACCGAATTCTTCACCGGCAGCCGCAATCACGCGATTCCTGAACGCGCCACCTTAAGAAAAATTCTTGCCGACCTCAAGTTCATCTACACCGACACCATCGGCGCGGAGTTTGCGCATGTGTCGGACACCGAAGAGCGTTTGTGGCTGCAGGATGGGTTTCAAGTTGCGCGCATGCAGCGGCGTTTCAGCGTCGCCGAAAAGAAAAACATTCTCTGGCAGCTGACCGCGGCGGAAGGGTTGGAGCGTTATCTGCACACCAAGTACGTGGGTCAGAAGCGATTCTCCCTGGAGGGCGGCGACAGTTTGATTCCCTTGCTGGACGACTTGGTGCAGCAGGGCGGCAAGAGCGGGGTGGAAGAAACCATCATCGGCATGGCGCACCGCGGACGCCTCAATGTGCTGGTGAATTTGCTGGGCAAATCGCCGAAAGATCTGTTCAGTGAATTCGAAGGCCAGTACGACCTCGCCAAGCTGCGCGGTTCGGGCGACGTCAAGTATCACAAGGGATTTTCCGCCGACCTCAAGGCCGAATCGGGCAACGTGCACGTTGCGCTGGCATTCAACCCCTCGCATTTGGAAGTGGTAAACCCCGTCGTCGAAGGATCCGCCCGCGCCCGCCAGGAACGGCGCGGCGATGCGCTCGGCGACAAGGTGTTGCCGGTGCAGATCCACGGCGATGCCGCCTTTGCCGGGCAGGGCGTGAACATGGAGACCCTGCAGCTATCGCAGACGCGCGGCTTTTATACCGGCGGCACCGTTCACCTCATCATCAATAACCAGGTCGGTTTCACCACCAGCGACCCGCGCGACGCGCGCTCCACGCTGTACTGTTCCGATGTCGCGAAGATGGTCGAAGCGCCCATTCTGCACGTCAATGCCGATGATCCTGAGGCCGTGTGCTTCGTGACACGCTTTGCGCTCGAATATCGGATGAAATTCCACAAGGATGTGGTGATCGACCTGGTGTGCTACCGGCGCCATGGGCACAACGAAGCGGACGAGCCGGCGGCCACGCAGCCGCTCATGTATCAAATCATCCGCAAGAAGCCGACGGTGCGGCAGCTGTATACCGACAAGCTGGTCGCGGAGGGCGTCTTGAGCGCGGCCGACGCAGCCGCCATGATGGAGCAGTACCGCAGCGGCCTGGATGAGGGCAAGCCACAGGCACGCGCAGCCTTGGGTTTGATCGGCAACCGCTACACCGTCGACTGGAGCGAGTACTTGGGTGCGGACTGGGAAGCGGTGAAGACCGGTGTGGACTTAGGACGCCTGCGGGTCTTGGGAAAGGCAATCACGACCTACCCCACCGACTGGAATTTGCATCCGCGCGTGCTCGCCATCATGCAGTCGCGCGAGAAGATGGTGAACGGCGAACTTGCTTTGGATTGGGGCTGTGCGGAAAATTTGGCGTACGCCAGTCTGGTGCAAGAGGGATATCCGATCCGTCTGACCGGGCAGGATAGCGGCCGCGGCACCTTCTTCCATCGTCATGCGGTTCTGCACGACCAGGCCACCGGACGCGCTTACGTGCCGCTGCAGCACGTGGCCAGCAATCAACCGAAGTTCACGGTGACCGATTCCATACTGTCGGAAGAAGCCGTCATGGGTTTCGAATACGGCTTCTCCACCACCGAGCCTCGCTGCCTGACCATTTGGGAAGGGCAGTTCGGCGACTTCTGCAATGGCGCGCAAGTCATCATCGATCAGTTCATCAGTTCGGGCGAGGCCAAATGGGGCCGCGTCTCCGGCATTACGCTGTTCCTGCCGCATGGCTACGAGGGCCAGGGACCGGAACACTCCTCCGCGCGACTGGAGCGGTTCTTGCAGCTGTGCGCCGAGTTCAACATGCAGGTGTGCGTGCCCTCGACACCGGCGCAAATGTTTCACATGCTGCGCAGGCAGATGCTGCGCTCCTTACGCAAGCCGCTCATCATCATGACGCCCAAGAGTTTGCTGCGTCATCCGCTGTCCGTGTCGCGGCTGGAGGAGCTTTCAGGCAGTGGATTCCAAAACGTCATCGATGAGATCGATGACATCAAACCGTCCGCGGTAACGCGCGTGGTGTTGTGCAGCGGCAAGGTGTACTTCGACTTGCTGAAAGCGCGCCGCGAGGCCAAGACCGATACGGTGGCCATCGTTCGAATCGAGCAACTCTATCCATTTCCGTCCGACGAATACGAGGCTGTGCTGCGCAAGTATTCGAACGCGCGGGAAATCATCTGGTGCCAGGAAGAGCCGCAGAACCAGGGCAGCTGGTATCAGATTCGCCATCGCCTGCAGTCGAAGCTCGATGACCGTCACGAGCTGCTGTATGCCGGCCGCGCGGGCGCCGCCGCGCCTGCAACAGGCATCGCGGCGCTGCACGAACAGCAGCAAAAGAATTTGGTCACCGCAGCCCTGCAAGGTGTACCGCCGGAAGAGACCTCCCGACAAACGATGCGCATCCCGCCCGCTCAAACTAGGACCGCTTAATGACTATCGAAGTTCGCGTGCCGCAGTTGCCGGAGTCGGTGGCTGACGCGACGCTCGTCTCCTGGCATAAAAAACCCGGCGACAGCGTCGTGCGGGATGAAAATCTCGTCGATCTGGAAACCGACAAGGTGGTGCTCGAGGTGCCTGCTCCGGCAAACGGGGTGCTCAAGGAAATCAGGTTGAGCGACGGCACCACGGTCACCAGCGGTCAAATTTTGGCCATCATCGAGGAGGGGGCCGCCGCGGTCCCTGGAGCGAGCGCGCCCGCCATTCTGGCTGCATCGAGCGGCGCAACCGCTGCGGCGAAGGACACCGTCAAGCCGGACGCCGTCAAGCCGGATACGGCAGGCGGTAAGCTGAGTCCTGCGGCAAAGCGGGTGGCCGAGGAAAACAAGGTCGATCCGAAAACGGTCGCAGGTTCCGGCCGGGACGGCCGAGTCTCAAAGTCCGATGTCGTGAATTATCTGTCTGCCAAGGATGCGGCCTCACCGGCCCCGGCCCAGGCTGCGGCTGCGGTTGCCGCTGCGGCGAGCCCCGCGGCCAAGGCGCCGGCACAGTTTGTCCCCGCACCGAGTGCACGCACGGCACGCGCCGAGCAGCGTGTGCCCATGACGCGGCTGCGTGCGCGCATTGCCGAACGCATGGTGCAGGCGCAAGCCACCCAGGCGTTGTTGACCTCCTTCAACGAGGTTGATTTGCACGCTGTCAATGAGCTGCGGGCGCGCTACAAGGACCCGTTCGAAAAGCAGTACGGTGTGAAGTTGGGTTTCATGTCCTTCTTCGCCAAGGCCTGCGTCGAGGCGCTGAAGAAGTTTCCCGCGGTGAATGCCTCGGTGGATGGCAACGACATCGTGTATCACGAATATTTCGACATCGGTGTCGCCGTCTCGACCGATCGCGGATTGATCGTTCCGGTGCTGCGTGACGCGGATCAATTGAGTTTCGCCGACATCGAGAAGTCAATCGGCAATTTTGCGGCGCGCGCGCGCGCCGGCTCGATCACGATTGAGGAACTCACCGGCGGCACGTTTACGATCACCAATGGCGGCGTCTTCGGCTCGCTGTTGTCGACGCCCATTGTAAATTCGCCGCAAAGCGCCATCTTGGGTATGCACAAGATTCAGGACCGCCCGGTGGTCATTGACGGACAGATTGTAGTGCGCCCGATGATGTACATCGCGCTGACTTACGATCACCGCATCATTGACGGCCGCGAGGCGGTGCAATTCTTGGTCACGGTAAAACAGTGTCTGGAGGATCCCGCACGCATGGTGCTGCACATATGAGTGATGTCTACGATGTAATTGTCATTGGCGCAGGGCCGGCCGGATATCCGGCGGCGATTCGTGCCGGACAGAACAAGTTGAAAGTAGCCTGCGTCGATGAGTGGCAGAACACCGACGGCACGTATGCCTTCGGCGGAACCTGCTTGAACGCCGGGTGTATCCCGTCCAAGGCGCTGCTGGAATCCTCGGAGCTGTTTCAGCGGGCCAAGGATGAGTTCGCCATACACGGCATCAAGGTGGGCAGCCTCGCTCTCGATCTTGGGGCGATGCAGAAGCGGCGTGCCTCGGTGGTCAAGACCATGACCAACGGCATCAACACCCTGTTCAAAGCCAATGGTGTTGTCGGCATCCAGGGCCATGGACGATTGCTGCCCGGAAACAAGGTGCAGGTCAAGGGGGCCGACGGCACGGAAAAAACGCTGGAGGCGAAGAACGTGATACTGGCTTCCGGATCGACGCCGATTCGATTGAGATCTGTGCCGCACGACGGCAAGTACATCGTCGATTCTTGGAACGCTTTGGAATTCGATGCCGTGCCCGCACGTTTGGGCGTGATCGGCGCCGGCGTCATTGGTCTCGAGCTCGGCAGCGTTTGGCGGCGGCTGGGCAGTGAAGTGGTGGTGCTCGAAGCGCTGGAGCAGTTTCTGCCCATGGTGGACCAGACCATCGCGAAGGAGGCTCAACGGCATTTCAAGAAGCAGGGTCTGGACATCAAACTGGGCGCGAAAGTATCGAGCGCGGCGGTGTCCGGCAACGCCGTGGATGTTACCTATACCGATGCGCAAGGCGAGCACACCGTGCAAGTCGACAAGCTCGTCGTCGCGGTCGGACGACGGCCGTTTACCCAGGAGTTGCTGGCCGAGGGCACGGGCGTCGAATTGGACGAGCGCGGGTTCATCAAAGTTGACGAGCATTGCAAGACCAATGCGCCCAACGTGTGGGCTGTGGGTGATGTGGTGCGCGGTCCCATGCTCGCGCACAAGGGCAAGGAAGAGGGCGTGATGGTTGCCGATCTGATCGCCGGCCATTACGGCGAGGTGAATTACAAGGTGATTCCCTCGGTGATTTACACGGCGCCTGAGATTGCCTGGGTCGGGCAGACCGAAGAGCAAGTCAAAGCCAGCGGCCGTCCCTACAAGGTCGGCACATTCCCCTTTGCCGCCAGTGGCCGCGCGCGTGCCATGGAGGCGGCGGCGGGCATGGCGAAAATTGTGTCCGCGAAGGACGATGATGAAGTACTCGGGATCCATGTGATTGGGCCAATGGCCGGCGAATTGATCAGCGAAGCGGTTCTGGCGATGGAATATTCCGCCAGCACCGAAGACATTCAACGCACCATCCACGCGCACCCGACCCTGTCTGAAGCCATACACGAAGCCGCATTGGCCGTGGACAAAAAAGCCATCGACGGCTTGAATCGCTGACGGCGGCTGTAGCGTTTCGCCGACATTCGCCCGGCGAACCGCGCTTACGTCGGATGTGAGCAAAATCTAATTTGACGATAACTGGAGTGCACGCACTCGCGTGACCCAGTTCACACCAGGGTAGTGTCCCCCAGCATACCTTCCTAGGCCATTGGTCGCGGGTCCGCGAGTTCGATTCGCACGACACTTAGGCTCCAGGACGGAAGAAAATGCGACTAGACCATCGATTGCTTCTGCTCGGCATGCTGACGCTCCCCATTTTCAGCGGTTGCGGCTCCACCTCGCAGGGCAGTGAAAGCGGGACCATCGCGCAGGTGCCCGCCGGCGGCTCCATGCCGACGGCACCCGTCACGCCGCCGAAGGCCGGCCCCGGCGGAGGCGGCGTCAGCGGCTCGGACAACAAAGTGGCCGCGACGGCTTCGGTCGATGCACTGGCCGTTGCAGTCGGCACCAGTCAAACCGTCACTGTTACGTTCACATCGACTGACGGATTGCCGATTTCCGGCTTCTCGGTTTACGGAAGCTTGGGCACGCTTCCGGCCGGCTGGAGCGCGCCCACCAGTCTCACCTGCGCCGTGGTGGGTCCCGGCAGCGGCTGTGTTCTGGCGCTGACTTATGCGCCGGCTGCCATCGAAACCGGCACCCTGACCCTGGACTGCGTGTACGTCGATAACGCAGGGCTGCCTCGGACGCCGGGTCCCTGCATGACGATTGCGTATGCGGCAACTGCATCCAATCACGTCGTTGCGTCTGTCTCGCCGAGCGGGGAAATCGATGCGGCCGTGGGCGGCGGCAAACAATCCGTTGTCGTCAATTTCATCACCGACGACGGCAACGCAGCCACAGCCTTCGCGGTCAGTACGAACCTAGGCGCGCTGCCCGCGGGCTGGAGCAGCAAAGCGGCAGCGTTGACGTGCGCCGTGGTCAGCACCGGCAACGGCTGCCAGCTGGCGCTTGATTTCGCGCCGACGGCCTCCGGCGCCGGCACCCTCACACTGAATTACAGCTACACCGACGCCTCGGGTGCGGCAATGAGCGGCGCGCTCAATGTTCCCTACGCCGCGACACCGCGGCAAACCGTCGTCGCGAGCGTTTCACCGAATGGCCAGATCAATGCGGCCCAGATGGGCGGGCAGCAGTCCGTCAGCGTCACGTTTACCACCGACGACGGCAATACCGCGAGCGGCTTGAAGTTGGTGTCCGACCTGACGAAATTGCCGGCGGGCTGGAGCAGCACATCGACCGCCTTTGGCTGCGGCAGCGTCAGTACCGGCAACGGCTGTCAGCTGCAGCTTAAATTTGCACCGACCGTGCTCGGCGGCGGCGCCTTGACCTTGCGCTACTCGTACAACGATGCCGCCGGCACTCCCAACTTCGGATTGTTGACCATTCCCTACGCCGCGACCACCAACGACAGTGTGGTCGGCACCGCCTCGCCCACGGGCCAAATCGTTGCCATGCTGGGGTCTCCCGCCCAAGCCGTGTCAGTTGCGTTTACCACCGACGATAGTCGCCTGGCGACAGCGCTGCAGGTGACCAGCAACCTCGCGGCACTCCCGCCGGGCTGGACCAATACCGCCGGATCCTTCGCCTGCAGCGTTCTTGGCAGCGGCAGCACGTGCCAGCTCATGTTGAACTACGCGCCAACGGGCGTGGACAACGGCACGCTGATGTTGAACTACGCCTATGTGAACAATGCGGCCGAGGCCAAGACAGGATCGGTGGCCATCGACTACCGCACGACCACGAACGATAACGTGCTTGCGGCGGTCAACCCGACCTCGCTTAGCGTCGTGACGGGCAGTGTCGGCAATCCCGTGATGGTCACGTTCACGACTGATGACGGCAATGTCGCGAGTTCATTGTCGGCGGACCTCACCGTGCTGCCGGCCGACTGGAGCAGTGCGTCGAGTACCTTCACCTGCGCCACGGTAAGCGTCGGAACGAGTTGCCAGGTATCTCTCACCTACTCTCCGACCGTGGCCGCCGCCGGCACATTGAGCTTTGGCTATAGCTACGTGAACAGCGCGGGCACGACGAAGTCCGGTACAGTCTCGATTCCCTATACCGCGACACCCTGAGGGCAGCGCTATTTTTTGCGTCTCGCGCTGAGGACGTTCGGCAACTGCGCGATGCGCGCCAGCACGTTGGACAGTTGCGGCAGCCCCGCGATCGAAATGCCGATGCGCATGCGCGCAATATTGTCGCGCTTGTCCGTGACCGTCGTCATTCCTTGTATGCTGATTTTCTCGTCGGCCAGCGCGGCACTGACGTCACGCACCAGACCGCGCCGGTCGAAGGCGTGTATCTCGATGTCGACCGGGAAGTCGCCGCGTCCCGTTTTGCCCCAGTCCACAGCCAAGACGCGCGCCGGCGACTTGATCTTGAGCCGCGCCAAATTGGCGCACGCCTGACTGTGGATGCTGACGCCGCGGCCGACCGTGATATAGCCGACGATGGGCTCCGGCGGAACGGGTTTGCAGCAACGCGCGTAAGTCGACAGCAGGTCACCGATGCCCTGTACCTCGATGTCGGGCGCGCGCACGCTTGCCTCGCGCGCCTGCGGATGCTCGGGCGGCGCCTGGCGCGCATGCAGCAGGCGCTGCATCGCACCGGCGATTTGGGCCGCACTGACTTCTCCCAAGCCCAGCGCCTCGTGAAGCGACTCGGCACTGTCCAGGGCCAGCTCTCGAAGTAGTTCAGCGATCGGCGGACTCTTCTCGCCGAGCCGTTGCAGTTCGCGCTCCAGCATGGCGCGCCCCTCGGCTTTATTCTGCGACGCATTCTGCTTGCGAAACCAGGCGCGCACTTTGTTGCGGTGGCGGGGGCTTGCGAGAAATCCCGATTGCGTCGACAGCCAATCGCGCGAGGGCTGCGGGATCTTGGCCGTAATGATTTCCACGGTTTCGCTGTTCTTCAAGCGGTAGTCGAGCGGCACCATGCGGCCATTGACCTTGGCACCACGCGTGCGATGGCCCAGATCCGTGTGGACTTGATAGGCAAAGTCGAGCGGCGTGCCGCCGACGGGCACATCGACGATTTCACCCGTGGGCGAGAGCACGTAAACCCGGTCTTGAAACAGGTCGACGCGCACCCGCTCGAGGAAATCGCGGCTGCCTTCCGTACCCTCGGCCGGCGCCAGCAGCGAGCGCAGCTCATTGATTTTTCGCTCATAGGCCTGATTGCCGCGGCCGCCCTCCTTGTAGCGCCAATGTGCCGCGACGCCGCGCTCGGAGTTGGCGTGCATCTCATGCGTGCGAATTTGGATTTCGACCGGTTCACCGCCCGGGCCGATGACCGCCGTATGTATCGACCGGTACAGATTGTCCTTCGGCGTCGCGATGTAGTCGTCGAACTCGCCCGGAATGAACTGCCAGAGGGAGTGCACGACGCCCAACGCCGCATAGCACTCAGCGATGCTGCCCACGAGCACCCGCGCCGCGCGAATGTCCATGAGCTGCTCGAATGCCAGCTGTTTCGCCTGCATCTTGCGCCAGATGCTGAAAATATGCTTCGGCCGGCCATCGACGGCGGCCTCGACACCGGCGCTGCGCATCGCGGATTGCAGCAGCGTTTTCAACTCCTCGATATAGCGCTCGCGCTCGGAGCGGCGCGTTTTCAATGCGGCGGCAATGCGCTGGTACTGCAGCGGTTCAAGATAGCGAAACGCGAGGTCCTCCAGTTCCCATTTGACCTGCCATACCCCGAGGCGATTGGCGAGGGGCGCATATACTTCCCGGGTCTCGATCGCGAGCTTGCGCTGGCGCGTTGTCCCCACGCCCTTGGCGGAGCGCATTTTTTGCAGCTGCTCGGCGAGCCTGACCACGACCAGGCGCACATCGCCA
>Ga0210393_10004266_pt1 | contig 11334 bp, 10 predicted proteins | sample IncBWC27OmetaG_FD_160068 | JGI IMG/M metagenome (GOLD analysis project Ga0210393, IMG submission 160068) | Forest soil microbial communities from Barre Woods Harvard Forest LTER site, Petersham, Massachusetts, United States - Inc-BW-C-27-O ...
CAACTATAACGACGTTGAAATGCTTGCCTTCGCCGGGCAGCCATTTATCATGGGAAATGCGTCGGAAGAGCTTCGGGGACGGGGTTGGCCGGTGACTTTGACCAATGATCAGAACGGAGTAGCCGCGGCTATTGAGCAGGTGCTGGGGGCGCGGGTAGGGGTATAGATTCGCAAGATTGTCTTGAAGGATCGTTCCATTTTCATATGAAGGTACTGGTTCAACTCGCTCTTGCGCTGGCCCTTTGCGGGGCACCGCAGTTTGCCGCAGGGGCTGAAGTGGCCATTCTGACCAACGGCTTTTCCATTCGCCATGAGCGGCGGGAGGTGGTCGGATCGGTGACGCGTCTTTATTTAGGCGCCGATCGCGACGGATATGTGGATGTGCCGACCGATGAAATTGATCGCTTTGAGAAAGACTTGTCGGCTCCGGCGGGAGCAGCTGCACACAACTCACAACCGATGAATGAAGTGATCAATGCCGTCAGTACCCGGCACCATCTTGATCCGGATTTAATTAACAGCGTTATTCACGCGGAGAGCGGGTTTAACCCGAGAGCAGTGTCGCCCAAGGGAGCTCAGGGTTTGATGCAATTGATGCCGCAAACTGCGTCGAAATTGGGCGTGGCGGACGCTTTCGACCCCGGGGCGAACGTCGAAGGTGGCACTCGATACTTGCGGGAATTGTTGGAACGCTACAACTTCGATTTGATCAAAGCCCTCGCGGCGTACAACGCCGGGCCGCAGCGGGTTGAGCAGTATCACGGCGTTCCTCCGTATCATGAAACTCAGGCCTACGTCGCTCGCATCGTTCGGGACTTCAACCGCAAGAAGCTGACGGAACGAAAAGCGGCAGCGGCGAAGACTGTTTCACACCAGGGTTCCGCACACCATACTCCAACCGTAAAGCAAGTGTTGCTCCCCGATACAACCGAACAAGCTTCCCGCTGACGTCAGGAATCGAGAATTCCCCTGCGTAGTCTTGGCTGACGGGACGGAAACGCCGATCGCTCCATCGAAGCTTGTTGCGTTGACCCCTGTCTCCGCGTCATTTACCTTGGCACTAGGAGCAATTCTTGAAGTATTTCTGTATTCGGCTCTCAAGCTTGGGGAGCCTCGGGTAAATGGGCAAAAAACGTTATCTGGCCTACGCGGTCGTCGCGGTCATTCTTGCTGTCCTGGTGTACATGCAGTTTCGGACGTGGAAAGATTTCGACTGGGCCACCTTCTGGAGTGAAGCTAGGCAGCTCAGCCCGCTTCACATTGCTCTTGCCATCGCACTGATCTATCTGAGTTACGGGTTGCGCGCGCTACGTTGGAAGATATTCCTGCGACCGGTACGCAAAGATGCTTCCGCCGTCGGACTGATTTCCCCAACGCTCGTCGGGTTTACGGGCCTGGCTTTGCTGGGACGTCCCGGAGAGCTGATTCGCCCCTACCTGATCGCGCGCCGAACCAACCTCACTTTCTCTTCGCAGATGGCAGCCTGGGCGATCGAGCGCATTTTTGATATCGGCGGATTCACGGTATTGATGGTGCTCGCTATTTTCCTTCCGACGGAACTGCGATACCTGCCAAACCCAGAAATTTACCCACGGCTTCGCGTGGGAGGCTTCCTGCTGGTCGCGCTGGTAGCTGGATTGGCGTTAGCGGCACTGTTGATCGCCAAATTTGGCAAAGCCGTCGCCGCCTGGATCGAAACTCGCTTCGCTCACCTCGCCGCGAACTTGGGGCATCGAGTGGCGCAGAAGGTGCGTGAATTCCATGGCGGATTGGACACCATCCACAGTCCGCTTGCTTTTCTGCAATTAACCGGCGTGTCCATTTTGATGTGGTGGATCATCGCGCTGGCGTACCGCGAGGTTACTCACGCCTATGGTCCCGCGCTCGAACACATGACGGTATCCAAAGTTCTGCTATTGATGGGCTCGAGCATGTTGGGGTCGTTGATTCAGTTGCCCGGAGTGGGTGGAGGCTCGCAGCTGGCGACCATTTCCGCGCTGCAGCACATCTTCAACGCATCGCACGAACTTGCAGCGAGTTGCGGAATTCTGTTGTGGGTGGTCACGTTCGTTTCGGTGGTTCCGGCCGGATTGCTTCTGGCTCACCGCGAGCGGCTTTCGTTGCGCAAGCTTTCGGAGGAGAGCGAGCAGGAGGAGACTCGCGCCGAGCTTTCGCCTTCACCCTAGGTGAGCTGCCAATGAGAACCCTTCCGCTCGTTTTGTCATGAGGCATGCCTCGGGAGGTAGGAATGGACTACGAAAATCCGACAGATATCGACCGGAAAAACTCGTTTCGCGTTCGCCCCATATTTCTTCTCGCTTTCGCAGCCTTCCTGGCTGTCATCACCCTTCCAGACGTTGTGAGAGGCGGTCACACTCTGAAAAGGGTCTTTCTTCTACTAGCGACCGTGGCCCTCGCCTCGGGGTGGTTTTTTCTTTTAAATGACCGCGATCCGAACAGTGCGTGGAGGCGTTTCGTTGCGCTAACCACGTCGGTTTACTTAACAATGTCCGTTCCGGCTTTCCTCTTTGAGATGTCCCAAATCAGATGGCTCATTCGCCATCCAATGCATCGTGTGTCCTCAATTTACGTATGGCCTTGGGCTCGTTGGGGATTTCTACTGGTATTCTTGGGCGTTGTCGGCTCATTTTTGGGATGTGGCCGAGCACGCGTTGCATTTATCCTCGCCAGCGTCTTATTGACGATTCTGTGGGCAGCGACGGGCACTTGGGCTTATTGACGCACCTCGTCTGCGCCTTGGCGACCGACGCAACTCCCTTCCCTGCTACAATCAGTTTCGTCACGTTCCAAGCGCCATGAAGTGTCCTTTCTGCGGGTTCGCAAATGACAAAGTGGTGGATTCGCGCGAGAGCAAAGAAGCCGATTCCATCCGCCGCCGCCGCGAGTGCCTGAAGTGCGGCAAGCGCTTCACCACCTATGAGCGCATCGACGAAATCCCTTACATGGTGGTCAAGAAAGATGGCCGACGCGAGAAGTTCGACCGCCAGAAAGTATTAAATGGGCTCTTGAGGGCCTGTGAAAAGCGCCCGGTTCCGATCGGCAAGTTGGAACAGATTGTGAATGAGGCGGAAGGCTTCGTAATCGAATCGGCGGAGCGCGAGCGTAAAACCAGTGAACTCGGCGAGCTGATCATGAACCGTTTGCGGCGGTATGACAAAGTGGCCTACGTTCGCTTCGCCTCGGTGTATCTGGACTTCAAGGATGTGCAGGAGTTCATGACCGAGCTAAAAGATTTGCTTAAAACGAAGGAACCCGAAGTTCGCGCCAAGCCCGCGGCCAAGAGTTGATCAGGCTGTAGGCGTAGCTCGGCTATATGTTCGCATTCGCCGAACTCTGGCAGATAGGGAAGCCCATGCGGAGCAACGTCTCTACAGTTTGTTTGGCTTTTGACGATAGTTCCTTTTAGAAATATGGCTCACAAAATCACTCTCATCCCTGGCGATGGCATCGGGCCCGAAGTGACGCAAGCCACCGTCCGCATCCTCGAAGCCACTGGCGTGAAGTTTGAGTGGGAAACCTTCATGGCTGGGGCGGAAGCGTTCGAGAAATATCACGAATACATTCCGAAGGAATTGACCGAGTCAATCGAGCGCACCCATGTTGGTCTCAAAGGGCCAGTAACGACGCCGATCGGCGGCGGCTTTGCCAGCATCAACGTCGCGCTGCGGCAGAAGTTTGAGCTTTACGCCAACTTCCGTCCCATTCGCAATCTGCCGCACATTCCAACGCGCTATCCCGACGTGGACCTTATCATTGTGCGCGAAAATACCGAGAGCCTTTACTCCGGCCTTGAACACGAAGTTGTCCCCGGTGTGGTCGAAAGCCTGAAAATCATTACCGAGAAAGCCTCGACGCGCATTGCGCGTTTTGCTTTCGAGTACGCTCGCAAGAACAATCGCAAGAAGATTCACGCCATCCATAAGGCCAATATCATGAAGCTCTCGGACGGCCTGTTTCTGCGGTGCTCCCGGGCTGTTGCCAAGGATTATCCCGAGATCACCTACGGCGAACACATCGTCGACAACACCTGCATGCAATTGGTCATGAACCCTTACCAATACGACATGTTGGTAATGGAAAACCTTTACGGTGACATTATTTCCGATCTGTGCGCGGCGTTCGTGGGCGGATTGGGATTCGTTCCCAGCGCGAATCTCGGCGACCACTGTGCGATCTTCGAGGCGGTGCACGGTTCGGCGCCGGATATTGCGGGCAAGAACCTGGCGAATCCAACCGCCATCTTGCGCTCTTCCCTGCTGATGCTTCGTCACCTCGGAGAGTACGACGCGGCGCTCAAGATTCGCAATGCGCTGGAAAAGGTTTATCGCACGCGCGATAAGTTGACGCGGGACGTCGGCGGAAAAGCCGGCACCTCAGAGTTCGCAGACTTCATTATCGAAGCCATGGCGATGGAGAGTGGAACTCACGCTACTGTCGCGTCTTCGCAAACTTCAATCTGAGATCGTGGAATCCGTTTTCCAGCAACGTTGGTTTTCTTGGACGAAGGTAGCCTCGTCCTTGGCGTTTGCGGTTGCTCTTGCCGCTACTGCGTCCGCGCAGGACTTCAAGGTAACGCTTTTGGGCACCGGTAATCCGCGGCCGGTGATGTCCCGCTTCGGCCCAAGCATTCTGGTGGAAGCTGGAAAAGAGAAGTTGGTGTTCGATTGCGGACGCGGCGCAACCCAACACCTCTATCAACTCCAGATTCCTTTCGAAGAAGTCACTGGCCTGTTCCTTACACACCTGCATTCGGACCATACCGTCGGAATTCCCGACTTGTGGCTGACCGGATGGGTCATGGGCCGGGACACTCCGCTTCCAGTGTGGGGTCCGGTGGGCACGAAGGCGATGATGGAGCATCTGCAAGAGGCGTACGCATTCGACATCCACATCAGGCGCGATGTTGATACAAAACTGCCCGGCGCGGGTGCGATGGTGATCGCCAAAGATATCGAAGAGGGCGTGGTTTATGAAAGATCGGGAGTGAAAGTCACGGCGTTCCTGGTCGATCACGGCGAAATTAAGCCCGCGTTCGGCTATCGCGTTGATTATGGCGGCCACTCGGTAACGATGTCCGGCGATACTCGGCCTTCGGAGAACCTGATTAGGTTCGCTCAGGGTACGGACGTTCTGATCCATGAGGTGATTGACCCTGAGGCGTTCGGGGAATTGGCCAGCACCGACACGCGGGAACAACGCAAAGCAATAATCGAGCACCATACAACCCCCGAGCAGGCAGGGGTCGTATTTTCGCGTGTGAAGCCAAAACTCGCGGTCTACTCCCACATTGTGCCTCCCGACGTTCCCGACGTGATCCCACACACACGGAAAACTTATGCGGGTCCGCTGGAAGTTGGCGAAGACTTAATGAGTATCCAGATTGGTGACAAGATTGAAGTGCACCATCCCGTGAAGTAAATCAAGACCCGCGCCCTACGAGTTCCGCGTTGACTCCCCCGCGCAGATTGAGTAACATCCTTTTTCACCAAGGAACCCGGGGGAATGGCTTACACAACGCGGCGGATTGGTGTGGTGCTCTTCCAGCTTGGCGGACCTGACACGCTGGAAGCGATCGAGCCTTTCCTTTTTAATCTGTTTTGCGACCCCGATATTATAGATTTTCCGTTCGCCCGCATCGGTCGAAAGCCGCTAGCCAGACTGATTTCCAGCACTCGCGCCAGAAAAGTCCAACATCATTACGCAACCATTGGCGGAGGCTCGCCCATCCGGCGATTCACCGAGCAGCAGGCCCGGGCCTTGCAGTTGAAGCTGGCAGAATCTGGCTTGGACGCGCGTTGTTTTGTCGCGATGCGTTATTGGCATCCGTTTACCGCACGGGCGATTGAGCAACTTCGGGACGCCTGCTGTGACGACGTGGTGCTGCTTCCTCTTTATCCGCAGTATTCGAGCACGACCACAGGCAGCAGTCTTAACGAGTGGCGACGGCTGTTTCGAGAAGACGTCCCGGTGCAGTGCGTTGATGCCTTCTATCGTCACGAGATGTACCTGCAGGCGTTGGTCGAAAAGATAGACGAGGCGCTGGCACGATTCGCTGAACCTGAGCGTCCCGAGATTGTATTTAGCGCGCACAGCGTCCCGGTCGCAGTGATCCAGAAGGGCGACCCCTATCAGCGGCAAATTGAAGAGACGGTCGAGCTACTCATGCAGCGAGGCGGTTGGACGAATGGTTACCGCCTCTGCTACCAGAGCAAAGTAGGAGCCAGCAAGTGGCTGCAGCCCTCGCTGCACACCGCGTTGCGCGAGCTTGCGACGGAAAAAGGCCGCGAGGTTTGCATCGTGCCCATTTCGTTTGTCTCGGATCACGTAGAGACATTGGGAGAGATCGATCACGAGGCTCGCGCAGAAGCCGCCAAGTTGGGGATCAAGCGGTTCGAGATGACGTCGGGCTTAAACGATTCGCCAACGTTCATTGCGGCGTTGGCCGACTTGGTTGGCACAGCGATAGGAGTTGATTTAGCAAATGAGCGCAGGGTCGGTTCGCTCGCTGCGGCTGGAGACTGAGAACTAACGGAATTAGAATAGAACGGGGCCAAGTACAAAAAGGGGTGAAGTTGGATGGCAGACGAATCCGCCAAAGGTGGCGTTCTGGGGCATCTTCCGCCGTGGCCGCGGAATGCGCTCAATAATTCGGTCATTGCAATGGAGCAGGCCTATCGCCAGCGCAAAGGTCTGCCGTTGCTCAGCGATGCCGATATCGAAGCGTTGAAAGCCGGCCAGCCTATGGCTTGGGAAGGCGGAAACGGGGGAACCGCACCCGCTGCGGCGAGCCCGACTCTTCCACCTGCGGCTGCATCTGTTCCGCCTGTCGCGGCTCCGCCCGCTACAGCGAGCACGGCGCTCAGTGACGATGTCGCCAAGTGGGTCGCGGAAGGTCGGAAATGGAGCAAATCGACCATTGCGGCGGAGCAAGCGCGGCGCGGGCGCAAAGGTCTATCGTCGCTCAACGATGTCGAAATCGCTGCGCTGCTCGGCGAACCGGTCGCCGAGGCGGCGGCGCCGGTTCCAGCCGCTGTTTCAACACCAACTCCGGCAGTCGCGTCCGGACCCATCAGCGCAGATGTTGCCAAGTGGGTTGCAGAAGGTAGGAAATGGAGCAAGTCGACGATTGCGGCGGAACAGGCGCGGCGTGGGCGCAAAGGGTTGCCCACTCTTAACGATGCCGAGATTGCCGCTCTCCTCGGAGAGCCAGCCGCTCCCGCTGCGGCCCCTGCCGCTTCGGTTCCAGTTGCGGCTGCCGCCGCTGTGCCTCGGCCGGCTGCGGCCCAGGGTGTAACTGCTTCGGCGGCCGCTTCCGTGGCCCGCAGCGGAGAATCAACAAGCTACGTCGGCACCCCCGCGGTCGGAACCTCCAGAGCGGCCAAAGCCGGAGGGGTTGCGTCGATCGGTCCAGAGGACAATGAAGTCAATCAGCAGCGGCGCCGCTTGGTTTGGAGCGCGGTTGCGGCTTTCCTGGTGGCTTGGTTCCTCGCATTCTTTCGCTTCTTCTTGCCGCGTACCTTGTTTGAACCTGCGACCAGCTTCAAGATCGGCTATCCCGAGGAATACGGTCTGGGAGTGGATACAAAGTTTCAGCAGAAATACCGGATTTGGGTGGACCGCACACCCGATCGCATTTTCGTGATCTACGCGCGCTGCACGCATCTGGGTTGCACTCCCGATTGGAAGCCCAGCGAGAATAAATTCAAATGTCCTTGCCACGGCAGTGGGTACGACAGCGAAGGAATTAACTTCGAAGGTCCGGCGCCGCGCCCGATGGATCGAGCTAAAGTGGAAGTCGCGCCAGACGGTCAGATCCTGGTGGATGTTTCTCGGCTTTATCAGTGGCCAAAGGGACAGCCGACTCAGTTCAACGACGACGGAGCGTTCTTGCGAGCGTAGATTGCGTGGGACAGCCGCCCTCGGCTGTGCAGTGACTGAGAAGTAAGACAAGAGGAACCAATGCCTGAAGAGAATGGAAACGGCAAGAACGGCAATCGGGTAGGCCTGCTCGAACGGGTGAAGGCTGGAGTGAAAGAGGATGTCCAGTCACTCAAGACGGACATGCCAGCGAAAGCCAAAGAGCAGATCGAAGGCCTGAAAGATCCCACCAAGACTCAGGTGTTCACTTCGATCTTCCGCCACAAACATGACGACACGCCGCGCAATCGCGCGCTGGGCGTGCTGTCGAACGTCTTCCTGCATCTGCATCCGGCTAAGATCAATCGCGATGCGGTCCGCTACAGCTACACCTGGGGTATGGGCGGCATCACGTTTTACTTATTCATCGTCCTCACCTTTACCGGCGTCCTACTGATGTTCTATTACCATCCCAGCAAAGTGCAGGCCTTTCGAGACGTGCTCTATCTCGAGCACGATGTTCCTTTCGGCAAACTGCTGCGCAACATGCATCGCTGGGCCGCGCACTTGATGGTCATCGCGGTCTGGCTGCACATGTTCCGCGTTTTCCTGACTGGCTCTTACAAGAAGCCGCGTGAGTTTAACTGGAATATCGGCGTTCTATTGCTAGTGTTTACCCTGCTGCTGTCGTTCACAGGCTACCTGCTCCCCGACGATCAACTTGGATTCTGGGCAGTCACGGTGGGAACGAACATGGCTCGCGCCACACCGCTGCTGGGCCACGAAGGCCCCTTCGGTAAAATGCTGGGGATGACGCCGTATAACGATGTTCGCTTTGGTCTTCTGGGCGGATCGATCGTGGATGCGAATGCGTTGCTTCGCTCCTACATCTGGCATTGCATCGGCATTCCGATCGTGGCTTCGGTTCTGATGATCGTGCATTTCTGGCGGGTAAGAAAAGATGGCGGCATTTCCGGCCCGGCACCGGTGATGCTGACGGAAGAGGCGGACAAGCCTCGCCGTAGCGCTTAGGCAAAACCGCGAGACGTAGCAAGCTACGTCTCTACAGGCGGACAAGACTTTCGGTAGAGACGTTGCCTTGCAACGTTTCCCTGGCTAGGAGATTTTATGGATTGGCGACAACTTTGGGAGATCTGTTCCGCGCCTGACAACGTACCGATCGTCGGTTTGATCCCGCTGTTGATCTTCTACATTTATCTGGCGTGGAAGCAGGCCAAGGCCAACGACGAACTCATCGGCGAACTCGAGACCAGTCCCGCGATGGCAAAGACTCATCATCGCAAGACGTGGCCGTTCCGTCCCGGGTGGCAGAAAGAAATCCACGTCTGGCCATTTCTCCTGCGCATTGAATTCCTCGCCGCCATAATCGTGACGATCATTCTGATGGTCTGGTCGATCACGCTGAGCGCGCCGCTGGAAGAGCCCTCGAATCCCAACCTCACCATGAATCCCGCAAAGGCCCCGTGGTATTTTCTCGGCCTGCAGGAAATGCTGGTGTACTTCGATCCTTGGATCGCGGGCGTGGTAATGCCGACACTGATCATCGTCGGGCTCATGGTGATTCCGTACATCGACACCAATCCGCTGGGCAGCGGCTACTACACCTGGAAGCAGCGCAAGTTTGCTATTGGGACGTTCATGTTTGGCTTCGTGATTCTTTGGGTCGCGATGATTATTATCGGGACGTTTATTCGCGGGCCTGGCTGGCAATGGTTTTGGCCGGGGCAAACCTGGGATCACAATCGACTTATTTATGAGGTCAACCGCGATTTACCTGATCTTTTTGGCCTCACATCGAACTTGGCCAAGGCGATCTTCGGCGCGATTGTGGTCGGAGGTTATTACCTGGCCGGAGGATTCCTGGTACACGCTCTCTTCCGGCGTTACAACCCGAGGGATTACAAGCGCATGAGTCTGTTGCAGTATTCGATCATGATGTTTTTCTGGCTCACCATGGTGGCTCTACCGCTCAAGATGCTGTTGCGGCTTGCGTTCAATATCAAATACGTGTGGATAACGCCCTGGTTCAACGTGTGACGTATAAGGAAGCAATTGTCATTCTGATCGGAATGACAAGTTTGATTTGTTAGCTGTGTTCAACGACTAGAGGGAGAGCCTGGTGCCTGAACAACCAATCCCCGAGCAAGATCCAGTAGTCACGAAGTCGTACGCGCTTTATTACGTTGTGTCTATGGTCTTGCTGATGGCGACCTTGTTCTGGGCGCTCTGGGATGAAGCTTATGGACAGCGGCCCTGGAAGGATTTCCAGAATGAATGGAAGCACCGCTACACTGCTTTTCTAGCAAAGGTAGAGCCAGCGTCCGACAAGTCCGTGAAAGCGGTCGAAACCGATCCTCAGTATCAGCAACTGGAGCAGGCCTACAAGCAAGTTGACGCGTCGACCAGGTCGCAGAGAGACGACCTTCAGAAACAGATCACGAGTCTCAGCGCGCAAATCCTCGCAGTGCAGAATATCTTCACTGACAAGCGGGCTTACGCCAATGCACTTACCTACCAGATCGAGACTGAGACCAGTGCGTCGGGCAAGCAAAGCAAGAAGAATGAACTGGACGATTACAAGAAGAAGCTCTGGACTGTCGAATTCCCCGACGGTCACAAAGAGAAATTCGACTTCCGCCAACTGGAAGAAAAATACAACGATCTCAAGGATCAGCGCACCAAGCTGAATGCGAAACTGGGCGAGGTGATCAAGCCGGTGACTGCGGCCAGCACCGCAATGACCACCTATGTCGCCGACCACATGGTGGATCTCACACCCACCCAGATCGAAGGCTTGCAGAGAAAGACAAAAGAGTGGGATCCGAAGATCGTGCAGATCAATGTGGCCGACGCCAACATTGTCGACCGCTGTGAGTCCTGCCACATGGGCATTCGCGAGCCGCTGAAAATCACGCCTGCGGTGATGACTCCGAAGGGTGAAAAGAAGCCCGACGAGTATGCGGAGGCGTTCGTCAGTCATCCGACACCTGGGCTGTTGAAGATCCATGATCCCGATGTGTTCGGCTGTTCCCCGTGCCACCAAGGCAATGGACGCGCAACTACGAGCATTGAAAAGGCGCACGGAAATTACGAGCACTGGCTGTGGCCACTGTTTCCCAAGCAAAACGTCGAAGCCGGATGTCAGACCTGCCATGCTGCCGACATGGTTCTGGTCAGCGGCGATGCCGGGTGGACCATCAGTGAAGGCAAGGATCTGTTCCGCCAAAAAGGCTGTATGGGTTGCCATCGTTATGAGGGTTACGACAAGGAGCCCGAGGACCTGAATACCTTCAGCCAGCACATCAAGCAATTGGAGCAGCAGAAAAAGGAAAACTTCAAGCAGGCTGCGTATTTGATGAAGCAGGCCGACGCCGCGGAGAGCAACCAGGAAGCCAACCGGTTAAACGACGAGGCCATCGCGCTCAAAGTTTCCAA
>Ga0210393_10004267_pt1 | contig 11333 bp, 7 predicted proteins | sample IncBWC27OmetaG_FD_160068 | JGI IMG/M metagenome (GOLD analysis project Ga0210393, IMG submission 160068) | Forest soil microbial communities from Barre Woods Harvard Forest LTER site, Petersham, Massachusetts, United States - Inc-BW-C-27-O ...
GGCTGTTGCTCGACCTGGGCGAGGCTCAGGCCGTAGGCAACGAGCTTGTTGGGGTCGACACGGACCTGGTATTCGCGGGTTGGGCCGCCAAAGCTGGCCACATCGACAATGTTGGGGACGGCCTTGAAATTCTTTTCGATGACCCAGTCTTCAATGGATTTCAATTCCATCGGATCGTAGGCTGGATTCGTACTACGCAAGGTGAAGAAATAAATTTGGCCGACCGGGCTCCAGTCCGTGCCCATCTGCGGGTTCACGCCCGGCGGCAGGGTGACCTGGCTCAGCCGTTCCAAAACCCGTTCGCGGTTCCAGGCATCGTCCGAATCGTCATCAAAGATGAGCTTTAGATCCGACAGCCCGAAGAGCGAGAACGAACGCAGGTGAACGACCTGCGGTATCCCGTTCATCGCGACCTCAAGTGGAATCGTCACCTGCTGTTCGATCTGCTCCGCTGAAATTCCCGGCCATTGGGTAATAATCTCGACGTAGTTATCCGCCACGTCCGGGTATGCTTCGATGGGCAGGCGCTCAAAGGACACGATTCCGGCAGCGAAAAGGATCAGCGCCAGACCTACGACGAGCCACCGGTTGCCGAGAGCAAAGTCAACGACTCGACGAATCATTTATTGCTCCACCGTGTTTTGTAGCGACAGAGCATTCGAGACCACTTGATCCCCGGGTTTGATCCCTGAGACCACCTCCTGCATGTTGTCGGGAAGCATGTTCCCGGTGACTATTTCAAGCCGCTTAAAGTGTCCAGAACCGATCGGCGCGTAAACCCACTGACGATCATGCAAGTGCAGAATGGCGCTTGCCGGGATGGCAGCGTAGGTCTCGGGCTGCTTGCCATAAAAGGTTGCAGTAACAAACATTCCGACGCGCATCAGCCCCGGGTTGGGGACTTCAATCCGAACTTTCGCGGTGCGGAGATTGGGATCGAGAACCGGCAGGATGTTATCGATCCGCCCCTTGAAAACTTTCTCTCGATAGGCGTTCAGATGGATGTCCGCAGTGTCCCCGACTCGCACTGCATCGAGATCATTTTCGTAAACATCGCAAACGATCCAGACAAAAGAAAGATCAGAAATGGTGAACGGGTTCGGGCCGGACAAGCCTTGCACCCCACCCGCGTTGGTAATCTGCTGGTCGGTAATCACACCAGAGATGGGTGCGACGACGTCAACGATCCCTGACGGATGCTCCTTGTCCACGCCGAGCAGCCTCAACTGTTCAGCAAAGGTGTCGAGATCGACTTTGGTATCTTGTTCCGCGTCTTCGGCGGCCTCCAGCGCGCTCTTTGCTATGGCGCCCTTGTCAAAGAGAATCTGCGCCCGCTGCAACTGCACACGCGCCAGACGCTCATCGTTCACAGCTTTCAAATACGACTGGTAAGCCCCGGAAACATCGTTGCTCTGCACTCTCAGCAGCAGTTGGCCTTTATGTACGGTGTCGCCAAGCCTCGCCTTAACCTCTACAACCCGTCCCGCTGCCAGAGAAATCACAGGAACCGCACGCGAGATGTCAGGCTGGACTACGCCAGTCACGTTCAGAGCTGGCGCGGCCTTGTATTCAGTTGCTGTCACCAGCGGGAACAGTTCCGCATGGTCCACCTTGAAGTTGTTGGCGTCCAAATCAGGCTCGACAACCGCCTTGGGCGGCGCTTCTGCTTTTGGATCGGCTTTACCTTCATTACAACCAAGCAGGAGCACGCTGAACAGCAAACAAAAAGTCGCAGCCAGAAAATCTCTGGATGTCTTTTTCATGGGATCACCTCCCGACCAACGGCCATATTCAATTGCGCCGCAGCCGTCAAATACGAGCCGACCAAGTTCAGGTAGTTCAACTGCACGGCACGGTACTCCGATTGTGCGTTCAAGTAATCCAGCAACGAAGCTCCGCCGTTTTGATAAGAAAAGAAAATCGTGTTCCGCACCCGCAAAGATTGTTGCAGGTACTTGGCCTTGTAGGGCCGCAGCAGAGTCAGATTGCTCGCAATCGTGGCGTAGCCGGAATCTACGTCGCTCAGTACCCCTGCTTCGGCGGCATCGAGCAGTCTCTCGTTGCGCGTGATATCGATCTGCGTGCGCAGTTTTTCTCCCTGGTTGCGGTCGAAGATGCGCAATGGAACGCTGACGCTGATACCGACGGTATCGATCGCAAATGGATTATTTGTAGAAGCGTTGTGCGTATACCAGACGCTGAACGTGGGATCCGTCGAACCGTTCGAAACGGCAAGTTGATGATCAGTCTTCGATTTGTCGACCGCTTCTACGGCCGCCTTCAGATCCGGCCGAGTGTCCAAAGCAATCTTTCGAAACTCATCCCGAGTCATCAGTTGATCGTTGAAATCGAATGACCCGGCGACATCGAATTGTTCAATCGGACTTCGATCGTTCAAGAGCGTCAGCAATTGGATCTTTGCAGTGCGCAGATTGACCTCCGCGGTCTGCACGTCCGATTCGTACTGCACACGTTGCAGTTCCAACCGATCAAGATCGATTTGCGCGATGTCACCAGCTTGAAAGCGATTCCTGCTGATATCGAGCACGCGGTCGTAGTAATTAAGGTCATCTTTGGCCAAGTGCAGCACCGCTTTCGCTTGCATGGTCGACACAAACGCGCTGCGCAAGTTGAAGAGCAGGGTCCTCTCCAAATCGGCATGAGTCGATTCGGCAATCAGCGTCGCCTTTTGAGCGCTTTCGTGGCGCAAATCGCGCTTGTGCCTGCGCTCGTACAGATAGCTAAGGCTCGGCGTCTCAAACGTTCCCGCGAATGGCTTCCAGACGCCCTGGCTAGGAGCGATTTGGGTCCCGTCTGCCGACAAAGAGAATGTCGGATTCGGACGCAGGAACGCGGTAATCTCCTCAGCTTTCGACTCATCAATATTCAACTGATCCGCCAACAGCGTCGGGTTGCTCTGCTCAAACCGCGCGCGCACCTGCTCCCAACTCAAAGCCTGCTGTGCACCTGCTCTCAGGCCGCAGCAGAGCAACACAAAAAGCCCGGAACATCTCCAAAGCGTCTGGTTCATCCACTACTCCATAAATCAATGGTTGCCGGGTTAGCCGGCAACAGGTAGGCCACAATCAAAACACAATGCCTACCGCGACAAATATAGGGGCTCATTTCGAACCGGAAAATCTCGCCGCAGAACTAAGCTAGAACTAGGCAGCGAAACCAATGCGTCCGCCAAAGGGCGAGCACGGCGGGGCACGGGAAGTGCGCTCAGTGGAATGCGCTTCTTGGGGAAGGACGGCCGAGATTGCCGAGACTTGCCCGCAAACCTGGTAGGTCAGATCAAACGGCACCGGAGAAATCCAAGCCGGCAAAGCGCCGACAATGTTCAGGCTGGCGACTGACTTATCGCCAACCGTCTGTTTGACCAGGCGTTTCGACGAACTCGATTCTTCGATTTCCTGCCGCATCGCGTGCAGGTCGTCGGTCGCCGAAATCACGGGAAATAGCAAAACCAGAACGCAACTCAACAGCAGGAAGGGACGAATACGATGCAAACGACAACCGTCCGCAGGGCAAGCCGACTGATGCCGCAACATCCAGATCGCGGGCAACGCCAGCGCCAGCCAAACGATATTGAGCAGCAATTCCATCGCGACCGGAACAGCTTAAACGAAACGAAGGCTCGGCAGCAGGCCCATCTTAACCTTCAGGTTACTAAGTCTTGCAAAATATCAAACACAAGTCAACGTAAACGCAAGGGCTTGTACGCTCGTGCGTAAGAAGTGGGTAAAAAGGAGGGGCACGACCGAAGCCGTGCCCTCTGCGTCCAATTCTCTCTGTACCCCCTGCGGCGAAAAGCCCTTAATCTCTTACCCCATCCATAAACGCTCGCAACTTTCGCGAACGCGATGGATGGCGCAGCTTGCGCAAAGCCTTGGCCTCGATTTGGCGGATGCGCTCGCGAGTTACCGCAAACGACTGGCCAACTTCTTCCAGCGTGTGCTCGCTGCCGTCTTCCAGACCAAAACGCATCTTGATGACTTTCTCCTCACGTGGAGTTAGCGTGCGCAACACCTGCGAGGTTTGGTCTTTCAAGTTGACGTTGATCACGGCCTCGGCGGGCGAGACCACGGCCCGGTCTTCGATGAAGTCGCCCAGATGTGAATCTTCCTCTTCGCCAATCGGCGTTTCGAGGGAGATTGGTTCCTGTGCGATCTTGAGCACCTTGCGCACCTTGGCCACCGGAATATCCATGCGCTTGGCGATTTCTTCCGACGTAGGCTCGCGTCCCAGTTCCTGCACCAGTTGCCGCGAAGTCCGGATCAATTTGTTGATCGTCTCGATCATGTGCACCGGGATACGAATCGTACGGGCCTGATCAGCAATGGCACGGGTAATTGCCTGCCGAATCCACCAGGTGGCGTAGGTTGAGAACTTGTAGCCACGGCGGTATTCGAATTTGTCCACGGCCTTCATCAAGCCAATGTTGCCTTCTTGAATCAGATCGAGAAACTGCAAGCCGCGGTTGGTGTATTTCTTGGCAATCGAAACCACCAGGCGGAGGTTAGCCTCGATCAGCTCGCGCTTGGCCTGCTCCGCATCCATGTCGCCCTGGATGATCTCGCGCTGAGTGCGCTTGAGCTCCTGGAACGACACTCCGGCTTCGACTTCGAGCTTTTCCAGTTCGGTGCGGATAGCCCGCGACTGGCGCCGGTATTCCTTGCGTTGTTCTTCGCTACGAGTGGCGTCTGCTTTTTTTTCGAGATTCGTGGACTGGCGATCGAGCGACCGCATCATGTCGACAGTTTTATTGGCCCGGTCGATAAGGCGCTTGCGCTCGGTGTTGGTGAAACCCAACTTGCGAACGCACAAGGAAACATCGACAATGGCGCGCGCCAAAGCGATGCGATAGCGGCGATAGTCCTTGGGACGCTTCTTCTGCGAGACTGCCGCGAACTTCTCCAGAAGCTGATTGGCCTTTTTATAGGCCTTGGCCAGGTCGTCGATCTTTCCGGTGAACTCTTTCAGCCGGTTCTGCAGAATCTCATCGGTGATCTCTTCTTCATCGAAGGTGACCACTTCCTTGATGGAGCGAACCCCCTTCTTGAGGTCTTCGCCCATCGCCAACAGTTCGTTGATGACGATCGGCGAGCGGGAGAGAGCCTTCAGAACGCGCAGTTGTCCGCGCTCGATGCGCTTGGCGATTTCAACTTCGCCTTCGCGCGTAAGCAGGGGAACAGTGCCCATCTCGCGCAAATACATGCGGACGGGGTCATTGGTTTTTTCCAGAGCGCCGGGAGTTAAATCGAGTTCGACGTCCTCGCCAGCTTCGTCTTCGTCGAACTTTTTATCGAGCGCAGAGGAGGGAAGTTTTGGTCCCTCCAGCACATCGATTCCTTGCGTACCAATCGTCGTGAGCAGATCGTCCAGGTCTTCAGGAGAATGCACATCGTGCGGGATGAGATCGTTCACCTGATCATAGGTGAGATATCCCTTTTCCTTGCCTGTATCGATCAGCTTTTTTATGTCGTCGTACTTGTCGTCAAGAGCCAAGAAAGATTTTCCTCAAGTCGTCCCATGGAAGGACGTCGAAACGTCGTTTATTGCGGCGGGAACGTGAAGTGGCGGGATGAGCGCCGACACAAACCTTAAAAGTATAGCACGGAAAGAGTCTCGCATCAGACACGAACTTCTCTTCCAGAAACCACCCGCCGCCTATGTTGCCCGCTGTTAATAAGTTAGATGGCACAACAGCCCATTTAGTTTCATGGCTCTCCGTTTAGTTTCAACGCTCTAGTTGATTCAGGCAAGACGCTGAACTGCGCCTTGATCCAACAGGCCGGACCCCGATAAGCCGGGGTCCATGAGTGCCCTCTTCAGGCGGTCTTTTTCGCGCAGCAAGAAGAGCAACCGGTCAGGCTCAAGCTTTTTCGCGGCTTGGAGCTCCCTCTGAACCACATCCATTTGACGTCGGTACTGAATCCGCCGCAATGCGCGCACCGCGCCCTCCAACCGCTCAGCCGTGAGTTCCTCGTCTTCTTTCATAAGGATTGCCGCCACAAGATTCCGGTCGGAGTCGGGCAGCGGCAATTCAATCACGTGAACCGCTCCGCCGGCGGAGTTTAACAAACATTCGATGAGGGATTCCGTGCCTAGTCCGACGTGCAAGCGCTCGTTCTTGAGGACGAAATGCGCCTGACGAGCGGGATCGAACTCTTCCTCGGTACCATCGCGCGCTGAGATGCGTTCCTCCGACGTCTGCATCTCACCCGCCGAGGTCAATGCCCGGATCAACAGCTTCTCGGCGTCGGTGACTTGGGCATCGGCCGCTGCTTTGAGGCTGGTGGTCGAACGGTTGGTGGCGGCATGCTTGAGTTCCTGCCGCAGAACCGCGGAATCGATGCCGAGTTTTTGCGCGATCTCGCGCGCCAGTTCGTCGCGGACGATCCGACTCGGCACTCGCTGGATATGCGGCAGCAGGGAATTTAAAGCCTTGACCTTCCCCTCGGAGCTGCGGATGGGGAACTGGCTCTGGGCACGTTCGATCAGATAATCAAAATAACGCTGAGAGTGCTTGAGTGCCTCACCATAGGCGTCTTTGCCCTTGCGTCGAATGAAGAGATCGGGGTCGAAGCCGGCTTCAAGGGTCAACACTTTGATTTGGAATTCCTCTTCGACCAGCAGACCCAGGGTGCGCTCGGTGGCTTTCGCGCCGGCGGTGTCGGGATCGAAATTCACGACTACGTTCTTGCTGGAACGGCCCAGCAACCGAGCCTGCAGCTCGGTGAAAGCTGTTCCGGAGCTGGCGATCACGTTGTGGAAGCCGGCAGCGTAGACCGAGATGCAATCCATCTGGCCTTCGACCAGGATGGCGTAATCCAGCTTGCGAATCGCTTCTTTGGCCTGATCGAGATTGAACAGCACGCGAGATTTCGAATAGATCGACGTCTCAGGCGAGTTGAAGTATTTCGGTCCGGCTTTATCGTCCGTCGAAAGCGTGCGCCCGGTGAATGCGATTACCCGCCCAGCCTCGTTGGTAATCGGGAACATGACCCGGTTGCGAAATTTGGAATACATGTCGGCGAGGCTGGCCGAGGGCTTCGGGCTTTGGGCCTCGGGTTCTCGGTCGCGCCCGTTCTCTTGCTGGTTCCCCCTTTCTTTGTCATCCCGAGCGGAGTCGAGGGACCTTGCGTTTTGCTCAGGGCTGACGGCTGGTGGCTGAGAGCCTTCCTTCCACGAGAACAGTCCGCTCGCACGAAGCACATCCGCATCGAACTCTCCCTTCAGCCGGTCTTTCAAGAAGAAGCCCGAATCCGGGGCGTAGCCGATGCGGAAAGTTTTGATGACATCCTGGGTCAAGCCGCGTCCAGCAAGGTATTCGCGAGCTCGGGCACCTTCAGGACGGCGGAGGCACTCCTGGAAAAATGCAACGGCGCACTCGTGAACTTCGATCAGCACCGTACGCAGCTTGGCTTCCTGTGCTTCCCCGGGACTACTGAAGCTAAGTTTGGGAAGGGCAATCCCGAGCTTCTGGGCCACTGCTCGCACAGCTTCGGGGAAGGTGATGTTTTCGATCCTCTGGACGAAGCTGAAAACGTCTCCCGAAACGCCACATCCAAAACAGTGAAAGAACTGCCGCGTAGCATGAACGGAAAACGACGGCGTTTTTTCGTTGTGGAAGGGGCAAAGTCCCGAGAAATTCTGCGCCCCGGCCTTCTTCAGCTTGACGTAGTCGCCGACGACGCGGACGATGTCCGCCTGCTGCTTAACGATTTCTTTGAAGTCGATGGCGTCGGTCATGGAGTGAATACAATTCCCCACAGGAATTCTGAGGGAAAGAGGAGCTAAAAGGAATATAGCAGCAGCTTCGCGATGGCGGAAAACCTGTGAATTTTGGCAGTTAACGGTTGACGTCGGAGGAAAACCCTATTTATTCAGCTCATTTTTCCTTCTATCGTCCCAACGCGTTCAGATCCCGCCTTGTCTGATCTGCAATTGACGGCATGTCGGCTACCGTTGCCACCTTCACGCCATTCTCCTCGAAGGTACCGAGCGCAAACTCGATGTCGGGATTTGCGCGATCGAGGTCGTCGGAAACCACCGCCGTAAGCAGAGCTCGCGAACCGTTCGTGGCATGGACGGAGTCCGCAACCTTAGGGAAGCGGTGGGCAAGGATAAGCGCATGATTGGTGTTCGCTTTTAGAGGAACAGCTTGAAAGAATCGGACCTCGGTACCCAGGACATATCCAAAATCAAAAACTAGCGAGTCGCCCCTCTTTTCTGTGTATTTCGCTGCTGCGGTTTTCTCTATTCGCAAACCCCATATTCCGGCTCGGTTTAAGGCATCTTCTATTCCGGCAAGAATCATTGCGCGCTCACTCCTTGGACGGGCCGCGGCGGGCAATGACTCCAGTTGCGGGTCGTCCAAATAAAGTGAGCAAAGGGTTTCGAGCTCTTGAGTCGGCTCCATCGCCAAGCATGATTGTCGGGGAGAAATCTGGATCGAATTCGCGAATGTGTCTTCCAACTGACGCAGCACCGAGCCGACACCCTCTGGGTGCTTCAATCGCGTACGAAGGTCGGCCTCGATAGCCTGCAAGACCTCGATATCAATCTGTTTGTCCAGGCAAGTCGCTCGCTGCCAGTCGCTAGTCATGCGGAGGTCCGCAAACCCGAAACCATCGGTATTGGGCTCGAATAACAACAATCCGATATTTACAAATTCGCCTCTCACTACGTTGGGAACATATCGCAACAAACAGAACTCGAATTGCTTCAGATCAGTCATCGGCATTCAGACCTCCAGCGCTTCAAACCTTTGGGTTGCGATCGACGGACGGAAAGGAGCTCGCCGTTTGCCGACGTGAGTGGAAAAGAAGGTTTCTCGACTCCACCGATCATGCGCATTCGTGGATCATTTTGCTGCGTTCGAAATCCCAGATGAAATCCTAAAATTCGCGAGTGATAGCTAGAGCCGCTCATGCATCGTCTTTCCAGTTCGGAAATGGCTGTCTCGATGACATCCGAAACGCTATGATCAGCTCACGCACTTTTGTCCTTCGATCAAGCAGGCAGCGCACCAACTCTTCGAGCGCACCCCAATCACTTGAATACCACTCCGGAGGAATTCCGGCGGCACAGTTCCAAATAAGGCTTTCGTTCATCCCCTCGATCGTCGCGAGCCACGGCTGAAATGAGTCCCACCCGCGCACGTTTAAATAAACTTCGTTCTGGGCATAGACGCCGCGTAGCGGATAATCCGGAAAAGTCCATTCGCCGGCGTTGAAACAATATCCCTGATCGATGAAGGCAACCGTGTACTTCTTCTCTCGCATTTTTCGCCAGAATGCTGCCTGCCTGCCGTTCGAATTCGCGGTCCACTTATCAAGCACGAGCATGCCAGCAAATGTTCCAAGGTTTCGCACTCGTTCGAGCATGGTGACGGGAAAATAATCGAAGATCTGTCCCTGCAGCGGATCGACTACGTATCGAGACCCGAATTGCAGGCCGGGCTGGCATCGAATGACGGTTCCGGAAAGCTGAATATTGAGCTCAGATGAGTTTTCGACAAGCCAGTCGCCGACTTCTACGACCTCTGTGGGAGGAACGGGCAATCCCGCAGCCGACGCGAGTCGCGTCGCGAGCAATTCGTTCGCCAGCACACGCAAGTGCTGCGGATTATTGCGAAACTTGACCACGTAAAAGTTTCCATCGGAGCAGCGCATCATATGCCCCTGTGCGCCGCCTCGCATTCGTCGCACGTGTTGCACGGCAAGCACTGCCAAATGGCAAGTCCTCGAAACTACCCAAAAGGTCGAATGCTATACCTACTTTTGAGGACTTGGATGTGACGGTTGGACATTGAACCGCTGTGAATTTCTTAACAGACGTCATTCCGAGCGAAGGCGAGGAATCTGTGTTTTCGCGGCTGGGAGTGACAACGGATTCCTCGCTTCGCTCGGAATGACAAGCAGGGTGTGGGACTAGACTCGCAATTCGACGACGGTCGCACCGCCGCCGCCTTCATTTTGCGGAGGCTCGATGACAGATTCTACGTGCGGATGCTTCTGCAGATACTGACGCAACGCCTTACGCAGAATTCCCATACCGCTGCCGTGAACCACCCGGACGCGAGGCAACCCGGCAAGAAAAGCGCGGTCGACGAATTTCTCCACTTCCCGAGTGGCGTCGTCTACCGTGCGTCCGATCACGTTGATCTCGGAAGACATGCTCTGGTTCTCGCTTTCCAGCGACACGGAGGTTCCACGCGCGCGGGCGGCTTTGACGGGAGAATCTGAAGCGTGCACCAGCACATCCGCAATATCATCGCGAGCAATCTTCATCTTCATGGCGCCGATCTCGACTTCGAAGTGGTTGTCATCAATTCGACGTGCCACCACGGCGGGACGACCGACCGACTTGAGCTTGACCGTATCGCCTTCGGAGACATGTTTCACCAGTTGCGGCTGGGCATGAGGATCGCCCTGATCTGCGCCGCTGGTGTGGGCCACCACGGACGAATCAAACTGCTCGCGAAATTCGCGGCGCAACTTGGAAATACGCCGTTCCGTGTCTTTGGATAACTTTTGTGCTGCCGCCCGATCCTGAATCGCGTTGACCATCTCACGCGCGTGGTACTCGAAGTCGCGCAGCAGAGTGTCCAGTTTCTTTTCCATCTCCTTGATTTTTGCTTGCTGTTCTTTCTTGCCTTCTGCGGCAAGATAGTTTTTCTCTCGTTGAATTTCTTCTTCGCGGGCGCGTAAACGCAGCCGTTCTGCTTCCACGTCGCGCAATTCCGCATGCAAGCGATCCAGAAATTGACCGACATCCCGCGCTTGCGAACCCAGGCGCGCACGGGCCGCGTCAATAATGGTCAGATCGAGCCCCAGCCGTTGCGCGATGTTGATGCCGGCGGACGCTCCCGGCACGCCAATTTTCAGTTCGTAGGTGGGCTGCAATGTGGCTTCGTCGAATCCGACGGAAGCGTTGATCACTCCGGCTGTGTTCGCGCCAAAGACTTTCAGCGAGGTGTGGTGCGTGGAGATAATCGCGATGCATCCGATGTGGCGGAAGCGTTCGGCAATGGCGACCGCCAAGGCTGCGCCTTCCTCAGGATCGGTGGCAGAACCGAGTTCGTCGAGTAACACCAATGATTGCGGGGTCGCGGTGCGCGAAATGAGATCAATGTTGGTGACGTGTGCGGAGAACGTCGAAAGATTCTGCTCGATGGATTGGTAGTCGCCAATGTCGGCTAGCACCGCATCGAATACGGGCAACTCGGCCCGGTCGGCGGGAACTGGAATGCCGGACTGCGCCATTAGCGCGAGCAGGCCAACGGTTTTCAGGACGACAGTTTTCCCTCCGGTATTTGGGCC
>Ga0210393_10004268_pt1 | contig 11332 bp, 7 predicted proteins | sample IncBWC27OmetaG_FD_160068 | JGI IMG/M metagenome (GOLD analysis project Ga0210393, IMG submission 160068) | Forest soil microbial communities from Barre Woods Harvard Forest LTER site, Petersham, Massachusetts, United States - Inc-BW-C-27-O ...
GGCGCGGGCAAGACCGGCGAAGACATCTTTACCCGGGGCGGACCCTATCTGGCGCGCGGAGCCGCCGACTTGGTACCCACCGCCGCGCTGCTTGACACCTACAGCCCCGAATTGTTCTGCACCGTGCGCAACTTCCACGACGCCGCTCCCAAAATCGCGAGTGCCGCCGGCGGCAACGGCTATTCGCTGTCAGCCGCCGGAACGATTTTGGGAGCGCCGAATCCCTATGTGTATCCGGACAACCTGCCGCGGGTGAACGCGCACGGCGGACCCGGCGGGCGCCCGGGCTGTTGGCAGCCGATCACCCCGCAGTTGTGGCCGGCACCGTATCTGGTGATGGACACCGGTGCCAGCCTCGCGCCGTACAACCACTTCGAGCTCGGCACGCCGATGTTCACCGAATACGTCTGGGGACGCCAATACGGGGAGAACACGATCAATCCATGAAAACCACCGGCGCGGCAGTCAAACTCGGCATCCTGTGGTTGGTGCTGTTGGTGTTCACCGTGACGATCGTCCTCGTGTTCGGTCAGATGCGGTTCAACCGCACCACCGGATATTCCGCGTTGTTCACGGGTGTCAGCGGACTCCGGGCCGGACAGTTCGTCCGCGCCGCGGGCGTGGAGGTCGGCAAGGTCTCCAAGGTGACGCTGATCGACGGTGACACCAGGGTATTGGTGGACTTCGCCGTGGACAACTCGCTGCCGCTGGATCAGGCGACGACCGCGTCGATCCGCTACCTGAACCTGATCGGCGACCGTTACCTCGAGCTCAAACACGGCGACAGCGGTCGACGGCTGGCCCCGGGCGCCACGATCCCACTTGAGCACACCCAGCCGGCGCTGGATCTCGACGCGCTGATCGGCGGGTTCCGCCCGCTTTTCAAGGCGCTCGACCCGGACAAGGTCAACAGCATCGCCCAGTCGATCATCACCGTGTTCCAGGGGCAGGGCGCCACCATCAACGACATCCTCGACCAGACCTCTTCACTCACCGAAACACTGGCCGACCGCAACCAGGCGATCGGCGAGATCATCACGAACCTGAACACCGTGCTGACCACTACGGTCAAGCACCAGCAGGAGTTTGACCGCACGGTCGACAAGTTGGAGCTGCTGATCACCGGGCTGAAGAACAGGGCTGACCCCTTGGCCGCGGCGGCGGCACACATCAGCGACGCCGCGGGAACCCTCGCCGACCTGCTGGGTGAGGATCGGCCGCTGCTGCACAGCACCGTCGGACAGCTCGAGGGCGTCCAGCAGCCAATTATCGACCAGCTGGGGAGTCTCGACGAGGTGTTGCGCAAACTGCCCGACGCGTACAAGATCATCGGCCGCGTCGGCGGCATTTATGGCGACTTCTACAACTTTTATCTGTGCGATCTCTCGCTAAAGGTCAACGGATTACAGCCGGGGGGTCCGGTACGCGTCATCAAGCTCTTCGGGCAACCCACCGGGAGGTGCACCCCGCAATGAGAACCCTGACGGAATTCAACCGGGGCCGGGTCGGATTGATGGGCGTGGTGGTCACTTTGATCGCAATTGGTGTGGGGCAGAGCTTTACCAGCGTGCCGATGCTGTTCGCCACCCCCACCTACTACGCCCAATTCACCGACACCGGTGGCATCAGCGCGGGCGACAGGGTGCAGATCGCAGGCGTGGATGTCGGCCTGGTGCGCACGCTGGCCATCCGCGGGGACAGGGTCCTCATCGGATTCTCGCTACCCGGCCGGACGATCGGGATGCAAAGCCGGGTCGCGATTCGCACCGATACCATACTCGGTCGCAAAAACATGGAGATCGAACCGCGCGGCTCACAACCATTGCAGCCCAACGGTTTTCTTCCCTCGGCGCAGACCACGACGCCCTACCAAGTCTACGATGCGTTCATCGACGCCACGAAGGCGGCCGCGGGTTGGGACGTCGAGGCCACCAAACGTTCGCTCAAGGTGTTGTCGGAGACCTTCGATCAGACGGCACCGCACCTGAGCACCGCCCTCAACGGCGTCAAGGTCTTCTCCGACACCATCGGTCAGCGGGGCGAACAGCTCAAGCAACTGCTGGCGAACGCCAACAAGATCGCACGCGTGCTCGGCGACCGCAGCGGACAGATCAACGGGCTGTTGGTCAACGCCAACACCCTGCTGGCGGCGTTCAAGCAACGCAGCCAGGCGCTGAGCATTCTGCTGAGCAACGTGTCGCAGGTGTCGACCCAGGTGTCCGCCCTGATCAAGGAAAACCCCAAGCTCAACCATGTGCTGCAGCAGTTGAGCACGGTCAGCGACGAGCTAAGCAAGCGCAAGAAGGATCTGTCCGACGTGCTGATGCTGCTCAGCAGGTACACCGCCGCCCTGACGGAGGCCGTCGGTTCCGGGCCGTTCTTCAAGACGATGGTGGTGAATCTGCTTCCGTCCCAGATCCTTCAGCCGTGGGTCGATGCCGCGTTCAAGAAGCGGGGCATCGACCCCGAGGAGTTCTGGCGCAGTGCCGGGCTGCCGGCATTCCGGTTCCCCGACCCCAACGGCACCCGGTTCCCCAACGGCGCGCCGCCTCCGGCGCCACCGGTGCGGGAAGGCACGCCGGACCACCCGGGACCCGCTGTGCCGCCGGGATCGCCGTGTTCGTACACGCCGGCGGCGGGCGCCACGCCGCGGCCTGACAACCCGCTGCCCTGCGCGGGCGCCGCGGTCGGCCCATTCGGTGGTCCCGCCTTCCCGGCGCCGCTCGATGTCGACACATCACCGCCGAACCCCGATGCGCCACCGCCGGCACCCGGAGTGCCGAGCGGGGGCCGGCCGGGTGAGACGCCGCCCGCCGTGCCCGGCACCCCGGTGCCGTTGCCGGCGAACGCGCCTCCGGGCGCACGCACCGAACCACTGGGGCCCCGCCGATGAGCACCATCTTCGACATCCGCAACCTGCACCTGTCGAAAGTGCCTCGCCGGGCGATAGTCATCGGGGCGTTGGTGGTGGTTCTGGGCATCGTCGGGGTGTTCGCCGGAAGAGAGCTCTACCGGAAACTGACCACCACTTCGGTGGTCGCCTATTTCTCTGAGGCGACTGCGCTATACCCGGGCGACAAAGTTGAGATCATGGGTGTGCGGGTCGGTTCGATCGACAAGATCGAGCCGACCGGCGACAAGATGCGAGTCGCCCTGCACTACAGCAACAAGTACCCGGTTCCCGCCAACGCCACCGCGTCGATCCTCAACCCCAGCCTGGTGGCCTCGCGCACCATCCAGCTGTCGCCGGCCTACACCGGTGGACCGGTACTGAAGGACGGCGCGGTGATCCCGATCGAGCGCACGCAGGTGCCCGTCGAGTGGGATCACCTGCGCGACTCCATCAACGGAATCCTCCGGCAGCTCGGACCGACACCGGAACACCCGAAGGGCCCGTTCGGCGAAGTCGTTGAATCCGCCGCAAACAACCTGGCCGGCAAGGGCAAACAGATCAACGAGGCCCTGAACAGCTTGTCGGACGCGTTGAGCGCGCTGAACGATGGCCGCGGGGACTTTATCGTAATCACACACAGCCTGGCACAATTCATCAGCGCGCTATACCGCAACGACCAACAGTTCGTCGCTCTCAACGACAACCTCGCCGAGTTCACCGACTGGTTCACCAGATCCGACCACGACGTGGCCGACACCATCACCCGAGTCGACGACGTGCTGGCCGCCGCCCGAAAGTTCGTGAGCGACAACGGACACGTGCTGGCTCACGACGTCAACAACCTCGCCGACGTGACCACCACCATCCTGCAACCCGAGCCGCGGGACGGCCTGGAAACCGCGCTGCACGTGCTGCCGACCTTTGTGGGCAACTTCAACAACCTCTACTACCCGGTGCACAGCTCGCTCGGGGGCTTGATCGTGTTCCCCAGCTTCGCGAACCCAATTCAGTTCATCTGCAGTGCCATCCAGGCCGGCAGTCGACTGGGCTATCAGGACTCCGCCGAGCTGTGCACGCAGTATCTAGCACCGGTTCTGGACGTCATCAAGTTCAATTATCTTCCGTTCGGCGCGAACCTCTTCGGCTCGGCAACCACCTTGCCCAAGGAGGTGTCCTACTCCGAAGACCGACTGCACCCGCCGCCCGGGTTCAAGGACACCACCGTCCCAGGGATTTTCTCGCGGGACACCCCGTTCTCCTACGGCAACCATGAACCGGGCTGGGTCGTCGCGCCAGGGATGCAGGGCACGCAGGTTCAGCCGGCGACGGCGAACATGCTGACCCCGGAATCGTTGGGCGAGCTCATGGGTGGCCCGGATGCCACGCCCCCGCCTTCGGAAACCAACCTGCCCGGACCGCCGAACGCCTATGACGAGACCAATCCGATGCCGCCGCCGTGGTATCCGCAGCCGGCCCGCCCAGGGCCGGCCCAGTGAAGCGCGCGGTGATGCGACTGATCGGCGGCATCGGTCGTCGCGGCCTGGTGTTCTTGGCGGTCGCGGTGGTGCTGACGTCGTGTACCTGGCGTGGCATAGCCAACGTGCCGCTACCGGTCGGCCGCGGCGCGGGTTCGGGTCACATGACGATCTACGTGCAGGTGCCCGACACGCTCGCGCTGAATACCAACAGCCGAGTGCGGGTCGCGGACGTATGGGTCGGCACGGTGCGTGACATCAGCCTGAAGAACTGGATCGCGACGCTGACGCTGGATGTTGATGCCGCCGTGAGGCTTCCGGTGAACGCGACCGCGAAGATCGGCCAGACCAGCCTGCTGGGCACGCAGCACGTCGAGCTGGCGGCGCCGCCGAATCCGTCGCCGCGGCCGTTACGCAACGGCGACACCATCGGCGTGATGAACTCCTCGGCCTACCCCACCGTCGAACGGACCTTGGCCAGCGTCGCGGTAATCCTCAACGGCGGCGGCATCGCCAACCTCGACGTGATCCAGACCGAGATCCTCCACATCCTGGGCGGCCACGTCGATCAGTTCCGTGAACTCCTCGGGCGGCTGGACACATTCACCGCCGAACTGAACCGCCAGCGCGATGACCTCACTCGCGCAATCGACTCGACCAACCAGCTGCTGAGCATCATCGCGAACCGCAGGGAGACGCTGGATCGGGTACTCACCGACATCCCGCCGCTGATCCAGCATTTCGCCGACACGCGTAACCTGTTCGCCGACGCCACCGAATCCCTGGGGCGGTTCAGCGACGTCGCCAACCGGGCACTGGCAGAAACCCAGCCAAACCTGCACCAGAGCCTGCAGTCGCTGCAGCGACCGTTGATCCAACTCGTCCGGGCCGCGCCGTATGTGGTCGGCGCGTTGAAGTTAGCGCTCACAGCGCCGTTCAACATCGACGACGTCGCGAAGGTGATCCGCGGCGACTATCTCAACGTGTCGGGCGACTTCGACCTGACGCTGTCCATGATCGATAACACGATCTTGAGCGGAACCGGTTTCTCCGGGGCGTTGCGGGCACTCGAGCAGGCGTGGGGACGCGACCCCGCCACCATGATCCCGGACGTCCGCTATACGCCTAACCCGAATGACGCCCCAGGGGGGCCGCTGGTGGAGAGGGGCGAGTGAAAGATGTTGACACGACTCATCAAAACCCAGTTGGCGTTGTTCGTGGTGTTGGCGGTTGCCGCGGTGGTGGTCCTGGTCTGGTACTTCCTGCGGATACCCAGCCTGGTCGGCATCGGCCGATACACGCTGTATGCCCAATTGCCGCAGTCCGGCGGACTCTATCGAACCGCCAACGTCACGTATCGGGGCGTCACGATAGGCACCGTCACCGCCGTCGAACCCACCGAGCGCGGCGCGCGCGCGACGATGAGCATCGACGATGGCTACCAGATCCCCGCCGATGCGTCGGCCAATGTGCACTCGGTGTCGGCGGTCGGGGAGCAGTACCTCGACCTGGTGTCGACCCACACCGGCGGCCCTTACCTGGCCAGTCAGCAGACGATCACCAAGACCACGGTGCCCAGCCAGATCGGCCCCGCGCTGGACGCCGCCAACCGCGGATTGGCGGCGCTACCCAAAGACAAGGTGGGCTCACTGCTGCACGAGACGTCACTGGCCGTGGGCGGGTTGGGACCATCCCTGCGGCGTCTGGTCGATGCCACTCAGGCGATCGCCCACGACTTCAACGGCAGCATCGACGATATCGATGACATCATCGCGCATTCCGGGCCCATCATCGACAGCCAGGTCAATTCCGGCGACGACATCGCGCGCTGGTCCGCCAATCTCAACACCCTGGCCGCGCAGACCGCGCAACAGGATCCAGCACTGCGAAGCATTTTGGCCAACGCGGCGCCGACCGCCGATCAGGTCAACGCCACGTTCAATGACGTGCGGGAGTCTTTGCCGCAGACGCTGGCCAATCTCGAGGTTGTGCTCGACATGCTCAAGCGCTACCACAATGGCGTCGAACAGGGTCTGGTGTTCTTGCCGCAGTCAGGTGCGATCGCCCAGTCGGTCACCGCGTTAGGGGCCGGCCAGGCGGCACTCGGCGCCGGCGCGCTGGCCTTCAACACGCCACCACCGTGCCTTACCGGTTTCCTGCCCGCATCGCAGTGGCGGGCCCCGGCCGATACCAGCACCGCGCCGCTACCGGCCGGCACCTACTGCAAGATCCCGATGGATGCGCCGAATGTGGTTCGCGGAGCCCGCAATTACCCGTGTGTGGACGTGCCGGGGAAGCGGGCGGCGAGCCCGCGGGAGTGCCGCAGCAGCCAGCCCTACGTGCCGTTGGGCACCAACCCTTGGTACGGGGACCCGAATCAGGTCCTCACCTGTCCCGCGCCGGCCGCACGCTGTGACCAGCCGGTCAAGCCGGGACTGGTGATTCCGGCGCCGTCGGTCAACAGTGGCAACAACCCGTTGCCCGCAGATCGAGTGCCCGGCACGCCGCCGCCGGTCAGCGATCCGTTGCAGCGACCGGGTTCGGGTACGGTCCAGTGCAATGGGCAGCAACCCAACCCCTGCACATACATTCCGAGCGCGGCGCCCGCATCACTGTACGACGTGCAGAGCGGCCTGGTCGTAGGCCCCGACGGCATGGTGTATTCCGTTGAGAATTCCAGGAATACCGGAGATAACGGGTGGAAGGACATGCTCACACCCGCCCAATGAGCTATTCAGGTCAGTCGCTCGTTACGCGCCCGCCCGGATCTGAGTCCGAGCGAGCGTGCGCGCGCCATTTCTGGTATCCGCGCCGCGCGGCGAACGCGCCGACGATGGCGGTCACGCACCAGACCGCGATCGCCGAGTATGCCAACGGTGACGACGGTTTCCCGAGCGAGGCGCCCAGCGCGGTGTAGACGAATGCCCGCGGCACCGAGCCGATTAACGCACCGACGACCATCTGCCACAACGGCACCCCGATCGCCCCGAACGCATAAGAGGCCAGCGCATCCGACGTGCCGGGGATGAAGCGCTGCCCGACGACCGCCCACAGTCCGCGCCGGTCGATCATCGCCTCGATGCGGTCGGCCCGCTTCGTCCCCAGCACGGCCCGCGCGCTGTCTCGGCCGGCCCGACGGCCGACGCGGCTCGCGACGATCGCGGTGCCCACCGTCGCACCCAGCGTCACGAAAATACCCAGTACCGGACCGAACAGAATCCCGCTCCCCGCGGCCAGGATCGCACCCGGGACAAACAACGAGCCGAGGATGGCCGACACCACGGCATAAACCAGCGGCGCGGCGGGACCGGTCGCCGAAATCGCGTGCCGAACTTCGTCGATGTCTATGACTCGCGCGACGGCCACCAGGTAGAACATCACGACGAGAAAGCCGGCGAACACGGCGAGCCGCACGATGTGGCGTCTTCGCGATGTTGCTGGGAGACCTTCGTTTTCGACCACGCTGATCAAATTCAAGCAGTCGTTGCTGCAGCCTGCAGCCGCAGCCGCAGCCCACTCGCCCGAATGGCGCGACGGTCGAGCGCGGCGCGCAGTTCGGCCTCGGAGCCGACCACCCGGACCTTGACCTTGGCTCGGGTCACCGCGGTGTAGAACAGCTCGCGGGTAAGCAATCGCGAATCCTGTGGCGGCATCAGCACCGTGACTTCGCCGGCCTGGCTGCCCTGGCTTTTGTGAATCGTCATGGCGTGCATGGTCTCGATTTCCGCCAGGCGGCTGGTCGCGAAGTCCAGCCGCCCGCCGGCACCGGCGATGACGGCCCGCAAACCGTCGCGGCCGGCGACCACGACACCGGTGTCGCCGTTGTAGATACGCAGGCCATAGTCATTGGCCGTCACCAACAACGGTCTGCCGGCATACCACTCCAGCGACGGCGGCTGACCCGTCTCGTCCGAGAGCCAGCGCTGCACCTGCCGGTTCCAGTGCGAGGCCCCGTACGGTCCTTGACGGTGTGCGCACAACAGCCGGTGCTCGTCGAGGATCGCGAGCGCCCGCTCCGAATCACCCAGCACCGCGGCCTCGCGCACCCGCAGTGCATGGGGAACCAGCACCTCGCGCAGCCGATCGGCCGGGCGGTCGGTGTCGATCCACTCGACATGCTCGCCGCCGGCCCGCAACACGTCCACCGCACCCTCGGCGTCGCCGATCCGGATCGCCTCGGCCAGCGCGCCTATCGACTCACCGAACCGGTACCTGGTGTGCAGGGCAGCCACCCGCACATCGTGACGAGCGGTCAGGCCTTCCACCAAATCCGCAAGCACGGCACCGGCTTCCACCGAGGCTAGCTGGTCGGGATCGCCGACCAGGATCAGCCGGGTATCCGGCCGCACCGCTTCGAGCAGCCGGGACATCATCGTCAGCGACACCATCGACGTCTCGTCGACCACGATGACGTCGTGCGGCAGCCGATTGCCGCGATTGTGCTTGAACCGCACCGACGTATCGGGCCGGGGGCCCAGCAGCCGGTGCAGTGTCGTCGCCCGCACGCCGGCCAACCGCGTCGCGTCCACCGCGTCGAGCTTCTCGACCTCGGCGGCCACCGCCTCGGTCAGCCGTGCCGCCGCCTTGCCGGTCGGTGCGGCCAGCGCGATCCGGGGGGGCGGTGCGCCGGCGAGCTCGGCGTGCTCGACCAGGAGCGCCAGCAGCCGCGCGACGGTGTGGGTCTTGCCGGTGCCGGGTCCACCGGTCAGCACGGTCACCGCCTGCGACAGCGCGATCTCGGCGGCCGTCCGCTGCTCCTCATATCCCGGCGGGAAAAGCCTTTCGTAGCCCGGCAATTCGACAGTCGCGCGACTGGCCGAAAGCGCGAGCAGATCGGCGCACACCTGTTCTTCCTCGAGCCAGTACCGGTCCAGGTACAGCAGCTCACCGAGCAGCCGCAGCACCGGCGGCGACCCGAGCAATGGACTGGCGCGTACGCCGGCCATCCAACCATCTGCATCGGGCCACGGGAGGTCGGCCGGGTGAGTTAAGCTGACCTGCGCTTGGGCTGCCCGCAGGTCCACGCACACCGAACCGCCCCGCAGCGCGCGTACCACCAAAGCGACCGCGAGCGCCACCCGCTCGTCGGTTTCGCCGACGAGCGCCGTAAGCCGTTGTGCTACATGGACATCAGCGGCTTCCAAGACCTCGGCATCGCTGAAGGTCCGCAGTAGCCCTTCCGCGGCGATCGCCTGCACCGTCACGCGGCCACCCGCCCCGCATCGAGCAGATCCGACAACGCCACGATCAGAGACGGTGGTGGCAGCCAACTGAACACCCCTGACGGGTGCCCATCGACAATCGGCGTGTCCGGGCCGCACATACCGCGCACGAACAGATAGAGGATCCCGCCAAGATGCCGGACGGGATCGTAGTCGGGTACCCGCCAACGCAAGAAGCGGTGCAGCACGGCGCTGTACAGCAGCGCTTGCAGTGGATAGTCCGAGTGCAGCATCGCCTCGACCAGCCGTGGACGGTCGTAATCGGCGGCGCTCAGTGCCCGCTCCGGATCGCCGAGCCAGTTTGTCTTGTAGTCCACAACAAGGTATCGATACCCCGCACCGTCGGGCACGCGTAACACGGCATCGATTGAGCCGGTGAGGTATCCGCGCAACGACTGGGTGCCGAGCAACTGGCCGGTCAACCGGTCGGCGTAGGGCGCCATCACATCATCGGCCGGCAGGTGCTTGCGCAACAATCTCCCCACGTCGGCCAGATGACTCTCGGCGGCAGCCGAACCCAGGTCGCCACCTGCCAGCGGCAACTCAAAGTCGACTTCCCGCAGTCGATCCCGTAACCCGATCTGTCGCAGCGTCAGACCATCGGCCAGCGGGCCCAGTGGAGTGTCGTGCATCGGCACCATCGCTGCGGCCAGGGCCTCCGGCGCCACATCGACCGGCCACCACACCGAGTGCAGGCGGATCTGCGACTCCAACTCGGTGGCCAGGTCAGCGGCGAACGGATCGGCCGTCTCCAGCACGGCGTGCACGAGCGTGCCGAACTTCGCACCCATCGGAAGATCCGCCATCGGTGACGGCAGATCCGGCCCGGACGCGGCCCCGGACAAGTCGGGCAACGCGATATCGCTTACCTCGTCATCCAATTCGGTGACCTCGGGCTCACTGCTCACGCCGGCGGACGCGGAGGTTTCAGTCACCCGGATCAGACCGGAGTAGGAGGTGCGCCGCCACGCGGTGTCGATGGTGCGGTGAAAGTGGCGGCTGTCGAGGTTCGTCGGCACTTGCTGCGGCGGCACCGCAGGGGCCTCCGCTATCACCGAGTCCTCGATCACCGGCCCTCCCGCGGCTTCCCACTCGCGCATCCGGACCATCGCGTCGTCGTCGGAGATCTTCGCGGGCTCACATACGTCGGGCACGACCGGCTCCCCGCGCCGACGTCCGCGCAACAGCCGCGACAGCCCGCCATTAGGCTCGTCGCGGGCCGGCGACCACCACGCAACCACCTGCGACTGCGCGCGGGTCATCGCCACGTAGGTCAGCCGGCTGTCGTCACTGGCGTCCTCCGTGCGGCCCCGTTGCTGGACGGCCCTGAAGTTCGGGCCGTCCTTGCCGCCGATATACAGGCAGCGCATGTCGTTTTCGTCGTGGAACAGCACGACGTCGCGGTCCTGGGTATTGCGGTTGAACGCGAACGGCAGGTACACGATCGGGTATTGCAGCCCCTTGCTGACATACACCGTCATGATCTGCACGGCGGCGGCGTCGCTGTCCAGCCGCCGGTTGCGTTCCGTGGCGCCGCTGCGTTCGTCGCGTTGTCTGCGCAGCCAATCGCGCAGTGCGGGCAGGCTGTACTGCTCGCGGTGCGCGACCTCTTGCAGTAACTGGGTGACATGCGCCAGGTCGGTCATGTGACGCTCGCCGCCCTGCCGGGATAGCAGACGATCACCCATGCCCTGTAACTGCGCGGCCTCGAAGATCGCCGCGACGCCGCGTTCGCGCGCATG
>Ga0210393_10004269_pt1 | contig 11331 bp, 13 predicted proteins | sample IncBWC27OmetaG_FD_160068 | JGI IMG/M metagenome (GOLD analysis project Ga0210393, IMG submission 160068) | Forest soil microbial communities from Barre Woods Harvard Forest LTER site, Petersham, Massachusetts, United States - Inc-BW-C-27-O ...
GTACTCGCCGCCGAAGCGCAGCTGCCCGGCGACATCTGTCCCGGCGACCTGCTCGCCGTTCAGCTGGCGTGCTAGCCGTTGCCCGTACCCTCAGTATCGGGCGCGGGCTCGAAGGCGAGTGAGCAGGAGTTGATGCAGTAGCGCTTGCCGGTAGGAGCCGGCCCATCGCTGAAGACATGACCGAGATGGCCGCCGCACCGCCGGCAAATCACCTCAGTTCGGCGCATGAGGAAGCTGTAATCCGCGCGTAGCTCAACGGCCTCTGCGACGGCCGGCTCGGTGAAGCTCGGCCAGCCCGTTCTGGAATCGAACTTCGAATCCGACCGGAATAGCTCAGTCCCGCAGCCCGCGCAGCAGTAGCTGCCGTTCTGTTTCGCATGAACATACTGACCGGTGAAGGCGGGCTCGGTGCGGCCCCGGCGCAGCACGTCGTACTGCTGGGGACTCAGTACTTGCCGCCACTGCTCGTCGGACTTGCTGATCTCGGTCGTTGCAGTGGCTCTCGCGGCTCTTAGTCGGCGCATTTGGTGGCCTCCCTGGCTGCGGGCTGTCTGTGTGCCGGATGTCCCGCCTGCCGCGCCTGGCCTGGCCAGACGCCGCCAGTACGCAACCGGCGGATCACATTGTCGAACAAGCTGACGAACAGAGACATTCCAGCGACGTTGCGTGTCATGTTCTGGCGGTTGTGTAGCCGAGCGCTGCCGCGAGGCCGAGCGCGCTGCGCGGCGCGTAGGCCATCCGCCACAGGCCGCCGTGCGCGGCCGCGTGCGCTTCGTCCTGCCAGGGATAGGCGTGGGCCGGGCCGCCATCGGTGTGCAGGTCATGGACGAGCAGTGCTGCCATCAGGACCTTGGTGGTGGCAGGCTCGAAGACCTCGACACCGAACCGGTGCGCGCCGGCGTAGGCCGCCGCCAGCGCCCTGTTCTTCACGACGGACCGGGTTCGCGACGGCGGAGCGACGTTCATCGATACGGTCGCTCCGCTGTCTCGGGCGACCGTGGCGCGCCAGCGGTGCAGCCTCTTGGCTAGCGCATAGTTGGGGCCCTGCTGCGCCACCAGGCTGTCGATGATGCCGGGGTCTGTGCCGGGCATATAGGCGCGGCGCAGCAGCCGTCCACCCGACAGCGTACGCAGCGGCCAGCCGGCGAGCCTGGCTGCCCTCGGTCGAGTCGCGTAGGCACGGACAGACTGCGCGACGGCCTCGGCCGGGACGGCGAACACGTCGGTCGGGGTGGCGAGGAATGCCAGCGCGACGTCGTCGCGGTCGGCCTCCAGCCGCACGGTGAGCGCGTCAACGGCGGCCGCCAGGCACACGTTGGCTGCACCGTCGGCGTAGACGTAGTTGCCCAGCACCAGCGGGCCATCCACGGCGGCGAGCCAGGCGGCAACAGCGGGGACTTCGGTGATCAGGTCAAGGCCCGCGCGGCGGGCGATTTCGTCGTCGCTGTCTGAACTCGGCGGTTGACCCGCATTGTCGTTAGTGACAGGAACCAGTAGCGTGCCGGCGCTGCGCCGCGCCGTGTCCAGCACGTGCTCCCAGATAGCCGGACGGGGCAGGTCAACGGCGATCACCTGCGCGCCCCAGCTCAGGAGCGCGTCAAGGGGCCCCACCTCGGCGCCCGCACCGAGCACGGCAACCGTACGTCCGGGCACGCTAAGCCAGTGCGGATGCGCCGCGACTGCACGGACCGCGTCCGCGCAGGACGGCTCGATCACACCGTCGGCCACCCATGTCTCTAGCCTGCGCAGCAGAGCGTCGCCGTGCAGCAGTCCGCCGCGGTAGGGGAGTGACAGCTCGGTCTCGGCTGGCGCGGAGCCCGACACCGTGATCGTGCCAGGCAACTGCTGCGCGGGTGCCGAGAGCAAGGTGTCGAGTCCGGTTTCCTCGCCGCCTTGTCCGGCGACGCGCAGTTGCCGGTGCAGCGATCCCAGCCCGCCGTGGGCGACCGACACTGCCGCCTCCTTCGATGCCAGGCCGGCTTCGACCAGCCGACGAAAGTGCACCAGGTAGCCCGAGCGCCAGTTCGTCTCTCGCTCCGCATCCAGTGCCCCGACCGGGTCGACCTGGCGCAGCGCATCGGCCACCACCATCCTGCCCACGGCCGACGTACTCCTGCGCCCGTCGGCCGACACGGGGAACACAACCCCTGCCATTTCGCTGCTATCCATCACGCTCCCGTCACCGTCACGAGATAACCACGCCGAACGTGAACCCGCCAGCCGCAGCATCCGGAATGCCCGACGCTTGACTGGCCACGCCTGGGGAACAACAAGGCGCACACAGTCAGCAGGCGAGGGGGCGCCGGTATGACTACTTATGTGTCATTGATCAACTGGACCGAGCAGGGCATCAAGAACTTCCGCGACACCACACAGCGGGCTGAGGACTTCTCCCGGCAGGTGGAGAGTTCGGGCGGCACGGTGCGGGATCTGCTGTGGACCGTCGGCGCGTACGACATCGTCTGCATCGTGGACTTCCCAGACGACGAGACTGGTGTCGCCGCGCTGCTTCGGGTCGGCTCAACAGGCAACGTTCGCAGCAATACCCTTCGTGCCTTCAACGCGGAGCAGATGGCCGACATCATCAGGCGCGCCGGCTGACCGGTCCTAACGGCGGCGACCCCGACCACGGTCAAGTCGGATAACCGTCGGCATGTTGCCCAGGGCCTGGTGATCAGCGGGAGCTATGGGGACGGCTGGTTGCCGCGTCCTGGACGAGCAGGGCGATCTGGACCCGGTTTCCGACGCTGCTCGCACCACGGGCTTCCCGGCGAGCGCGCACCTCCTAGGGCAACCAGCAGCCGCGCTTGTGCTGGCGGGCCACGCTGCCGCTGTCCTGCTCATCGGCGCCGTGATGCTGCGCCGCTGCGCCATCATCGCCTGAAGGCGCGGGCTCCTGGCCGGTAGGTGACCTCGGAATCGGACCTTTCGCGAACGGTGCCAGACATAGATATCTGTGGACTGTTCGCGCAAACAAAAGAAGGTTAAGATTTGCCGTCAATCTCGTTGGTGTTGGGGTTGGGCCAAACCTAGATCCCGGCCCCAGTGGCTGGGGAGGGCGAGATGGACGCCACTATTTATCCCTGCGCGGCTGGGTAAACGGGCATGGCTGCGGACAGCGCGGTCGCCCCCATTCCGGATCGAGCGTCAGCTCGCCCGAGTCGGCTGTCAGCCACGCGGCAAGAGCGTTACGCGCTGGTCGATATGGCTCACGGCATTTGCTCGCGGACGCTGGCGTGATGGCGACCGCGCCACAAAGCTCCTGCCTTGCCTGTGGTGCCCTTGCCGAGCCGGCCGACAAGTTCTGCGCGGCATGCGGCCGTTCCCTTGCCGATGGCAGCGGAGCGTCCTTGTCGGCACGGAACCACATCCAAGTCGATCTCGGCGCCGTCGCGGGCGTCACCGATCGCGGGCACCAGCACGATCGTAACGAGGATGCTATTGCGCTGGCGCTCGCTGAGACACCGGTCGGCTTGGCGTCACTCGCCGTCGTGTGCGACGGAGTATCGACCTCGACGAGGCCGGATGAGGCGTCGCAAATCGCGGCCGAGACAGCGCTGAGCGTTCTGGCTGAGGCCCTCCAGGCTGGCATCGCCATCGAAAATGCGCTGCTGACAGCCGCGCTATCCGCCGATGCAGCGGTCCGCGACCTCGACGAAGGCTCGGTCAACGCCCCGGCCACCACCTTCATGGCCGGTGTAGCGACGGCGGTGGCGGTGAGCGTGTGCTGGGTCGGCGACAGCCGCGCGTACTGGCTGCCCACCGACGACGCCCTGGCCGCGCAGCTGCTGACGCGCGACGACTCGCTGGCCGAGGAACTCGCCGCGGCTGGTGCGCTGACCGAGGCCGAGGCGCTGACAAGCCCGCACGCTCACGTGCTGACCCGTTGGCTCGGGGCCGACGCTGACCCGATCGATCCGCATGTCGCTGTGATGCAGCCGCCGAGCCCCGGGATCCTGCTGCTGTGTTCCGACGGACTCTGGAACTACGAGCCGGCCGCGGAAGGCCTGCGTCGACTGGCCGGTGCGACCCCGTTCCCTGACCTAGCCGATGCGGCGGATGCGCTGGTCGCCTTCGCCCTCGAAGCTGGCGGGCACGACAACGTCACGGTTGCGCTCAGCGCTGTACCACCGCTCCACACTGATACCCCCGACCACGAAGACACAACATGACTCCGGCGCGTGGAGAAGTGGCCGCCGTAGCCGGGCTGCCCGCCGGGCGGCGCCCATGGGCGAGGGCGATTTCGCTATTGTTGCTTCGGTGATGCGTCATATGAGTGGGTTGCGGAGAATATCCAGAGTGCTCGCGAGCGTGGGCGCGGCGTCTGGTACAGCGTTGCTGATGGCCGCTTGTTCCTCGTCCGGGCACGTCGCGACCGACGTCAACAGTGCGGCGGCCTCGCCAGGCGCGGCTGCCAGCCAGCGCACGGCCGCGAGCGGTACGCCTGTCATTTCGGCCACTCGACCGACAACCCCGAGCGCAAGCTCATCTTCGACAAGCGGGTCGCCGACATGCGCCCAATTCGCGGCCAACACCTTCCTGCGCATCAGCACGGCTACCGCCGCAGCCGACGGCTCGCTGGTCCTGACCGGCAATCCGGCCACAGTGGTCTGCGGCGGACCCGACGACTTGCATTACAGCTACGCGGCTAACGTCGTGACGGCGCACGTGCTGCCTGGCGCTGCTATCACGATCTTCGATCTCGCTGATATGAGCCCCAAGCCCATCGCCCAGGCAAATCTGGGCGCCTACCTGGCGTCTGACGAGGGCACTCGCACCTTCCTCGTGACCGGGCCGCTCAGCGCGATCAGCGGGTTGCAGGAGGAGTACCACCCGTAGCCGCGGCATTGCCAGCGGGCGATGGCGCGCGTTCACTAGCAGTATCTGCAAGGTGGTCGGCGAACGCTCCTGCGACCAGACAGGTGCCAGGCATGGTCCGCGGTGATTCTCTTCGACGTGGCTGCTGGCTGTGCGCGCTTTTAGCCGCCTGCGTCGCCACCGGGTTAGCAGGGATCGGCCGGCAGTTATCGCCGCCCGGCGCGAACACGGCCGCGCCCGGTGCGGGTGGCGTCGGGCCGCCGACCTCCGTTGCGCTGGTCTCGGCGGTTTCGCTGGCCGCGGCCCAGCAGGACTACGCCACGCTCACCCCGGTGACAATGTCGGTGACGGCCGGCGTCGCGACGCAGTTCACCTTCACGTTCACCGCCGCCATGACGTTCAAGGGCGGGATCGTGAGCCTGCAGGTGCCGACCGGCTGGCCTGATCCGACCACAGGACCTCCCGGCAGCCAGGGAGTCAGCTCGGTAGCCTCGTCGAATCCGACTCAGCCCGTCCCGACATTCACATTCAACGGCGCGACGATATCCATCAGCAACGTCGATCTCGGGCCCGGCCAGACCATCACCGTCAGTTACTCGGCCGCTGCCCCGCAGCCCGCGTCCCCGCCCAGTGAGGTCTTCAGCTTCGCCGCGACGGCGCAGCAATTTGCCCACTCGGTGATGCAGTCGCTTGCCAGCCAGGTGACGGTGATGTCGCCCGTCTCGGCGTCCATCTCGCCTGTTTCGGCGTCGACCTCGCCTGTTTCGGCGTCTGCTTCGCCTGTTTCGGCGTCTGCCTCGCCCGTCTCGGCGTCCGCGTCGCCTCTCTCGGCCCACAAGGGGGCCGGCGGGTCCGGCTCAGATGTGGCCGTCCCGCTGGTCCTGGGGCTGGCCGCTGCAATTGCCGCCGTGGCTTTGCTCGCCCGGCGGCTGGTCCGCCGGCGCGTCGTGCCGGTCACCGCGCAGAGCGTGCAGGCCGTCTCACATGCTGGCCCGCCTGCCCAGCTGACCGTCCATAAGACGGGCACGGAGCCGACGCGGACGGTGCGGATCGAGCCGCATCCCGATGCCGGCACCACGACGATCCAGGAGCTAGATCCATGACGCCAGCCGCCCCGCCCGCCCCGCCTGCCCCGCCTGGCCCGCCTGGCCCGCACACTGCCCTGGCCGTGCTGTTCGGTTCGGACACAGACGCCCTGGAGGCTCTGGCCGGCCGGATCGCGTCCGACCCCGGCACTCTGGGCCGGGCCCTTCAAGATCTTCCGGAGGCGGCCCGCGCCGCGGCTGCGCGCGAGGCCGCAGCCGCAGCGGCCGGGCTGCTCGACGTGGACCTGTTCGAGGTCCTCGTCGCTGGGTGGCGCAAGTATCAGGACCTCACCGCCTCGGCACGGCGCACGCTGGCTGTGCCAGGCAGCATCGAGCTGGTCCAGCTGGCCAACCACCGAGTGACCGCGGCGCAGCACCCATATGTCACGGTCTTGGTGGACGATCATCGCGTGGCCACCGTCGACCTCGAGCTGTCTGTTGACCTGGACATCAGCGCGCTGCTGGCAGACATCAGCGCCGGGCTCCTGGCCGCGCTGCAATCCGGGCACTGTGACATCACCGCCACTCTCGCCATTGAAGGCGCCGAGGTTATAACCCGGCACGCGCACCTTGAGCTGCCGGGCGCCATACCTCTCGGCGACGGCATCCGGCTGCTGCCCGCCAGTGATTACCCGCACAGCGTGGGAACGGTGGAAGGTGCGGAGGACCACCAGCCAGGCGCGGACACCGCTGCGCCGAACCAAGAACACGCACCCGCGTGAGTCAACGCGGCGCGTGCCCTGCGAGCAGGCGGCCTATCACTGTTGCCGCAGTCATGGCTGCCCGCCCGGCCGGGGCCGCCCGGCGGAGCCTCTCACCTGGGTGCACCCTGATCGCAGCCGTCCTCGCCAGGCTGTCATGATCTTGACAAGGTGAAACGATCGTGAGGATCGGCATCGCCGGCTGGCGTGTCCAGGGCAGCGCCTTCTACTGGCACCTGGTGAGCGCGTCCCCGCATCCCCGCGTTCGGCGCCTGGGCAGGGAGGAGCAACGCATGGGAATCTACGCTGAACGAGTCGTGCCTCGGATCCTCAACTTTGCATGCGGCATGAAGGCCGTCGAGCCACTCCGGCGTCGAGTCTGCGAGGGCCTCGCCGGGGACGTCGTCGAGATCGGATTCGGCTCGGGTCTGAACGTCCCCTTTTATCCGGCGGCGATCACGCGGGTGGCCGCGGTTGAGCCCGCCGACCTTGCCTGGAAACTGGCTAACAAGCGCCTCATGGCGACGACTGTCCCGGTGCAGCGTTCCGGTCTGGACGGCCAGTCTTTGCCGTTCGCAGAGGACAGCTACGATGCGGCCCTCTCCACCTGGACAATGTGTACGATCCCCGACGTAGCGGCGGCTCTGCGCGAGCTGCGGCGGGTTCTCAAGCCGGGCGGGACCCTGCATTTCGTCGAGCATGGCCTGGCTCCGGACGAGCGTGTCCGTCGCTGGCAATACCGCGTCGAGCCGGTGCAGAAGCGGGTCTTGGCCGGCTGCCATCTGACCCGCCCGATCGCTGACCTGCTGACGACCGCGGGCTTCACCATCACCGAACTCGACGTTTTCTACGAGAAGAGCGCCCCGAAGCCTGAGGCTGCCTACTCGCTCGGCACTGCTGTGTCTCCCTAGCCAGGCGGTCGCGTTTCTCGGTGGACAAGGCTGGCTGAGCCCGGTGTTGCCGGGGCTCCTGGCTAACGGCTGCGTAGGTGCTGAAGTCCAGATACCTGCAAAGGCTGCTTAGTGGTAGTAACGAGGCTCCCGCAGGCATTATGGAAACGCGGCGGGATCCCCGGGCCGGACCGCCCGGCATGCGGTTCGACCGTCGAGCGGAGCGTCTCTGATGCGTCCGCCTTTGTGAGGTGAGACTGATGCTCGGATTTATCAGGCAGCTATGGCGTCGTCACAAGGCGAAGGCTGCCGATCGCCGCATGTATCTGGATCAGGGACATTCTCGCGGGCATGCAACTGACGACGCGCAGCGCATAGTTACACAACAAAGTGTCGAGCACAGACTGCATTGATTCGTGCTGAGACACCTTCGTGCCACTGAGGTCCTTTTGGCCGTCGAGGTCGGATGCGTCATCGGCATGCAGCTCCCCAGGAAAGGGCTAAGGGTTCGGCGGACGCTGTGCGACTTACGGACATGGCAAGTGCTTCGGTTGTGTCGTGTAGCCCGCAGACTCCTGGCGCGGGCGCCTCGATATGGCGCCGTCGCTGTCGGCCGGCGGGGCGTCGGATGAACCTCGCTGGCGGTGCCGGACAGCACAAGGTGTCGCCGTGTATGGGCCGGCCTGGATGATCGAATCGGGGCGGACAGGATGTTGCGGCCTGGGTGGTGGGATGCCGGCTGGCTGGCCGGCCCAGGTTCTGCGCGGAGGCCAGGGTGGGCGATGAGGCCATCTCTGTGCGGGACGCCGAGGAGCTTGCCGCGTGTTTCGCTCGGCATGCGCGCGAGTTGTTCGGGTATGCCTGCGTCATTGCACGCGGTGACCCTGTGCAGGCCGATGATCTGGTGCAGGCCTCCTTTGAGGCGGCGGCCCGAGCCTGGTGGACGCTGCGTTGCCTGACCGAGGACCAGCGACGCGGGTGGCTGCGGAAGACGCTGGCCAATATCGCGGTGAGCGGCTTCCGCCGCGACGCTGCCTTCCGGACGCGGCTGGCCCGGATCGAGGCACGGTACCGCAAGACCGAAGCCGACACAGCAGCGGAGGCACTGTCATCGATCACGCTGCAGCGATGCTGGCAGATCATCAACGCCATGCCCCGAAGGCAGCACGCTGTCGCGTTGCTGCGGTGGCAGCAGGACATGAAGGAAGGCGAGATTGCCGCCGTCTTGGGCATGTCCGAGAAGACGGTCAGCGTCCACCTGCACCAGGCCCGGCGGAAGCTGATCACGGAGCTCGGGCCGGACTACCCCTTTGCCGACGATGGCGCGGAAGGAGCATCGTCATGACGACGGGCGCGCGTGGCGGCCCTGGCCAGGATGAGGCACTGTCGAGGTTGTATCAGGAGGTCACTGAGCGGCTGGCAGCCCGGTTCAGCGCCGATTACGATGTCGAAGCCGGCGCGGATCGATTCCAGGCCTGGCTGCGTCACCACAGCCAAGGGCACGCGGCCGATGTTGCCGCCATCCGGCCCAGCGGGCTTAGTGCTCGGCACGCGAAGTCGGCCTCGCTGAGCGCCGGAGCCGTCCTGGCGGCGTCCGGTGGGGCCGTGATCGCGCTCAGCACCACAGGTGGATCCGCAGGCGTCTTTGACGAGCTCGCTGTCAGCTGGGCTGACCCAGATGCAGATCGCACGTTGACCGCGCTGTTCACCGCTTACTACACGCCGCTCGTTCGGCTGGCCGCGCTCCTGCTCGGTGACACCGCGAGCGCAGAGGAGATAGTGCAGGACTCATTTGCTGCGCTCCGCCAAGCCCCGCGCAAGCCAGACATCGAATCGGCGCTTTCCTACTTGCGGCAAGCCGTCGTTACTCGCACGCGCTCAAAGCTGCGGCACGGCATGCACGCTGGCAGAACTAAAGCCGGAGCCGACCCGCGCCGCGCGGGCGGCGACCCGTACGCGACGCCGAGGCCGGAAGATCAGGCGATCATCTCCGCGCTACGCCAGCTGCCGACACGTCAGCGCGAAGTCATCGTGCTTCGCTTCTATTCCGACCTGTCCGAGGCGCAGATCGCCGCCGCCATGCGAATCAGCAGAGCTGCCGTCAAGCGTCAAGCGGCATTGGCCGTGGCTTCGCTGCGCGCAGTTTTGGACGACGGCTAAAAATGATGCTGACCTTCCTGCGTGACGGAAGGTCGGCTACAGGGAGCCAGCGCGGAGAAGACACGCGCGGTCTTCGGCACCTGCGTGGCGCGCGTGACGGGCGGGCGCAGCGACGGCGAGGATCATGTATCCCAGGTGCAGAATCGGATCATGGCGCCTGCCGGCGAGATCAGATATCCGACGGACCCGGCTTGGTGCGGCCCCGAGGTGATGCTTCTCAAGGCAGCCGCTGGCCTGTTCTACATCAGCTTCGGGGCCCTGGCCTTAGTCTTGATCGTCGGCGGAGCTGTCTCCGGGACCGCCGCGCCTGTGGTGTTCGGAATCCTTGTCGCTGTCATTTACGGCTCCATCACCTGGAACGCCTCTCACCTGGCATCGCGACTCGAATTCTCAGACGGGCGCTTGTCATGGGAGAGCAGCCTGCCCTGGTCCCTCCGGACGCGCCCGGGTCGAGTCCGGGCCATCCGATGGCCCGCCTCCTCCCGTAGCCGGTATGTCCGAATCGAACTTGACGACGGGCGGAAGCTGTTTGTGCTGCCTCGTCGCGGCCTGATGGAGTTCATCAACAGCGTGCACGATGTCGAGCCGGCGATCCTCGTCGACGTCCGCACTGGCGATCGCAATAGCAAGTGGATGACCGCAGTGCCGGCGGGTTACCTACGGAAGCGCGCCAAGTCGGCCGCCGGGCACCGCAGCTTCCGGATCGCCGTCAGCATGACGGTCTCGTTGTTGCTGCTCGGCCTCGTGGCCGAGTTCACCCTGACGGGGATCGGCGGGCAGGAGAACTTCCGCACCCTGCGAAACGACCTCGCCAATGTGCGCCTGCCACCTGGCTATGGCCTGGTCACCGAGCACCAGGTCGGCACTGACTGCGCTCACGAGCAGTGCTCGCTAACCCAGACGTGGCGATGGGCGCCTAGCGGCGGGCGCACCACGTCCGCCGCCTGCTCTGACGTCTTCCACGCCATGACGTCCGCCTTCTCGGGCGTGGATTCCAACTCGCCCGTCGCGCCGAAGGCTGCCTGTGATTACTACGCGGTCTTGGGCAGCGTGTTCCACCCCGGGCAGGGGAAACGGACAGTGGAAGCCATCGTGAAGCCTGGCCTAGTCGAGACGCACCCGGTCGTCCGCATTGAACTGACCGCCTCTTACGGATAACCCGCCATGGCGAACAGGCCGTCCAGCTCGGCGTAGGTCCGAATCCGCGCTCCCAGATCGGCGACAGGGCCAGTGACGGCCGGCCCAGGTTCTCCTGGTTCTTGGCAGCCGGTTAGATCTCATCCCATGGGCATCGGTCGATTGCGGCCGCGATGACGTCATTTAACGCCTGGTCCACGGGAATCATCAGGTTGTCGACGCGGTTGACTGGCGCCCAGCCGCGCGCGTTGCACAACATCATCCCGTCGTAGCCGCGCAGGTCTTGCACGCGGACGGGTCCGTCGGCTTGCGGAATGCCGGCGGCCGAGAGTTGGCGCCGCAGGACAAGCATCGTGATGCCCTCCAGCTTCGGCGCGTCGGGCCAGATCACCGTGCCGTCCCGCCAGAAACCCACGTTGGTGATGGTGCCCTCCGAGATGATGCCCGCCTCGTCTACCAGCAGGCTCTCGTCAAAGCCCGTCGCGAGCGCGATCTCGCGGAACCGGCCCTGGCCCCAGCTGCCGACGTGCTTGAGCCGGG
>Ga0210393_10004270_pt1 | contig 11330 bp, 15 predicted proteins | sample IncBWC27OmetaG_FD_160068 | JGI IMG/M metagenome (GOLD analysis project Ga0210393, IMG submission 160068) | Forest soil microbial communities from Barre Woods Harvard Forest LTER site, Petersham, Massachusetts, United States - Inc-BW-C-27-O ...
ACGATGAAGCCCTGCTCGGAAGTGTCCGAGCAGCTCTGGAGAGATAAGCCGGATAACCAAGTCTGCAGCCACGCGCCAGGAGGTTCTCAGTGGGAGCTCTCGAAAGACTCGGGACCGTTGATGCAGTTTCTTATGAACGCCGATTCGAGCAGGTCATTGGCAACAGTCCTGCCCTGGAAGCGGTGCTTGAACAGGTTGAGCGCGTCGCACCGGCGGATTCCACCGTTCTTATCCAGGGAGAAACAGGTACCGGCAAGGAACTGATTGCGCACGCGATTCACAGCCTCAGCTCGCGGTGCGGGCAGCCTTTCGTACGCTTGAATTGCGCGGCCATTCCGCTGGATCTGCTGGAGAGTGAACTTTTTGGCCACGAGAAGGGGGCATTCACCGGAGCGATCGGGCAAAAGATAGGCCGTTTCGAACTGGCCGACAAAGGCACACTCTTCCTGGACGAGGTGGGCGATATTCCGCCGGCATTGCAGCCCAAGCTGCTTCGTGTCCTGCAAGAGCAGGAGTTTGAGCGCTTAGGCAGCGCTCGGACTCACAAGGTGGATGTTCGGCTGGTGGGAGCGACGAATCGTGATCTGATGGAGATGGTGAATCGAGGCGAATTTCGCAGCGACCTCTACTACCGCCTGAATGTGTTTCCGATCATGCTGCCGCCGTTGCGCGAGCGCCGCGAGGACATTCCAGTTCTGGTAAACCATTTTGTCGAGATTTTCGCACGCCAGATGGGGAGGCCGATCGAAGAAATCCCTACCGAAACGATGTCGGCACTTAGCTCGTACCAGTGGCCGGGAAATATTCGCGAGCTACAAAACCTGATCGAGCGCGCCGTGATCCTTTCAAACTACGGCGTGCTGCCCAATCCTTTGCTGTCGGAAGGGGTTCAGAGAGGCGCCATTTCGCCGGCCGCCACCGTGCCGGCCACCACTCTAAGAGATCACGAACGCACTCTGATTCTCCGGACTCTTGAAAGCGTCGGTTGGGTAATAGGCGGTCCGAAAGGCGCTGCCGCCAAACTTGGCTTGAAGCGCACCACCTTGATCCACAAGATGCACAAGCTGGGCATTTCCCGGCCTGTTCTAAAAAACAGCCAAGACGTGATGGACCCAGGGCAGCAGGAACTTGATTCGCTCCCGCAATTTTAGTAGCGCTGCAATCGGTGCTTTCGAGGATCGATTTGGAGCCCAGCGAGATGCAAACTTGACTCATTCGTCTGCTCCAAGATCCTTCTGCTTCTAGCCCAGCCACTGCGGGTTCGCGACAGTTCCGTCAAACTGGTGGGTCGTTTTGTAGAGTTCGAACTGACCTGCTTCCGCAGCCTTCGCCGTTTTTGCGAGAAGAGCTGCAACCTGAGAAGAATCCATCGGCTGAAAACTGCGGGCAGCGTTCAAGGCTTGCTGAAGAATCCCGACCGAATCACAGCCCGTGATAACCACGCTGGTGGGAAGATTCATCGCATACTGCAGGCACTCGATTGCGGTGGCAGTCTTGCTCCTCAGAATAACCTTGTCGCCCATGGATTTCATGCCGAGAACTCCAACGCCTTCCTTGGTCAAAATCGGTAAGACTTTTTTTTCGAAGCTATTGAAGTGGGCGTCCATTACGTTGAGAGGCATCTGCACGGCATCGAACCTGAAACCGTGCTTTGATGCAGTAGCCAACATCTTCAGATGAATGTCTGGACTCTTGTGGCCGGTGAAGCCGATAAAACGGACCTTGCCCGCCTTTTGGGCTTCCTGCACAACCTCCATCGCTCCTTCGGCGAAAAAGCGGTCCGGATCAGAATCGCGGATCACTTCGTGGAACTGGAGTAAGTCAATTCGATCCGTCTGCAACCGTCGCAACGATTCATTTAGTTGGGCGGTTGCTGCTGCTTTGTTTCGGCCATCGATCTTGGTCATTAAGAATGCCTTCTGGCGATAGCCGTCGCGTAGCGCTTTGCCCATCCGAACCTCGCTTTCTCCGCCGTTGTAGTCCCAGCAGTTATCAAGAAAATTTATTCCTGCGTCGATTCCCATTCGAATAATGCGGACGCTCTCTTCGGGATCGCTCTGAGTGCCAAGGTGATAGCCGCCGAGCCCGATCAGTGACACTTTCTCTCCGGTGCGGCCCAGAGTTCTATATGGAATTCCATTCGTTAGCTTTGTGTCCCCGCTTAACTTTCCCGCCACCAGGAGGGACGCGGCGGTCATGCCGATAAACTCCCTCCTATTCACCGATGAATCCTGATTCGCGGGTCTTCTCTCTTGCAGCGGCGTTGGATTGGAACGACCGAAGCGCGATTGGTTCCCGTCACTATCGTCAACAGACATGGGAGAATCTCCTGTGCGGTTGCACCTATGCGAACAAGTTGTTGCTCGCGAGCGGCAGATCGCGGACCCGCTTCCCCGTTGCCGCGAAAATCGCGTTGCCAAACGCGGCCCCACCGAACTTGCGCTCTTTTCCATTCACTTTGAGCTTTATCATCCGTTCCCCTTCCCCGGTTCAGACCGGGAGTGTGGAGCGTCTACATGGCAGGAGCGAAGCCTCCCGCTTAGGGCACAAACTTATAGCCCAGACGGTGTACTGTGAGGAAGTGCGACGGGTGCGAAGGGTCGCTCTCCAGTTTCTGCCGTAGCCTCAGCATGTGGTTGTCCACAGTCCGCGTGCTGGGGTAGTTCTCGTACCCCCAAACTTTATCGAGAAGTTCATCCCGCGATATCACGCGATGGGCGTTCTTGGCCAAGAACTTCAGTGTCTTGAATTCCTTTGGAGTAACGGTGATTTTCTCGCCGCCACGAGTAATCTCGGTTTTGAAAAAGTCCACCATCACGTCCGCAAAGACATATACGTCTGCGTTCTCTGGACTGAAGCGCGACACACGCCTGATTGACGCCCGCAGACGCGCAACAAGTTCCCGCGGGCTAAACGGTATAGTCACGTAATCATCGGCGCCCATTTCCAGAAGAAGGACCTTGTCCGCTACGTCCGAAGTTCCGCTTAGAATTACAAGAGGCAAACCAGGAATCACATTCACGATCTTCTTGCAAAGATCACGCCCCGAGGATCCCGGACGCGGTAAATCCAGGATCACTGCGGCGGGTAGTCCCTGGCGAAGTCTCTCCAAACCACAAACGGCATCAGGGACAACATCGACTACATATCCTTCGGAAGAGAAAAGCCGTTGCAGAATTCTCCGCAACGGGCCATCGTGCTCGATAACCAAAATCCGTTCCATTGGAGCCGATCGCAGTTCGGACATTGGATTGTTCAAGGTTGCTGCCAAGGGGGTGGCTGCCATAAGCTTTCCTCTTTCTGCCGGATTGCCGATTGATTCGCACCTCATCTATCACAGGGTCGAAACATCGAAGAGTCCTTGCCTTTTTGTGAAACCAACCAACCAGAGCCGCAGCCTTTGCTTGGCTCGGAACAAACTGGTCTTTGATCGACCCTTACGAGTTTGGACTCGCGGTGCATTCCTGTACCCTCTAGTGCATCTGAAAGTGATGAGACAAGTCTCCCGATAGGGGTGAAAGGAAAGCGCTAAGGGGTGAATCGCGAACTGCCTTCCGGGCGCTGGCCAGACCTGACATAGCGGTTCCCATCGGGATCGACAATATCTCCGCGATCGCCTGCTACGGCATTTTTGCCACCTCACACAGAAGGAAGCTCTTCACCATCAAGTTCCTCTTCCTCACAGTAAGCATTCTCCGTGCCACTTTGTATCGATGCCAATAGGGCATATAGGGTGACGTTCGTTTGCATAAGCGACGATCTTTTTTTCTTTCGACTGTCAGTATTTGGACAGCGACGTCGAAATACCGACCGGGACATTCACCATAACTTGCCTGCGTCATTGAGCGCGGCATGAGGCCCATCGTAATAGGGCAGCTTGTTGAACAGAAAGGCTCTTGCAGGATGGCAAAGAAGTTGCTCCTGTTCAAGGAGCGGTTGTGCGTGTGGCGAGGACCGCTGGAGGAGAGTAATGAGACTTAGTGCCGGACGCTTTTTCCTGAATGCAATCATCTGCGTCATCCCGGTGATGTTTTCTGTTTCGACGCTGATTGCTCAGGACGCGCACTTTCATAACGCACCCACATCCAGCAATCAATTGAAGAACCCCTACGCAGGTCAGCCGGCGGCCCTCTCAGCAGGCGCAAAACTCTATGCCACCAACTGCGGCTCCTGCCATGGGATCCAGGGACGGGGAACCGGAAACGTTCCCCCGCTGGCACACGGGCCAACACAAGTGGCCACCGACGGAGAGGTTTTCTGGTTCATCACAACCGGATCGGTCAATAACGGCATGCCGTCTTGGGCGGCCTTGCCTGAGCAGCAACGATGGCAGATTGTCGCTTACTTGAAGTCACTCAAGAATTCCACGCCTGCACCGTCAAGCAACTCTGCTTCTGCCGATGTAAAGCCGGTCAAGACTAACGCACCCCCGCCACAACCGCCCTACGCGGACTTTCGCTATGAGCAGCCTGGGAAGGGCCGCAAGATCACGGTGCAGGATCTTCCGGCTCCGTACGTCACTGAGTCAGCGAGCAATGGGCCGCAATTGGTGGCGCGTCCCCGCGGTGCCTGGCCAAAGGCTCCCACTGGATTCGTTGTCCAGGAATACGCCACGGGACTTGATAATCCGAGATTGATCCGGACTGCGCCCAACGGCGATTTCTTCCTGGCCGAAAGCAGTAGCGGGAAAATCACAGTGTTTCGCGGAATCACTGCCGGCGGTAAGCCCGAACAGACCGAGACTTTTGCCACTGGGCTCAACCAGCCCTACGGCATCGCCTTCTATCCTCCTGGAGAGAATCCGCGATGGGTCTACGTGGGAAACACCGACTCGGTTGTGCGCTATCCATACAAGAATGGAGAATTGAAGGCGAGCGGACCGGCGCAGCACATTGTTGATCTCCCCCATGGTAGTGGGCACTGGACGCGCGACATTCAGTTCAGCGCCGACGGCAAGAAAATGTTTGTCGCAGTCGGATCGGCTTCGAATGTGGACGACCCCGACACAACGCCGGCTGAAAAGAATCGAGCCGACATCCTGGAGTTCAACCCCGATGGCTCAGACATGCGGGTGTACGCCTACGGAATCCGCAATGCCGGAGGCGGGCTCGCGATCAATCCCAAGACCGGCGAGTTATGGTGTTCGGTCAATGAACGTGACGGCCTGGGAGACAACTTGGTGCCCGACTACATCACCCGCGTCGAAGAAGGCGGCTTCTATGGCTGGCCTTGGTGGTACATCGGCAACCACCAAGATCCGCGCCATGAGGGCAAACATCCGGAGTTAAGAGATAAGGCGCTCGTCCCGGATGTGCTTCTGCAGCCTCACAACGCCTCACTCGAGATGACGTTCTATGAGGGGACGCAATTTCCGTCCGAATATCAGGGAGACATTTTCGCGTCCGAGCACGGTTCATGGAACCGATCGGTGCGCGCCGGATACGAAGTGATTCGCGTACCTCTGCACCAGACAAGCCGAGCCAGCGGTGAGTATGAAGATTTTGTGACCGGATTTGCAGTCGACAACGGACACGTGTGGGGAAGGCCCGTCGGCGTCACTGAGGCTCAGGACGGATCCCTTCTGGTAACTGATGATGGTTCGAACTCCATCTGGCGTATCACCTATACGGGCTCGGAAAGCCAGCAGCGCGAGCGTAACGATGCAAGCCACGCTACGAAGAGGGCAGCGCAGTAAGAAATCGGCGCCAGCGTTGCTAATCACAATCGCGACTCTGGGATTGTGTGCTTTCCAATTTGGAGATCGGAATGAGCTGAACCAGATGCCGTTCGCGCAGGTCCGGCAACTGGTCTCCGATTTGCCAAAAGCGCGGAGAATGGCAAAACAGGGAAACATTGATTTGCTTGTGGACCAAGCCGAGCCCGGAGAAGCCGTGAGCCTGCGCGGGGAGGTGACCGACGCGAATTGCTATATGGGCAGTCACTTGCACGCTTACGATCACGCCTTCTGCGCGAAGCTGTGCGCCGCGGCCGGAGGGCCCTTGGTATTCATTCCTGACCAGGGTGGAGAGATTTATCTTGTGCTCAACGAACGGAATGGCACACGGCTGCCGCACAACGTTCTCGACCGGATAGGTGTCCCTGGGATCGTTTTTAAAGGCAAAGTGATCGAGGCTGACAGCATGCGCGCCCTGGCCGTTGAGGGTCTGGTTCCATAAAAGCCGCGCGGCGCAGACCTAAGCGAGGTATCCGGAGTTCAGGAGAAAAGAAGCTTTGGCATCTCTGTCTGTGCCCGGGGCGCTCGCTGCGATCTCCGGCCGTTGCAGATGGAAGGGGAGACGTGTATATTTCGGTCGGTCGCAACAAAGTAGAAATTCCGCCTAAAGCGCGGCAGGGAGGCTCGTCATGGGATTGCTTGCATGGATCGTGGTTGGGCTGATCGCGGGTTGGCTTGCTGGCAAGGTTATGAAGGGCGGTGGCTACGGCGTACTCGTGGACATCATTCTGGGCATCTTGGGAGGCATTGTGGGCGGCTGGGTCTTCGGTCTTCTGGGAATCTGGCCGGGCGGCGGCATGATCGGATCCATTATCGTGGCATTTGTGGGTGCGGTGATTTTGGTCTGGCTGACCCGCCTGGTGAAAAAAGCTTAACCGGGAGTTTGCCGAGAATGGCAGGTCAGCGAGAATTGGGCTAAGCTAGGCCGATTTCTTCGTCCGCAAGCAAAACTCGATAACCTTCCCAGGCGGTCGCAGGGGTGCTGACCTCAACGGTTTCCGGAAGTTCTTGGGTACGTAAAACTCAATAACGATTGCCATTGCAATCTCCTCCTAATGAATGTGTTGTGGGGGGGATGCAATCAGCTTCAAGGTCCGTCTCACTACCATATCCATCCGCAACGACAGCGCACGGAATCGGACAATCGGAGCTTGTATAACATTGCCTTACAAACAGCGCATGATCTCATCCACACGTCTCTTCTCCTGCGAACTGGATGTGCTGGCGCAGTCGCCGGAACTCTCGTTCCTATCCATAGTGCGAAATTGTGAGAGAACGTTTCAGATGCTCGCTGGAGACTAATCGCTGGCCAGGAAAGGGACCGAAGCTAATTCTGACTTGCTGACAGGTGTCAAAAGCGTGGGGTTGTGAAGAATTTCTCGCCGTTGGCCAAGCGAGTTGCAGCGAGCAAGTTTGCAGCGGATGAACGAAATGTTGTCTTGGCTCGCCACCCTTGCAGCGCGCCCTGGATTGCGTCGGCTAGTTCTAATACTTAGAGGAGACCGGATTACTCGAGCGTTGGCGATTTTGAGTTTCCCTGCCTGGATTCCAGCTTCTTGCGAATGCGGCGCAGCTCGATAAAGCTCAGTGCGGTCATCGTGCAAAGCACAGATCCAAACATGATCATCACAATAGTGTCCATCGTGCGCGGGCTCCTGCCCTGCTCAATAATGCAGGGTCATTGAATTGAACTGGCTACATTCGAAAATACGGTGTTCGCGTTACTTCCGACCAGCCGAATCGTACCAACTACAATTACCAGAATAACGGCGAGCATTACAGCATACTCGGCGATGTCCTGGCCCTCGTCGTGCCGCCACAGTCTGCGAAAATTCATGTTAGTACCTGTGCCTTACTGGCCGATTCTACTCCCTTATTCTTGCAAATGAGGGCGTCAATTTCTTGTTGCTTGGTGTTCAACGAGACGGTCTTCGCCCCTAGTGTGAGCCCACGAGAAATTGGAATTGTTGTTAGAACCGCCCGCTGCTGATCTAAAAGTGGGGCAGTTGTGTTCCACTCAGGGCGGCTTGAATCACTGTACCGGCGTATTCCAGGTCTGCCGAGACCGGGGTAGTGAACATCAGTAGTCCTCGCCAGCTCTCCGGAGCCTCCGGATGGACGCCGGTAAAGATTACAAATCCCTTGCCGGATTGGCCTTCGACGATCGCCGGTGTGCCATCGGGAAACTTGGCGACCACCGCGCCCCACCCTGAAAGCTGGGGACCGTCCTGCCAGTACACATCGAGCGGACCGCTATCAGGCAAAGAGATTTCGACCGGCTCCAGATGAATTCCCTTATATTCATCGGCATAAAAATCGAACGACACCCCCCCAGTGAGATCGACTCCGTTGTAAATGGAATATCCCCCAAAGAAAGCACCGGCACAAAGTCCCAGGTAATGCACGCCATACTGTTCCACCGCGCCTCGGATCATGGATGCGGTGTCCGCGGTGAGACTCTGCCCAATTGTGATCGAGTTCCCGCCGGGGACGATGATCAGCTTGTATCCTCCCAGCTGTGGTTCGGTCAGGGCGTTCAGTTGAGCTGAATCCGCGGTGACGTAGCCGACGCCCAGAGTGTCGAGAACGGCTTCGACCGCAGCGACGTCTGAGGAGGTAGTGCCGGTTCCATTGAAAAGAAGTACAGGCTCAGCCGCAGCGATCGCAGGTGGCGGCGCCTCGGTTGGCGGTATCGTAACTGCGGGCACCGCCGACTGAACACTCCCAGATCCACACCCACTGAACGTGATTGAGGCCAGGAGCGAAGCGATCACCAGGATCCAGCGCGCTGTACGCCCAACCTGAATCAGACAACAATGCACAGAAAGCGGCCTCAGTAGTCCAGCACATTTAGACGGGGCGCTTCGCTAAAACGGCAGCGCGCAGTGTGCTTGTCAACCTGCTCGCTCCTTGCAGGGGTTATAAAGAAATTTTCATCCCTGCGCCAAAGGAAGTCAAGGAACGGCGGTTCAGTCGAAACCGGGTATCAATGAGTGACCGTCTATCTCGCTCGCCGCTAGAGCATTCCGCCTGTCTTCACCGCCAACGTATTCAGCGCCATTTCCAGTTTCGTAATGGCCGCACCCAGTTCTGGATGCTTTCCAATCCTTTCTTGCAGGGCTTTTAAAATCTGGTGAGCACTTGCAATATGCGCTGCTGTCTGGGCTGGAACTTCCTCGGGATTGCGGTCGCCTTGTGTTTCCATAGCCACTTGCTCCAGTTACCTCTCAGATTCTATAAGGCATCGCGTCCTTTACCCATCCGACAGTATCGGAATTATGGTGACGAAATCAAGGCGAGACCTGCTAAGAATTTGCCGAGCGAAAGGGCTGCCCGCAACCGACACTCCAGCGCAGCTTACTGCACTTTCGTAATTTGAACCCGGACCTGCCTTCGGGCACTATCGAGCAAAATGCCCCCCTCCAAAAGCACGCGTCGATGGCAGCGGCATCCCGTCGACTTTCCGGTTCAGGTGGCCGTCACAAACGGGTTCTCAACCGTCATGGTTCCCGGCCGAGGCACGGAGTTAAGTGAAGGCGGGATGGAATTGTATGCCGGACTCCTGCTGAAACCGGGTGATCTGCTGGAGGTTGAGTTCGGTATTCCACACCGTTTACGAATGATGGCCATCGTCCGCTATCGTGATGGATACTGTTTTGGACTGGAATTCACTGCTCCACTGCCTTCTCAATAACTGTGAATTGCATAACGCTCCCGCTTCTTTGGGGGGAACTTTCCGCGTCACTTTCCCCCGTAGCTGACTCTCCACACCGAGTTTGATCCGTCATCGCTCACCAGCAGCGAGCCATCCCGAGCCACGGTCACACCCACGGGACGCCCCCATACTTTACCGTCTGGCAGCACGAAGCCGGTGAGGAAGTCTGCATACTCGCCGCTGGCGTGGCCGGTCTGGTGCAGCGGCACTCGGATCACCTCATAGCCCGCGCGCACTGATTTGTTCCAGGAGCCGTGCTCGGAGGCGAAAATGTCTCCCGTATACTCGGCAGGGAACTGCTGGCCTTGATAAAAAGTAAACTGCAGCGACGCGATGTGCGGCTGCAGAAGCACATCCGGGAGGATGACCTTGTCTTTCAACTCCGGATGCTTGCCTTGCTGCCGCGGATCCTGATGCCCGCCCAAATACCACCAAGGCCAACCGTAGAAGCCACCTTCCTGCACGTGAGTGATGTAGTCAGGGACAAGATTGTCCCCCAATCCGTCGCGTTCATTCACCGAGCACCACAACTCGCCAGTCTGCGGATTCGTTGCAATCCCACCTCCCGCGTTGCGAATGCCATAGGCATACACGGTCAACACACAATGCTCCGGATCGCATGCCAGAATGTCAGCACGGTTCCTCTCTCCCGGGTGCGTGTCAGGATCGTCCACATTCGAACCCGAACCCACCGCAACAAACATTCGCTTGCCATCACGCGAGAATTCTACCGCCCGTGTCGTGTGCCCGAACCAGCTCGTCGGCAAATCGGCGATGTGTTGCGGCGATCCGCTCGCCTTCAAATCGCCATTGTGATAAGCGAAACGAACTACTTGGGCGGCGCTGCCCACGTATAGCCATAGCGGGGCGGGACCCGGAGGATAGAAAGCTAGACCATATGGCTGTTTCAGGCCGCTGACAAATATCGCCGATTGCTCGGGCTTGCCGTCGGCGGTCAGCCCGCGAAACACTCGAATGCGTCCGGGATCGGTTTCCGCAAGAAAAATGTCGCCGTTCGGAGCCGTGCGCAAGGTCCGGGGATTCTCGAGCCCAGCCTCATACAACTCCACCTTGAATCCGGCCGGCGCCGACGGCCACACGTTCGCCGGCCGGGCAACCGGGAGTGGAAACTTGAACGCCGATTTGGTCGCATAAGGTGGGGGCAGATCGCTTACCGTAATCTTGTGAAGCGTTCCCGGCTTCTCGTAACGAAAATCGGTGAATGGCGGGGTCGGCGGGGGAGCCTTCAGCTTCGATGGGTTCATGTCGGGCGGTGGCGGTGCGCTGGCCTCCTGGGCGGACATCGACGTTGCCATCGACTCTACATGGTTCACGATCTGCCAGGGCTGCTTAACCGCCAAAGATGCCCAGACGGGCATGCCGTTATCTTTGTCGCCCCGCGAAAGGAACCAGAACACTTCAGCCGGCGTAACCGAATCGAGCCTTCCGTTCACCAGCGACGACGTCTTGCCGGTGCCATTTCCCGTCTTCCCGGGACACGACAGGCAATTGCGCTCATATTGCATTTTGCCGGCCTGTGCGGCCTCCTGCTGCCCTGCGTACGGATTCTTCGCCGCCTGTGCCGAAACCTGAGCGTTGCGAAACTTTGTGTCTACATCTGTCGCTAGCAGCGCTGCCGTTAGCAGAATCGCCGCCGCAGCCAGGGCGTGCGAATTGACAAACGAGCGCATGCATCCTCTCTGGGATATATGCCTGGAATCTTACATCAAGCTTTGAATGCAATTGGGCGCGGCGAAACTCTATGAAGGCAAATCGGCCTTTAGCCCTGGCTTCCGCTCCGATTTAGCGGTCCGGGTCCTCTGCCCTGTACAGAAAACAGATCTTCTGGATAGCACGCGCGTGCCATTCCCTTGGTCTGCT
>Ga0210393_10004271_pt1 | contig 11328 bp, 14 predicted proteins | sample IncBWC27OmetaG_FD_160068 | JGI IMG/M metagenome (GOLD analysis project Ga0210393, IMG submission 160068) | Forest soil microbial communities from Barre Woods Harvard Forest LTER site, Petersham, Massachusetts, United States - Inc-BW-C-27-O ...
AAGCCGTGCGGCTGAAAGACGGGGTTAGACTCACATTGAACCCGCCGTAAGCCGTAAACAGCGTGGGATTGCGCCCGTCCTTCTTCAATCCTTTCTTGTTGACAATAAACATCGGCACTCGCGTTCCATCCTTCGAGTGGTACCACTCCTGATTCACTTCATAGGCGGCAGGAGCAATCGATGGCGCATCCACCTTCGCCCACTGCGACGTCGCACCCGATTTCAAATCGTATCGGTAAACCGTAGGTGGAACTGTGAACGACAGAAACCCATAAAAGATTTCATCGCGATCCCATTTGCCGTCCGAGCCAAACACCGTACCCAGCCCCGGCAGCGCAACCTCGTGCACATTCTTTCCCTCAAGATCGAAAATCTTTAACTGTGAGGTCGCATTCTGCTCGTACTGCGTGAACAGTTTTCCGCCCCATACCGCAGCGCCCTGCAAAACCGAGCCCGTCTGCGGAATGATTTCTTTCCAGTCGTCGCGCTCATAGTTGCCCGCTTCGGTTACGAACACCCGGTAACGCGGGGCATCTTCGTTGGTAACGATGTAGAGCCTTCCGTTGTACGCCGACCCGCTATAGAGAAAATTCTTGCCGGTAGTGATGCGTGTGGGCGGCGTACCCGCTTTCAGATCCATTAAGAACAGCTCGCTCTTCGTCCAGCCTTGCGCCACCGTAATCAACAGCAGGCGGCCATCGTTGTCGAGACTCACGCTTGGCCAATCCTCCGGATCACGGCCCTCCCCAAAAATCAGCGGATCAGTTACCGGATCGGTTCCCAATTCGTGATAGAACACGTGCCGGTTGTACATTTCTTGTCCGTCGGGCACGTCGCCCTTCTTCGGATACCTCGTGTAATAGAATCCGGAGTTATCGAGTCTCCACGCAATGCTCGCCGCGCGTGTCCGCTCTATCGTATCGGGAAGCGCAGTGCCCGTCTTGGTTTCAATAATGCGCAGCGTGCTCATCTCCGACCCGCTCGGCGAAGTTCCGTACGCCAGATATTTTCCGTTCTCCGAAGGCTGGTACCAATCAAGCGCAATCGTTCCATCCGCCGCAAGCTGGTTAGCATCGACCAGCACGCGATCTTTTCCATCCACGCCTTCCCGTACATAAAGCACCGGCTGGTTTTGCATCCCCTCACGCCGCGTGTAGAAATAATATTTCCCCCCAATCTCCGGCTGCGTAAGGCTGCCAATACTTAACAACTCAGTGAGCCGCTTATGAATCGCATCGCGCCCCGGCAGCGGATCGAGCACGCCACGCGTGTAAGCCATCTCTTCTGCGACCCACTTCTGGGTCTCCGGAGTTTCCCCATCCTCCAGCCAGCGGTAGTTATCAACAATCTTCACTCCCTGCAGGGTTTCCTCCAGCGGCCGCTTCTCGGACTTTGGCGGAACCGAAGGCGCAGCTGCCTTGGTATCATCCGCCTCCGCACCCACCATCCCCGCTAAGACCATCAAAGAAATAACAATCCCCATCAGACGCAAACCTCCACCCATATTCACCTCGCAACCGCATAGCCTATCAAAAATTGCAGAGCATCCCGCAGTTTTCATCCCTGCCCCCAGATGTTATGATGAACGAAGCAAAAGCGCACGCTTCGCGCACGTTTCCAATATTCCTCAGTAGCTCAATGGCAGAGCATCCGGCTGTTAACCGGAGGGTTGTAGGTTCGAGTCCTACCTGAGGAGCCATTCTTTCAATGGCTTAGCCTTCTTTGCGCTCTGTCTGCGCTCCGTTCATCTGGAAAGCAAGCTGAGCCACTTTGCTGCTCGCGGTAGTCATCTCATCCGTTACAACGTCGCCATAAATGTTGAATGTGGTTCTGATGTCCGCGTGGCGCATCATCTTTTGCTGTACGGCCACGGGAGTGCCCACGGCGTCAAGCCACGAGCGGTAGGTGTGTCGGAACGCGTGTGTCCCGAGGTGACCGATTTTTGCCAGTTCCGCTGCTCGCACAAGCTCACGCCACACTCCCGTGTAGGAGTATGGGAGCCTGCCGTGTTTGAGTGGGCTTGCAAAAACCCAGTCCTGAGCTCCCGAAAATTCCGAAAGCTGTTTACAAGACTTGAGACGGTCCAGCAATTCGCTCGCCAGGTTGAATGTTTTTGCTGAGCCTTCCGTTTTCACATCGTCAACCACACGCTCAACGATGCCGCGCCGAATGCTCAACCGTGAGCTGAGCCAATCCACGTCAGACCATTGAAGTGCGAGGGCCTCACTGATGCGAAGGCCCAAGCAGACACAGAGAAGAGCCATGGTCGCGAACGGCTCACGCAGCTCTTTCAACAGAGCATGAAACTGCTCCGTTGTCAGGCTCCGTGCCTTGCGGACCTTTCGTGTTGCGCCTTTGTTCTTGACTAATGAGATTGGATTGCGGCTCATCTCCAGAAGACCAGCCCACATCGCAAACTCCACAAGCGTGTGCATCAGTGACCGGACGTGCGTTTTGGACTTGGGTGCTAAAGGTAGCTCCCGGAGCCACAATTCAAACGGGCGGGGTTGCACGTCACGGATAGGCGTGTCTCCCCATTGCGGCAGGATGTGATTTTTGAGGAAAGAGCGATACACCCGCGCCGTGGACAGGCGTGAAGGCATTCTCTCTGGTTCATATCGTGCAATCACTTCCCGCACCGTGCTCCCGATTGTGTTCTTGGTTTTAGTCGGCCGAACCTTTAGCCGCTCAACTTCCTTCCACACGGCGGCTTTGGTCGGAAACTCTTGCTTGGTGCCGATGAGTTTTGACCGGCGAGTTGCGCCGTCATACCAAAGGTAGTTCCAGGTCTTGCGCCGCTTGTCGTAGCGCACAGACCCGCTTGCGTGTCGCCTGACTCTCATTGCTGCCTCCCGTCAGCAGAGTCAGCGGATGACAACGACAGCATATCATCGAGGTCTTTCTGCCGAAACCTCCAAACGTGCCTGATGATTCCGGACAATTTGTAGGCTTTTAGCTTGCCTTGCCGTGCCCACTCCAGCAGTGTGCGCCGGTTTATCTTGAGGTATCGGGCAGCCTCATCGCTTGTGAGCCATTCATTCACGGTGTGTGCTCCGTTCTTGGGCTGCCGCCACTCCCCCCGAGAAGTCGGGCGCTCAATGCCCACGTAACAGGCCACTGCGTCGGCAGACACGAAGGGTTCGAAGGTGTTTCTTGGAGTCGGCACTGCGGACGAATTCGTTTCAGACTTCGTGAGGGCGCTGTTCATTATCTTGCTCCATTTCGCCTGGCACAATTCGCGCACCATCCGTTGTGTTCGTGCACTCTCTGCCTGAGGAGAGTCCGCATCGCTTGCCGTGGAGCGTATCTCTCGGTACAGCAAGAGTGACTCGGATCTTCGACCCGCCGGATCGGCGAGGCGAATTCACGCTGTCTCCAAAGCTGTACCCAGCGGCAGCAGAGAGATGAGTTATGGATGGGGCATCGTTCGTTCTGGGGAAGCTTCATCGAGACTGCTTCTGCTGCTAGTGCGATTGAGCTGGGCTTTTTTTTCGCGAGCTCCAAAACTTTTTCTGTGGAAATCTCCGGATCGGGCTCACAGAATCTTACGTATGGTCGGGTCAGGTTTGGGTTTTGAGAAACGCTGCTTCGCAGCGGCTGAAGGGTGACACGTCACCCCCAAACGGGAACTGCAGGGGATACCTGAAGTTCTCCGGGATCTTAGGTGCGTCAACGCTTTCTGAATCAGCGACTAAGTTGTTTTTGTGAATTTCAACGTTTACGTTCGTAAACAAAATGTCGTTCTCAGCCGATGATCATGTAAACACACTGATTCGATTGTGGTTCTTACTTTCCGTCGAAGACGCTGCGCTCGATGCGTGAAGTGCGTGAAAGCCAGCTGTCCGCCGTCAACTATTATTTCCCCTCGGGATTTCTAATTGTCGCCCATCAGCCAGCCCTTTTCGACTTAGGCTTACTATGAGCGCTCCCCGCATTCCGCCATCTTCGACGTCTCCAACCGATACAGCGCGACTGGGTCTGCGTGCCAAAACCGTTGCCACCCGGCTTACTCCCGAAGAGCTGCAGGAGGTCGAAAATGCAGCCGAGCGCGACGGGAAATCCCTCGCGGAGTGGTTGCTTGCTTGCTAAGTTCCCCCCGAAGAGAAAATGAGACTGCCGGAGACCAATCTATTCTCAATCCACGTCTAGCGAGAATCGTTATTGCACGGGCTCAAACACCAGGATCGCGGCTCCTTGATCGCCGATCGCCTGAAACGCGACATAAAAGCGATTCGACTGAGGGACGAGCAGCGAAGTGCCCGAACCGGGTCTACTCTTTATCTTGGAGATCAGTTCGTAGTGGTCGAGGTCTCTCTGTTCTCTGTTGGTAGACGTAGACCCATCCGGGTGACGCATCCGGTATCCCGTACCAACGCCCGCCGGTCATATACATAGGTTTGAGCCTGGCATCGTAATACACGCCGCCCATTGTTTCTGGCATGAAACTTTTTGTAGTCGAGGAGAATATAGATTAATGCTCGCTATTCGTGGCCGTTCACACTATGGTCGGCCACGATGTCATATCACGGGGATGGGGACGAAGCACTTCGTCTCTACAAGAAACGTGGCCCGTACGATGCGGTCTTAACGAACATCGGTCATCCCGGTTTAGATGGAATTGATTTGGCGAAGAGCATTCGGACCCGAAATCCAAACCAGAGAATCGGTTTCGTTACCGCCGCTCCCCAAAGTGTCCCAACGAATATCCATCGTTAGGAACACCCGTCAGGATGGGGCGATGGCTGGCGTTCGTGAATGAGGTCGCGAACACGAAGACTCCTAACGATAGCCCGCTTTCTTGATCCATCATTGACTCCGAGTTCGAATCGGTATTTTCGTCATAATCCACCAGCGGCACCAAACGCACGAGCCCGAGCCTCAATACTTTCGTCCGAACTCACTCTCAGATACATCGCTGTGGAGTTCAGATTCTTGTGGCCCAAAGCCGCCTGAATCTCTTCCAGTTTGCAGCCTGCTTGTTGCATCGAAATCCCACAAGTGTGCTTCAACGCATGAATGAAACGCTTGTGTTCGGGCACGCCTGCCAATGAGCCGTATTTCTGGATCAGCGTCGTTACTTGCCAGCGAGTGAGCATGCTCCCATCTGTGTCGGGGAACAACAGGTGTTGGGCTTGAGGTTCTTAATAAATTCGGCCACTACTTGGCGTTCGTCGAGAAGAGAATCAGACCCTTTCAACCGTTCGACCGTTGAGGAAGATGATGTCGCCGTTGACTGTAAAGTCTCGCCGTCGCAGAGCTATCGATTCGCTGACTCTCAGACCATGTAGCGTGGTGATGAGGAACAAGACATAGGCTCTGTATTCCTGCTCTCGGCCTTACAGGCTCCGCATTTCTCGCCGCCGAAGTCGCGCTCTCCCGGTATCCATCCGGCACAACCGTTACCTCAACGCCATCAGTGCCGTGCAATCCTTGGGCTGAGTAGGTGAAGCTTATATTTGGGCCTTCCATGTCGTCGCGCTTGCTGTAGCGGTGGATCTTCATAGGTTACGGCCATCTTCTCGCGCCGCCGGATCTGGTTCAGCAGCGTTGGAACGAGGACGGGACACGTCGCTCGGATCGCTCTTAATCGTGACTGAATCCTGAGCTACGATGGGAGCAAGACAACGGTCCAAAATAAATGGCAGTATCCGGCTCATTAGTTAGCGTTCATTTCGCTACGGGGCCAACAGACCCAACGTAACTGAAGTTCAGCATGTATGTCTTGACGTCAGGGCCATAGTACAGGTCCCAGACAACGCTCCCAGGAAGCGTCGCTGCGTCCAAGAGGCGCTCGAGAGCTGCTAGGCCGCTCTGGCTCTCGATTCCCGCATTAGTTCCGTAGCGAGCCAGGCTATTGCCGGGAACGCTGGGGCCAACGCCAATTTCATAGCCAGTATTCTTCCGGATTTGGTCGCATATCGCCTGGAGGAGCTCGCCGCCATCTCGCCGGGCAGGAGGAATGCTGATTACCGTATCGAGGATAGATCCCTGCCTAACCAGGTCGCCCGTTGCGTTTAGAACCTCGTTCGGAAAGACATGCAAGCGCATCCCTTCCCTTTCTACGGTGAAGGCCGGGCCGCCGAGTGACGCATATTCGCGCAACATTCTTTCAATTGTGGCCTTCGCAGCCGCCGTGCTGCCGACGTCTGGCGATGCGTAGACGAATGTGATAGCACGCCCCTTCGGGACAAGAATGTGGGGACCGTACGCCTTCTCCAGATCGGATCCCTTGGAGGCCTCAGCGGTAACGTCCTCAATGTCCGCAGCGTTTCCGTATCGAGGATCCTCGTACGTGATCGAGATATTCTCGCGCTGTCGCATTTGGTCTACGAGCGTCGAAATTGGACGCGACAGATCGCGTGGGTCGCTGGCAATCGTGGTTGAATGCTGAGCCGCCGCCACTATGCTGACCCCACCAAAAAATAGTACTACCAACAGTGCGCGACACATGCCTGGCCTCCCTATTTCCAAGTTGTATTGGTTGAAGTCTTGCCGTTACGCGTGCTAGTCGCCGTTGTGGCTGTAATACCTGCGCCTAACGTGTTGAGCTCGTAGGGCACGCCGTAAAAACTACCGCCGGAGCTATTGGTATATGGGCCGTAGCTCGACGGGTTCTGCGGGCTATAGGCAGCGTCTATAACCATCTGCTGGGTGCAGGTGCTCAGGCAAGGAACTCGCTTCTCGGTTCGATAGTACTGAACCGCGGCGAGATTCCACCCGATGAAATCAGGCCCGCCCCACGCGTTCTTACTCGATATATACCACTCGAAGCCGGGCGTGGTTACCGCGGCGAAAATTTTAACCGTTGATCCCTTGAACCAACAGGTATCGTTGCCAGGGCCAATTCCCGCATATTCGTAAACACCTCTCCCCTCAAATTCGCTTGGAGCGAGGCCTCCGACGAGCGTCTGGATCCACGGCGCGCTATAGGTGGTGCTCCACTGGGCGGCCGTTGGAGTTACGGACGTCTCCGAGGTCGGAACGTCCACCGGCTTCACGAAAATCGCAGACGAGCCAATTGGAGGATACGGATCATCCTGGCCGAAGCCTCCGCTGTTGGGAATGGAATTGCTCCAGTTACCGTAAGCATAATTGCAGCCAGGCTGGCCCAAGTAACCCGTGAAGGTTAACCAATTAACAAAAGAGCCGCAGACGCCGTACAAGCCGGTGACTGTAAAGGTGAAGGATCCGCTGCTGTTCGTACCCGTGATCGGAAACTGCACCCCCGCGCAGGTCGAGGTTAACATATAACCAGTAACCGTGCCTGATGCGCCTTGGTTTAGGACGAAGGACGAATCCTCAGCAGGCCACGTCCAGTTGCCCTGGACGGTAGCGCAGCTCAGCAGCTGAGAGAATGCCTGCGTCGGTATGGCAAGTCCAAATAGCAGCAGAAAGACTCGGGTTCGATTCGGGGCATGCATAACGCTACGGACTATATGCTCCCTTAGGTGCCTCGCAACAGTAACCAGTTACTTGTTACGAAAACGGGACGCCAAATCCTCTACAGTCTTTGCCAGACCCTAAAACGCTGCGATTCGTCACGCTCCCCGTGTAGAAATGTCGCCAGATTTAAATCAGACAAACACTCCATCATACACGAAATCCGCACTGATGCTCAATAAAAATTCTGAAGTAAACGCCGTCTGTTGAGCAGGAACAGGCTGCAAAGTGGCGTTTCTGAAAATCCAAACCACACCTGACCTGTCTCGGCGTCCACCCACCGACGATCAGGCACGCTGTTCCATCGGGACCTGGCTATCCGGAACTGGAGAAACTCAATTAGGTGCGCTGGAGACACCCGCCACTGCTCTCTAACTGAAGGCGTGCACACTTGGACCTTAAGATTTGGCATAAAAGTCGTGGCAGTGCACCCGCTCGGAATATCGAGGTTGCCGGCTGAGCTCAAAATTCGCACCTAACGTCTAATGCGACTTCCGCGTAGAGGTGAGGAGTTCGAGTCTCCGCGTTGGACGTTCGCAGGATGTGCGCTCCATTTGCGCTCTGTTTGCGCGTGCAAGGATGCTTCTCTTGGTCTTAGGTGTCATCCGCTGACCTGCATCTCGTTGAAACTACGTTCAAATGTTGATTCGAGTCCTACCTGAGGAGCCATTCTTTTCAAGCAGTTCCACAGGCCACTTCTTCCAATTGGGACGCGTTTTGGGGCACGTTGCATGTTCCGATTGCTCACCAACTGGCCGCCGCTGCGCCAAAATTGCCCGTGTTCGCGAGTTGATTGCCGCGCGGACGCTTCGGTATCTGCTGCACGTACACGTCACCTGTCGTCTTGATGCTGGCGTGGCGTAAGACTCCTTGCGCATCTTTGATGGTTCCATGTTGCTGAAGGTCGGTGCCCAGGGTTCGCCGCATCACCTGAAACGTGCCGGCGGAGCTGCGCCTGATTGGAAGTGCGCTGCGCATCGTTTGTGCCAACTGGGGCACGCTTCGCTCCTGTCCTCACTTTTCTTGGGGGTTTGATTTCGTGCCGAAAAATCGCCGCGTTGGAGTCTTGAGAGACGCACAAAATGTCGGCGACCTCCCTTCCAGGTGAGTCCACTGCGGGGACTGCCGGACATGGTTCTACTCCTATCGGAAGAGAGTGATCCAGACGAGTGGCGTGATGTCCTAAGAGAAGGCGCTGAGATCTCACCCACATGAACTCTGGCCTTCGTTCATGAAATAAACCAACCAGGAGCCGCTCTGTTGTGCCGGAAGTTGGATTTTTTATGAGAAATTGCCCGGCCGCGGCAGTTTCGGAACTTATGTCCCAAGAACGTCACAGAACCCGCCATTCCGGCGCTCCAGGAGCCGCTTTTGCACGATTTTCTGCAAGAAAAAAATATTTTAGAAGGGCTCCGAAATCGTGTATATGCTGGCCACTTCAGAGTCATTTGAGTTGGGTTTCGCCACCGTCGTCTACGCGCAGATTTCGTTCCAACTTTCGTCGCCCTTCTGTCTGAAGAAAGGAGGCTTTTTCGAAGGCGTAAAGGTTTTTGGGAGGAGGTGACCGCAAACTCTCGACCAAGGCTGGCCTGCGAAAGTCAGCGGTATGGCGGAAGGCGAAGAAGTGCGCAAGCGCCGTGTGGTCCAGTGGTCTAAACAGGCGAGAGACCTGGCCATGGAATACAAACAGCAAATCATCGGCCAGAATCTCGGTCAGGCCGACCGCAGCGTGTTGGTCGCAAGGCTGGTGCAGATTTCCGGAAACCCGCGGGAAGCATGTTTGCGCTTCTTATGCCGTTCAGGCATAGCACAAAGGCGCTCCTATCGCGAATGGACCAAACCTGAGCAGCGGCGGCTTCTCGATTTGATCACTACGATGCCGGCGGATGAGGCGGCGAAGATTCTTCGGCGGCCACCTGGTTCGGTTCGTTCGATGTTGCACCGTCTCGGCATCGGTGGGCGAACCGGCCGGGACTGGTTCCCAAGTACTCGCTGTCGCGGGCGTTGCACACCCGTCCTGAGGAGATTCAGAAATGGATCGATTGCGGATGGCTAAAGTCCCGCTCTCTTTGGTCTGCTGGTTTGCAAGCCAAAATCATCTACCCGGATGACTTCTGCCAGTTCGTAAAAGAGCACGGGCATGCAGCTGTCAGCCGCCGGCTGACTTATGATGCGCTCTGGTTTGTCCAGAACTATGTGTTCCCTCCAAGCCATGCAGATCTGCTGTCGGTGAGAGGAACATATAAGAAACAAGACGCACGCGAAGAAGAGCAGCCAAGCGAGGAGGCTCATGCAGACTACGATGCAGAACCTGACGGCGACCAGAAAACCTAAGTTGTCGCAACTTTGCCCACCGCAGATCACCTTTCAACAGCCCTGCTAAAATGCAGACCGATATGGCATACGAGGAAATTGTCATAACCACCCCGCTTAAACGTAAGGTTAAGGTTCGAATGAGGAACCTCGGTGATGATGTTTGGGATACCTCGCTTTTCTATGCGAACCAGGTCCGCCGCGTGGGAAAATTTAAAGGTAAAGACTTCGCCATAGATGCTGCGAAAAAAAAAGCAATAGAAATCGCCGATGCGCCGCCCTCCACTGGACCGGTTATCTGCGAGGACGGTGACCCCGCTTGCAAGAAGCCTATCGCCGCTACGCACGGAGATCCCGGCTTAAAAGCACCAAAGAAAAAACCGCAGTTGAAATCCCCAGGCCGGAAGGAGTTCAATTGAGGACTAGGGAGCCTTAAAGTCATCGGATTTCCCCGCAAAATGACTTTGGCTGTTTCGCGAAACCGCGGCCAATCAATCGGGAGTCCCGAGCTTGCCGTTCTTATCCGTTCAAACGCCTTTCAAGGTTCACGATGGAGTCGATGATCGCCCCGAATGCCGGAGCCTCTCCGAATATCATCTGGGACATCGCGTTGTAGTCTCGCTCGAGATCGGCGAGCATATCGGCGTGAGGTACCAGAGCATAACTTCCCGGGCCGGCGCTCGCCAGGTCGAAGTCAGGCCGATTGAAGAACATGCGCGCGTGCCGAACGCAGTCGGCGGCCATGGCCGCATCCTTCATGAAGGTTTCGCCGTTATCGGAAATGAGCAGGCAATGGACATCGTAATAGTGACGCGAAACCCGCTGCCCGCCGCCTCGCAGTTCGGCGCGGCGATCCCACCACCGTCGCAGGCCGTGGAGGATGGCGACCTTGTCCCAAAAAGTTCGATCCGGATCAACCGTAGTAATATTCGGCACTGCCAAATCAGTGCCAACGAGATCTTGGGCTACGTAGGGAGTTGCGGTCCGCGCTGAATGAGGGTCAAGGGCGGATTTCGCGCCCGTTTCAATCTTGACGGCACGCCGAACATAGTTCGCTCCGTCAGCAGTGACGGTGGGATACCACAGCAGCAGGCTTTGGCGATCGGGATCGTCGGCGTCGATCTCGACGCGGCCAAGGTCCGGTGCTTGCTTAGCGGTTTCGAGAAGTTCCCGCAGCAATCCAGAAAGCCGCTCTAATAGAGGACCATTGATATAGTTTTGACATGCCTCGCGAATAGCGTCGAGACGCGCTCCACGTTTCTTGCCGCTGAGCTCTTCCAACTCTTCAACCGTCGCGGCCTGCCCGATGTCATCCCGAAAGACGGTGATGTCGATGTCTTCCGAGAAGCGAGAAATCAATCCGTACGCCTTGGAAAGAGAAGTTCCTCCTTTGAATAGCAGCCTTGGGCCTCCGGCTTGCAACCCGTTGAATAGAGCATCCAGCGTCCAGCAAACCCAAAAATCTTTTTCGATGTTTTGCTGGACCGTGCCGAGCCGGTTGCCGGCCCCAACGAATAAATCGCGGCGGTCATTCACAGAAGCAGCCAGGACAGTTGCGTATCCCGGGATCATCGT
>Ga0210393_10004274_pt1 | contig 11325 bp, 11 predicted proteins | sample IncBWC27OmetaG_FD_160068 | JGI IMG/M metagenome (GOLD analysis project Ga0210393, IMG submission 160068) | Forest soil microbial communities from Barre Woods Harvard Forest LTER site, Petersham, Massachusetts, United States - Inc-BW-C-27-O ...
TTCTCGGTGCAAATGCTGTTTTCGCGATCAACGCAGCCGGGTTTTCTCTGGTGCTGGCCGCAATCCTGAGCTGGCACAATCCGCGCAAGCGGTCGAGAGCCCCCGCTGAGAGCATGCTCGAGTCGTTCGTTGGCGCGGTGCGTTACGTCCGTTACAGCCGTGGAATCCAGGTTGTCCTGATCCGCGCTCTGCTGTTCTCCCTGTTAATTTCGGTTATCCCGGCCCTGCTTCCGGCCGTGGGACTTAAGGCACTCAACCTGACATCCTCGAGTCTCGGGATTCTTTTCACCAGCATGGCAATTGGTTCGCTCATTGGCGCGGTCTTCGTGGTGCCCTGGGCAAGAGCGCGTTTCACTTCGAACGAGGTCACCATGCTGGCCAGCCTCCTGCTAGCAGCCGTCTATATCTTGATGGCCGCCGTTCGTCACCTTGAAATCTTTATGGCGGTGGCTGCCCTTGCGGGTCTGGGCTGGACGCTGGCCGCTTCCGAGCTTTGGGTCGTGGCCCAACTGGCCATGCCCGGTTGGACGCGCGGGCGGCTGAATGCGGCAACGATCATGGTCTCTCAGGGCGGCATTGCAATTGGCGGTCTCGCCTGGGGTGCCGCCGCTGCGTTTACGGGCTTCGAATACACGCTGTTGCTCGCCACTCTGCTCGTCTGTTTCAATCTGTCGATCGCCGGCCCGCTATCAATCGATTTCATCAAGTCGCTCGATGCGGAGCCGTCCATGCCGCCACGTATGCCGACGTTCCCTACGGCGCCGGGCGCTGACGATGGACCAATCGCCGTGGTCGCAGAAGTGAAGGTCGACGAAGACGATCGCAAACAATTCCTGGAATTGATGCGCGAACTTCGCCTGGCCTATCTGCGCAATGGAGCGTCCAGCGTCCGACTGTACGAGAGTCTGGCGAATCATGCTCTATTTCGGATGGAGGCGGTATCGCCGACCTGGCAAGAGCATCTGCTCCTCCATCGCCGCATGACCAAGACCGAACGCGATATTCTCGATCAAGTTTTGCAACTGCACACCGGCGGAGAGGCCGTGGTTTACCATTATGTCTTGATCACCAAGGATATCGCTACTCCGAAGCGTCCTAGTGTCCCATCCTAGATCCCTTGAGCTTCGCCGCAGATTCCGCCTCGGCGGATTTTTCAAGGCGCGAACGAAGTGCCGCTCTCTGGATCATAATGGTCGATCCGCCGCGGCGGAAGAGAAACAGCCAATTGCCGCGGCCCGAGGTTGCGTTGAAATTGGACCGGGTGCTTTCCGGCGGCCGCCGCATCAGTCGCGTAACCTGGGATTTTTAGGAAACCACCATTAGTTGTGGTTCTTTACCTTGCTATGGGCTTCAGGTTGTGTATAGAGTACTCTCTATGATGTTGTCCAAAACAGAATTGTTGCCTGCCAAGGATCGTTTGAAAGAGGCCGATCGTCATCTTGCGTACGTTAAAGGGAGCATACGGCATATTAAAAGTGTGGAAGACAAGCAGATTGTCAATGATCTGGTCGGTGCTATCGAGGCTCAACGAAAGGCCGTGGAGCAGATGCTGGAGGTATTGGACGTTGTAGCGAGACATGATTTTTGCACTATCCGGCTTCAGGAACTTCAAGGGCCAGATGGGAGGATGATTGACCGAAAAGAGACCAGAAAACGGCGCGTTCGCGGCGATTTTGCCGACCCGGCGCAAAGCGTTTTCCATGAATCGACAGAGGAAGAGTTGGTTTCTAGCGCGCAATCGGCAGCGTGAAGCGACGGCGATTTAGGACGGGACATTCGTGTACCGTCTCCTAAATCCCTTGAGTTTCGTTGCGTGCAAAATGGGTCGTCTGCGAGGCGGTCCGAGCCGGAGAGCATATCTAGCCCATTCGACGCGCCGTCGCTTGCTCAGGGCATTCGACGCGCTTCCTCACGCCGCCCGAGTAAAGTGTATTCGCCGCCTTTGCGTCGGATGGCTTGCCGTGGGCAAGCGACAGCGCGTTGAATGGGTCATTTTATCGATACGTTTTCTGAAGCCGCGTTGGTTCAACCGATCCGCACTGTTGATCTATGGAATACCGTAAACTTGGTCATACCGGCATGGAGGTGTCGGTGCTCAGCTTTGGCGCATCGTCGCTTGGTGGCGTGTTTCACCAAGTGAATCTACACGACTGCATGGAAACCGTGGGAGCCGCCTTGGAAGGAGGTATCAACTTTATCGATGTCGCGCCGGCCTATGGCGAGACCCTTGCAGAATACAACCTTGGAAAAGCGCTCAACGGCGTAGCTCGCGATCGATACTATCTCGCTACCAAGATCGGCGCCTACAGTGAAGCCAGAGGAGACTACGATTACTCAGCGGAACGCACCGAGCGTAGCTTGCACGAGAGCCTCGAACGTTTAGGAGTGGCCTATGTTGACCTTATTCAGTGCCATGACATCGAGTTCGCCGATCACGACCAGATTGTGGACGAAACGCTGCCCACGTTGCAACGCCTCAAAAAAGAGGGACTGGCGCGTTTTGTCGGCATTACCGGTCTCCCGCTCAGAATCTTCCCTAGCATCCTCGATCGAGTGGATCGCGGCATCGTCGACACGATCCTCTCATTTTGCCACTACGAGTTGAATGACGACTCACTGACTGATTTGATCCCCTACGCTAAGGAGAAGGGCGTGGGCATTATCAACGCTTCTCCGACCGGCATGGGAGTGCTAACAACTCGCGGAGCACCCGTTTGGCACCCAGCCGGCAAAACGATCATCGAGGGTTGCCGAAAAGTTGTCGATTATTGCGCCGCCAAAGATCTCGATATCGTCAAACTTGCGGTCCAATATTCCTGCTCGCACCCAGATATTGCCACCACGCTCGTCAGCACGGCACGACCGAAGAACATCCTGGACAACATCGCTTTCGTCCAGCAGCCAATGGACGAGAGTCTTCTTTCCGAGATCCTCGAACTCTTAAAACCGATCCACAATTTTAACTTTTCCCGGGGGCGCCCCGAGCACCGTGATCCGATCCGAGGAATGGACCAGGCGGAAATCCCCCAAACCATTCCCTAACTCCTGAAATCCGAACTCCTTCCTTCTGTCCCCTGTCGCAATGAAAACCATCCGTCTCGAAGAACCCGGTCGCTTTTCATTGCTCTCCACCGATGAGCCCGCTACCTCGCTTAAACCGGACGAATCGCTGGTTCGGGTGCGCCGCATCGGCGTCTGCGGCACCGATATCCACGCCTTCAAGGGAAACCAACCGTTTTTTAGTTACCCTCGAATTCTCGGTCACGAACTTGGCGTAGAGATCGTCGCGGTGGGCAGCTTGTCGAAGAATGTGCACCCTGGCGACCGCTGCTCGGTCGAACCGTACCTCAATTGTGGTCACTGCATTGCCTGCCGCCGTGGCAAATCCAACTGCTGCGTGAGCCTGCAGGTGTTGGGAGTCCACGCTGATGGCGGAATGCGCGAGGCCTTTGTCGTTCCGAGTCGTAAATTGCATCCTTCAATGCATCTGACGCTGGATCAGTTGGCACTGATCGAAACGCTCGGGATCGGGTGCCACGCCGTCGATCGTGCACGCGTGGAGCCGGGCGAATTTGCGCTGGTGATCGGCGCTGGCCCAATCGGACTGACCGTAGTGCAGTTTGCGATTGAAGCGGGAGCACAAGTTATTGTCCTGGACATCCATTCGAAACGCTTGGAGTTCTGCCGCCAACAGCTCGGCGCCCCGTACTTGATCAACGCCGCCGTCGATAACCCGCTCGAAGCGCTCAAGCAGATTACCGCGGGCGATCTGCCGACGGTGGTTTTTGACGCCACCGGAAATCCGAAGTCGATGATGGGCTCTTTTGAATACCCAGCCAATGGGGGCCGGCTGGTCTTCGTAGGGCTGTTCCCGGGTGAGGTGACCTTCAACGATCCAAACTTCCACCGGCGTGAACTCACCATTTTGTCCAGCCGGAATGCGCGCTCTGAGGACTTCTCTCGCATCATCGGCCTTGTCGAAAACGCCCGCATTGAAACCGCTTCGTGGATAACCCATCGCGCCTCATTCGCGGATGCAGTCGCGCAGTTTCCTCGTTGGACAAGACCTGAGACCGGCGTGATCAAGGCGATGATTGAAGTCTAAAGAAGATCTAACTTCCCCGTTTCCGTGTCAGCATGAACTCATTTCCCTCCGGGTCGATACACATCGCCAGATGTGGCGGTTCACCGCCTTCGGGTTGAGGTTCTCGACTCAACCGGCCGCCCCCGGCCACCACTTCCTGCGCGCCTGCAATCACGTCTGACACCTGAAAAGTCAGCCCCGTCCAAGTTCGCTCCCCTTCTCCGCCGCCGTGGATACCGATCGTTGCGCCGTTCACGACCACCTCGCTGATCACCTCCGACTCCTTCACCACATCCCCACCCAGTACGTCGCGGTAGAATCGCACCGCGCGCTTCGGGTCCACCGCCCAGATCACATACTTCACACGCTCTACTTTCATCTTTTAATCCTTTGCCGTTCATCTCCTGTACCCGGTTCGAGAACCGATGCGCAATGGAAAACGCGGGCAAACTTCCGACATCGATTGGGGCTCGAGCACGGCGGAGAAGCAGGCCGCTGAACAGTTATTTCACCGCGTCCGCCCCGGGAGCCTGTTCATTTCCAGGCATCGCGCCGGTCATAATGGCCACCACTTCGCCCATTGAATGCTGTTTTGGGGTGGTGAGAGCAACGCGCCGGCCAAGCCGCATGATGTGGATGCGGTCGGCGAGCTCGAAAACGTGCGGCATATTGTGGCTGATGAGCAGCACTGGAAGTCCTCGATCCCGAATCGTCCGGATAAGATTCAGCACTTCCCCGGACTCGCGGACGCCAAGAGCGGCTGTCGGCTCGTCCATAATGACTAACCGCCGGGCAAAAATACCAGCGCGAGCCACCGCGACCCCCTGACGCTGTCCGCCGGAGAGATCTTCGACTGAGCTCTCGATCGACGGAAGGCGGAACTTGAGCTCCGTCATCTCTTTCTGCGCCTCACTTTTCATTCTGCGCTTGTCCAGCATCCGAAACCAGGAACCCAGAATTCCGCGGCACCGCACCTCCCGGCCCAGAAAAAGGTTGGTCGCGATGTCCAGAGCAGGGGCAACAGCAAGATCTTGGTAGACAGTCTCAATGCCCCGCTTTCGTGGATCCATCGGGCTGGTAAAGTGCACCGGAACTCCGTCCAACAACACCTCACCTTCATCAGGCACGACCGCGCCACATAGCACCTTGACCATCGTGCTTTTACCAGCGCCATTGTCACCGATCACTGCAAGCACTTCGCCCGCCCGCAGCTCTAAATTCGCACCGTCGAGGGCCGTAACATGCCCGTAGCGCTTAACGATATTGCGTGCCTCCAGCACGATTTCGCCCTTGGCCGGCGTCTTACTCTCAGCAGCAGTGCTCATCGTTGCTTGCCCCGGGAAATCTGGTCGACGGCGACCGCGCTGATCACCAGCACACCCGTCACCAGGTCTTGCCAAAGCGGGTCAAATCCGGAAAGCGTCAGACCGTTGCGCAATACGGAAACGATCAATGTTCCTACCAGTGTCCCCCAGATGCTCCCGCGTCCACCAAAGAGACTGGTTCCGCCGATCACCACGGCCGTAATGCTATCCAGGTTGGCGTTCTGCAACGAATTCGGGTCTGCGTTGGGTATGCGCCCCAGCGCGAGCCATGCGCCAATTCCGTACAGGAAGGCAGCGAACACGTAGACCGAAAGAAGTCTGTTCTGCACCGGAATACCTACCAGCCGGGCAGCTAGCCGGTTGTTGCCGATCGCGTAGACGTGCCGTCCCCACGCCGTCTGCGTCAACAAGTACCAGACTAGGGCGTAAAGGCCGAACATGATCAGCATACCGTAGGTGACGCCGCTGCCATCCACTATGAAGCTGTTGCCGGTCCAGCCCAACAACTCGTCGGTCACGGGGAAGGCACCACCCTGCGCAATCAGGCGCGTGGAAGCGGTCACGATCCCGAGCAACCCGAGCGTCACGATGAAGGGCGGCAACATCAGCCTGCTCACCAGCAATCCGGAGAGAAGACCAACAAAAGTGCAGAGGAAGATCGCCAGCAGAAGACAGAGGACTGGATTGTGTGCGTCGTTGACCAACCGCCCGGCGACTATCGTTCCAAGCACTGCAATCGCGCCGTTGGCCAGATCTATCCCGGCTGTGAGAATGATCAGCGTCTGACCGATCGCCAGAGTTCCGACGATCACGCTTTGCTGGATGACCAGCGAGAGGTTCCCGACGGCGAGGAACGTATGGGTGCTCAGCGAGAATATCGCGCAGAAAACGACCAGGACCACCAGCGGACCAACCGCCGGGGTCGCAATGGCACGGCCGAGCGCGACCGTGCCACGATTGAGGGACGCAACGCCGTTTGCTGGCATGGGCTATCTATCTTCTAACGGGTTGCATCGATCGGCGGGATTCGGAAACAATAGCCGTGAAGATTTTCAGGCTAACCCCAGCAATTCTCGATGCCGAACTTCGTGTCCTTTGAAGGCAGGTCCGAAAAGGGCTTGTCAGTGATCAGCTCCGCACCGGTGTCGATAAATCCGCTCGGTTTCTTTCCAGTCTTGACGAAATCGACAACGTAGTCGACACCGCGAGCCGCCATTTTCTTAGGAAACTGCATGACCGTGGCGGCAATCTTGCCATCTTTGACGTACTGGACCCCCAGACGACCGCCGTCGATGGATGTCAAAACGATGTCTTTCTGCTTGCCGGCCTTCTTGATCGCCGCGTAGGCGCCTTCCGCCGCCGGTTCATTAATCGTGTAGACGACGTTGATATCGGGGTGAGCAGTAAGTAGGTTCTCCATCGCCGTCTGACCCTCATCCAGTGCGCCGTGGGTATTCTGCTTCCCGACGATTACTGGGTCGCCTTCTTTGATGCCGAAACCCTTGAGGAATCCATCATGTCGCTGAACGTCTACCGTGCCCCCTGGCGCTCCGTCGAGCATCGCCAGCTTCGGTGTCTTGTCTCCGAGCGCTTTCCTCGCGTATTGCCCTTGCAGAACGCCGGCTTGGAAGTTGTCCGTCGCAAGGGTCGCGTCCACCGCATCCGCTGGGTCGGTGGCTGTGTCGAGACCGATGACCAGGATGCCTTTGTCGCGAGCTTTCTTGACCGCGCCAAGGATTCCCGTGGAGTTAGACGGCGTGATCAGGATACCCTTCACCCCAGCGCTGATGAAGTTTTCGATCGCCGCGACCTGTCCATCGTTGTCGCCGTCAAACTTGCCAAACCGAGCGAGGAGCTTTGCGCCATGCTTCTCAGCCTCAGCCGTCGCCGCCTGCCGTAATTTGACGAAATACGGATTGACCTCGGTCTTGGTGACCAGTCCGATCAATATCTCGTTGCTGGGTTCGGCGGCATTCGCGGTGATCGTAAGACCGGCGAAGGTTGCTAGCGTCGTTAGAGTGAAAGCGCCGAGAGCAAACGGCAGACCGACCCTCGACCAATGCCGGGCGCCGGTGGAAGCCACCGATCTCAGCAGCCGCTCCATTATTCTGTTAGTTTTACTGGCGGTCATTTCATAAGTGTCCGCAACGCGGGGGGTCGCAATACGCATGTTATTAGCCTTTTTGTCTGGATGTTGTTTTGTCTGTGGGGAACGAGTGAAGATATACGTGATCACGCGGGAGGAGAAGCCGGCACCTTTGAAAACTCCTTTTCCAAAGGAGACCGCGCTGAATACTTCCGGGGAGTGCACATAAGAAGACTCCGGCCGTTACACAACCCATCACGACAGGACCGGTAAGCCTGGTTCCTTGATTGTGGGAGGGGTAACGGAACGAAAACCGGCCAATACTCTGCTAGGACCCTCCAAGAGTCAAATATATAAATCGGAATGATTTATTATTAGAATTTGACTATCGCCTCCCCTCCTTTGAGATTTCGTTACCCCTGCCCAGGTCGCTCATTGTATGACAGCCGACAGCGACGACCCGCCCATCAATCATCCACAGCCGATTATTCGCCTTGGAGCCGAATTCAAGAGCATGCCCCGCCCCATCCGCTCATTTTTTCAGAGCCATCCGCAAACGGTCGATACAAGCCGTGGAACGGACCAGTCGGGTGTCAAACTCTATAACGAACGATTAGTTCTCTCGCTGATTCGCAGCCACGGAAGACTCTCGAAAACGGAGATCGCACGCCGCACCGGTCTTTCGACTCAAACCAGTTCGGTGATCATGAAGCACCTGGAACGGGATGGTCTCCTGGTGCGTGAAGAGCCGATGCGCGGCAAGGTCGGACAACCTTCCATCCCTATGTCCCTGAACCCGGAAGGTGCCTTCTCAATTGGCTTCAAGTTCGGGCGCCGCAGCGCCTCTTTTGTGCTGATGGACCTGGTCGGAAAAGTTCGTCGGCTCCGGCGTACCACCTACGCCTATCCCGTTCCGGATGAACTGGAGCGGTTCGTGCGCACGGGCCTGGCCGAGATCACCGGATATCTAGATCAGAATCAGGCAGCCAGGGTCTGCGGTCTCGGAATAGCGGTACCTTTTCAAATGTGGAGCTGGGAGGCCGAAGTCGGGACACCGCACGAAGTGGTAGAGGCATGGCGCACCTATGATATCAAGGGTGGAATCGAGAAACTCGTTCCCTGGCCCGTTCATTTCTGCAACGATGCCACGGCCGCCTGCGCAGCCGAACTCGCCTTTGGGAACCGCGCACTGTATGCAAATTTTCTCTACGTATTTTTCGCAACCTTGATAGGTGGGGGCGTTGTCCTTGACGGCAGCCTCTACCCGGGACGTGCCGGATACGCAGGCTCTTTCGGCTCTATTTTAGTGCCTGACTCCGACTCACCGGAGAAATCCACCCAAAGCCTCATTCGCCGCGCTTCTATTTATATCCTCGAGAATCAGTTGAAGGACCAGGGCAAGGATCCCTCGATGTTAAGAGACTCGCCGGACGGTTGGAACGGGCTTGGCCCGACTTTGAACGCCTGGATCGAGCAGGCGACCGACAGCCTCAGTATGGCGATCGGTTCAGCCATTTCGGTGATCGACTTCGAAGCGGTGCTGATCGACGGGGCTTTCCCTAATTCGGTCCGATCCGCTCTGGTCGAGCGGACTCGGGAGAAATTTAGACAGATGGAGATTCAAGGCGTCGCTCCCGTCGAAATTGTCGAAGGGCAGATCGGAAGCGAGGCTAGCGTGCTGGGGGCGGCCAGCCTCCCTCTCCTGGCCGGGTTCTCACGGGATCGTGATCTCCTCTTTCGCGTGGGCGCATAAATCGAAGCACGCCAGATGGACCGAGAAAAACCTTTTATGCTCATTGGAATCGACTGGGGCGGCACAAAAATCGAAGGGATCGGCCTCACAGACGACGGGAAGGAAATCGTTCGCCTGCGCGAAAAGACGCCACGTCATGATTACGGCCGCTGCATCCAAATCATTGTCAGCCTGGTCGAACGCATCGAGCAGAAAACAGGATCTTGTCCAATCGGAATCGGCATTCCCGGCTCACTCGAACCGAAATCCCGTCTTGGCAAAGGCGCTAGCTCCACCTGGTTGCTCGGTCGTCCGGTCGAGCACGATTTGCGAATGGCGCTCGGGCGCGAGGTCCGAGTCGAAAATGATGCCGATTGCCTTGCTGCTTCGGAGTCGGTCGACGGCGCCGGAGCGGGCTACCATGTCGTTTTTGCAGTGATCCTCGGAAGCGGCGCGGGCGCCGGTATCGCCATCGGCGGAAAGGCGCATCATGGACCCAATAACAGCGCCGGTGAATGGGGGCACAACCCCTTACCTTTCCCTGACCTCACGGAAATATCGGGAGAGCCTTGCTATTGCGGCAAGCGAGGCTGCCTTGAAACCTGGGTCTCAGGGCGGGCGTTCGAGGCCGACTACGCCCGCCATACTCCATCCGATCTGACCGCACCCGAAATTATTGTGAAAATGCGGAACGGAGATCGCCTTGCTCGCTTGGTCTGGCATCGGTACATCAGCCGTGTCGCACGCGGACTGTCCGCGGTGGTCAATACTCTCGATCCGGACATTCTTGTTATAGGAGGCGGCATGTCCAATGTGGACGAGCTCTACACCGATCTTCCACCCGAACTGGCCCGTTATGTTTTCTCGACGGTATTCGAAACGCCGATTCGCAAAGCGGTCCATGGGGACTCCAGCGGCGTGCGGGGCGCCGCTTGGCTTTGGAAGGAAAATTAACGCAGGCTCTTCTTTAGTTTTCACCCAACGATAACGGATCTTTTTTATGGATTCTTCAACGATCGACGAACGCTTCAAATTTGCCTCCGATCTCATTCAGGAAGCAGGCGATCTGGCACTGGACTATTTCCGGCGGCTCGACACGTTGCACGTGCAGAGCAAAGGTCCTCAGGACATGGCAAGCGAGGCGGACCTCAATACCGAATTACTGATTCGCGATCGTCTCAATAAACGATTCCCCGAAGACGCGTTTCTCGGCGAAGAAACCGGCCGCACCGAGTTCGCTTCAAGTCAAGGCATCTGGGTGGTGGATCCCATCGACGGCACCCAGCCTTTTGTCAGCGGCCTGACTGGGTGGTGCGTGTCGATCGCCTTCATGCTCAACGGGACCCTGGAGATCGGCTTGGTTACGAGTCCCGCCCGGGGCGAAATGTTTGCTGGGCGCCGCGGCGCCGGGGCCACGCTGAATGGCAAAGCAATTCGAGTCAGCATCGCAGCTCGTTTGACGGAGGGCATTGTTGGGATCGGTTACTCGCCACGGGTGAAGCCTGACGAATTTTTGCCGCTTTTCTCCAGGCTGCTCGGCCAAGGAGCAATGTTTTACCGCGATGGTTCTGGGGCTCTAGCCCTCTGCTATGTTGCTTGCGGACGCCTCATCGGCTACGTCGAACCGCACATCAATTCCTGGGACTGCCTCGGCGCTCTGGCAATCATTCAAGCCGCAGGCGGCACCATCAACGATTTCCTGGCCAATGACGGACTCTGGAAAGGCAATCGCTTAATCGCCGGCCCGCCGGCTCTCTATCCCGCGCTGAGTCTCTTGTTCACAAAGTGACGAGGAGCGCAGCCAAGGAGCCAAGCAGCCAAGGAGCCAGAAGTCAGGAGTACTGAAGTGTAGGAGGAGAAATATAATAAGGGGTGGTGTCGGCCTTTTTTGCGGCGCCTCAACTCGACTCCCAGCCTCTGACTTCCTGACTCCCATCTCCTTCTCCTTGGCTCCTTGGCTCCTTGGCTCCTCGGCTCCTCGGCTCCTCGGCTCCTCGGCTCCTGCTAGAACGCTTCACGATACCAATCCGCGCGGGTCAGGGGTAGACCGCTGCGGCCTTCCTCGGGCTTGAGCAACACGGCTTGAAACACATTCAAC
>Ga0210393_10004276_pt1 | contig 11325 bp, 8 predicted proteins | sample IncBWC27OmetaG_FD_160068 | JGI IMG/M metagenome (GOLD analysis project Ga0210393, IMG submission 160068) | Forest soil microbial communities from Barre Woods Harvard Forest LTER site, Petersham, Massachusetts, United States - Inc-BW-C-27-O ...
CCAAAGCCGGTTATCTTTGTATCGGGCGGTAAAGACGGACGCGGAAAGGAGAACAGCCTCCGGGAATTCAACAGGCTCCCGGTTAAAACACCGAGGCTGCCCACAAATGATCGGCGAGTCCATTGCAAGTTGAGTCCCATCAGGGTTCTCCTCGTCTCCGGCTCCCTTACTTCACTACCGCAGCGGTGCAGTTGATTTCCACCAGAGACTTGCCGGGAAGAGCGGCAACCGCAACAGTCGTACGCGCGGGACCACCCTTCGGAAAGTACGTCTTGAAGACACTGTTCATGCCATCGTAGTGGTCAATATTGGCCAGAAAGACGGTTAGTTGCAGGATGCTATCCATTGTTCCGCCGCCGGTGGTCACCAGGGTCTTAACGTTTTCCATCACTTTTTTCGTGTGCGTTTCGATGTCCATTGGGAATTCGCTGGAATCGTGAGAGTGCGCGCCTTGCCCGGCAATGTAGATCACGCCACTGTGAACAATCAGCGGGGTGATGAAACCAGTGCCCGCGGGCTTTCCTTCGTAATCGAGTTTCTGCACACCGCCGGACGCTTGCGCGGCCGTAGCCGTGGAATTGGAAAGCAAGCTTGCAGCGCCGACACCCGTAAAAAGTGACGCGAGACGAGCGGCAAAGCCCCTGCGAGATGTAAGGTTGGAAAACATAGCGTTTCTCCTTTAATTGAAGTGAACCAAACTGATTCGTACCGCAAAATGAAAATCCCGCGCCACACTGAAACCATCCCCCTGCCCCGAAGAGTCTGTGTGAAAACCCGGTAACCGGAGGGCATGGATCATAGCATGCGGAAAAATCACAATTCATTGTCATCCGAACGAAATGAGGGATCTACTTTTCGCAAAATGCCAAGGTCTTACACAGACTCTATCCCTCACAGCCGGCCAAATTTCTTTACCGCCTCCTCAATGGATTTTAGCTTCTCGATGTAGGCGTACATGGAGTGCTCCTTGAAATCCATTTCCTGGGCTAAGGCCAGCACCTTTTGCGCGTCCGCTCGCGGCACGACGACAACGCCATCCTGATCCGCGGCAATAATGTCGGCAGCTTTCACTTCGACGCCGTCGCAAACAACCGGGATATTGGAGCCGCCAAAGCGGTAGTGATGAATCGAAGTAGAAGGAACGATTCCCATCGAGTAAACGGGAAAGCCAATCTTTTTGAGATAAGCAACGTCGCGAACACCGCCATCAATGACCGCGCCGGCGTATTCGCGCGAATACATGGCGGTCCCCATCAGTCCACCCATGCCGGCGATGTCGACGCCATCTTCGACCACCATGACGTAGACGGAGTCCTTCGTTCCCTGATCGATGGCAACCAGCATCCCAGTGAGCGCGTTGGGATCATCGTTGGCCTCTTTTTTCAGGACAACGGTAACCGCGAATCCGGCAAATTTCGTGGCGAAGATCGGACGCATGCGGTGCGACATGTACATTTTGCGGCCCGTGAGTTGCTCAATCGCGTCGGAGACGGAAGCAACTTCCACGTGGCGAAACCCTTCGAGCAAAGCCGCGGCGCTGTCCGCTGGGGGCGCTTGCGGGCGAATCCGTGCGAAAGGATTCCCCGCAAAGGCCAGAACGCCGAACAAGAGAAAAGCAAGAACAACGAGTGCCTTGCGGGCGGTGCCTTGGACGGCGAGAGACAGCAGCCGGCTCATAGTTCCTCCAAATTGCAACCGCACTGGACTTTATCATTAGACCGGATGAGAGGAAATACCCTTGAAACGATTTAATTGTGAAAAACCAGACAATGCGACGCCTGTGTCTCTGCGTTCGGCCTCGCGCACATTCACATCGAGCCCGCGTACCGGTGCCCCCTGCCTCATCCAATGGTGCTAGCTTTTTAGCGCTGCCTGAAGAACTTGGTGCAGACGTTCGGCGACAATAGCATCTTCGCCGGGCTGCAGCATCCACACGCCCACAATGATGGTATTCGCGCCACCAGGCAAACCAGCGCTGGCCGGAGCGCCACCGGTGCCGGGATTCAATTCGATGCGCGGACTTCCCTGCCGCAATTTCTGGGCAACATCGGTGGCCGAGATCGCGATGCGATTCTGATCGTAAGTGATCAGAAGATGAGGGACGTGATTGGCAACCGGCGGAATGAAGATCTTTGTGTCGACGGTGGGGATGGTTTTTACGCGAGTAGCGATCAACTCGGCGCGCTTCCGGAACTCGGTCTCAAGAGCCACATCGTCCTGACTCAAGAACCAATCTACGGCCGCCACCAGTCCGACCACTTCTTCCTTCGCCACTTTCAAACCGCGACCCACGGTGTTGGAGTTGGGAGAATTGTTCAACTTGGCGGCTTCGATCAGATCCTTGCGCCCCAGCAGCAGGCCGGTGCACTGCGGACCGCGAAGGCCCTTGCCGCCAGAAAAGGTGACCAGATCAAAACCCATCTGCGTGTAGTTCCAAAGATTCGAAATCGGCGGGACATCGGCAGCGGCGTCATTGAAGCAAGGAATGTTGTGTTTGTGAGCGACGCGGATCCAGTCCTCACGAGAGATTTTTCCGCCCTCAGCAGCGTTGAAGAACAGGGTCATCACGCTTTTATCGTTGAAGGCCCGCTCGTAGTCATCCAAGGTTTCTACTTCCACGTAACGCGTCCCGCAATTGCGGATTGCGTGGTCATAGTCGTAGCGATGCGCTTTCTGCACGATAACTTCATTCTTCAGGCCGGTCATGTCGGTGGGAATATTGAGGATTGCATTCTTGTTGCCCAGAGTGATGCAAGCAGCAGTGCCTAGCGTAAGAGCAGCGGCGGCTCCGGACGTAACCAGCGCAGCTTCGCATTTTAGACGCTTGGCAAGATATTCGCCGGCGGCATCGCGCAGTTCCAGGATGTTGACAGGCTGGCGAGAAGCCAAAGCGATCGCGGCCTGCACCTCGTCGGGCATTGTCGAAGCGGAGAACACCGTGTACGTTCCGGCAGCGTTGATGAAGGGAGCCACGCCAAGTTTCTGGTAGTAGTCCACACCTGTCGCGGGAGTTGCAGCGGAGGACGGTTCGGACGCGCGGAGCGCCGGCGACGCGCAGGCCCCCACGGCTCCTGCCAGCACACCGCAGCCACCTTTGCGCAACAGTTTTCGACGAGACATTTTTTCGGCCATGAACGCCTCCTGAGACCAAAGAACCTAAACCCAAGCACCCACCTGAAAGAGTCTGTGTGGCAACGTCTATTTGGCAGCGCACCGCTTCACAGCTTGCGGAAAAACCTTGCTCTTTACGGGGTCAGAGCTTTAGCTCCGACAACAAGTGCGTGGCCATCACCCACGCTGAAAGCGGACAACCTCCCCACAGGGCATGCAGAAGGCCATCCTTACAAGTGCGAAACTAAGTCTAAACCATGAGATACAACCCTGGAGATGCTAACCCTAATACAAACGAACAAAGTGTACTCGGGGTAAGATGGCGGCGTAAAGCCGCCCCGAGAAAAACTACGCATCTGAAAGAGCGATTTTTTTCCGTGAAGAACCAACTTGCCTCGTCGAGAGAGCGGAACAGTACGGGGCGGTTCTCTTCACCGATGGTGCGGGACTTGACGCCGCCGATGATTGACGTCGCCGCCGTTGACGCGACGGCCAAGGGGATTTTGTCCGGAGAAACGTGATCGACGAAGCCCTGGATTAGAAGGCCGATCGAGAGTACGACGGAAAGGACGGCGGGCGATTTGGAAAGACGCCGCACGTCAGGATGCCAAGGTCATGGGGAGTTCTCCTTGATGTCGGCCCCAGGGCCTGAGGTCGTACGACCTACCAGACGGTGCTTACGCAGAATGGCCAGGCGATCTCTGCCATCCAGTTGGTTGGCACAGAAGAACTTGTCCTCTGGTCCGAGGGAGGCTACAGAGTTCCGGAAGTACGCGACGCAGAACGGGAATGTTCCGGGGATAATGTAGTCTGTTGAATTGCCTTCTTAGGTAGGTTTCCTGCGTTGTCATCCCGGCGGAGGCGCAGCGCGCGCTTTGCTGCGCCGTAGTGGAGGGATCGTGGCACAATCGCGCCGCATTGCGAAACAGCGCCGCGTGGGGCACTCACGTTTTGGGGTTGGCGGCGGCCGTTTAGGCTTTCGCGGTCGCGGCGCGCATTTGGGCGATTTGTTCGTTAAATCGACGGGTGATGTGGGGCACAATGCCGAGTTGGCGCTCGATAAGCATGAGTTGAGCGCGGTGGTGCATCTCGTGTTCCTTGACGCCGAGGAAACGTTCGAAGCGAGTCTTCTCTGTTTTTCCGTCTGCATCGGTCACGATCTCGGCGAGGAACTCAGGAGTGAGCGTCTCCATCCAGGAAGCAAACTGCTCGCCTTCATTCCGCAAGAGCTCAATGATTTCGGCTTTTGAACGGGCCATGTTTTCTTCAGCTTTGAACTGCTCGACGATGCCGAGTAAGTTGAAGCCCACGAGAGTGGTCACACGCTGGTTCTTGTGGACTTCTTCCCAGATGCGAGTGGCGATAGCGATATGGGTGAGCATTTGTGCGACAGAGCGACAATCAGGAGCGGCGACGAATTCGTATTTAGACTCGGGAATGTCTTCGGCCACCTGAATGGTGTTCTTGCGTACCGTGCGAAACGAACTGGCCAGTTCTTTTCCACCGTAAGAATTCATTTGGACACCTCCTTCGGAGAGTTCTGCACACAGCGGCAGACTGCTGGGTTCGATGCACCGGTGTTGCAAGCGGTCGCGCGCCGGGCGGGTCTATTTCTTAAATGTGGCGCTGGCTTTTATCACAGCCCTGGTGGCGCACCCGTAGCTCATCACCCCTTTCCTTTCAGGTGTGCGGATATTGCTTCAGCTTTCACGAGGTGCCTCTCTTTTGTGCGGGGGACGGCCTTCTGAGGCCGTCCCCCAATCCAATTGCTTTAAGATCTGGCAAGAGGAACTATAATCGCCACCATGGGTAACTCACCTCTGATGGATGGAGAGAACGGAGCCGGTCCTTTGCAGGGCCGAGAGGAAAAGTATCTTCGGCTGCACTGCGTAAACATTTTTGTCCGCGATCAGGACCGCAGCTTGCGGTTCTACCTGAATCAACTGGGATTCCACCTGGCGTTCGATGCCAAGCTGCAGTCGGGAGACCGCTGGGTCGCGGTCGCGCCGCCGAATGGCGAGGCCATCCTTGTGTTGGTGGTGCCCAAGCCCGACTCGCGCGAGTACAAACTGATCGGGCGAGCGACGCAGATTTCGTTTGTCACCGAAGACGTAACCGCGAAATTCAAGGAATGGTCCGCGCGCGGGGTTAACTTCTTGCAGACGCCGCGGCTGAAACGAATCAAGTTTGATGTTAAGGCACAGACCGTGCCTACCGGTGGATCGTCGTCCATGCTACTGGGCGAGCAAGCGCCGATTTGGGGCGGAGTGTTCGCACGATTCAGAGACATTGATGGAAATTCGTTTTCGCTGGTGAGTTTTGACGAAGTGACTCACGCCCTGGAGGAACAGCGGCGAGCGACAGCGGAAAAACTCGAAGTGGAACGCCGCGCGGCGCAGGAGTTGGAGATTGCCAAGCAGGTGCAGTCGCGCCTTTTCCCGCAGACACTGCCACCGGTGAAAAGTCTGGAATATGCCGGCATCTGCATCCAGGCGCGCAAGGTTGGCGGCGATTACTACGACTTCCTGAATCTCGGCGGAGGGCGGCTGGGGCTGGTGATTGGGGATATCGCTGGAAAAGGAATTGCAGCAGCGCTGTTGATGGCCAACCTGCAGGCGAATCTGCGGAGCCAGTGCGCGATTGCGCTGGACCAGCCACAGAGGCTGTTGCGATCCGTGAATCAGCTGTTCCGGGAGAATACGCCGGACGGATCGTTCGCGACGCTGTTTTTTGCGGAGTATGACGACGTGGAGAGGCGCTTGCGCTACGCGAATTGCGGGCACCTGTGCGCACTGCTGTTGCGCAGCGATAACACCATGGAGCGGCTGGATTCGACGGCGACGGTGCTAGGCGTGTTCCAGGATTGGGATTGCGAGATCGCGGAATGCCGCATGCATCCGGGAGATACCCTAGCGCTGTACACCGATGGAATAACGGAAGCATTCGACCACGCGGGCGATGAATTTGGCGAGGCCAGATTGAGCGACGCGCTGAGGCGGCATCGGGGGTTGTGTTCGCAAGAGCTGTTGAGCGCTATCGTCGGTGAGGTACGGCGATTCAGTCCGCACGAACAAAATGACGATATTACCCTGATTGTAGCGAAGGCGAGGTAGCGCAGTTTTCAGTTGCCTGCGCCGCCAGTTCCTGCCTGAGCGGGTTTGATTCTTGAATGTAGCGTGACCAGCCGTAGTGGTCGCACCGGTAGCTCACCCCTTCAAGGGTGACGCTTTGTCTTGCCTTCCACCTATACCTCGACAATCTCCAGTGTGTCGTTTTCTTGCCGTTGTAGAAGCCGCCTTCTGCTCGCCCGCCGCGTCGAGCTGGTCCGCCAACACAAGTTCTCGCCCTGATGTCTCCTGACTTTCAACTTTCCGATTTCGACTTCCCAATTTTCTTCCTGTCATCCAGAGCAAAGCGAGGGATGTGCTTTTCTCCGAACCTTCGGCCTCCTCCCGCCTTGACGCTTTCCCTCGCCCCCTATACTGTTCTCCCCAGTGGAGAAAATGAATGTCCACCCGCAAAATTGCGCTCCTGGCTATGGCTCTGTTCCTCGCGACCGCCGCCGTTCGTCCGCAAGCCCCGCCAAAGCCAGACGCCCCCGAATTCGACGTCAAAGAGCACTACACCAAATACGAATATCGCATTCCCATGCGCGACGGCGTTCGTCTCTTCACCGCCGTCTATGTCCCCAAAGATTCTTCACGCCCCTATCCCTTCCTCATCAGTCGCACTCCGTACAGCGTCTCTCCCTACGGCGTCGATCAATATCGCACCCAGCTCGGCCCTTCTCCCGACTTCGACAAATCCGGCTACATTTTCGTTATGCAAGACGTTCGCGGCCGCTTCATGTCCGAAGGCAAATTCATCGAAATGCGCCCGCACATCGACGTCAAAAAATCCTCCACCGACGTCGACGACAGCAGCGACCTCTGCGACACCATCGACTGGCTTCTGAAAAATATCCCCAACAACAACGGCAAAGCCGGCATCTGGGGCATCTCCTATCCCGGATTTTTCACTTCCGCCAGCATGATCGACACACATCCCGCCCTCAAAGCCGCTTCGCCACAAGCCCCCATGACCGATCTCTTCAAGGGCGACGACGCCTACCACGGGGGCGCCTTCATGCTTGCCGCGAATTTCGGTTTCTACGCTTCCTTCCGCCCACAAGCCAATCCCGAGCTACCCACAAAGGTCACCGTGCCTTTCAATTTCGGCACCCCCGATGGCTACGAATTCTTCCTGAAAGCCGGAACGCTGCAGAATCTCAGCAAGCTTCTCGGCGGCCAGCAAGAACTGTGGCTCGACCAGGTGCATCACGACACCTACGACGACTACTGGAAGGCGCGCAACCTCGCCAACCACGTCAAGAATGTTCATTGCGCCGTGCTCACCGTCGGCGGCTGGTTCGATGCCGAAGACTTGCAAGGCCCGTTCACGCTGTTCCACGCCATCGATCGCGACGACCCCGAAATTTTCAACGCCCTCGTCGTCGGACCCTGGGTTCATGGCGGCTGGGGGCGCCTCGACGGCAATCATCTCGGCCGCGTCAGTTTTGTCGCGAACACCGGTGATTACTACCGCAAGCACATCATTTTTCCGTTTTTCGAGCAGTACCTGAAAGGAAACGCCGACGCTAAATTGCCCAAGGCCTACGTCTTCGAAACCGGCACAAATGTCTGGCGCCAATATGATTCCTGGCCACCGAAGTCTGCCGAAAAGAAAACTCTCTATCTCCACAGCAACGGTGTGCTCTCGTTCGATCCTCCGAAACAGGAAGCCACCACTTACGACGAATACGTCAGCGATCCCAACAAGCCCGTACCATTCGTCAACTACGTCGCGCAGACCGTCCCGCAGGAATACATGGTCTCTGACCAGCGCTTCGCCGCCTCACGCAACGACGTCCTCGCCTATCAGACCGATGTCCTCCAGGAAGATGTCACCATCGTCGGCCCCGTTTCCCCGCGCCTGTTCGTTTCCACCACCGGCACCGATTCCGATTGGGACGTAAAGGTCATCGACGTCTACCCACCCGACTATCCGGAAAGCAAGCTCGACACTCCGCGCCCTGAGGATCGCAACACCAGGCCAACCGATGTTGCTCCTCCGACCTTCATCATGGGTGGCTATGAGCAACTCGTCCGCGGCGAACCCTTCCGCGGAAAATTCCGCCACAGTTTCGAAAAGCCCGATCCCTTCACTCCCAACAAAGTTGAAGAAGTCACCTTCGCTATGCAAGACGTGAATCACACCTTCCAGCGCGGCCATCGCATCATGGTACAAATCCAGTCCACCTGGTTCCCTCTCACCGATCGCAATCCCCAAGTCTTCATCAACATTCCCGACGCCAAGCCCGCCGACTTCGTCAAAGCCACTCAGCACATCTACCACGCACCATCGCAAGCGTCAGCCATAGAGACCAACGTCCTACCCACGCCAACGACCAAAAACTAGTCCAATTGCTAGTATCCTGTAGCTCACCCCTTCGGGGGGCGAGGCTTTCTCTTAGGTTCCTTTCTGTAGACGCGGGCTTTACGCCTCCATCTCTACGCTCGCTTACGCCATCCTGAAGCTGACACAAGAGTCGTCGCTACATACAAGAACACCCGAGACCGAGCGGTCACTTTTTCTCTTAAAGGTAGCGCTGGGTTTTATCCCAGCCTGGTTGGCCGGCGAGATTTCTTAGATTTGGGAGGTTGCTTGGGGTTGGTTAAGGCATCCACTACGCGCTTGTCGAGCAGCCGATAACGGCCGTTCGGGACGCCTTCAAGAGAGAGCGGGCCCAGGCCGATGCGTTTCACTTTTTCTACGGGATGATTTTCCTTGAAGAGGGCCCGCTTCAGGGTGTCTAACCTCGCGCCGGCGAATTGCACTTCATACCAGAAATTGGCCGCGTGACCGCGAGAGGCGTCGGGCTGACGAAGCGTTCGGAGCTTTGTGCTGGTGTGCTTGCCGAGACGCTCGAGATCTCCGAGAGTGAGGCGTCCCTTAATCTTGATGTGGAAGAACTGCTGAAGATTCGACCAGTGCTCGAGCATGGAAGACGTGAGATCGCCGTCGTTGGTGAGGAACACAAGGCCGCTAGCGTTGTAGTCGAGAGAGCCGACGGGATAGACGCGTTCGGGAAAGCCGCGAAGGAAATTGCGCAGTGTTTTGCGTCCTTCGGGATCGGCAAGAGTGGAGACGACTTCAGGCGGCTTGTGCATGAGCAGATAAACGTGGCGGCGCTCTGATTCGACGAGGCGTCCGCCGGCTTCGATTTTATCTTTGGAGGGATCGGCCTTGGAGCCGAGTTCCGTGACAACTTTGCCGTTGACGCGAACCTGGCCGGAGAGAATGAGCTGCTCGGCGTGGCGGCGGGAAGCGATGCCGGCGTGAGCGATGATTTTTTGAAGGCGTTCGAGCATTGAAAAATTATCAGTGATCAGCAATCAGGAAACGGAGTTCCGGATGACGATTGCTTGGGGATTATACAGGCGAAGGTAGGACGGGGATAGGCGAAACGTTGGAGAGGGGGAGAGTGAGAGTGGGGAGAGCGGATCGGTTGCCGCGATCGTTGCGCGTTGGCTGAAAAGCGCCGGCGCTCCGGTCGAGATCACAACAAACGCGAGGAACCGACCTGAAGGCCGGCCACTGCAAAGGCTAAGAATCGGCAAAAGCGAAGAAGCAAAGACAAAGAGGCTGCAGAAACCACGAGACACAGGGAAATTAGCGGAGGTAACCCCAGTTGTGGAGTTTGTCGGAGTCTTCTACCCAGCGGTCGCCGATATCGGTGCGGTAGTACATGTTGGGGATGAGAACGTTTTTGATACGGGAATAGACCTGGGCTTGCGTTTGCTTCATGGTTTGGCCGGTGCCGATGACGATGAGGACGACGCCAGAAGTGCCGGCAACAAACCACTGACCGTTAACCTGCTTGACGTCTTCGATGTGGATGCCTTCGTTCATGGGCCTCTTGAAAATGATGGCGGCGTTTTTGGAGAAGGAGTTAAAGGTTTCCTCGTCGTCGAAGGGAAACGGCGGGACGACGATGCGGACACCGATCTGGAAGCCGCTGCGAGTGCGCCACTTGGGATCGAGACCGTTGGCGAGTTCCCAAAAGAGATCGCTGATGGGAGTGAGGATGCCTTCCTGCTGAATGCTGATGGTGGGATAGCCGAAGCGCGAAGTGAACTCGAGAGGATAGATGCCGTTATTGTTGACGATACAGTTGACGTCGATGTAGCCGACGTAGCCCTCTTCCGCGAGCTTGGGCTCCATTTTCAAGAGAGTGCGGTTGAAGAGTGCGTTGGGCTCGCTCCAGAACATGGCGGTGCCCATTTCGCCGGTGGGAGGGCCTACTTCACCGGGAAAAAGTTTTTTGTGTTCGAAGTTGATGTTGATGGGAGTGATAAATTTTTTGCCGTTGAAGAAACCGCCGACGGCGACTTCCACGCCGTTCACGCGACGCTGCAGCTGGAATACCTTGATTTCTTCGGAGAAAGCTTTTTTGTAGGCCTCAAGCATACCGATGACGTCCTGGCCATCTTCTTCCTCACCGACGAACAGGCGGCGCTTGACGTTCTGGGCTTCGCCGCTGGGCTTGATGACATAGCGATCGGGATTTTTTTTGACGAATTCGATGGCAGGATCGAAGGAATCGAAATCCTGGTAAGGAATGATGGTGACGCCGGCTTTTTTGAGTTCTTCCTGGCCGAAGGAGCGATCATCTTCGAGATTGTCGGTGTAAGGAGTGCCGCCGATGACGGGTTTACCGGAAGTTCGCAGTGCTTGCGCTTTGGCGCCCTGGCCTAGCGTGTCGTCGAACACGACGATGTCGGCCCATTCCGTGGCGTCTTTTTCCCAGTTACTCGATTTGGGAACGAAGCCGTCGGCGATGTCGCGCTCTTTTTCGGCATCGATGTAGTAGCGGACGTCGTGACCTTCCTTGAGAACCTGCCAGGCGATGTCACCAATCAAACTAGAAAGGGAAACAAAAAGAAATTTACGTTTGTCCATGAGTGGGCCTTCGTCCCTGCGGATCGAAAGGCAATAAGTTATTGTACTTAGAGAAGAGCAGGGATGATATTACAAAACATTAAAAATTGTGGAAGCGGCACGGGAGAGATTTTTGTCAGCGCAGCGATCGTAGGAAATATCATGGACGAAATCAATTTGCGCCAGCGCTAAACAAATACTGTAGCTCACCCCCTTCAGGGGTGAGGATTCACT
>Ga0210393_10004277_pt1 | contig 11324 bp, 10 predicted proteins | sample IncBWC27OmetaG_FD_160068 | JGI IMG/M metagenome (GOLD analysis project Ga0210393, IMG submission 160068) | Forest soil microbial communities from Barre Woods Harvard Forest LTER site, Petersham, Massachusetts, United States - Inc-BW-C-27-O ...
ATGCGGTTCCTCGTCGGCGGCGTTGCGAGCCTCGGCGCCCCCTATTGGCTGCAAAGCCTCGCGATTGGCGCGCTGTTGATCTTCGTCCTTATCGTTCAACTAAGCGCAGCGCTCATTCGAGATCGCGCGACGGGGTCGGCGTTGCTTGAGCTCTCTCCACCGTGAGTTTCCCGCCCAGCACCCGCCGGATGGATCTACGCGGGCTCGCGCGCCCGATGCCCGGGCTAGAGCAGAGGTCGTCCGTTCTTTCCCAAGCTTAGCGTCCAGCGACAGGGCTTCGCCGTCGCGCTCGGTCACGGAGAAAAGATGATACGCGGCATTCACCACACGTCGATATCGACCCAGGACTTCGAGCGCCTGGTTGCGTTCTATCGGGACGTCGTCGGGCTCGAACTCGTCGCCTCCTACGGCTGGGATCGCACGTCGCCCGACGCAGAAAACCTCGACAAGATCGTCGGCCTTAAGGGATCGTCAACGCAATCCGCCCTATTTCGCACAGGGAACACCCACCTCGAAATCTTTCGGTACGTAACTCCGGTCGGGAAACAACCGATCCCCGATCGCCCCGCCTGCGACGCGGGATTGACCCACGTCGCCTTCGACGTGATCGACATTTTGCCGAATACGACCGGCTCAGGAAGGCGGGAGTTCCGTTTCACACGGAGCCTCAGACCGTTGGCCTCTTCCGCTCGACCTACGGCCGTGACCCTGATGGAAACATCTTCGAGCTTCAGGAGGTCCTGGACCCGCGCCATCCGGTCGCGCTGGAGAACCTTCTTCCGGACCTTGGAAAATAGACACGCAAAGCGCGCCTGCGTGGGGTTCGGAGTTCATTTCAATGTCCAATGGGGCGCCAAGCGTCGTTTCGCGCAAACGTCCGCGCGCACATCGGAACCCGGGTCTGAGCCCGCTTCGACAACAGCGCATGAGGGGCCCCTCATGCGCTCCGAATCAAAGGCATCGATCGGAAAGGAACAGCGATGAAGATTGGATGGGTCGGGATCGGGCGCATGGGCCTGCCCATGGTGAACCGGCTGCTGGATGCAAACTATCCGCTGACGGTATGGAACCGCACGCGCGAGAAGGCTGCGCCGCTGGCTCAGCGAGGCGTGACGATCGTCGACAAGATCGCCGACCTGCAGGACGCGGACGTCGTCTTTACCATGCTCTCCACCGGCAAGGACCTCCTCGCGGTGTGCTTCGACGACAATGGGCTCGCGCCGAGAAGCGCTTCGAGGCGCCCTACGATCATCGTGGACTGCTCGACCATCGGTCTCGAGGAGTCGCGAGACATTCGGGCGAAGCTGGCTGAGGTCGGGGTCGAATATCTGGCGGCGCCCGTGAGCGGCAATCCGAAATGCGTTTTGACGGGACGGTTGTCCAGCGTCGTGTCGGGCTCGGCGGATGCTTTCGAGAAGGTGAAGCCGATGATCGAGACCTATGCCACGAGCGGCGTCTCGTATGTCGGAGAGGGCGAGCTCGCGCGGATCTGCAAGGTCGCTCACAACGTTCTGCTCGGCGCCACGCTCGCCAACCTGATCGAGGTGACGCTGATGGCTCAGAAGGCGGGCGTGCCGCGCCATGCCTTCCTCAAGTTCATCAACAGCAGCGTCATGGGTTCAGTGTTCTCGCGCTACAAGTCCCCCGGGCTCGTCAATCTCGACTGGACGACCACGCTGACTCCGGACCTGATGCTCAAGGACCTCGATCTCGGTCTCGAATCGGCCCGCAAGCTCGCGGTCGCGGCGCCGATCACCGCCGCGGCTCGGGAGGTCTTCCAGGCCCATATCGGGGCCTCGAGTGTGACGCCTGGCGCGGAGAAACTCCTAAAGGCCGACTTCGCCGCCCTATTCGAGACCTCGGCGCGCGCCGCCGGCCTCATCCCCGAGTCGGAGAACGTGGCTGTGCCCAGCGGGCTCGAAGATGCAGGGCAGGGGAGACCTTGACTGGCCCGATTCTTGGCAGAAGACTCAAGGACACGCGCGGAGAGGCGATGCCTCGCGGCACGCTGAGCCGCCGCTCTTCCGAGACGAAAGGGCGGCGGCTGTGTGAGTCCTTAGAGCGTCTCTGAGAACCATTCCGTCGCGAGCTTAGCTGCGGTCTCCACCTTCGAAGCGTCCGAATACAGCGTCATGTGCGACGTGTACGGCAGGACGTGTAGCTTTTTCCGTGCGCTCGGCACCGCGTTGAAGGCGTTGATCTCCAGATCCCACAACGTCAGGTCGTCGCCTTCCGCCACGATCATGAATGTCGGCGTGTTGTAGATGCGCTTCACGAACGGGCCGACGTCGTAGTTCATCAGCAGATCGACGGATTCGACTGTGCTCTTGTTCTCGTAGAGCGGCGCTTCCTTCGCCTTGATCGCCATGAAAGTTCGCACGGTCTCCGGGAAGGGCCAGGACGACACTTGGGCCTCGGAGTTCTCGGTCGCATGCGGTAGATAGAGTCGCTCGCCAGGGCGCTCGTATCGCAACCTGCGATCCTTGAGGACGAGGTCCCAGAGGCGCCTGAACTCCATGGTGCCGTGGGCGCGGCGCATGTTCTCGTAGCCGTCGATGACCGGAATCTGGCTGACGATCGACTTCACCCGCGGATCGATCGCGGCGAGGATCAGGGCGTGGCCACCCGAATATGAAATGCCCCAGACGCCGATCCGGTGCGGGTCGACGTCGTCGCGCTCCTCGAGGAACGACATTGCATTCTGATAGTCGCGGATCTGCGCCCAAGGGTCGAGATGCTGCCGGTTGCCGCCGTCGCTGACGCCTAGGTTTCGGTAGTCGAAGATCATCGCGTTGATCCCCGCCGCGGCGAAAGCCTTTGCGTAGGTCGGCATCACAATTTCGCGCACATAGCACCAGCCGCCAGCGAGCACGACCGTCGGCCGGCGCCCGCCCCCTTCCGCCTTGTAGAACCAGGCGCGTACGGTTGCGCCTTCCGACTGAAATTCGACGTCAAGCCTTTTCATGGGTGTTCTGCTCCTTCGAGCGGCCGCTCGCGTTGTGAACGGCCGCCTCTCTGCCAATGCTTCGATCGCGAGCGCGGGCGTCCGCCGCGCGTCGCGAAGCCGCCGATCAGGTGAAGAGGACGCCGCCGTTCACGTCGATCGTCGTGCCGGTGAGGTAGGTTCCGTCGGTCGACGCCAGGAAGGCGATCGCCGCCACGACCTCCGCCGGGTCGGCCGCGCGGCCGAGGGGAATTTTGTCCCATTCGATTTTCTTCATCTCCTCGAAGGTTATCCCACGCTTCTCGGCTTCCTCGCGCAGCGCGGTGAAGTGCATTGAGGTCGCGATGTTTCCTGGCGCGACGGAATTGACCCGGATCTTGTCGGCCGCCAATTCATCGGCGGCGCTGTGGGTGAGCGAGATGAGGGCGGCCTTGGAGGCGCAATAGGCGCTGAAGAAGCCGTGTCCGCTACGCCCGAACCAGCTTGACACCGTCACGATCGATCCGCCTCCCGCAGCCCTCATCACTGGGGCGAAATGCTTGATGAGCATCACGTTGGCGCGGACGTTGATGTTGAACACGCGGTCCCATTCCGCGAGGTCGAGAGCCTCGATCGGCCCGACCTTCTGAAGCACGGCCGCGACGAGGCCGAGGAACTTGAGCTGGCCGCCGACTTGGCGGAGCGCCGTGTCGATCGCCGTCAGGCTCGCCTCCTGGGTGATGTCCGTCTTGACGCCGACGGCCTTGCGTCCGGACGTCTTGGCGGCCTCGGCGGCGACGTCATTGACCGAGTCGACCAAGTCGACTAGCACGAGATCCCAGCCATCCTTGGCGAAGCGCTCCGCCGTCACGCGGCCCACGCCGCCGGCGGCGCCTGTGATAATTCCAACATTACTCATGGCACCATCCTGTCATTGATGAGCGGGGATTGTCCGGTCGCGTCAGGCCGCGATCCAGGGAAGCGGACTGCCGCGTCCGGGCGGAGACCGTCCGAGCGTGGCGTCTCGAGGCTCACTCCGGAGGGCCAGAGCTCCACAAAGTCAGACCACGCGCAATCGGCGTGATCTCGATGAAGAAGTTTGGACGCGATCACCGACCGTCGCTTTGCGTAGGCTCTCGCATCGACGGGTGCGACGAATGGCGAGGGCCGCCTCGTTGTATGACGCATTACGCTAAGCATCGGTCGGCGATACGTCAATCGATTGCACTGACAAACGACACCTGCAACAAGTTCGAAGGCGCGGGCGCGCAAGCGCGCGGCGTCGAACGATGTGAACGGTGGAGTCATGAGCCGGTTGAGCATGCTGGAGCTTGGTCGACGGTTGGGGGTGGACCGCGCGACGGTTTCGCGGGCGCTGAGCGAGGATAAGGCGCATCTTGTCGCCAAGGCGACGCGGGAGCGCATCCGCGCCGAGGCTTCGCGTGTTGGGTTCAGCCCCGACGCCGCCGCGGCGACGCTGCGTCGCGGGCGCTCGCGAACGATCGGCATTCTGACGCCAGACCTTCTGAATGAGGTCTTCGTGCGCGTGATTCGCGAGACCGTAGGCTATCTGAACCGAAACACGGCCGAGGCGTCGCGCATCATTCCCCTTGTCGGCGAAACCGGGGACCGGCCGGACGAGTTTCGGCGTTTGCTCCGCGCCTTCCTCGCCAGGCGTGTGGACGCCATCATCTCGCTGGCTTCCGCCGAGCAAGACGCCGCCGCGCTGTCTGAAGCCGCCAAACAAGTTCCCGTCGTCCTTGCAGTGCGCAGCCTCTCCGGCGCCCGATTTCCCTCGGCGCTCTGCGACGACAGGGGAGGGGGCGCGATGGTCGCAGCGCATCTTGCCGCTCTGGGCCATAAGGTTGTCTGTCAAATCCAAGGGCCGCGACACGCCGCGACGTTCAAAAATCGTGCGCAAGGGTTCTCGCGCGTGTGCCGCAGCGCGAAGCTCATCGAGTCGCCGCGCCGGATAGAAGTGAGTTGGGCGACGAGTCTGGAGGGGAAGCTCGCTCTCGCGCGCATTCTCGAGGCCACGGACCGCCCAACAGGCGTCTTTGCCCATAACGACCAACTCGCGCTCGGACTGATCGAGGCCATGCGGGAGAGAGGCATGCGGTGTCCTGACGATCTCGCCATTGTCGGGTTCAACAATACGGAGGCCTCCAAGGTGTTGGCGGTTCCCCTGACTACGGTTGACTATCCGGTTGCCGAGGTCGGCAGGCGCGCGGGCGAACTGGTCGAGGCGCTGATTCTCGATCGCGCGGCGAAATGCGAGTCCAAGACCTTTCGTCCCGCTCTGGTGAAGCGCGCCTCAACCTGAATCAGCCCCGCGCTCATGCGGGTGTCGGCGCATCGTTGCGGAGTAGTCCTTCTCGCTTCAGCTTGGACCAGAAATCGGCGGGGATCGGGGCGGAGATCTGCTTCAGATTGTCTTCGAGGTGCGCGAGACTGCGGGTGCCAGGAATGATTGTCGGCACGCAAGGGTGCGCAAGCACGAACTGCAGGGCCGCCGATCGCAGGGTGACGCCGAAATCCTTGCAGACGCCTTCGATGGCGCGTACACGCACAAGGATCGGCTCAGGCGCCTGACTGTAATTGTAGTGGGCGCCCTCGACGGCGCCTGTCGCCAGGATGCCGCTATTGTAGCCGCCTCCGAGCGCGATCGCGACATTCCGCGCCTCACATAGCGGCAGGAAGGAATCAAGCGCGTCCTGTTCGAGCAGCGTGTAGCGCCCGGCGAGCAAGAAGCAGTCGAAATCCCTTTCGCGCAGGGCTTGGTCGCAGATCTGCCATTCGTTGCATCCGACGCCAATCGCTTTGACCAGGCCCTCTGAGCGGAGCTTATCGAGCGCCTTGTAGGCGCCGTCCATGGCGGTGCGGAAATGCGCCTTCTGCACCTCCGGGGGGTGGCTGAAATTGTCGATGTCGTGGATGAATGCGATGTCGATGCGCTCGAGCGCCATGCGCTGAAGGCTGTCCTCGAAGGAGCGCATGGCCCCGTCGTAGCTGTAGTCGTGAATGACCTCGAACGGCGCCGGATCGACCCAGAACTTCGATTCGATACGACTCCGGGGTTGGGGTTTGAGGAGCCGGCCGACCTTCGTCGAGAGAACATATTCGTCGCGCGGGCGCCACCTCAGCGCCTCTCCGAGGCGAAGCTCGGAGAGGCCGTTCCCGTAGAACGGGGCCGTGTCGAAATACCTGAGCCCTGCCTCCCATGCCCCGTTCGTCACCGCGCGAGCGTCGGCGTCGGGCACGAACCGGAACTGATTGCCGAGCGGCGCTGTTCCAAGGCCCATCGCCGTCACTTCGAGCCCTGCGCGGCCGAACGTCCTTTTTTGCGTTGGTTTCATCGCGCTCTCCTTCGCGCTCGTTGTCTTGGCGTCACTTGATGAACGAGTACTTCGATCGGTCGATCGTCAGCGACACGGCGAGGATGATGACCGCGCCCTTGACGATATCCTGGGTAAAGCTGTTGACCTCGGTCACGTCCATCCCGTTCGTCAGAATGGCGATCACGAGTACGCCGAGCAGCGTCCGATGCGGACCTCCAATGCCGCCCGAAAGCGCGGTGCCGCCCATCACCACCGCGGCGATCGAATTGAGTAGGAGCCCGCTGCCCGCCGTGGGCGTGCCGGCTCCGACCTGGCCGGTGAGCATGACGCCTGAAAAACCGCAGATTGCGCCGCTGAGCACGAAGGCAAGGACCTTGTAAAGAGTGACAGGGACGCCGGCATGAGCGGCGACGACTTCGCCGCCGCCGAGCGCGTAGAGGTAGCGGCCGAGCTTGGTCTTGAAGGCGACAATCGTGAGGATCGCGGTCGCGCCCAACCCGAACCAGATCACGTTCGGCACTCCGAAGACCGGCGCGTTGTTGACGAGTGAGGGCAGGAGGGTGTTGGCGAACAGGATCGACTGCCCTTGGGAGATCTGGTTCGTCACGCCCGAGAGAATCGAGAGCATGCCAAGCGTGACCAGGAAGGAGGGCACGCGCAGCATCGTCACCAAGAGTCCGTTGGCCAGGCCCACGAACGCGCCCGCCGCGACGCCGACGAGTCCACCTCCGAACGCGCCGAGCGTATCGACAGTCAGCGCAGTCAGGATGCCGGTCAACGTAACGAGCGCGCCGACCGAAAGGTCGATCGAACCGATCAGAATCACCACCGTTTCTGCGAGCGACACCAGCAACAGCACCGACGACTGACGGCCGATATTGAGCGCATTGGACGCCGAGAAGAACAGCGGATTGACCGCCGTGAAGTAGATGACGAGCGCAACGATTGAGACGAGCGGCAGGAGCGCGACCCTAAATCGTGAGAACCCCGCAAACGCCGCCGAGACCTGCGAGCCGCCGTTCGCGCGGCCTTGAGCACTACTAGACATTCAACCTCACACCATCGCCGCGACGACTTCGGCTTCGCGGGGCTTTGCGCCTTGCTCGGCGTCTATGAGCGCCGACATCGCGCCGTCGCGGAGGACCAAGATTCGATTCGAAAGCCCGATGAGTTCGGGCAGATTATCCGAGACCAGGAGTATCGAGCCGTCATTGGCGACGATCTCGCGCATGAGCCCGTAGATGTCCTCCTTGGCGCCGACGTCGAGCCCGCGGCCAGGATCATCCAAGACGAGGATATGCGTTCCCCGCGCCAGCCATTTGGCGAACACGACCTTCTGTTGGTTGCCGCCCGATAGGTTACGGCACGCCGTGTCGTGGCTGGGAGCGCGGACCCGCAGCTTGTCCATCCAGCGCTTCGTCTGCTCGCGGCTGCGCCGCAAAGAGAGCAACGGCAGCCCTCGCAGCGACAGCGCGTCGAGACTCGGCAAGGTCAGATTCCATTCGACCGTATCGCTGCCGATGACTCCAGCGATGAGTCGCTCCGCCGGAACGTAGCCGATTCCGCGCGCTATCGCCTCGCGTCGCGAGCCTGGCCGTAGCTGCACGTCGCCTATTCGCACCTCTCCTTCCGCCTGCGCCTCCGCGCCAGCGACAATCCTCGCAAGCGTCGACTTGCCGGAGCCAAGAACGCCGGCAACGCCAAGAATCTCGCCTTTCCGCAGATCGAACGAGACGTTCTCGAGTTCTCCGGGTTTTGAGATCCCGACCGCCCGTAAGGCGATGCCCTCCGCCGAACTGCGCTGGCTCGCCTCGCGATAATATTCGGCGTTCCTCTGTCGGCCGACGATGAGCTCGTGCAGCGTCGACTCGTCGATGCCGATCGTCGAGCGCTGATCGACGACACGGCCATCCTTGAGGGCCACGAACTCGTCGCAGGTCGCGAAGATGTCGGCAAGGCGATGCGAGACGAACACGAAGGATGCGCGCGTCCGCCACCGCGCTATGCCCTCAAACAACTTCACGGTCTCCTGGTCGGAGAGCGCGCTCGTCGGCTCGTCCAAAAGGATGATCGGCTCGACCGGGTAGACCCTGCTCAGAGCGAAAGCCTTTGCGATCTCGACGAGCTGACGCTGTCCGAAAGACAGCGACCCCGTGAGGGCGCGCGGATCCACGTCGACATGCAGGTCGTCCAGCACCGATTTCGCCTCGGCAATCATCGCGCGTCGGCGCAACCACCCCGCGCCCGCGACGAACTTGTGTTCCCGGCCAAGAAAGATGTTCTCGTACACGGGGATTGCGGCGATCAGTCCCTGCTCCTGGAAGACCGTCGCAACCCCATGTTGCGCCGCCTCGGTCGGATGACCGAAGCGGACTGGATGTCCGTCAATGGAGAGCGTTCCCGAATCCGGACGGACCGAACCGTTGATGATGGAGAGCAGAGTCGATTTTCCCGCGCCGTTCTCGCCAACCAGGCCGAGTACGGAATGGTGCCTCAGACTGAAGCTGACCTCATCGAGCGCCTTGACCCCGGGATAGCCCTTCGAGACGTTCTGAAGGACAATCGCCTTCGGTCCGTCCGGTTCGGCCGCATCGAGCTCCGCCGCCATCAACGTCCTCAGAGGAACGGACCCGACTTGTACCGGTCGGCGTAGAGCTTGGTCACAGCGTCGCGGTCGCTCTGCCACGAATTGGCTGCGTAGGCTGGGTTGAGCTTCTCCTTGCCGGGCTGCGTACTCCAATGCGTGATGGGATCGATGGGGACGATCTTGTTCTGCGGATCCCAGTCCTCGGGGTGCATGGTGCGGCTCATCTTGACCCAGTCGAAGGGCAGTTCCTTGGCATGGTAGATCTTCTCAAGGATGGAGGCGGCGTTGGCCGCGGTAGCGGTCACGGCGCCGGTGTAGAGAAGGCGCTCGGGCAGTTTCGGCTTGTACCCGCGCAAGCAGTCGAACAACAGAACCGCAAGGAAGCCGGCCTGATAGGGCGGAAGCGACGTGTTGGTCGCGACATACTGGCCGCCCTTTGCGACCTCCTGGAGCGCCTCCGGAATGCCGTCGACGCCGGCCAACTTCACATTCGTCAAGCCGCGTTCCTTCAGCACGCTGAGGACGCCGAGCGCCATCGAATCATTCTGTGCGAACACCGCCTTCAAGTCGGGATGGGCGGTGACCATGCTCAGCATGACCGTGCGGGCTTTCTCGCGAACCCAATCGCCGCGCAGGTCGCCGACAATCTTGATGCCCGGAAAGTCCTTGGCCGCCTTGAGCACGCCCGCCGTGCGCGCGTCATCTGTCGGCGTGGGAAGCCCCTTGACGTGCACGACGACGCCTTCGCCGCCGATCGACTTGAACAGTTCCGTCGCGACCTCGAAGGTCCCCTGAGTCGAGTTTGGGGTGCTGTAAGTGGCGAAGAAATCGCCGACGTCGGGCGGAGTGAACCAAGCCGGGATCTCCCACAGGGCCGCGTAGAAGATGCTGTTCTCCTGGCAAATTTTGGCGACCATCGGCACTTCGCCGGCCGCGACGACCGTGTTGATCAGCATGTTGACGCCGCTGGTCGGGAGGCCGCGAACCTGGGCAAGCTCCCGAGCGGCGTCGTTGTCGTGATAGAGGTCCTGCGTATCGACTTTGAGCGCCGCCGCCGTCGCCTTGAAGCCCTTGATGAAGGCTGCCCAGTAGTCGTTTGCTAGCGTCGCGACAATCGTCGCGGCCTTCGGCGTCGGGTCGGCCGCCCAAGCGTAACTTCCAAGGGTGGAGGCGGCGGGAATCGCGATCCCCGCATGCGCCGCGAGTTTCATGAAGACGCGCCGGGACACCGGATTCTGAATTTGCAACGCGGTGCGGACGATTGTTTCTTCCGTCGACATTCGTAGGTTCCTCCCAAGTTCTCATTCCCGCCGCTTGGCGGACTGCACTCGATTGCATTTGCCGCCCCGCGTCAAGAGCGCGGGCGATCGGCGCGATGCTCTCATAACGTCGTTGCGGCCCTCACAGCGAAAATTACCATTTTGGGATTCGACCGGTTGCGAAGGGAGGCTCCCAGCCCTCAGCGTGCGTCGTCGGGCTTCTTCCGTCTCAGGGTGAGCGCACGGCCCAACAACAAGCAGAACGGGCTGAAATCTCGCGCGGGAGGAGCTGATGTCCAAACTGAGAATCTTTTGGGTATGGGCGGCGTCGAACCGGTGGGATGTTTCGACAGCTTCTGTGCGCACCCAATCCGGCGCCGCAAGCAGAGAACACACATTCGGGAGGAGCGATCAGGTGACGGATGCGCTAAGAAGCTATTCGCTCGAGGGGAAAACCGCTTTCGTGACCGGCGCCGCCGGAGGAATCGGAAGCGCGATCACCGAGCGACTCTGCGGTCTCGGCGCCCGGGTCATCCTGGCCGACATGGTCGATCGTGTGGAAAGCGCCGCGAAGGAATGGACGGACAAGGGCTACAAGACGTCGGCCTTGAAGCTCGATGTCACCAATAGCGCCGCCGTGGAGAAGGCCGCCGCCGACCTCAACAAGCAATTCGACCATGTCGACATTCTCGTCGCCAACGCCGGTGTTGCCTATGAGAGCCCGACCGAGACGCATTCTGACGACGACTGGCATCGCTGCTTGAAGATCAATCTGGATGGCGTGTTCTACTGCGTCCGCTCGTTCGGCAAGCGGATGGTCGAGCGCAAGTCCGGCAGTATCGTCTGCATCTCTTCCATCGCAGGCGTGAAGGCCGTGAGGCCGGAATTGCACGCAGGCTATGACGTCTCAAAGGCCGGTGTGGCTCATCTCTGCCGTGTCGTTGGCGTCGAATGGGCGACACACAACGTGCGCGTCAACGCCGTTGGGCCCGGCTATACAGAGACCGATATGCTGAAAAAAGTCGGCCTGGAGCAGCCCGCGGTGATGAAGGCGTGGATCGACGACATTCCGATGAAGCGACTTCTTCAGCCCGCCGAAATAGCCTCGACAATCGGCTTTCTCGTATCCGACGCGGCGAGCGGCATCACGGGGCAGGTCATTATGACGGACGCCGGCTATTCCGCGGCCTAGCGCGGCTCGCTGGGGCGGACGTAGT
>Ga0210393_10004278_pt1 | contig 11323 bp, 12 predicted proteins | sample IncBWC27OmetaG_FD_160068 | JGI IMG/M metagenome (GOLD analysis project Ga0210393, IMG submission 160068) | Forest soil microbial communities from Barre Woods Harvard Forest LTER site, Petersham, Massachusetts, United States - Inc-BW-C-27-O ...
GGCCGCACCGCCGACATGGTGAACATCGCCGGCAAGCGCAGTTCGTTCGCCTACTTGAATGCGCAGTTGAATGCCATTCCCGGCGTGACGGACGGCGTATTTTTTATGCGCGACGGCGCGACCGGGTCCACCGAGGTGGCGCGCTTGGGCGCGGTCGTGGTCGCCCCCACGTTGAGCGCCGCCGTGCTGACCGAGCATCTGCGCCAACGGATCGACCCGATTTTCCTGCCGCGGCCATTGATCATGGTCGAGCGCTTGCCGCGCAATGCGACCGGCAAGCTGCCGCAGCATGAACTGCAGCACCTGGCCAATCGTCACTTGCAGGCGGACGAACTGCCATGACCGAGCCGGCGGCCGCCAGCGTGCACAGCCCGATCGAGATCCCGCAGGATCACCCCGCGTTCGCCGGTCACTTCCCGAAGTTTCCCGTGCTGCCGGGTGCCGTGCTGCTCGACGAGGCGCTGCACGCCATCGAGAGCGCGCGCGGCATCGATCTTCGAGATTGGCGCATCGCGTCCGTCAAATTCATGGACGCGGTACGCCCCGGCGATGCCTTGCGCTTGGAGCATGCCGCCCCGCACCGCGGCGTGATTCGCTTCACCATTCATGCCGCGGCCCGTCTGGTGGCGAGCGGCAGTCTGGCGCGCACTGCGCAGCCCGCGGGCGGCGCACAGGTGGGGGGCGCATGACCAAGGCGGGTAACCTCACGGACCCCCTGCCCAAGGCGGATTGGGTCAGACACCGCGAGCGCGGCAGCATCGCACTGCTGCGCCTCATGGCGTTCGTCTCGCTGCGCTTGGGCCGCAACTTGAGCCGCGTTCCGCTGTACGGGATCGCCATCTACTTCTTTTTGTTCGCACCGAGCGCGCGGCGCCATTCGCGGCGCTTTTTGCGCCTGGCGCTCGGCCGCAACCCGAGCGCGCGCGACCGCTTCCGGCAAATCTTGAGCTTTGCCACCACCATTCACGACCGCGTCTATTTGATCAATGAGCAGTTTCAGCTTTTCAATATCACGCTCGAAGGCGAGGACGCAGTGCGCGAGCAGTCGCAAAGCGGCCGCGGCGCCTTGCTCATGGGCGCCCACATGGGCAGCTTCGAGGTGATGCACAGCCTCGGCCGACGCCATCGCGACCTCAAGGTCACCATGGCCATGTACGAAGAAAATGCCCGCAAGATCAACGCCACTCTCGCGGCGATCAACCCGCACCTCGATTCCGACATCGTCTCACTCGGCCGGATCGACGCCATGCTGCATATCGCCGAGCGCCTCGATCGCGGGGCGTTCGTGGGCGTGCTGGGCGATCGAACCCTGGGAGACGAGCCGGTGCAAGCGGTGAACCTGCTCGGCGAGCGCGCGTACTTGCCCACCGGCCCGATGCGCGCGGCGGCCATTCTGCGCTGCCCGGTGTTCTTTATGGCGGGCCTGTATCGCGGCAAGAACAACTATCACGTGGTATTCGAGCGGGTGGCTGATTTCTCGGCGACGCCCGCCGGCCTGCGCAACGTTGCCGTGCGCTCGGCGATCGAGCGCTACGCGGCCGTGCTCGATCAGTACTGCCGCAGCGATCCCTACAACTGGTTTAATTTCCACGACTTCTGGCGCTCCCCCGGCCGGGCCTCGCAGGCATGAGGCGGCGTGCTCTCGGACTCATGCTGCTGGCGGCCTTGAGCGCCGCGGCCGCGAATATCAACCCGGCTCCGCGAGCCGGGGCCGGCGATCTCGACACGGTGATGAGCCTGCTGGCGCAGCGTCAGCACGGGCGGGTCGAGTTCGTCGAGCAGAAGTTCCTGTCCATACTCGATCATCCGATCGAATCATCGGGCGAGTTGCTCTACGACGCGCCGGACCGATTGCAGAAGCGCACTTTGCTGCCCCGGGCGGAGACGCTGCTGCTCGACGGCAGCGTATTGACCATGGAGCGCGGCGGACACAGGCGCGTGCTGGATTTGCATCGCTACCCGCAGATTCAGCCCTTCGTCGAGAGTATCCGCGCCACGCTGGCGGGCGACCGAGCCGCGCTCGAGCGGGTATTTCACGTGGAATTTGCCGGCGGCGTGCGGCGCTGGAGTTTGACTCTTGCGCCATTGGACCGCCAATTGCAGCGCACCATCAAACAGGTGCAGATCGACGGGTCGCAAGACCAATTGCAGCGGGTTGAAATTCGCCAGACCGATGGTGATCGCTCGCTGATGACCCTGCGCACACCCGCGACGCCATGAGCCGGCGGCGCTTGCCGGTACTGGCAGTCTGGCTTTGCTGCCTCGTCTTGGCGGCCGTGATCGTGGCGCGCGCCCGCTACATCACCGATCTGTCGGCGTTTTTGCCCGCCAAGCCCACTCCCACCCAGCAGCTGCTGGTGGATCAGCTGCGCGACGGTCCCGCCTCGCGGCTGATTTTGATTGCCCTCGAACGGGGCGATGCTGCTGCGCGCGCAGAGGTGTCCGCAGCCATGGGATCGCGCCTGCGCCGCGACCCGCAATTCTCGAGCGTCAACAACGGCGAGCCAGTGACGGCGGAGCGCGATCGGGAGTTCCTGTTTCGACATCGCTATTTGTTGAGCGACACCGTGACCGCGGAGCGTTTTGCGCCGCCCGGCCTGCATGCCGCGATCGCGGACACGATCGACGATCTGGCATCGCCGGCGGGACTGTTGCTCAAAGCGCTGCTGCCGAACGACCCCACGGGCGAAATGCTGCACATTCTCGATCAGCTGCAGCGCACCCCCGCGCCGGCGTCGCGCGACGGAGTCTGGGCCTCCCCCGACGGCAGGCGCGCCCTGATGGTGGCGCAAACGGCCGCCGGCGGCTCCGATACCGATGCTCAAGCTGGCGCCATCGAGGCGATTCGTGCCGCGTTCGCGGCCGCGGTGCGTTCCGCAGCACGCGCGGACGATGCGCAGGCGGTGCAATTGAAATTGAGCGGACCGGGCGTGTTTGCCGTCGACGCGCGCGCCAAGATCGAACGTGCCGCCGTGCGGCTGTCGATCGCCAGCAGCCTCCTCGTCGTGACGCTGTTGTTCGCCGTTTATCGCTCCGTACCGGCACTCGCGCTGGGTCTCGCGCCTGTGGCGAGCGGGGCGGTGATCGGAATCGCCGCGGTCGCACTCGGGTTCGGCGCCGTCCATGGCATTACCTTGGGGTTCGGCATCACCTTGATCGGCGAGTCGGTGGACTATTCCATCTACTTCTTCGTGCAGTCGCGCCGCGCGCCGCAGAATGGCGCGGCGAGTGCAACCTGGCAACGCTCGTGGTGGCCCACGATCCGCTTGGGAATGCTGACCTCCGTTTGCGGCTTCGCTTCGCTGCTGCCGTCCGGTTTTCCCGGGCTGGCGCAGCTCGGCCTGTATTCGATCAGCGGATTGGTCGCGGCGGCGCTGGTGACGCGGTACGTGCTGCCGGCGCTGCTGCCGAGCGGATTCGCCATTCACGATGTCACGCCGCTGGGCACCCGCATCTCTCGGCTGCTGAACCGGACGCGGCAGCTTCGCCGCTGGCAGCTCGCCGCCGTCGGTCTCGCGCTGGCGGCGCTCGCGCTCACCGTACTGCACCGGCACCAAGATTCACTCTGGAATCGTGAACTCGCGGCGCTCAGTCCCGTATCCCAAGCAGATCAGAACTACGATGCCGCATTGCGCGGCGATCTCGGCGCCGCCGATGTGCGCGAACTCGTGGTGGTGGCCGCCCCGACGCTCGATGCGGCGCTGCGGTTGGCCGAGCGTGCGGCCCGGGCTCTCGAGCCGTTGGTGGACTCCCATGTGATCGGCGGCTTCGACAGTCCTGCCAATTACCTGCCGAGCTCCGCGGCGCAGGAGGCGCGCCGCTCGAGTTTGCCCGCCGCGGCGCAGCTGCGCGAGAACCTAAGGCAAGCCACGGCCGGCCTGGGACTCGGCAGCGAGCGGCTGCAGCCTTTTTTGAGCGATGTCGACGCCGCGCGCGGCGCACCGCTGATCACGGCCCAAGATCTTCAAGGCACTTCGCTGCGCGCCGGTTTCGATTCATTGATCCTGCACCAGAAGGACCGCTGGAACGCGCTCCTGCCGCTGCATGCCACGCCTCAGTCGCAGACGATCGACACTGCGCCGGTGGCGGCGGCGCTGCAACGTGCGGGCTTGAGCGAGGCCCATGTTCTCGATCTCAAGGTCGAGTCCGACGATCTGTACGCTGCCTACCTGACCGAGGCGATTCATTTGTCGCTGGCGGGCATCCTGGCAATCGTAGTGCTGCTGTTGATCGCGCTGCGTTCGCCGCCGCGGGTGCTGCGAGTGTTGGCGCCGCTGTTTCTTGCGGTGCTCGCGGTGGCTGCCGGCCTCGCTCTCTGCGGAGTGCAGCTCACCATTTTGCACTTGGTCGGCATGCTGCTCATCGTTGCCGTGGGTTCGAACTACGCCTTGTTCTTCGACCGTCAGGCCAATCTGCACGAGGCCGGCAGCGAAGCGCTGACCCTCGCATCGCTGGTCATCGCCAACTTGAGCACGGTGATCGGCTTTGGCCTCTTGTCCTTCTCGCAGGTACCGGTGCTGGTGGCATTGGGCACGACCGTGGCGCCGGGCGCCTTTTTGGCACTGCTGTTTGCCGCGGTGTTGTCGCGTGCATAGCATATCCGTGCCCGCCGTCGCCGGGGCCACGGCGCGCGCCTGCATGGTCTGGCTGCCGGGCGCCTATCAAACCGCCCAGGATTTCCTGACTGCCGGATTTGCGGCGGCGGTGCGCCGGCGGCAAGCGCCCCTCGATCTGCTCTTTGTCGACATGGAATTCGCCTACCTCGGCGATCGCGCCGCGCTGCAGCTGCTGCGCTCCGACCTCGTGCTGCCGGCACGCTCCGCCGGTGTCTCGATCTGGCTGGGAGGAATTTCCCTGGGCGGCCTGACGGCGCTGGATTACGCCGCCTCGTGTCCGGATGAAATCGATGGGCTTTGTCTGCTCGCCCCGTATCTGGGAAACCGGATCCTGACCGCCGAAATCGCCCGCGCACCCGGACTTGCCGCGTGGCAGCCGGGCGAACTTGCGCAAATCGACGAAGAGCGCCGAATATGGCGCTACATCAAGAACCGGGGCGCCGACTCGGGACCGTTGTATCTGGGATTCGGACGGTGCGACCGCTTTGCGGCGGCACAGGAGCTGCTGGCGGCGACGCTGCCGGCCGACTCGGTCGACGTGATCGACGGTGGTCACGACTGGTCCACGTGGGTTCGTCTGTGGGAGAATTTTTTGCAGTCACGCTTCAAATGAGTGGCCCGCCGAGCGCCCCACGAGCAGCCGGCGCACGGTCGCGATGGTCGCCGTCGCCGCTGCTGTATGCATCCGCCGCGGTGCATTTGGGTGCGGCAACGGCCGCGCTGGTGCGTCCGCCGCTCTGGCCATGGGCGCTCGGCGCCGTGGCTCTGAACCACGTGGGTCTCGCCGCCGCGGGACTCTGGCCGCGCAGCCAGTTGCTCGGGCCGAATTGGACCCGCTTGCCGCCGCAAGACGGCGCCCAAGGACGAGTCGCCATCACCATCGACGATGGACCGGATTCCGACGTCACACCGCGGGTGCTGGCGCAACTGGCCGAGCACCGCGCGCCCGCGACGTTCTTTTGCGTGGGCGCCCGCGTGGAGACCCACCCGGACCTGGCGCGCGAAATCGTCAAGCGCGGCCACCACATCGAGAATCACAGCCAGCGGCACCGGCACAATTTTTCCTTGCTCGGTCCGCGCGGCATGGCGGGCGAGATCCTGCGCGCCCAGGACAGCATCCTGCGCGTGACCGGCAGCAGTCCGCGGTTTTTTCGCGCGCCTGCCGGCCTGCGCAATCCGTTTCTCGACCCCGTATTGACCCGGCTGCAGCTGCACCTCGCCAGCTGGACGCGCCGCGGCTTCGACACCGTCAACTCGAACCCGGATGCGGTCTACCGGCGCTTGGCGCATCGACTGCAAGACGGCGATATCCTGTTGCTGCATGATGGCAACGCTGCGCGCAGCCGCAGCGGTAGCGCGGTGATCTTGGAGGTTCTGCCGCGGCTGCTCGAGACCTTGGCCCTGCAGCGACTGCAGCCGGTGACCCTCCGCTCCGCGCTCGCGCCTGCAACCTCGCTCGCGCCCGCAATCGGACCATGAGTCCCGCGTGCGAACTCTTGAACAGCGCCAGCCGGCCGTACCGCGCTTGCGGCCGCTTCGCCTACCACTTCGCGCGCGGCAAGTTCAGGCAGGACCCGGTTTTCGCCGCCATACTGGCGCGTGGACTGCTGGCGGGGCGCTCGCGCATTCTCGATCTCGGTTGCGGGCAGGGGTTGTTGGCCGCGTGGCTGCTCGCGGCCGGCAGCCACGCCGAAATCCGCGGCATCGAGCGGGTGCGCCGCTACGCGCTGCGGGCACGGCGGGCGTTGGGAGACCAGGCCGAATTCGTGATCGGCGATGTTCGCGGCACGGACTTCGGCCGCGCCGACGGCGTCGTGATTCTCGACCTGCTGCACTACCTTGAATACGCTGAGCAACCTGGCATTCTCGAGCGGGCGCGCGCGGCGCTGCGCGGCGGCGGTGTGCTGCTGCTGCGGGTCGGCGATGCCGGCGGCGGCTGGGGCTTTAAAATAGGCAAGTGGATGGATCAAATGACTTTGCTCATGACGGGCCGGGGCTTGCGGCAGTTGCATTGCCGCCCGGCTGCGGAATGGCGGCAATTGCTGGCGGCGGCGGGCTTCGACAGCGAGACCGTCCCCATGAGTGCGGGAACTCCGTTCGCCAACGTGCTGATGATCGCGAGGCCGCGATGAAACCGCTGCATCTGCGCAACTTCACGGCGACCAGCTGCATCGGCAAAGGCGTGGCGGCGACCTTGAAGAGCCTGCTCGAACAACGCAGCGGCCTCGCCGGCTGTAGATTCGAGACCGTGGACATCCCCACCTACATCGGCGAAGTGGCCGGCGTCGACGAAGAGCGGCTGCCCGAGGATTTGCGCAGGTTCGACTGCCGCAACAACCGGCTGGCCGAGCTGGCACTCCAGCAGGATGGTTTCTTCGAAGCCGTGCAACAGGCAGCCTCGCGTCTCGGCCGGCGCCGCGTAGGGGTTTTCATGGGGACCAGCACGGCGGGAATTTTGCAGACCGAGCTTGCCTATCGCGAACGCGATCCCGTGAGCGGTGCGTTGCCCGCGAGCTTCGAATACGGATCGACTCACAATTCTTTTTCGGTGGCCGATTACCTGCGCCGGCGCTGCGGTTTGGAGGGGCCCGCCGTTGCGGTTTCCTGCGCATGCGCCTCGAGCGCCAAGGCATTCGGCTCGGCACGGCGCATGCTCGAAGCGGGACTCATCGATGCGGCTCTGGTGGGCGGAGTCGATTCGCTCTGCCTCACCACGCTGTACGGTTTCCACTCGCTGCAGCTGTCGTCGCCGGCGCCCTGCCGCCCGTTCGACGTCGCACGCGACGGTATTTCAATCGGCGAGGGGGCGGCGCTCGCGCTTCTGGAACGCGCGCCGGACGACTTGGATGGCGACTCGGTCCTGCTGCTCGGAGTCGGCGAATCCAGCGATGCCTACCACATGTCCGCGCCGCACCCCGAGGGTCTCGGTGCGCGCCGCGCCATGCGCGCCGCGCTGGCATCCGCCCTGCTCGACCCCGGCGACATCGAGTACATCAATTTGCACGGGACCGGTACGCCGAGTAACGATCGATCCGAGAGCCACGCAGTCACCAGCGTATTCGGCCCGACCACCCCGTGCCGTTCGCCCAAGGGCGCCACCGGCCATACCCTGGGTGCCGCCGGCGCGCTCGAGGCCGTCATCAGCGCGCTTGCCGTCAGAAATGGCTTCATGCCGGGCGGCGTCCACACCAGCACGATCGATCCCACGCTCACGGCACTCTATATTAGGGACAACCGCCGCGCGTCGATCAGGCGCGTAATGTCCAATTCATTTGGATTCGGCGGCACGAATTGCAGCCTGATTCTGGGCCGCGCGGGGTGAAGTTATCGGCCTACGTCGGCGGCCTCGGCGTCCTGGGGCCAGGCCTCGCGAATTGGCCGGACGCGGCCGCCGTGCTGTCGGGTCAAGCGGTCTACCGGCCCGCGCCGACCGTCCTGCCCATGCCGGCGATGCTCGCGGCAGCCGAGCGCCGGCGCGTCGGACGCGTCGTGAAGCTGGCGTTGGGCGTCGCGCTCGAAGCCACGTCGCAGGCCGGCGAGAATCCCATCGAATTGGCCAGCGTGTTCTCTTCGTCCGGCGGCGACGGACAGAATTGTCATGAACTCTGCCTCGCCCTGTCGCTCGCCGGCCGCGAGATATCGCCGACCCGCTTCGCCAACTCGGTGCACAACGCGGCCGCGGGGTATTGGAGCATCGGCACGGGCGCTACCGTGGAATCGAGCGTCTTGTGCGCATTCGATGCGAGCTTCTGCGCGGGTCTCTTGGAAGCGATGACACAGATCGCAGTCGACCGGCTGCCGGTCCTGCTGGTCGCCTACGACAGCGAATATCCGCAGCCCCTGCACGCCAAGCGTCCCATCCCCGACGCCTTCGGTGTCGCTCTCGTACTGACTCCGCTGCGGCGCGCCTCGTCGCTGGCGAGACTGGACACCGAGCTCAGCGACTTGGGAGTGGATCGATTCGAGGATCCGGCCTTCGAGGCGCTGCGCGCGTCGTTCCCGGCGGCGCGCGCGCTGCCATTGCTGCGCCTGCTGGCATCGCGAAACGGCGGCCGCGCGATTCTCGAGTATCTCGACGTATCTCGGCTGCAAGTGGAGATCGAACCGTGCGTCTAGACCGCTCCTGGATCGAACGCAACATTCCCCACCATGGCCGCATGTGCCTGCTCGATGAGGTCATCGAATGGGATGCAGGACACATCCGCTGCCGCAGCAGCACGCACCGCCGGCCCGACCATCCGCTGCGCTCGCAGAACCGCTTGGGTGTGGCCTGCGGCATCGAGTACGCAGCGCAGTCGATGGCCGTGCACGGCGCGCTGGCCGGCGGTGCACCGGCAGGCCCGAGTGCCGGCCCCGACGTCGGCTTCATCAGATCCGAAGTCGGCTTTCTCGCCGGCTTGCGCGACGTTCAGCTGCACGTGGCGCGGCTCGACGACCTGGCTGGCGATCTCATCGCCGACGCGGAACTGATTGCCGGCGATCACGGCAGCGCGCTGTACGAATTTGCACTGACGTCCGAGGCGCGGCCGCTCTTGAGCGGCCGCGCGACGGTAGTATTCAACGCCAACCAACGGGTTAACCTTTGATCTTGAACAAAACGGCGACTCGCGCTTTGGTGACGGGCGGCAGCGGCGGCATCGGTGCGGCCATTTGCCGGCGCTTAGGCTTGGCCGGGTACTTCGTGTATGTCCACGCGCATCGCGGCACGCAGGCCGCGGCGGCGATCGTCGGCGAGATCGTGACGGCCGGCGGCCGCGCGGCCGCGGTTCAGTTCGATCTGACCGATTCGGCTGCAACGCGCACGTCGGTCGAGCGGCTGCTGGAAGACGGACCGGTGCAGGTTCTGGTGAACAATGCCGGCATCCACGACGATGCCGCATTCCCGGGAATGAGCCCCGAGCAATGGCATCGCGTCATCGACTTGTCCCTCAATGGATTCTACAACGTCACGCAGCCGCTGCTGCTGCCGATGATCCGCACCCGCTGGGGCCGGATCGTCAACCTATCATCGGTGTCGGCGCTGCTCGGCAATCGCGGCCAAGTGAACTATGCGGCGGCCAAGGGTGCGTTGAACGCCGCGACCAAGGCCTTGAGTCTGGAGGTGGCGAGCCGCGGCATCACCGTCAACGCGGTGGCGCCGGGCATTATTTCGAGCGGCATGGGCGATGCCGCGTTCGATGCCGCCGCCATAGCCGCTATCGTGCCGATGAAGCGCGCCGGGACGGCCGAAGAGGTGGCGGCTTTGGTGGCCTATCTCGCGTCCGAGGAAGCCGCCTACATCACCGGTCAGGTCATTTCCATCAACGGCGGGATGATCTAACGTGAACATGCCGGCCGCGCTCACGAGCACGCACAAGAACGAGGTCCTGCTGTTCTACACGCTGCTCGAACTCACCCTCATCGTGGTTGCCGGCCGCGTCGGCGGGCTGCTCGCCAAGCGTTGCGGGCAGTCGACGGCGGTGGGCGAAATCATCATCGGCATCTGTCTGGGTCCGTCGCTGTTCGGCCTGCTGGCACCGCGCGCATTCGACTACGTATTTCATTCCGCGCCGCCGGAGCCGCTGACCATCCTGTCGAACGTCGGCCTCATCCTGTTGATGTTCCAGATAGGTCTGGAGTTCGATTTCGCCCATCTCGCGGAGCGGGTCAACCGAGCGGCGGTGCTGCGCGTGTCCAGCGCCTGTCTTGCGATTCCCTTCGCCTGCGGCTTCGCCCTCGGGCTCTTCATCGCACGGGACGCGCCGGCGGCGCACCGGCTCGACACGGCGTTGTTCGTCGCCACGGCGTTCTCCATCACGGCGCTGCCGATCCTGGGGCGCATCATGATCGAGTTCAATCTCACGCGCACGCGGCTCGGGGTCATCGCCATCAGCTCCGCGGCCGTGAACGACGTCATCGGCTGGCTGTTGCTGGCGCTCGTCACGGCACTGACCGCGAGCGATTTCCTCGCCGGCCGGTTCGCCCTGCGCATCGCCATGGTCGCGGCATTCGGGCTGATCTCCGCGATGGTTGCGAGACCCTTGCTCAAGCGCGCCATTCGCAACTCGCCGCCGCGGGACGGCAAGATGTCGGCCAACTTGCTCGGCGGGCTACTGGCGGTGATTTTCACCGCAGCGATGACGACTTATCAGATCGGCATTTTCGCGATTTTCGGCGGCTTCATGATGGGCGTCATTCTGTACGACGAACCGGACCTGGTGGCGGCGTGGCGCGGCCGCATGGGGGATTTCGTTGCGGTGTTCTTTCTGCCGATCTTCTTCACCTATACGGGGCTGCGCACCTCCATCGGCGGCCTCGACACGTGGGCGGACTGGGGTCTGTGTCTCGCCATCGTCGCGTCGGCGTCCATCGCCAAGCTCGGCGGCGGTTATCTGGGCGCGCGCCGCTCCGGCTTCGATCATCCGCAATCCGCCATCATCGGCTTCATGATGAACACGCGGGCATTGATGGAGCTCATCGTGATCAACGTCGGTCTCGATCTCGGCGTGATCTCGCCGAAGGTCTTCACCATGCTCGTCATCATGGCAATTTTCAGCACCGTGATCACCACGCCGGCGCTGCGCCATTACCTCAAGCGGACCGGCCTCGCGGATACTTCAAGCGTAGGCGTCGACGGCGCCGTTCGCGAGGCGGGAGCTCGAACTCGCGGTTGATGGCACCGCGCCGGCGGCTGGGCTGCCGTTCGCCGGGGGCGTCCACTCGTAGGG
>Ga0210393_10004280_pt1 | contig 11321 bp, 10 predicted proteins | sample IncBWC27OmetaG_FD_160068 | JGI IMG/M metagenome (GOLD analysis project Ga0210393, IMG submission 160068) | Forest soil microbial communities from Barre Woods Harvard Forest LTER site, Petersham, Massachusetts, United States - Inc-BW-C-27-O ...
TTCATTAGGATCTTTTACTCTCCGGGTCTTGGGAACAATCGTATCGGTATATACCCATGTAAATGATGTAATTTCAGTTGATGACAGAATGACGAGCTGCTTCCGCGGTCATATCGAAGTATCAATTTGAGGCTGACACTCACCTTCCCTCCTGCGGTGCTACAGTATTTTCTTTGAACCTGACTCAGTGAATAATCTGCGCAGGCGCCGACTGGGAAGTGACGTCCGAATCAGGTTGCAAACACGGCAACAGTCCTTTGCCCCGGCAACGAATGCCAACGATGCAAGTCTACCTCGAACCCTCTCCTCTTCCTCTGAAGTCTAAACTCGGCGTCTAAGTGTCACGTTTTGCCCCTAAGTGGTCCTGCAAGGTGACCTTAAATATCTAGATGTATGCGCCTCTGGGCATCTAAATGAGAAGGCTGCGAAGAATGATAACCTACTGGCCTCGTATGGAAAGCGTCTGTCCCACAGGTCCGACGATGGGGAACGCGTGCACCCATAGCACTCCATGTGGGAGAACCATGTTCGTCCTCCTACGGGTTTTGCACCGCGATGACGATTGACACGCACGTCCGCGCTCCGCTCGAGCTGCACCGCAAGAACGCCTTCGATCGACGCGCTCTACGAGGTCAGCGACACCAATACCCTACCCTCCCCTCCGGCTATGTGCGCACGCACATACTACAGAACTGTCTACATTAGATTGGCGCCCGCACCTATCACAGGGCCCCGTCGCGCCGCAACCATGACTGACTGACACTCTCGGACTCGTCGGCTCTCCTGGCTCACGCGCCGGCCACCGGCCGGTTTCCTCCTCTATTTTCAATCATGCACGGCGGCCGTAGCCGCCAACACCGTCTGCTGTAGACTGCCCCCCTGGACCCAGACAAACACGCTGCTCGGCGAAATCAACTCTGCGGCCAGAGCGAGACGAACCTAGAGCATCGAGTCCTTTCCGAAACGTACGATTTTGCTACGCGCGCTTCGCCACCAGCACGTAGACCGACGCGACCGACAACCTTTCGGCTCCGAGTCGCCACGCGCTCGGCTTTTCCTTCTAGGTCCTTGGATATATTTTACGGCCGCCTAGTGAGCACTGCGTTTTTGACGTTTCTTTGCCCTGAGGGTAGCAGTACTCACTGCCCTTGCGCGGGACTCTCGGAACGCCCGACCTTCTCGAATTCGCAGGGCCATCTTTGATCGGAGAATCTTGCGAGTAATTGCTTTCTGGGGTTCATTGTTATCAACTCTGTCGGAAGAGAGATCGGATGCTGTCATTTCATTATGTTTCTAAGAGGATTCAATTGATTCGAAACCAGGGTCGGATGCTCATTCATTGATGATACCGTCGAACATGCTTTGACGCCGTCCCCTCTAGCTCTGGTTCCTTTACGTATTGCGATACGAGGCCTGAGCATCGGTTGAAAATCAAATTGGCAGACGGTGGCATCTTTCCACCGATAAATCCGGACGGGAAGGCAACATGTGGACGTAGAGAAAGAAGATATGGTTCACTGGACTCTCGAAATTTAATACACCCCAGAATGTTCAGCAGAAAAGCTACGTACTGCATCGCACCCCTGGCGCCGACCATTCTCCGCCACCACGTGAAATACGACTTTTGTGACGGGTTCTCACAGGATAGAAAAATGTGTCGCCCATCGCCCATGGGGCTAAAAAAGTTGACGGGTCACGTGGAAGGTGGCAGTTACATTTTTATTTTCAAATTACAGATAAGAGACACTGATGATCAACAGCGGTGCAGCCTAGTTTGATTTGATAAGGAAGAGAGAAATAGAAATCAGATGGTGTTCAAAGACAGCGGACACAGGCTCTGGCATTGACTGCCAGCAGGAGGAGGAAGGACGTTCATTTCTGCGTATCTTCGGGCACATTCCCCCATTATCTTTGCCCATTTCGTGTAGTCACTAGTCACCTTGACTCAGCACAACATCAGTAGAGGCCAACATGGCTCTTTGCCCCAGCCGCCGTAGGCGCACTGGCAAGCGCGGATTCCACCAGTGTAAAGGACAGAACTCGGTCCCGCATAGAAAAAGCGCCTAGTCAACGAACCCCACGTGCAACGTAGGATTGGCTCCCCTTGACGTCATCCGCGCTCTCGATCGAAAATTGAATTCCGACCGCCGATCTGGGTCCCCCCATATATGTGCACTACGTGACCTGTCAATGTGTTGCACTGCGTGCGTGGGGAGTCCGGGGACAGCCCTTTCCTTTGTGGTCACGCGTTTGTCTGGGTATGGCCAACGCAGGGTCGATCGGTGGCGTGTTGAGCGCGCAAAGCACTGGCAACAAGGAGGCATGAGAGTACATTGCGCGCGTAGCAGGGCCTAAGTCTTTAACAAAAAGCAAGTCGATGTGTTCCGGTACCGGACGGAAGATACGTTGCGCGAATATCATTTGAGAATCGCCATCAAACGGAATTAAGCAGCTCTTAGCGTCCGATAAGTTAAAGGTTCGTCACCGGGCCCCGTCGCCTCCATCAACTCTACGCTTGTTGTGAGTGTGTCAACAACAGAACTGCCATGGCGACTGTGGGCTTCCGTTGAGGACAGTCAAAATGATCTCGAATACGTGAAGCATAAGAAAATGCTGCACATGATGCGAGTGCAGCCCTTGAAAACAAGCTCGGCAGTGACTGCGCGACATCGGCATCATACACTGCCAGTGTATGATGCCGATGTCGCGACTGCAACAGCAAGATCGGCTGACGGCGCAGGAAAACTTGGGGATTGCATTTGTTCCGCCTTCTATAGGCTGGAGCTGGGAGCTAAGGAGTGGGAAACGAGGCAAGCACAGCAGAGACGGTGGGAGGGTTCAGAAAAAGGAAAAGAATGGGCTGTTGTGCCTTACCTCCCGGCATTTTTACCTACTGCCTGCCAGTGCTCATTTCTGAACTCGCTTCGCTTTCAAAAGACAACGTTCACTGGCACGTCGTAGATGTCGACCTGGTAGAATACTATCCTCAAAGTCCAAGCGGAACACGGCGGCCACTGCTTCCGCGTCAAACTTCGGACATCTGTCCCTCGCCCGGCTTCGAATCCAGGGTTGATATGCATTAATGTCGGCTGGATGACTCCTTGATCCTTATTGTTGCTGCCCAGAGCCGCACTTCGTGGGTTCATCGTGTGCCAAATCCTAGGACCCAATGCGCTTCTCTCCGCGCAAATCGGCCAGCAGAATGGGTCTGACTACTACCATCAAATCCAAAATAAGTTGGCGCGAAGGGAAAATACCTTAGGAGAACACAACAGAAACCGAAATGTGCGGTCTGTAGACGTGTTCATCGGAGAGTGCGCCTGAAAAAGTGAGCAGGGGTGAAGGGGTAAATATTTGAAGAGAACCCAGGAAAAGCCGCGATGTACTGTTGGCAGACAGGCGCATCCGCGAGAAGACCATAGGACCGGTCATCGATTTGCGGAATATCCATTTTTCTGTATTTCCCTTTTTGTTCTTATTGCCAGAGGGCTTCGGCAACGTAAGATGTCGGATTCTACAAGGTACGACGAGTATGCCAGGGCCAAGGCCCACTTGAAATGATGCCGTTCGTAAAAATGCTGTTGATGTCTCCAATTAGTTTGGGCCAGGTAGCCATCAAGGGAGGTATGGTAACGATCCTGTGAAACAATGTCGTACGAGGACAAAGATTCAAACTGTTGGAAAAGAACTGGGGCCAGAGGGATGCAGTACGGTAATGAATGTGAGGCTGTGTGAGCTGATTGGACTATCCTGTCACCAGAATGATGGTGAAGACTTGAGACTTGAGAAATATTTCTATGTATACAGTATATTCAGAGTTTCTGTTCACTCTTCATTAGCTTCATTGGCAGAACTTGTCCCGGGGATCTTCTGATTGCTGCCGTACGATGGTAAAACCAAAGGACCACAGGGGGGGAGGGGTGTTTCAAATCAACGCTGGTACGTAGCGGCTCCACGAATCCTTCTCACGATTTGAATGCGGTGGACCAGATATCACTTGCAGTAATGGGAGAAAGGCCTTCTCTCCCGTTCAAGGTTGTGATACGTGTGATACACTGAATTCCGACGAACGAATTAATCGCCGTTGTGGAGGCCAGTGGGAGGACTAGAAAATAGGGCAGATTAAGCCAATAGTACAGCACACAACCAGATGCGGACCTGAGAGAAGAGAGACGGGGCTGTACGATCACCGCACGGCACGGGAGAAGTAATCGAAAATCTCCAGGAGGCTGGCTCTTGCCAGTGAGGCTGCCTGCCGGACCGGGTGCCGCACCGCACGGCCGCCGCTACGCTGACTCGGACCCTTTAACGTTTGCACTGTACCTCGATCACTCCACATATTGAGAATGCGGCTCTATCCAGTGGTTTCAGAAACGATGCGCAGGATGTCGCAGCCACATCGACATCAATGGGTGATACGCGGCATACGCCAGGGGCCCCAGGGCTATCAGCACCAGGTCAAGGTGACTCACCGCTGGCAGATCTCAGGGACGATACAACTCGAAAAGCGAACATATTGTGGCTATGTGGTAGATACCGCAGTGCAGCGTATCGTTAGACGCATAGAGGTCTCATGGCCAGGACCGCGGCACTGCCGGGCTTTGCCGCCAACCGACACCACGGCAAGAAACATGTCGCCTCTTCCTCCTTCCCAGTGAGCTGCGCGACAGTAGCTAGGCCTGCCGTTGGACGAGCTTGGCCGGCATCACGATTCATGAAGTTTCGAAGCACAATGATAAGACTATTGTGCATAAATGTTCATCGCCAGAAGTGCTGGATGCGGCGAGTAGATTCGGAACGTTAATTGACAGCATTCACTGGCAAGACCGACCGGAGTGAACGTCTGCGGGGGAGAATACGTTGTTCAATAGTAAGAATCATGTTTGAGACTGGCATCAATCCATCATGTTCTAGGGATATGGGAGATATCAGTTAGCTAAGAAGGCTGATAGCTTTCGATGGGTAGGTTTACCAGTGTATCAAATAGAGTTCTTTGAGGAGCACGGCGGCGGGGTTATCGTTATCGTCCAGGGTCTCCATCCAGGGTCGAAAGTCTCGTCTAGTGGCTTGAAACATGCCTTCTCCAAGAAAGCTAGGATTGTTTTGCCATCCTCTGGACCTCTTCTCTTCCTCTTTTGGTGTCTGAGGGTCATCTACCGGCAACTGGGAGTTTCGGGTGCCCAACCGGCCCCTTGACCGGCCCGTCTCCACCTACATCCCGAGACCCACATTCGGTGCCGAACCCGCGGGTTCGCAACCGGCCCGCAAGCAAGAGCGTATGGCCGCGGCTGCATTGCACTTCTCAAACTATACAAGTGTTGCTGGTTCATGAGCGCGTGATTCCATGATTTCCTGATTCATGGGCGCACTGACACCGTCTCCATGGCTGTGCAGCATCTCATTGTCATCTTTCTGTTTAAGGGAACTACTGCCGCCCGCCGGCCCCTTGCGGTTCTGAAGCTTGGCGACCAAGTCAAAAGAGGTTTTAGTTACGTGCCGATTCATATCGTTCTGTATCATGGACGTATTCTATACTTATAGACCGCCGGCGCCGGCCAGTATCACTTCGATGGACGCTCTACTAGTATGGCAAGACACAAATTACTTATAAAGTCATCCATGTCCTTGTACTCATACACATTTGATCCCTCCCAACCCCACCCTTCATTTAAGGGAACCATCGCGGCCTCTCGTGGTCTTTGATAGCTCAGCAACAAACAAAGAAGCAAAGAAGGTCAAGATCACAAACCCAGGTTACCTGCGCCTACCTCTCCATCTCAACCAGTCGAAGCGATTCAATCCTGAAATGAGCCTAGCCCTCGCTCACCATCTGGGATCAGGTACCCTCCCTGACGTGTATGTATTCCCCTCTTTTGGCTCAACCTAAAAATCTTTGCTAATCATGGTTGTACCATCAGAAACGCAGACAGCGAAGCCTTTGAGAAGAAACTTCCTCGACCCGCGCACCTTCTACCAATTCCTGCGTCTTCCCAGCCGCCTCTTCACTTCTTTTCATGCGACACCCCTTTAGAGACAGCATCTGTCCCGAATGTTTCCAATGTTGGATCGAACCCTGGACATCCAGCTCACACGTTCGATGACTTTGCCCATTGTGATCGCGACGACTACAACGGTGACTCGGGGTTTTCCGGCGCTTCTATAAACGGATATGATGATGGGTGTGTGGTACCCCCTCAGCCTTCCTCCTCCCTCCTCCCTCATCACCTCATTCCCTTAACAGCCGAGGCAGCACGCTTGATGAACCCTCCCCCAGGTTTCGAACCTACGGGACCATCTACACGGATGATGCAAGGATGAAACTCGGTGACTGTATACGTCGTCAATGCTTCAACTGTAGGGCAACCGAGACAACGACGTGGCGCCGGTCTAGGCTCAGTCCCGGTAAAATGGTGCGTCCTATATAGCTGACCAGATAACTGGTCTAATAGGATTACAGCTTTGCAATAAATGCGGGCTCTTTGAGCGAACCCACGCCGTCCCACGGCCAAAGACATTTCCACGCAGGCGCCGTTCACAGCCTCCTTCTGTGAACCGGAGCTTGAACCCCCCCTCCGACTTTGATGGACGTCGCAACTATTACAACTGTCCATCAATTATGCCATCCACTGGTCTCCCCCTCTACGCCACTCGTCCTAGTGAAACCTCGCCGGACATGTCGTGGATGAGTTACAATATGCCAGATGTCTCTTCAGCGTCCCCTGGCGTTAGCCCATGCCATATTAACACTCCAAAGCCAACGAGATATCGTGCAGACTTTCAGTTACCACTGTAAAGCGTCCGTCGGGGCCGAACGCGGATCAGTAACTCTGGAACGCGCAAAGGCTTATCTTATTGACAACCCCTCCTCCCGACAGAACCGACAACGCGGCGACAGCCTCCCCACTCGAATCTCCCCATTCCAGTTCGGCCGACCCGGACATCACTCCCCCTCCCGTCCGTTTACCTCGCGGCGCCCTCTTTCATGTTTTGATTTATTCTCAGACTGCCCGCCATCCTCCGAGCCTGTCTCCTTGTTGCCATTTTCCTTTATTCTTCTATTATTTCTGCGATCTCACACTCTTATATCGTCTCTTTTCGTCGTCCCTCGCCGCACGGGCAATGTCCCTAGCGTTCTTCCTCGCGTTTCACCTCGAAACCCGGTTAATTACTCCCTGTTACATAGAGTAATATAGGACCAAGACTCCTGGGTATATTGGGGAATTGATATTGCGATGCTTGTGAATTCATTCGTTGTAATACAGCAGCTGGCCTGTCGCGATAGCGACTTTGCGCTTAGATCTGCGTGACAACCCCCTCTGCTCGGACTGTCATGATCACTTACTGTATAACTGAAGGCGTGCTTTGTCGTATGCCCATGATATTTGCTTGTCAGTGTAGCCCTTTTATTGCTCGAGAGAGCTACATCAAGTACATTCTCTCCGGCCTTCGTATCGTCTCATTCGCCACCAAATCTCATCGATTATCATTCAATTTGGACTTTTGAGTTGGTTCATATTAGGCTTCCTGATGTTGCGTTTGTCTTCTCACTCTCTCTTTCCCTCACTTTTAAGACTTCCCCCATTCAAATTATTCACGTTATTGACGCCAGCGTTCTGCGGCCGGAAAGGGCAAACACAACTTGAAAGGAGTCCTGTACTAGTAGAGGCTTTGCCTCTGCGTTCTTCGGTGCGGGTCAGCGAGAATGACAAGAAATAATACGAGTTCGAGTCGGAACGACATTTCGACCTTCTTTTCCAGCCGCCAAGCGTCAAGCCCACGAACGCAGCCACGGCGGTGCAGTTGACTCGGAAGCTCCAGCGCTCCAGCCCGAAACATGCTGAAGAACAAAGGGGGGGTTCGGACGAGGTGGCCTCAGTGTCCCGACACCGCCTGCACTGCCAATGATGCATGACGGGTGGCTAAGGCAGACATAGAATGCGTTGGCCGAGAATTGCCATCCATGTCCGGCGACCCTGGTACAGTACCTGTACTGTAGTACCAGGCTGTCCAGGATATTGATGGACTATTTCTGATGGTGCGAACCCGCACATTTCCTCCGCCGGCGTCCTTCCTTCGTCTATCAACACTGTAAGCTGCAATGGCAGAAAGAGTGAGTTAGGCGCACTCATTGTCCGGGTCGCTTGCAATTGTCGCAAAAAAATTATATTGTCAGAATTTCCAAAAAAAAGACGTCATTTACGCGCTCACTCGGTCGCCACTCAGTCCGGGCTGCTGGCTCTGGCTCCGCCTGATACGATTATAGTGTTTGATCCGGTCTTGGCAACCTTCAGTCACTGTTCACGCGCCCAGTGTCAACACTACGCAGCGAGCGACGGCATGGGCGCAAGTGGATACACCTCACCTTTTGAGATACCTGCTGCCCACTAAGCATCAGAAAGAAAGAAATCTCACAAATATCGCAAGTCAAAATTGCTACGTGGCAGCTATGTATTTCTTGGCTTACAAACCATCAGCGAGTCGATCGGTCCCCAATTCGACCCTGTCATGTACAGGAGCCCTCCACTATTGCTTGGCCTATTCCTGTCAACCACACGACGCCATGGATCTGCGTGAGAAATAGCAAGCGCTCGCAGAAGCTGACTCCGAGTCCTTGTAGTGCCCCTCGTCTCTCTCGATCTACCGGTACGGCTTCGAGCATGTATAAATCCCGGTTTTCTGCAGCATGATCTTGCTATTCCCAGGTCATAGTTCAGTGTCTTGTCCCTGTTTTTAGGCCTTGCAATCATACATTTTCTCCCGCTGTTGTCCATCTTCGTTCTGGCCTCCCAGGCCCTCCCTTGGCCTTACCTGTCTTACCGTTACACATTGGGTTGATATGAAGACAAGAACCCCGTCACACTCCTAGCATCTCATTCCTGATATTCAGTTGGAGCACCATGGTCATCCTTGTCCTGGTTCAGAATCGACCATTCGTCTGTGCATTGCGCTCAAGCTATCCCGCAAGGACGCCTTAATCGAGGCGCCTTATGACGTCAGCGGCCCCAAGCATCCGAAGTGTCTCCATCTGAGACTGAGATGTAAGCCATGCTTTTCCCTTCCGTTTACCTTCACTGATTTCTTTTGGGGCACAGACGGCAGTGGGAACTGACCAGTAGGCGCAAGGTGAGCCAAAGCGATGAGACGTGACATTTGGGTCGACCTCCAAACGAGACAAGCCACGTCGGTAGTTTACCTTGAAGCATCAATATCAGTATCTTTCTGGTCATCTACACCAATAGAGGTGTATTTCTGTATGTTCTCCTCTGCAGTGCTAGTCCAGCTATCATTGCTATTGCCCGCGGCTTGTCACGGATGAAAGGACCTGAAGTATTATTAAACACGTGGCCCGTTGAGATCCAGTCTTGCCAACGGATATCACGGAGCATGTCAGGAGTGACGGGTTGGAAGAGCTGGAACCCACGAACACGGTTCTCATGGACGATGAATAGGGAAGGAAACGGCACATGGCGATCCCTTATGTCAAGAGTGATAGCTTTTCCACGGAATTGATGAAAAGAGGACTCATTGGAGTAGTCAACAAAGACGAATTTCCGACTCTGTTTCGTGTTGAACGTTGAACGTTGAACGTTGAACACTTGTCCACAATGCGAAGGTGAATCAAACTCACATCGGGGAAGAAATGTATAAAGAAAACATAATTCTCGAACGAGAGGCGAGGGTTACTGCACATAAGGAGGCCATCGCGCAGCTCGTATTGGGGATAATGTTTGGCCTGAGAATGGGTCCAACCCCCGAGTTCGGATAACTATGTCTTACTTCAACATCAGGCAGGGTTAAATATGTTTTAGTTAGGCTTACAAGGTCACACGCTTCACTCAGGATAACGTGGCAATGTTGGAGAGTAACGCGAACGTCCAGATGACACAGCGACGCAGTCCAAGAAATTGGTCCCGGGGGTCGATTCCGGTGTCAAATGCATTGGTGGAAGTGGGAACGTGGTGGACAGGGGCGCCATGATTGCTAACTCCGCGAGAGCGAGTGCGAAAACAAGTTCCGCTGTGACCACGTGACTCATGACCCATGACCCCACCTATCCTCAGCCTGAGGCTCCCGGGGCTACTGGCACTGTCACACCATCTGTGTCGTGATCACCGCTGGTTGACAGAAACTCGCCAATGGTATATAAAGCCAACAGTGTCAATGTCTCAATGTCAGCCATGATTCGGAACGAAGCCGACGTGGAATAATCTGTAGCTCAGTCACGATTTCAACTGACTCGGAAGTTGCTTGTGAAGTTGTTCTTTCAGGTGACTCAGCTATAGGGTATTCTACATTTAAATTTTTCCTCGTGGCTCTTATCGTATTATCATCTTGGCCATTACCCAGCTGCTCCCGCTGAGCTCGAGATCAGGGCTGTGGCTGTTCAAGTTGTTACCTTCTGCACGCCGGACGTCAATTACGCTGGCGCTTGTGTCACCATTTCCGCAGTTTACCACCAGTGTAACGACTTCACCAGAAGACTCAGCATCTTGAACAAGGCAGCCTCCGCCGCAGTCACGGTCACCCCTCGCAGGATTCATCTGCGCTTGTTTCGAGCGAGTCAGTCCGTGTCAAACAAACTTACGCATTTATTTCGATTGTGTCAGCGATGGGACGACTCAGGATGATGAAGCTCATTCCAAGGCAACCCGGGTTCTAGAAATACCTGTTACCCCATCTTCATGGTGATTCGTTCCGGGTGTCCGGGGTAGTCCGAGTTTCAACGACTTGTCTGGCTCCTTCAGTTGCAGCCCTTCCTAGCCGAGGTAATGATGTTTCAAGACGATACTGGGGCTGTCCTGACGTTTGACAGCAAGTCAACGGGAGTACGGAGAGCTCACATACACGGTGCGCATGGTCTGGACGACATGGCCATGCAGCACTCGCGGCCACACCATTGCTGAGACGTGGGAGCACCATGGCCGCCCTCATTCTGGTCCGACCACTGATATGTGACAGCATAGAGTCCACTCCTCTTCGGTCTCGATCACGCACGGCGGCGGTTGGCTCAACACACTCTAAAGTACCTCTGGCCCAGGCAAACGCCCTTCTCGGGACATCATACCGGCTCTACTGCCACGCTGAGACAAACGTGCACATTCTTGGCACGATTGGCTACGCGCTCCCCACTACCCTGCGCGAGCACATTGAGGCCATCGTACCGACAACGTACTTCAGCTCTTCACACGCTCTTTGGCAAACCTTGCCCGGTGCCGAACGACCCTATGCTTTTCAAAGGCATTAGTAACTCAGGGCAACTAGGTGCGTCGGCAACAGTCATTCCTGGCATCTTTGCCCCCCCTCCCAACTCTTCATACGTA
>Ga0210393_10004281_pt1 | contig 11318 bp, 6 predicted proteins | sample IncBWC27OmetaG_FD_160068 | JGI IMG/M metagenome (GOLD analysis project Ga0210393, IMG submission 160068) | Forest soil microbial communities from Barre Woods Harvard Forest LTER site, Petersham, Massachusetts, United States - Inc-BW-C-27-O ...
GTTTTGAAGTTGGTTTTCGCTATCCGCGGTTGCTCGTGAATCTCGAGCCCGATTCCGTGGCCCAGCCCGTGGAAAAAACCGACCCAACGCTCGTTTCGAATTTCTGCCGGGTAGCCTTTCTCTTTGAAATACTCGGACACTTCCTTCTGCAGGGCTGCGCCCGAATCGCCCGCACGAATATTCTGCAAGGCGAACTTCTGCGCGTCCAATACGGTCGACCAAAGCGCGCGTTGAGCCTCATTGGCTTTGCCTCTGACCACTGTCCTGGTCAGGTCGCCATAGTAACCTGAGCGCCCATCTTTCGGAAAAACGTCCAGGATGATGAGCGAATCTGCCTTCAGCGGGCCGCTTCCCAGATCGTGGGGATCACAAGCCTGTTCGCCACCCGCCACGATCGTGTTGGTCGGCGTCCCGCCCGCGTGCAGAATTGCGCTATCGATTTCTGCCCGCAGCCTCTCGGAGGTTAACGCCGCTCCCCCCCAAACGAGCCGCTTCCCGGATTTGATTTCGGCCGCCTGCAGGACCTCTATCCCTCGAGCCAATCCGACCTCGGTAATTCGAATGGCGCGCCGAATCAATCGCAGTTCCTCTTCAGTTTTGAATTCGCGGTCTCTCCAGAACAAGCCCGCTATTGGAACCACCTTCACTCCCTCCCTGGCTAGTCTGTCCGCCAAACCAATGGGAAAATTGTAGGGAACCGCTGCTTTCCGGACGCGACGCTCCCGCAAAAAGTAACCGATCGTTCTCTCGATCGGTGGTTTGCCTTTACGCCCCTTTCCCAATAAACGCTCAATGCTCGACAACGCGATGATCTCATCGACCTTCGCCTCTTTTTTGCCTCGATCGATTTCGAGATCGCTTAGCAAGACTGTTGTTTTGCCGTTCTGCCGCAAGAACAAGACCGGGTCCGGAACAGAAAATTTTGTCGCGTAGAGTAAATCGGCGGATTCTTCGCTCGAGGCGAAGATTAGTCGCGGAAGGCGATCATTGACCATAGTTAAAAAGGGAAGCCGAAGAAGGCGCAAATTCAAGAAGGTAGAAGAGCAACGCTCGGAACGGCCTCAGCCTCTCAGGCGAAACTGCTCCGCCAACTCCAAAAACGGCTGTAGCGAATCGGGATTGCTCATCGCCTCGCGGCTAACCGACTTCGAGAGTTCGATTCCCTGAAAGATGCGTTTCACCGGCACCTCCAATTTTTTCCCGTTCAGCGTCAGCGGAATTTCCGGAACCTGGTAGATGCCGTCGGGCAAGTACCGCGGGGACAACTCCGTTTTGATTCGCTCGCGAATTCGATTGGCCAGGTCATCATCGAATGCCACCGCTTCCTGCAACACGATAAACAGGAGCAGCTTCCCGGGTGTTTCTTTTCCGCGGGGACCCAACCCGGTCGTGTCGATCACCAGCGAGCCGAGGATTTCAGGGAGGGATTCAATGACCTGGTAAAATTCGCTGGTGCCCATTCGCACCCCACCGCGATTTAGCGTTGAATCGGAGCGGCCGTAAATAACGCATTGCCCGCTCTCCGGGTCGATCTCGATCCAATCCCCGTGGCGCCAAACGCCGGAATAATGTTCGAAATACGCCTGACGGAGCCGGGAACCGTCCGGATCATTCCAGAAACAGACCGGCATACAGGGCATTGGCGAAGTCAGCACAAGTTCGCCCACCTGATCCCAGACTGCCTTGCCGCTAATGTCCCAGGCTTCGATCGGTGCGCCCAAACCCCGGCACTGTAACTTTCCCGCGTAGACAGGAAGCCAGGGATGCGAAAGAACGAAGGCCGTGCAAACGTCGGTGCCACCACTCACTGAACCGAGCCAGACACCTGGCTTAACCTGATCGTACACCCAATGGAAACCGTCGTCCGGCAACGGTGCGCCAGTCGACCCGATCGTTCGCAGCGACTGGAGACGATACTCTTTTCGCGGCTCAATGTTCTCTTTTTGACAAGCCAGCAGGAAAGGCGCGCTGGTGCCGAAATAATTGATTTCTTCCCTTTCAACCAAGCTCCAGAGCACACGTAAATCGGGATACTTCGGGCTGCCGTCGTAGAGGACAGGCGTGGCGCCAAGCGCCAGTCCGGAGACCAGAAAATTCCACATCATCCAACCGGCTGTGGTGTACCAGAAGAATTTGTCGGCAGGACGAAGATCCAAGTGCAGCGACAATGCTTTCAGGTGTTCGAGAAGAATGCCCCCATGTCCGTGGACGATCGGTTTGGGCACGCCGGTCGTCCCCGAAGAATAGAGAATCCAAAGCGGATGATCGAACGGGACTGGATGAAAACGCAGCGGCGCGCCAGACTGTCGCTGCGCGATCAAATCGGACCAGCGAGATATTGAAATTTCAGGTCCGAACTCCAGGATCTGTTCGTGCGAGGCCTGTTCCACGATGATCACGTGACCGAGTGTCGGTAGAGCCGCCACAATTTGGGCCAACGCCGCCCCTCGTTCGTAGCTCTTTCCTCCGTACTGATAACCGGCAATCGCGACGAGCACTTTCGGTGCGATCTGAGAAAGGCGGTCAACCACGCCGTGGCTGGAAAGTTCCGGCGGACAATTGGACCAGATCGCGCCAAGGCTGGCTGCGGCGAGAAAGGCAATCAAGGTCTCGAGCCGGTTGGGAAGATAACCTGCCACGCGGTCTCCACATTGCACGCCAAAACGTTGCAGCGCGAATGCGACTTGCTCTACCCGCGTGACTAGTTCTGCCCGGGTCAAAATCTGACGGTTGCCAGCGACTCCCGGTTCGGCACAGAACAGGACCGCCGGCCGGTTGTCCGAATCGCCAATTTTACTGGAACCGAATCGAAGCAGATGCTCGGCATAATTGAGCGTCCCGCCAGGAAACCATTTCGCGCGAATGGGATCGTCGTCTCGCCGCAGCACTCGCTCCGCAGGCGTATAAAATCGGACATCATAGAATTCGGCGATCGCGCTCCAAAAGCCCTCCAGATCTCGCACAGACCAATCGTAGAAAGCGCGATGATCTCTGAGATCCAAAGATCGTTTCTCTCGCAACCATTCACCGAATCGCGCCAGGTTACTATCCCTGATCTGGTCGGGATGCGGCCGCCAGAGGGGTTCTGCGGTGAGAGGAACGGAATCCATTGCTCGTCTTGATTGGGTAAATACTCCCAGTGTGAGACGTTAGGTCGCCTAAGCGAGGAGCGCAATCCCCAGATCTATTTGCATTTCCGCAGAGGCCAATTGGGGATTCGCCGGTGGAGCTGCCGAACCTAGACTCAGACCCAGAATAGAATCTGGTTGATCTTCTGCTGGACGATGAAGATCTACCGAGAGAGGTATCTACCATGAGCGATCTGCCGGAATACGTGGCCAGGAATCGCGCCCATTGGGACGAGCTACTAGCGCCGAGCTTCGTGGAGGCTGGTGAACGTGGCTGGGCACGCGACGCACCGGCCTGGGGCATCTGGCATGTCCCAGAGGCGGAGGTCCAGATTTTTCCCGAAGACTTGGCCGGCAAGGATGCTATCGAACTGGGATGTGGCACCGCCTATATTTCCGCGTGGCTGGCGCGGCGCGGAGCCCGCGTCGCAGGAGTCGACAACTCTGAGATTCAGCTTCGCACGGCGCGCCGCCTGCAGCTGCAATACGGCCTTCATTTTCCGCTGATCCACGGCAACGCCGAATCGATCGCCTACCCCGACGCGAGCTTCCACTTCGCAATTTCTGAATATGGCGCATGCCTTTGGGCGGATCCCCGCCTCTGGGTCCCGGAAGCCGCGCGACTGTTGCGATCCGGCGGTCAACTGGTTTTCCTGACCAATTCATTCCTGCTGGCGCTCTGCGTGCCGGATGAGGATGGCGTGCCTGCGACCGATCGGCTGTTGCGCCCGGCCTTCGGGATGCACCGCGTGGAATATCCGAATGACCCGGGCGTCGAGTTTCATCTGTCTCACGGCGACTGGATACGGCTGCTGCGGCGATCGGGTTTTGAGATCGAGGACCTGATTGAGCTACGCCCCCACCCCGGAGCGACAACGCGCAATCTGTTCGTCACACCCGAGTGGGCGCGACAATGGCCCAGCGAAGAGGTCTGGAAAGTGCGCAAGAAGCGCTGATCTCAGCCATCTGTCCTGCACCGGGACTTGAAGCGACTCTCCCAACATTGGTCTTGAGCGCCGGACCAGGATGGATTTCGGCCTTGCGTTCCAACACGCCGGTCTTACGGCCAGAAGGGCCAAGAAAGCTTAGCCCAGCCCAGGGTTTGTTTGGGGTAGTGCCGTATATCCTGCCCAATGGGTTGCGAAGCCCGGGGTTTACCTCGTAGGCGCTTCGAAGATAAGGGCTGATTCGGATGGTCTTTTGCCCCCGCACCGGTCTGCAGCCTTACCTGGACCAGCTCGCAGAGGCTGCAGGACTCAGCCCGGCGTTTCGACGCCGGGAGCATCCAAACCCGTTCTCAATTTTTGGCGCCCCGTCGGGCCGTAAAACCAGCGCTAAACAGATACAAACCCTGGGCTGGGCCAAGTTTCCGTGGCCCGTTGGGAAAACGCCGGGCTAAAATAACCGCAAAACCATTGCACGGCATCTCGGCAGCCTGTCAATGTCGTAATAAAATGCTATTTCCATAAAATGTATTGTTTTATTCATCCTTCATAGACAGAATAATTCTGGATGTGGCGGTCACTTAATGCCCGGTTGCGGCCGGTTTTCATGAGCGATCCCGGAAAAAAGGGGATCGGGGACCAACTCAGGGAAAAGATTTCGGAGGCTCCGGGCTTTTCCGAAGCAAGCGCGACAAGCGGACCGCCGCTTGAAACCAAATCAGCTGGATTCGTCGGAAGGACTAAATGCATACGCCGAGGATAATTGAAATTTCTGGGTCAGTCGATAACCGCAGACCCGCCCACGATCGATGGAAGACGATTGTCACACTGGCGCAGGCGAGCCCTGGTTACCTATTGCGGACGCTGCGCGATGACGTGTTGGTGCTGTGTGCCGTCGTACTCCTCGGCACAGTCGCGGCTCATGCACAGGACGCGACCTGGCTCGCTGCCCCAGCGACCGGCGACTGGAACACCGGGACTAATTGGACGGGGGCCGCGGTGCCGACGGGTACCGCCACCTTCGATGCGTCGAGTACGACCACCGTCATTTTCTCAAGTCCAAGCACCTCGGTTGGCGCCCTTTTGTTCAATGCCGCAGCGCCGACCTATTCCTTTAATCTTTCAGGGAGTTCTTTAGCGATCACGGGCGCCGGTATTACCAATAATTCCTCGAACAGCCCCATTTTCACTGTTTCCAGCGTGGCCCTCCCTTTGGCTGTCTTGAGCATCCACGGAACCGCCGCCAATGCCACGATCATCAACAACAATCTCGGAGAAACGGATTTCGTCGGATTCACCACGGCCGGCACCGCCAATATCACGACGAACAGTGGTGGTGTCACGGCATTTGAGGGGCAAAGCACTGGCGGCACCGCCACCATCACCACTAACAATGGCGGCTTAACGGTCTTCGAGAACACCCCCCCGGACGGAGGCGGCCAAGCCCGCTTGATCACTGCCGCCGGTGGAATCGTCGACATTTCTCTCGTGATGCTAAGTGGAATGACGGCCGGATCAATAGAGGGCGCAGGCACATACCGACTAGGCTCAAAGACGCTCACCGTCGGCGGGAACAACCTCAGTACCGAAGTCAGCGGAACCATCGTGGACGGTGGATTTTCCAATGCCACAGGCGGCTCATTGATCAAAGTCGGCACGGGAACGCTGACGCTGAGCGGGCTCAATACCTACAGTGGAGGTACGACAGTATCGGGGGGCATGCTCAGCGTGGCTATTGATGCGAACCTTGGGGCCTCGAGCGGGGGCATCACGCTAGCGGGCGGCGAATTGCTGACGACTGCGGATGGGTTCAGCACGGCGCGGGCAATCGACGTTAGCCCAAGCCTCGGCCTGAACATTCTGGCGGCTACAAGCGGCACAACGGCGACGTACACGGGTGTCCTTTCAGACACTGGTGCCCTGGTGGTCGGCGACGGCACCAATACAGGCACCATAGTCTTCACGGGCAATAACACTTACAGCGGCGGAACGACCATCAATGGGGTAACCCTGCAGATTGGCAATGGTGGAACCATTGGCACTATTGTGGGAACGGTCACGGACAACGGCCACCTCGCCTTTAACCGCAGCGATGTCGTCACGCTCCCCAGCAATATTTCAGGCGCGGGCAGTCTGACCCAGATCGGCACCGGAACACTAATCCTGACCGGCGCGAACACCTATGCCGGCGGCACCACCATCACGCAGGGCACCCTACAGATCGGCAACGCAGGAACGATCGGCAGCATCGTTGGAGACGTGGTTGACAATGCCAATCTCGCATTCAGCCACAGCGATGATATAACCTTCTCAGGCCTTGTCTCAGGCACGGGTACCCTCACCCAGATCGGCCCTGGCACGCTGACGCTGACTAACCTCACTAACAGCTACAGTGGAGGGACATTCGCCTTGGGCGGCACTTTAAGCGTAGCTAACGACGCAGAGCTCGGTTTAAGCACGGGTGGAATTACGCTGCAGGGCGGTGAGCTGCTGACGACGACGGACGGTTTTACGACCGCGCGAACTGTCGACGTTAATCCCGCCGGAAGCCCGAATACTCTGGCGGCCGCAGCTAACACCACAGCGACGTACACAGGTCCAATTTCAGACACTGGCGCCCTGACAATCGGCGACGCCACGCACACAGGCACTGTCGTGTTCACGGGCACCAAAAGCTATAGCGGCGGCACCATAATTAATTTTGGAACACTGCAGCTGGGCAATGTCACCACCACAGGTTCAATCGCGGGGCCGGTATTCAACAGCGGCATCTTCAATCTCTTCAATGCGAATACCGCCGCTCTCACGACGATAAGCAACAACCCTGGTGCAACGACAAATTTCTTTAGCTCGACCACGGCCAGCACCGCGACGATTATCAACAATGGGGGCTTCACAGTATTCATCGGCTCAAGCACGGCTGGCAACGCCGCCATCACCAACAATAACAGTGGTCAAACCACTTTCAATACTGGGAGCACGGCCGGCAATGCCACGATCACTACGAATTCCGGCGGCTCCACGTCCTTCCACGGCAACAGCACAGCCGGCAACGCCACCATTAATACCTCTGGTGGGTTAACACAATTCTTCGATACGAGCACGGGCGGCCAAGCCCGCTTCATTACCAGCGTTGGCGGCATCTTCGATATTTCACAGCTCACTTCGACCGGGATGACGGTCGGTTCCATCGAAGGCGCAGGCACCTACCAACTTGGTTCGAAGATGCTCACTGTCGGCCTGAACAACCTCAGCACCGAGGTCAGCGGAAGAATCGTTGACGGCGGATTGGGCAGTGGTACGGGGGGCGCACTGATCAAGGTCGGCACGGGAACGCTGACGCTTACGGGCGCTAACACCTACAGCGGAGGAACGATCGTCGACTCCGGAAACCTGATCGTCGATAACGCACAGGCCCTTGGCACAGGCGATCTCATCGTCAACGGAGGCGTCCTGAGCGCTGATCCACAGACCATCAACGTCCTCCGCAATTACACGCAGAACGCCGGGGGCACCTTGCAACTCAATATTGCGGGTCGCGCCGCCGGTCAATTCGACGTTCTCAACGTCAGCGGCAACGCCGCTCTCGACGGCACCCTGCGATTAGTAAACCTGGGGTATCAACCTCAGAGTGGCGATAAATTGAGGCTGGTCACCACCGGCGGAGCCGTCTCAGGCCGGTTCGCTCAATTCCAGAATCCGTTCACCCTTGCGGCCGGCTTTAATACGATCGACCTGGTCTACGCCCGCCAATCCGTGACCCTCGAGTTCCTCACGCTCAATACGCCGGTCGTCCCCGTCCCGCCCAGTCCTCCCGTAGTGGTGATGACGACCGACTTTTCATCCTTCGCGTTCACCCCGAACCAGCTGGCCGCGGCGAGCCTGCTCGATGCGGTGCAATTGGATCCAAGAGCGGTCAAACTCATTTCCTTTCTGAATACGGAGCCTTTTGCCAATCTGCCTAACGACTTCCAGAAAATCTCACCCGATGGTCTAACCGCCTTTTATGAAATCAGCTTTTCGAACGCCAACATTCAAAAACTGACCTTGGAAGGCAGGCTGGACGATCTGCACAACGGTTCCAACGGCTTTAGTTCCAACATGAAGGTCAACGGCGCCACGCTGAATGACCAAGCCACGGATGGCAAAGCCTCCAAAGCCGTCATCGAACCGATCATGCAGCACACCCCTGAAAATCGCTGGGGCGTGTGGGTCACTGGCTTTGGTGACTTTGTCAATGTGGATGGTGACGGGAATGCCCAGGGCTACAACTTCACCACCGGGGGATTCAGCGTGGGGCTCGATTACCGCATCATCGATCAGCTGGCCATCGGGGTGTTCGGTGACTACTCCCATACCTGGACCTCTCTCAACCCGAGCGGTCATATCGATGTCGATAGCGGACGAGGCGGGCTGTACGCGACCTGGTTCAGCCATGGGATCTATCTCAACGCAGCCATTTACGGCGGCCACAACAGCTATGATTCGGGCCGCGCGGGCCTTGGAGGACTAGCCAACGGCAGCACCGATGGAGCGGAATGGAGCACCTTTATCACCGGCGGGTACGATTTCCGTTTTGGTCCTCTGACCGTCGGTCCGATTGCCTCGCTGCAATACACCGACGTAGGCATTGATAGTTTCAGCGAGAAAGGCTCGCTGGCCCCCTTGGATATCCATTCAGGCTCCGCCGAGTCGCTCCGGAGCGACGTGGGTTTCAGAGCCTTTTACCAATGGCAGATTGGGAAGGTCGTCATCGAGCCATCGCTGAAAGCAGCCTGGGAACATGAGTACAAGTATTCCGCACTTCCGGTCACCGCCGGCTTTGCCGGGATCCCCGGTCCATCAGCGACCTTCTTCGGACCGAGCGAGGGTCACGATAGCGCGGTGGTGAGCGCCGGGGTCTCCGTTCAATTGACGCCGGCGATTTCAACCTGTGTCAACTACGAAGGGCAAGTCGGACGTGGTAACTATGATTCAAATGCCGTGACCGGCGGAGTCAGGATTAGCTTTTAGTTAGTTAGGAACTCAGGGGCGAGACCTTGCGGGAGTCTCAAGCGGAATCGGGGTAACCTCTCACGCTTCGCTGCCATTAATGTCAGGGAAAACAACAGGAGGACTCGTCTTCGAGTTGCATCTCAGACGATCAACTTCGCCGGCGGTTGCCCCTTTGTACGCCCAGTCTCTGATGGCGAAGTCGGGCGGGAACGGGCGGTTGTCTTTGGTGAGAGCTATTGTTTTCAGCTCTTGATCGCCGGACATGATCGCTATTCGCTTTTTTGCGTCGTAACTGTCGATGACAGTCTTCATTTGGTTGATGGTTGCTCTACCTGCGCACACATGGAACCGCGCAAGCATGTAATGCGCGGCGGCGGCTAAGTTTGAGAGCAGGGAAGCCCCCGGAAATGCTCGACGCTGCTCCACCAAAATTGGCGTCCATGCCACCGCATAAACACCGCAGCACTGGTTTGCGTCGCCGCCCAACGTCGCCCATCCAGTGCCTTTCCTGTTTTCTCTGATTGCAACTCGTGCCTGATTCAAGGCGTCATTGATCGTGTTCTGAACCTCCGTGCTGTCGAGGCGAGTACAGCCTAAGAATTCCCTACCATCATTGATTTGGTCTTCTGGCAGCCCCAGATCGTAAATTTCGCGATTGTCGATCACAGAAGCCGCAAATTCGATCCGGCTAAAGGTTTCTTTGCTGCCTGGAAGGAACATCGCCATTGCGTTTCTCACCAGCATCTCCCGGTCGCTCTTACTGATCGCTGCCAAGGCGGCTAACATGTCGAACATGGCTAAACGGCTGGCAGCATGGACTGCCGGTTTCCAATCCTCGAAGAAGGTGGACTTTGCTTTGGCTACAGCGTCCTTGAATTGCTGCCGATCTTTCTCGCTCATGGCATTACCCCGTTGGCCACCATATTACCTTTAACGAGACGATGCGACCAAAACTGAAGCCCCTGCGGAGACTGCTCAAGGGGCGGCTAATCCAGCTAACGAGAGGAGCAAGCGGAAACCTCGCTGGCAGCATCGTCGGCAATCTTGCGACGGACCTCTTCCGGCGCTGGAACGGCGTGTCGCTGAACGGTATTTTACATCGGCGCAGATTCGAATTATCAAAGCGCAATGCTAGAGAAACTTTCAACGGCTCATCTTGCCGACGGGTGCTTGCGCGTCGGTGTACAGCCTCGCTGCGTTGCGCTGGCGCCCGTAACGCCTGGAATGCGAGTCGCCGGACCTGCACGCGTCGTGCGCCACTACGGCAGCGTCGACATCTTTCTCGAGACGATCGAAGCGGCGGTGCCCGGCGACGTCATGGTTGTCGACAATGCGGGACGCCGCGACGAATCCTGCATCGGCGATCTTATCACCATCGAGGCAAAGCACGCGGGGTTAGCCGGCATTGTCATTTGGGGCCGCCATCGCGATACCGCCGAAATACGAAATCTCGGATTGCCCGTCTTTAGTCTGGGAGCAGTTGCTGCAGGACCCGTACGCCTGGACGCCCGCGACGACTTTCCGTTTGGCAGCGGCAGCATTGCAGGCATGACAGTTGCCGATTCCGATTTTGTCATTGCAGATGACGACGGCGTGCTATTTGTGCCCGGCGCTTCGCTCAAAGCAATTGCCCAAGCTGCACGCGGAATCCGCGAGACTGAACTCCGGCAAGCCTCGAGATTGCAGACGGGAACATCGTTACGTTCGCAGCTGCGCTTTGCGGAATTCCTGGAGCGCCGAGGCGAGAACCCGGCGTTTACTTTTCGGGATCATCTGGCGGCGATCGGCGGCGCGATCGAAGTCGAGGTGCCGCAGAGCAAAACTTAGAACTACATTATTAATATCTCTCAGTGAGCCGCAGCGGCCCCGACTGCTTTTGTTTTCTTACAAAGCCAGATGGTGACAGACCCGAGTAAGAGGAGGACGCCAAGCGTCAGAAAGCATTCGCTATACGCCATGACAAACGAGTTCGTTTGCACCGAAGCTTGGAGCATTCGGTAGGCTTGTTGCAACGCGCCGGCTGGATCTCCCGAATGTTGCAGGTTCTGTACGGATTGGTTCGATAGAAACTGTTGCACATAAGGATTATAGGCCGTGACTCGTTCTCCAATCCGGAAATCATGAAATTGTTCACGTTGAGTGATCATGGTGCTCAATAGCGCCGTGCCTACGCTGCCACCCAGATTTCTCATGATATTGAAAAGAGCCGATCCGTCCGCCTGTTGTTCCCTCAGTAGCCCAGCGGTAGCCA
>Ga0210393_10004284_pt1 | contig 11314 bp, 8 predicted proteins | sample IncBWC27OmetaG_FD_160068 | JGI IMG/M metagenome (GOLD analysis project Ga0210393, IMG submission 160068) | Forest soil microbial communities from Barre Woods Harvard Forest LTER site, Petersham, Massachusetts, United States - Inc-BW-C-27-O ...
CCGGCAGTTCCGCGCTAGCACTGTCTTCCGGCTGGCCCTTGGTAGTCGCGTTCATGTTGGGATTGCAAGCCGTCATTTACACCATCGACGGGTGGGACGGCGTCATCTATTTTGGAGAAGAGGTGCGCCAGCCGGGCCGCGACATTCCACGCGCCATTTTCGGCAGCGTTTTTTCCGTCATGGGGATTTACCTGCTTCTCAACGCCATCGTGTTGTACGTCCTGCCGATGGACAAGATCGCGGGGAACTCTTTTGCGCTGGGCAGCGTGGCTTCGCGGGTATTTGGAATTTATGGCGATCCGATCATCCGCTCCATCATGGTGGTTTCCATGCTGAGCTGCCTCAATGCCAATCAACTGTTTTGTTCGAGAATTCTTTACGCCATGAGCTGCGACGGATTGTTCTTCCGGCAAGCGGCCAAGGTAAATGCGGGTGGAACGCCGACGGTGGCGCTTTTGCTCAGCACCATCGTCGGGGTCGTGTTCGTGCTCGGTTCGTTCCAGCGGGTGATCGCCATGCTTTCTTTTTTCTTTGTAGTGAACTACACGCTCACTTACGCATCGGTTTTCGTGCTGCGAAAAAAAGAACCGGACATGCCGCGGCCCTATCGCGCGTGGGGATATCCCTGGACGACAGCGATCGTGCTGGCTGGCTCCGTGCTTTTTCTGGTGGCGAGCATTCTTGCCGACCGCAAAAACGCTCCGCTTGCTCTAGGAATGGTGGTGCTGAGTTATCCCGTCTATCGCGTGCTCAAGCTGGTTTCCGCGCGGCAGGAAACTGCGCCGCCCGCGGCCTAGTTGCCGACTTTTTGCGCGATGGACTTGGCCTGCAAAAAATGCAGCAAGTAGTCTTTGCCGCCGGTCTTGGAATCCGTCCCCGACATATTGAATCCGCCGAACGGATGCGCTCCGACCATCGCTCCCGTGCACTTGCGGTTTAAATAGAGATTGCCGACGTGAAAAGCTTCCTCGGCTTTTTCGATTTTCTCGCGATTCTTCGAATACACGGCCCCGGTCAGTCCGAATTCCGTGTCGTTGGCGATTTCCAGCGCGTTCTCAAAACTCCTTGACTTGATCACTGCAAGCACCGGCCCGAAAACTTCCTCTTGCGCGATCCGCGATTTCGGATCGACATCCCCGATGACCGTCGGCTGCACGAAATAGCCATCGCCCGGAGCGCGTTCGCCTCCGGTCAGCAATTTTCCTTCGTGCTTTCCCAAATCGATATAGCCAAAAATCGTTTTCATTGCCGTCTCGCTGACCACCGGCCCCATGTAGTTGCCGGGATCCTCCGCCGGCCCCACGGTAATTTTCTTCGCGCGTTCGACAAGCTTCTGCACGAACGTGTCGTAAATTGTTTCGGAAACGATGGCCCGCGAACACGCCGAACATTTCTGTCCCTGATACCCGAAAGCCGCCAGCGCTACGCCTTCCACTGCGGCGTCGATGTCCGCTTCTTCATCCACAATCGTCGCGTCCTTACCGCCCATTTCCAGCACCGCGCGCTTGATCCAAATTTGCCCGGCAACTCGCTTGCCCGCATTTTCGCTGATCAGCAGGCCCACTTCTTTCGATCCGGTGAAGGCGATGTACCGCGTCTTGGGATGCTTCACCAGCGCGTCGCCCACGACTTCGCCGTAGCCCGTCAGAAAATTCAGGGCTTCCTTGGGAACTCCCGCCTCATACAAAAATTCAACCACCTTCGCCGCCACCGCCGGGGATTCCTCGGACGGCTTCAAAATCACCGTGTTTCCCGTCACCAGCGATGCCGCCGTCATTCCGGCCGCAATGGCCGCCGGAAAATTCCACGGCGGAATCACCACGCCCACGCCCAGTGGAATGTACACGAGATAGTTTTTCTCGCCTTTCATCGGCGTGACCGGATGCGGCCCCGCAAGCCGCAACATTTCGCGCCCGTAAAATTCCAGGAAGTCGATCGTTTCCGCGGTATCGGCATCGGCTTCTATCCACGACTTGCCGACCTCAAAGACGATCCAGGCCGAAAGTTCGAATTTTCTTTCACGAATGATTCTGGCGGCGCGAAAAATAATCTCGACGCGCTGCTCGGCGGGAACGCGCTTCCAGGTTTCAAACGCTTTGGTGGCCGCTTCCACGGCCAGTTTTGCGTGTTCCGCCGTGGCCGTCTGAAAAATTCCCAGGACTTGCGAGGGATGCGACGGGTTGGTCGACTTCATCTTTTCCGTGGTGAAGACTTTTTGGCCCGCGACGTACATCGGATACTCGCGCCCAAACTCCGAGGCCGCCTTTTTCAAAGCTTCTTCCATGGCCCTCTTGTTTTCAGGCTTGGAGAAATCCACGAAAGGCTCGTTCGTGAATTCGGAAACTTGCAGTTTTGCTTCGGCGGTAGCCATGGCGGAGACTCCTCCTCGTTGTGTAAACAAGCCATTGTACTGCGCCCACAAAGTTGCCTACAAGGAGCGGGCTGCAGGATGGGCGCAACGACAGGTGCACGTTCAGCGGAAGGTGCTTGAAGCCTGTTGCGTTCCCGTGGCTAAAAATGAACCGAGCGGGTTATCATCGTTCGCGTATGAATGGCGCTATGACATCGGACGCCTCTTCAGCCGTGCGCGTGAGTGACGCGATTCCCGTCGATGTATCCGTGGTGATCCCCTGCCTGAACGAAGCGAACTCGCTGGCGTTTTGCGTGGATAAGGCGGTGAACGCATTTCGTAAGGCCGGGCTTTCGGGTGAAGTCGTCGTGGCGGACAACGGTTCGACGGATGGCTCGACTCAAATTGCCGAAGAGCATGGAGCGCGCGTTGTGAACGTTCCGGAGCGCGGGTATGGGGCTGCGTTGCGGGCGGGCATCGCCGCGGCTCGGGGTCCTTTTATCATCATGGGCGATGCGGACGACAGTTACGATTTCAGCGATGTTCCGCGGTTCGTCGAAAAACTGCGCGAAGGCTACGACGTGGTTATGGGCAACCGCTTCCGCGGCGGGATCAAGCCGGGCGCGATGCCGCCGCTTCATAAATATTTTGGAAATCCCGGCTTGACCGCGCTGCTGAATCTTTTTTTTCATGCCGGCATCGGCGACAGCTATTGCGGGATGCGCGGTTTCCGGCGCGATCTGTACGAACGTCTCGATGTGCGGAGCTCGGGGATGGAGTTTGCCCTGGAGATGATTATCAAATCATCGCAAATTGGAGCGCGCATCACGGAAATTCCCATCATTCTCTGGCCGGACAAGCGCGGACGAGCGCCGCATCTGCGGAGTTTTCGCGACGGCTGGCGAAGCTTGCGGTTCATGCTGCTGTACGCGCCTAACTGGCTGTTTTTCGTGCCGGGCTTATCACTGGTTCTTTTCGGACTCGCAATCGTGGTCTGGCTGCTGCCCGGGCCGCGCAGCATCACGCCGGGGATAACGCTCGACGTCCACACAATGATTTTCGGAGTCATTTTCACGTTGATCGGAACGCAAATCCTGTCGATTGGCGCCTTTGCAAAGGTATTCAGCTACGCGGAGCGCTTCGACCGGAGAAATACTTCGCTTCGCCGCGTCTTGCGCCGCGTTACGCTGGAATCCGGGCTGCTGCTGGGAGGCGCAATTTTCGCAGCTGGTTTTGCCGGATGCGCGTGGATCACCTGGCAATGGGGGGCCGGAGGTTTTGGAGAGCTGCACCAGGTGCGCCAGGTGCTTTTCTGGGCGATGTGGCTGTTCCTTGGCGTTCAAATTATCTTTGCTTCTTTCTTCTTGAGCATGCTGGGCATCAGTCGTGGCACGTTTATCGGCGACTACGATTTGAAATAAAAGATGGAATCCGCGCAAACTTCCTGGCTCTTCAATTGGATCAAACGGTGGCACCATTCCTTCGTTTTTCAGCGCCGCACGCGTGTGCTGGCCGAAATGCTTGCAGCGGAACTGCCTCGCGGCGCGTCGGTTCTGGATGTGGGATGCGGCGACGGCACGGTGGGCAGCTTGATTGCGCGACTCCGTCCGGATGTTTCCGTGCAAGGCGTGGAATTTTTGGTCCGGCCCGGCTGCAAAATTGAGTGCCGCGCCTTTGACGGATCGACGCTACCGTTTCCCGGCGAATCTTTCGATGTGTGCCTGTTCGTGGATGTCCTGCATCACACGCAGGACGTAACCGTGTTATTGCGAGAGGCTGTTCGCGTCGGCAGATCGTTTGTACTTATCAAGGACCACTTAGACGAAAATATCTTGGATGACGCCACGCTGCGGTTCATGGATTGGGTGGGGAATCGGCCGCATGGCGTGACGCTGACCTACAACTACCAAAGCCGTCAGCAGTGGACGTCGCATTTTGCGAGTTGCGGGCTGGTGGAGGCGAGTTGGAAGACGCGAGTTCCCCTTTATCCTATGCCATTTAGCTTGCTCGTTGGCCGCGGTCTGCACTTTATCGCGCTGCTCAAGAAGCTGTAGTTTCGCGCGAACGCAGAATCTATAACGAGAAGGGAAGACAACTTGCGCTGGCTCGTTTTCACAAAACGCCTCAGCCAAGCTTTGAAAGGTCAAACGCGGCGGGGTGGCGCGCGCCCGTTTTCACGAGGGCTTCGATTTTTTCGAGAGACTGGATGCCGCCGCGCGCTCCGATTCCCTTGCAGTTTAGCGCAGCGGCGGCGCAGGCAAAATCGAGCTGGCGCTTTACGGGCCAGCCCCGCAGAAGAGCGTAAATAAAACCCGCGTGAAAGATGTCACCGGCCCCGGTGGTATCCACGGTGTCTACACGAAATGCCGCGGCGTAATGAAATGCGGAGCCGTCCCAAGCGAGCACGCCTTCATGGCCCAGCGTTGCGGCGGTCAACCGGCAGCGATACCGCTCGCGAAGCGCGGGGAGCGATTTCTTCAGGTCATTTTCACCGATGATTCGTTCGGGAATGTCCCTGCTGCTGATGAGATAGTCGACGTTCTGCAGCAGTGTTTCCACTCCGGGATAAAGATCATCCAGGTCAGAGATAACCGGCACGCCGGCGGAGCGCGCCCACACCGCTGCTTGGGTCGCGGCGGCGGTGTCGTGTCCATCGACATGCAACGCGCGTGAATTGACAACCCATTCGTGGTCGATCTCGCCCGGGAGAAGAGTCAACCGCGAATCGCGCTTCCAGAGAACCGTGCGCTCGCCGTTTTCATCGACAAGGATGAACGCTTGCTGGCTCGCGCAGCCGGAAGCGGTCACGAGATGCGCTTCAACTCCCAAGCGCGAGAATTCCGAGCGATGGACGGATGCGGCAGGATCATCACCCAGCTTTCCGACGTAACGCGTGCGCAGGCCCCACTCTTGGCAAGCCGCCACGGCGGAAGCGACCTGGCCGCCCGGCAGGATTTGCGCAGAGTGAAAACCAACTTTTGATCCCAGCTCGGGATAGTGGGGAAGAGAGATCAGCGTGTCCGTGGCGTTCAGTCCCACACCGACAACATCCACTTTCGGAAGATTGCTCATTCGCGCCCGGGCCACTGTAAACGAAGTGGAGACGTTTGCAAAGGGAGCGTGCCGAACTCAGCGGAAGCGAGTTGTGCGCCAGAGAGCGGCGCCACAAATGAAAAGAAGCAGGATGGTCGCCGCGCTCAGAAGCAGAGCGGGGAACCAGTGCAGGGACATTTGCGGGGCATGAGCGATCTTGCCGAGAAAAATGAAAACCCCCGTCGTCAGAGCAACGAGCAGCCAATCCCAGGCATTTCGAGCGGGCTCTGATTCGTCCCCTGAGCGTTGCCCCTGCATGCGCTCTTCGACGTCATCCTCCGCTATGCCATACCTGCGCGCTTCACGAAGCGCCGCTTGCTTCCATCGCCCTTGCTCTTCGCCCGTCGCCGAACACAAGGCGATTGCGGCGACGCCGAGCACCATCAACAGCGATCCACCAATGACCTGCGCGTAGAGCGAATGGCTGCCTCCGCGCAATTCGCCAAAAACCAAAACGCCCCACAACAATCCCCATAACTGATTGGTATTCGACAGCGGAATTCCGCGGCTGATGCCCACGTACTTTGCCGCGTACTGCTGAAACAGATCTCCGACCACCCAAATGAAGCCGCCCAGCATAAGCCAGAACAGAACATCCCGTGCGCTCACCAGTTCGTGCCACAGCGGAGCCCAGCCGACATAGCTGACTGCGAGCGCGCTCATCATGCCCAGTTCGCCAAAAGTGAAAAACGTGACGAACGAAAGCGGATTCATTCCCGTCAAATACGCTTTGCGGTAAGGAATGTACATCGTGCCCCAAAGGATGCCCGCGCCAAGGGCGGCCCAGAAACCGCGCATGGGGTGCGCCGCCGGAGCTTGCGCCGCCGACGCAATCGCCAGTACCGCCGCGCCAGTACACATGACCAGCGCACCGCCCAAGACGCCGGCCCACCGGCGCCAGCCCGCTTGCCGCAGCTCGTTGAAGAACAGAAATCCCCACAGGATTCCGAGCAGGCTATTCGAATTCCAAAGAGGAAAGGCGATGCTCAAGCCAATGTCGCGAATGGCAAAAATCGTCAGCGTGTTGGCCACGGCCCAAATGCATCCCGCGAGCACGGCCCACAGGATGAGATGCGGCGCGCGCCGCACGTCAGCGCGGACGGAAGAAGTTCCCAGCAGCAATGCCGGCAAGCTCCAGCGCGCCAGGAAAACGCCGATCACCATAATGAGAGAAATGACGATGGGAGAGACACCTATCGTTACCAGTTTTGTAGGGGCCTCCGCGGCGCCGAGCCATGCACCGGCGGTGAACCCGCAAAGAATTCCCAGCATTTGCAGTTTGTGCGCGCGCGAAGTTTTCGAACTCCCGGCGCTCGACTCCGACCGCGAAGTGGTTGGCATTTTGTTCGAATGTCTCGTTCAGCGAATGAAACGCAGAAGCACCAAACCGCCCAGTAGAACCGCAACCGGCACCCAAAAATGTTCATCCGTCAGAATGACGGCCGCCCAACTTCGCCTTGGCCCGCTCTTGCCGATATCTCGCATATCCATTGCGTTCACCAGTTTTCTCTATTCAGGCGCGTACGGTTCCAGTTGCGGATCGTCGTCGTCCGGATGCACCACCCAGATTTGGCGATCCTTGAAATAGTCAAATAGCCTGGCGTTTTGTGCGGCATCCAGATCGCGCGCCCACAAAATTTTCGCGCCGTCGATTTCCGCTCCATTGTAGACCCACTCAAAGTGGACATCGTGGTCGGGATCGTAGCGCACCATCACGAGGTGCCTCCCCGCCGTGGTTTGCAACTTTTTCTCGATCGCTGCCCGCTGCGGAAGGCCCTCGCAGTGGTGTTGGTATGGGTCGCACCGGCCTGCAACCGCGGCCGCTCCGATCTGCACCGCCAAGGTCGCCAGCGCAAGTCGCACGATCATCGAACCGACGCGCCAGCCTCTCAGCTTAAACGTGTTCCAGTGGCGCATCGACTGCACCACCAGTGCGGCGAGAACGCAGACCAGCGGCGCAGCGTAGTGAGATTGTCCCCAGATCACCACGAACAATCCGGCGGCGCCAAGGAAAAACGTGAGCAGCAAAAATCGCATTCTGCGGTCGCGAAACAAAAATAGGGCTGCGGGTAAAAGCAATAGTTCGCCCTTCCAGAAGAAAATTGTCCCGAAGATATCGAGTTTTTCGAGAGTGACGTCCTTAAAGTCCGCCCAACTCGCGCTGTAATATTCTCGCTCCCAATGATTGTAGAAGTCATCGAACTGCGCATTGCGGTATTGCCGCGGGGGACCGGGGTCCCGCCAGATAAACGTCTTTGCAACACCATACGTATTCATATTCAACGTATACGGCAGCAGCAGCGCATTTCCGGTCAGCCGCCAGTTGTAATACCCCATGAAAGCAACCGTCAAGGCTCCGCACGCGGCCAAGGGCAGCAGTACGTGTTTCAATCGTATCCCCGGCGCGATCCGCGTCTTTATATTTCCCGCGAGCCATGCCAGGAAATACAAAAACGCGGGCAAGCAAAACACAAATCCTTCGAGCGGCCGGCTGTTCGCCAGGATCGCCAGACCAAGTCCGAGCCACAACGCATCCCCAACTCGTCCGGATCGCAAGATGCGCCGGAACGCGCCCAAGACTAACGCGCCGCCGATAGCAGCGACCGCTCCGCCCCAATATCCGTTCATCCAGTAAGTGGCAAAACACAACTGCACTGCGACAATCGCGGCTCCCAGAAACGCCCACCTCGCCGGCAGCCACGCTTGAAGCATCCAAAGGACGGCAGCGCACATGGCCGCATTGCTGAGCAACACGCCAATCCAGGGATGACCCAGCAATTCTCCAATGGCGAGCACCAGGCCCTGCGCCGGCGGATACTTCGAGCAGTACGTGGGTATCCAATTCACGTGAAACGTCTCGAAGCTTACCCACATGGGATGCGGCGGGTTCGTTAGCCTGCCATGCGCAAACGTATCGCCCATCAGCAGGTAACTCATCTCGTCGTGAATTCCCGGGGTCGGAATACGCAGCGTGGTCAGAAACAGCAGGCGGATCAGAATCACCGAAAAAAATAACACCCAAATCGCACGAGTGCGGCGTTCGAAAAATTTCGCGGTGGCCTGCTCGATTTTTTTCGAACGCGCAAAGCCGGGGAGAAGCGGCAGAATCGACAAAAGGAAAAGTACGAGAAGGGCCATCAACGAATAAGGTGTGACCGGCAAAGGAAGCGTACCCTCGCTTTCCGCGAAAAAAGAAATGTGCAACGATGCTGCCGCGCAGCATTATTCAGCAGGCGCCGCACGATGACCAGCCAGGCCGTCGCAGCATCGTAGCATTGATGGGTGGTTTGGGGGTTTTCTCCGAAAGCGTTAGAACCGCGTCGCAGAGCGCGCTTGCGCCGTCTTTTTTGCGATAGTTTGTCCCGCCACGGCGCGCTACCGCTCTATTTCGATGTCCTGGGTCGCGTTGGGATCACTGGTCGCCCTGCGTCCCTGCTTGCTATCGATGAAGTCTGCGAGTTCCAGCCGCAAATTTCCGGCGTTGGTGGAGTAGGTGAGCCCCGTCTCAAAATCAACTGTGCCCTCGCGGATCAGCTTTTCGATTTCGCCGTCGAAATGCTGCATGCCGTCATTCGAACCGTCGCGCATGGCATCCAGCAGCGATTTCCCTTCGCTCTCGCCTTTTTCCACGTATTCGCGGGTGCGCATCGTGGATTTCAAGACCTCCACCGCGGCGATTCGGCCCTTCTTGTCTTTCTTGGGGAGTAGGCGCTGAGAAACGATGTAGCGAAAAGCTTTCGAGAGGCGTGTTCGAATGGCTTGTTGATCGGCCAGCGGAAAAACGCCGACGATGCGCTCCACGGTCTTTGCCGCATCAACCGTGTGCAAGGTCGAAAGCACCAGGTGGCCGGTTTCCGAAGCCTCCAACGCGATTTCGATAGTTTCGCGGTCGCGCATCTCGCCCACCAGAATCACTTTGGGCGCCTGCCGCAACGCTCCGCGCAGAGCCAGCGCAAAACTCGGCGTGTCGGTGTGCAGTTCCCGTTGATGGACCGTCGATTTTTTATGCCGGTGCAAGAACTCGATCGGATCTTCGATGGTGAGAATGTGATACGCCTTCTCTTCATTCATTTTGTCGAGAACGGCGGCCAGCGTGGAAGACTTTCCCGAACCCGTTGGTCCGGTCACCAGCACGATCCCGTTCCTCACATCCACGATCTCCCGCAACACGTCCGGGAGGTGCAGTTCCTCGAAGCCGGGAATTTTGTCGGGAATCACGCGCATGACCACCGCGCAACTTCCGCGTTGCTTGAAGATATTCACGCGGAAACGCGCGACTCCCGCTACTCCGTAGGACAGGTCCGCCGATCCGTCCTGCTCCAATTTGCGCAGCGGCGTCTCCGCCTTGCCGATCAGGTCGTGCGCAATGTAATGCGTATCCTGCGGCGTCAGGCATTCCAGTCCTTTGTATTTCAATTCCACGAGCTGGCCGCTGACTTCGATCTGCGGCGCGCGCCCCGGCGAGAAAATCAAATCGCTGACGTGAGCGCTGGCCTTCAACATCGCCGTCACCAGCTGCGCCGTGTGGATCGTTCTTTGCACGGCCGGGGTTTGCGCTGGAGCTTGCGGTTCCACTGGTAGCGTCGGTGCAATGGTTGCCATGGATAAGTTGTTTCCTTGTGAGGCCCGAGTACAGGAGGCCGGATCGCCTGAAGAGGGAAGTGGTCGATATCCTCTGCGACTCACTTAGTTTAGGCGAAACCGCCTTCTATGTGTTTCTCCACGCAAAGCGCGATTGCGTGTCGATTACTGCCTGAAAGGACAGGACGCAGCTTCGAAAAGAATTCGCCGAACTTACTTGCCGTCCATATTTCTATTTTGTGTCCGCCAATGCCAATCGCAACATCGCTCCGTTTTTGGCCGGCTCCACGGTGATCTTGCTCAGGTCGTCCACGATCCAGTTGGCTCCGGCCGCCATAAGCTCGGCATCCTCCGCCGTTGTGCGCAACGCGATCACCCGCGCTCCCGCTGCCTTTCCCGAGCGAATCCCTGCTGGCGCGTCTTCCGCCACCACGCACTCCGCCGGCGGAACTCCCAGAAATTCCGCCCCCTTCAAATAAGGTTCGGGATTCGGCTTGCCGTGCTTCACGTCGTCCCAAGTCACCATCTTCCGAGGCACGGGCAATCCTCCCGCGAGCAAGCGAACCTCCGCCAGCGCTCGCGTTGCCGAGGTCACCACCGTCCATCGATCGGCAGGCAGCGCCCGCAAAATCTCCACCGCGCCCGGCAGCGCCACCACTCCTTCCACGTCTTCAATCTCCCGCCGCTCCACTTCCTGGTTATCCGCCTCGTGGTCGCCTTCCGGCAGCAGCTCCCGAATAGTCGTGATGCTCGGCCGTCCGTGCGCCCGCCGCACGGTCTCCTCCGGATCGAAGCCGCGCTGCTTCGCCCACCAGGACCACACGCGAGCCACCGCCGGCGTCGAGTCCACCAGCACCCCATCCATATCAAAAAGCAGTCCCGCGCAATGAATTTGGCGCATACCTCATAATAATTCAGGTGAGACGGTTTCTCTAAACTGGACCACACTGCGCCGACACCAACCCTCAGCTACAGAGCGGTTAAATATTTTATTGTTACGTGTTTCTTAGAATTCGGCATTTAGTGCTTGCCAGCCAGCCGCAATCCGTCACATTCGCGTCTGAAAACTTACCCGTTTGCGCGCAGGCGCGCATTGCCAACTCTCGATTGCGTTTAAGTCTTCTCGAATGCTGCACATATGCCGAAAAGGGCGACCTGTACCAGAATTCCTCCCGGTTGGCCTGCGTATTGCAACCTAAACAGCATATTGACGTGTGTAAGAGCGATTGCTGCCCAATTTTCTGACGGAGATGAAATGAAGAAGCAAGAGGGTTTCTCACTGATTGAGCT
>Ga0210393_10004285_pt1 | contig 11309 bp, 12 predicted proteins | sample IncBWC27OmetaG_FD_160068 | JGI IMG/M metagenome (GOLD analysis project Ga0210393, IMG submission 160068) | Forest soil microbial communities from Barre Woods Harvard Forest LTER site, Petersham, Massachusetts, United States - Inc-BW-C-27-O ...
GCCGTCAGACGCGCAGTTGGGATAGCGGACACCCTGATGCCGCCTGTTGTAGCGATCTCGGCGACCGTCGCCCAGCGTGGTTGCGGCGTTCAGATCGGTCGCAGATCGGCTGCGCCAATAACAATGCGTGCCAAGATATTCGGGAGATCAACCGAATTTATGCTCACTACAACAGCGACTGACCGATCTGGGCAGATGGCGGTTGAACCGTCAATACCATCGGCACAGAACATCTTTGCCATGCACCGCACGCGCGTCTACAGTCGTAATTCAGGCCGATTTGAGCCGTAAGATGCTGCGGCCAAGCAACTTTGGCCACTGATTGAAAGAATGGTGAGTCATGAGAATGTTACTAGCGCTACTCGGCGTGTCCGCCATGATCGGCCTCGCCGCGCCCGCGTATGCCGACCCGGACCCAGCTCCAGCCCCAGCCGATGATGGGGGCTTCCTCGCTGCTCTGCAACAAGACGGCATCGCCTACCCCAGCCCAGCTCAAGCCATCGGGTCCGCCCGAGCGGTGTGCGAGTGCTTGGATAACGGCGAATCGGGTCTTGAGCTGGTCCACGATGTGAAGTCCCACAACCCCGGAATCACTATGGACGAAGCGTCTCACTTCGCCTTGCTTTCCGCGAAATACTACTGCCCCCACCACCTCTCCAAGGCCTGACAAAAGGGCGAAGGGCGCGTCCTCAATGGGAGGTATGAGATTGCTAGCGGCGCTGCTCGGCGTCGCCACCATGGTCGGCCTCGCCGCGCCCGCGTATGGCAATCCGGACGACAGCTTCGATGACACAGGCTTCCTGGCGACGGTGCGCGGTGCGGGCCTCAGCTACAGCAGTTCAGTTCAAGCGATAGCTTTTGCCAAAGGGGTGTGCGGGTCGATGGGTAGCGGCAAATCAGGCCCGGAGCTGATCCGCGACTTGCAGAACAGCAATCCCGGATTGACCACGGACCACGCGGCCCTATTCGTGGCGATCTCAGCGAATTACTACTGTCCGCAACTCGCCAAACAGTCATAGTGCGGGCCGCAGCGCAACGACTCACGCAGGCTAGTTCAGTAGGTCTGGAGCGCAGCCGTCGGTTGCCCGACCCGTTCGCCGGGGTAACGGCAATGCAACCAGTTTGGCCATGGGCTACCTGATGTTTACCTAGAGGTGGTTAGCTGCCGCCGACCAACACCGCGCGGGGGCCGGTATGGCAGACAGCCCCGCGGTTGGAGGGGAGTGCGGCTTCATGCAGACATTGAGCATCGCCGATTTCGCGCTCCGACTGGGCGTCGGGGTGGGCTGCGGCGCGCTCATCGGCATAGAGCGACAGTGGCGGGCACGCCGGGCCGGTCTGCGCACCAACGCATTAGTGGCCGCCGGTGCGACCTTGTTCGTGCTGTACGCGGCCGCCACCCCGGACAGCAGCCCCACCAGGGTCGCGTCCTATGTCGTGTCCGGTATCGGCTTCCTCGGCGGTGGCGTGATCCTGCGCGAAGGGGTCAACGTCCGGGGTCTCAACACAGCCGCCACCTTGTGGTGCTCCGCCGCGATAGGTGTGCTGGCCGCTTCGGGAAACCTGCTTTTCGCGTTGATCGGAACCGGCACCGTCATCGGCATCCACCTGTTCGGGCGCCCGCTGGGTCGGCTGATCGACCGCGACAATACGGATGACGAAGACGAAAGCCTGCAGCCCTATCTGGTGCAGGTGATTTGCCGTCCGAAACAGGAGAAGTACGCCCGCGCCCAGATCTTCCAGCACGCCGCCAGCAACGACATCACGCTGCGCGGAATCCACACCGGGCACGCCGGCGACGACGAGATCACCTTGACCGCACACCTACTCATGAACGGCGACGTTCCGGCCAGGCTGGAGCGATTGGTGGCGGAGCTGTCCCTGCAACCGGGAGTCCGCGCGGTGCAGTGGTATGCCGGCGACGAAGCGCACTCAGACGATCGCCGCTAGGGACGCGGCTGTAGCTCCGGCGCGGCCGCGGTCAGCAGGTCGGTACGGTTGCCGGTCATCGGTGGATAGATCCGCCGGGTGTTAATGACTTGCTTGGTCGCCTTGGCCTTCGCCCCGTCCGCGACCACGACCCGATCCCAACCCTCGGTATAGACCGCGCCGGCCGGACCGAGGTCGAGAACCGTGACATACCAAGGGATCCGAAGGGTCAGCATCGGCTCGCCGAACAGATCGCTGATGACGTTGTAGCCGGCGTAGCGGCCCATCGGACGGCCGTGCTGACACGACATCACCGACAGATGTTCGTCGTCCACGCGGGCGGCGGCCACGTCTCCCGCGGCGAATATCGACGGCACCCCGAACACCCGTAAGTGGTCGTCGACTGGCACCCGGCCCAGCCGGTCGCGCACCACCGGTAGCTGCTCGGTCAGCGGACTGGCCCGCATGCCGGCACACCACACCACCGTGGCCGCCCGCAGCCGCTCGCCCGACGATAGCGACACGCCGTCCCGGCTGACCTGATCGACGCCCACTGAAGTCCTGATCTCAACGCCGTTGTCCGCCAACGCCCGTTCGATCACCGGCCGCGCCGACGCGCCCATATCGGAGCCCACAAACGGGTTGCGGTCGACCAATACAACTCGGCCGTCCCGGCCGAACGACGTACGTAACCTTGTCGGCAGCTCGCAGGCGGTCTCGATTCCGGTCAGCCCGGCACCGACGACGACAACCGTGGCGGCCGCCATAGTCGGGGAGTCGTCGGCCAGCCGTCGCAGGTGGTGTTGCAGCGCAACGGCGCCGTCATAAGTGTCGACCTCAAACCCGAACTCCCGCAGGCCCGGAACCGCGGGCTTGACCACCTGACTGCCCGAAGCCAGCACCAGTCGGTCGTAGCCGTACGTCATACCGCCCGACGTGGTGAGGGTGCGCGTGTCGGTGTCGATCGCGATCACCTCGGCGGCTACGTGTGCTATTCCGACGGGGTCGAGCAGATCGGCGAGCGGGACGCGGCAGGCGCTCAAATCTGCCTCGTAGTTGCGGACCCGGATGTCATGACAAGGCGTGGCGCTCAACATCGTGACCTCGACGGTGCCCGCCGGCACACCGAGCTCGTCGAGTCGCCGGGCGGCGCCGAGCGCCGCCCACAGCCCCGCGAATCCGGAGCCGATCACCACCACGGAAGTCAATCGCTCAACACCTCGGTGATCTGATCCAGCGCGTCGGCGGCGTCCCGACCGGGCAGCAGCATCCAGGCGTGCACACCCCCCTCGAGTTCGTACCAGCCGATGTCGAGACCTTCGGCCGCCGCTCGCTTCCGGAATGCGCGGGCATCGGGGTTGAGCAGGTCGTGGGTCCCGGTGAAAACGGTCAGCCGTGGCAGACCGGTCAGCGGTCCCGCGCTAGGGCTGAGCAGGGGAGTATCCAGTGCATCGCCGCCGGCGTAACGGATTCCCGCGGCGCGCAGGTCCTCTGGGTTGAGAAACGGGTCGATCTTGGCGACGACCGGCACATCCGGGTCCGGCAGCGCGAGGTGCATCCACGGAGAGAGCAGCACGGCGTCGGTCGGCGGCGGCAGGCCGGCGTCTCGCACCGCGTGACACAGCGCAAAGGCCATCCCGCCCCCGGCCGAATCACCCATGAAGGCAATCGAATTCGGATCCCGGGCCTCCAGCTCGCGGCGGTACACCTGCAGCAGGAACGGAAACACCTCGCGGTAGGTGTGCTCGGGGGCGATGGGGTAGATCGGCACGGTCATGGTCCGCCGAAGCGCGGTCGCCAACTTCGCGATGGCCGGCCAATGGAAGTGGGGCAGCAGGTCCAGCACGTAGGCCCCGCCGTGCAGATATAGCAGGTGGCCGGTGATCTCGTCGCCACGGTCCAGTCGCGGGCTGACCTGATAGACGGGACGTCCGTTGAGGTCCGCCCGGGTGACGTCGATCCTCTTCAACGCCCGCTTCGGCGGCCGGCCGGCGTAGGGCGGACGCGGGCGGGCCGCCCAGCGGTCCAGCTTCGCCACCGGAAAGAGCCGGTTCCGGACACCGGTGGCACGGAGCAGCCGCTGCGTGGCACTAAGCTTGAGCATCCCTCGATTTGTCGCTGTCATGGCCTCAACAGTGTGTACCCAGCTGGTGAAAGCCGCGTCGTAGTCTGGGTGTGTGAACGCGGTGACGGGATTCTGGTTCGGGCTGCCCGAGCAGGTCCGCGACCCGGTCCTGTTCGCCATCCCGTTTTTCCTGTTGCTGCTGATTTTGGAGTGGACCGCGGCCCGCAAGCTGGAACATATCGAGGAGTCCGGCACCACGCGGTCGCCTTCAGGTGCGTATCTCACCCGCGATTCCTGGGCGAGCATCTCGATGGGATTGGTCTCGATAGCCACCAGTGCCGGCTGGAAGGGGCTGGCCCTGCTCGGTTACACGGCGATCTATGCCTACGTGGCGCCGTGGCACCTTTCGCCAACCAAGTGGTACACGTGGGTCGTCGCGCTTCTCGGCGTCGACCTGCTCTACTACGGCTACCACCGCATGGCGCACCGGGTCCGGCTGATTTGGGCAACGCACCAGGCCCACCACTCCAGCGAGTACTACAACTTCGCCACCGCGGTGCGCCAGAAGTGGAACAACAGCGGCGAGGTCTTGATGTGGCTTCCGTTGCCGCTGTTGGGCCTTCCCCCTTGGATGGTGTACTTCAGCTGGTCGCTGAACCTGATCTACCAGTTCTGGGTGCACACCGAGCGAGTCGACAAACTACCGCGGCCCTTCGAGTTCATCCTCAACACGCCGTCGCACCACCGGGTGCACCATGGCATGGACCAGCTCTACCTGGACAAGAACTACGGCGGCATCCTCATCCTCTGGGACCGTTTGTTCGGCAGCTTTCAGCCCGAGCTGTTCCGACCGCACTACGGCCTGACCAAGAAGGTCGACACCTTCAACATCTGGAAGCTGCAGACCCGCGAGTACGTGGCGATCGCCCGCGACTGGCGATCGGCGACGCGCCTGCGCGACCGGATGGGCTACGTCTTCGGACCCCCGGGCTGGGCGCCGCGTGGGGCCGGCCAACCCGACGGCGCCGTCCCGACGGTCACGGTGCGGTAACGCTGGGGCCTGACGGCGCGAAAGAATCAACAGGGGAGGTTCACGCCAGTAACCCCAAGCTGCGGCCGATGCTTGCGCCCGGCCCCGACGGATCGGAGTCCATGATGCGTCGCATGACGATGCGCGCATTCGCCGCGTTGGCATCCGCCGCGGTGCTCGCGGCAGCGGTATCGCCCGTCTCCGCCAGTGCGGATCCCACGCTGGTCTTTCCGGGCATGGAAATCCACCAGGACAACCGCGTCTGCACGTTGGCCTACGTGGACCCGGCGGCCAGGATCGCGTTCACGGCGGGGCATTGCCGGGGCGGCGGGCCGGTCGTCACCGACCGGGATCACAACGTGATCGGTCGCCTGGCGACGTTTCGGGACAACACACCCACTGGCACGACGGTGGCCACCGATCAGTTGATCTCGGACTACGAGGCGATCGTGTTGGACGATCACGTCGCCGTGAGCGACGTTCTGCCGGGCGGTCGCCGACTGGAATCCAGTCCGGGCACGGCGCTTGCGCCCGGCCAACCGATTTGCCACTTCGGCGTCATTACCGGTGAGACGTGCGGAACCGTGGAGAGCGTCAATAACGGGTGGTTCACCATGTCCCACGGCGTGCAGAGCCAAAAAGGCGACTCGGGCGGACCGGTGTACCTTGCGCCCAATGGCGGCCCTGGGCAGCTCGTGGGGATATTCAACAGCGTGTGGGGCGAATTTCCCGCGGCGGTGTCGTGGCGGGCCACTACCGACGAGGTCCGCCAGGATCTCGGCGGGGCGGCGCCGAACCCCGGCTGATCAGCGCGCCGGCGCGAGCTCGAAAACCGGGATCGACGGGGCGGCGGCGAGCAGTTGCTCATCGGTCGATTCCGGCGTCAATCCGAGGACATAATCCTTGACCTGCCAGTACCACCTGGACAGATAGCGCCTCAGCAGCTCGGGCTTGGCGGCGTCGCTCACTTCCGCGACAGCGATGTTGGCGTGCCGCCAGCGCGGTCCGACCTCGACGACGCCGGCCGCCCTCACGTTGCGCGCCCACTGCGTGTTCCCGCGCGGCGAGACGACGTAGTCCACGCCGTCGACGGTGAGCAGGTTGATCACCACGCCGCGCAGCTTGCCGCTGGTGCGACCGCGCACGCGCAGCGCCTGCGTGCCGGCGATGCTGATGCCCAGCTCAGCCAGCCACCGGATCACACTGTTGCCGGCCTGGGCGACTCGCCCGGGCTTGTCGTATCGCGTGGACATGCTGGATCCTCTCGGCCGGTCATTATGAGAGCGGTGCTCTCGGTAACCACCGTGACACAGCACGGGCCAAAAAGCAAGAGCACTGATCTCGGTTGTGTCAGACTGGCCGCGTGGGCAAACGCCAGGAGTCGCGGGCGCAGATCGAGGCCAAAATCATCGAACTCGGCCGCCGCCAGCTGGTGGATCACGGCGCGGCTGGATTGTCGCTGCGCGCGATAGCCCGTGACCTGGGCATGGTGTCCTCGGCCGTGTACCGCTATGTGGCCAGCCGCGACGAGCTGCTGACCCTGCTGCTGATCGATGCCTATTCCGAGCTGGCCGACGCCGCGGAACGGGGCCGCGACGCCGCGACCGAGCTGTGGACCGAGGACGTCATCGCCATCGCGCGCGCGGTGCGGGGTTGGGCCGTCGCGCATCCCGCCGGCTGGGCCCTGCTCTACGGCAGCCCCGTGCCCGGCTACCACGCACCCCCGGAGCGCACCGGCGGCGTCGGCACGCGCGTCATCGGGATATTCCTCGACGCGATCGCGGCCGGAATCGCGACCGGAGACATCCGGCTGACGAATGATGTTGCCCCGCAACCGATGTCGTCGGACTTCGAAACGATCCGCCAGGAGTTCGGCTTCCCCGGCGACGATCGCGTCATCGCCAAGTGCTTCCTGCTGTGGGCCGGTGTGGTGGGGGCGATCAGCCTGGAGGTGTTCGGACAATACGGGGCCGACACGCTGACCGCTCCGGATGCGGTGTTCGACACCCAAGTACGGCTGCTGGTGGACGTGCTGACCCTCGATCGGGGACCGAACTAGAACGTGTTCACCGGGCTTTTCCCGACCCGATCCGGTTGATCGGCCGGCAGCCTGGGCTATCCTGCCAAACGATGAACCTCACTGTTCAGTCCCCGATACAGATCGCCTGGGTCACCACAGACCTGGATGCCACTGAAACGGCGCTCACCGGCCTGTTAGGTGTCCGAAAGTGGGTGCGGATACCCGACGTGCACTTTGCTCCTGATACTTGCAGCTACCACGGCAAGCCCGCCGATTTCCTGGCCAGCATCTCGCTGAGCTATCTCGGGGACATGCAGCTGGAGCTGATCCAGCCGGTCAGCGGGGCGAATGTCTATAGTGACTTTTTGGCTGACTCCGGACCGGGTTTGCACCACATCTGTATGGAGGCCGAAAGCCCGGAACAGTTCGAGGCGGCGCTGGCCGAGGCCGCCGACCGTGGCGCACCCGTGGTGCAGCAGGGCGTCATGCCCGGCGGAATTCAATTCGCCTACGTGTCGGCGCCGCAGGCCGGGGTGCCGTTTATCGAGATCGCATACGTCCCAGCGGAAATGCAGGCCTTTTACGACTACATCAAACAGGAGCAGCAGCGCCAATGAACCGCGCCGGCGACGATGCAGAGCGAAGCGATGAGGAGGAGTGGCGCCAATGAACACCGAGATACCGGAGACGGTCAGCGCGGACACGGTGACGTCGTGGTCGGATGACGTCGACGTCGTGGTGATCGGTTTCGGCATCGGCGGCGGTTGCGCAGCGGTCAGCGCCGCCGAAAAGTTAGGGTCGGGCGCGCGGGTGCTGGTGCTCGAGCGGGCTGCCGCGGCGGGCGGCACCACTTCCCTTGCCGGAGGGCACTTTTACCTCGGCGGCGGGACCGCGGTACAGCAGGCGACGGGTCATCCCGATTCGCCCGACGAGATGTACAAGTACCTGGTCGCGGTGTCCCAGCAGCCCGACCATGCCAAGATCCGCGCCTACTGCGACGGCAGCGTCGAACATTTCAATTGGCTGGAAGATTTGGGCTTCCAGTTCGAGCGCAGCTACTTTCCCGGCAAGGCGGTGATCCAGCCCAACACCGAGGGACTGATGTTCACCGGCAACGAGAAGGTGTGGCCATTCCTCGAACAGGCGGTACCGGCGCCGCGCGGGCACAAGGTGCCGGTACCCGGGGACACCGGCGGCGCCAGCATGGTGATCGACCTGCTGCTCAAGCGGGCGGCCAGCCTGGGCGTGCAGGTCCGGTATGAGACCGGCGCCACGGAGCTCGTCGTGGACGGCCCAGAAGCCAAAGTGACCGGCGTGCTGTGGAAGCGGTTCGCCGAAGTCGGTGCGATCAAAGCAAAGTCGGTGATCATTGCCGCCGGGGGATTCGTGATGAACCCGGAGATGGTGGCCAACTACACCCCGAAACTGGCCGAGAAGCCGTTCGTGCTCGGCAACACCTACGACGACGGCCTGGGCATCCGGCTGGGGGTGTCCGCCGGCGGCATCACCGAGCACATGGACCAGGCCTTCATCACGGCGCCGCCCTACCCGCCGTCGATCCTGCTTACCGGAATCATCGTCAACAAGCTCGGCGAACGCTTCGTCGCCGAAGATTCCTACCACTCCCGCACCGCCGGCTTCATCATGGATCAGCCCGACAGCGCGGCGTTCTTGATCGTTGACGAGGCGCACCTGGAACATCCCACGATGCCGCTGGTCCCGCTGATCGACGGGTGGGAAACGGTCGCGGAAATGGAAGCCGCGCTCGGCATCCCCGAGGGCAACCTGGTCGCCACGCTGGACAGCTACAACACCCACGCCGCGCGCGGCGAAGACCCGGAATTCCACAAGCAGCCGGAATTCCTTGCCGCACAAGACAAGGGGCCGTGGGGCGCGTTCGACATGTCACTGGGCAAGGCGATGTACGCCGGATTCACCCTGGGCGGGTTGGCGGTCACCGTCGACGGTCAGGTGCTGCGCGCGGACAACACAGTGGTGCCCGGCCTGTACGCGGTCGGGGCGTGCGCGTCCAACATCGCCCAGGACGGCAAGGGATATGCCAGCGGCACGCAGCTAGGCGAGGGGTCGTTCTTCGGGCGCCGCGCCGGAGCGCACGCGGCCGGCTAGACGCCCGCCGGCTGCGCCTCCACTCGGCCCAACCGCCACTGGCCTTCGCCGAGCAGTTCCAGCATGTGCTCGTGGTGCTGTTCCACCGTCGCCCGGTGGCTGACACTGACCACGACACAGTCCGGCAGTTCGCTCCGCATCAGCTGGTAGAGCGCGAATTCCAGCTCGGGGTCCAACGCGGAGGTGGCCTCGTCGAGGAAGACCGCCCGCGGTTTGGTCAGCAGAACGCGGGCGAAGGCAACGCGTTGCTGCTCACCCGGGGAAAGCACCTTGGCCCAGTCCTCTTCCTCGTCCAGCCGGTCGCCAAGCGGGGCCAGCGCCACCTTGGCCAACGTGGCGCGCAGGGTCTCGTCGGGAATGTCTCCGGGTTCGTTCGGGTAGGAGACGACGCCACGCAGATTACCCAGGGGCACGTAGGGCAACTGGGACAGAAACATCGTCTGGTTGTCGCCGTCGGGCCTACTCAACGTGCCCGACGCGAACGGCCACAATTCGGCAAGACTGCGCAGCAGCGTCGTCTTGCCGACCCCCGACGAACCGACGACCACCAGCGAGTCACCGCTGTTCAAGTGCACGTCTAGTGGATCGATCAACTGCTCGCCCGTCGGGGTGCGCACCTCGATGCCGCCGAGGCGCACGGAGCCGTCGTCGGTGGGCGCGGTGGCTATCTTCGGCAATTCGCGGCCCCGTTCGTTGGCGTCCACCAGCCCGTGCAACCGGATGATTGCCGCCCGGAACGCGGCGAACGCGTCGTAGTTATTGCGGAAGAACGACAACGAGTCGTTGATGTTGCCGAACGCGGAGGCCGACTGGCCCACGTCACCGAAATGGATCTGGCCGGCAAACAACCGTGGGGCCTGAACAACCCAGGGCAGCGGGACGATGATCTGAGTCATCGACCAGTTCCAGCCGTTGAAGATGATGGTCCGGCGCACGAAGCGACGGTAGTTGGCGATGATCGGCGTGAAGCGCTGCCACAGTTGCAGCCGCTCCACCCGTTCACCGCGGTAAAAGCCCACCGCCTCCGCGGCGTCGCGCAACCGCACAAGGGCGTAACGAAACGCGGCGTTCAGCTTCTCGTTGTTGAAGCTCAGCCAGATCAGCGGGCGCCCAAGCCAAAACGCGACCACCGTCGCAAGCAGCACATAGAGCACCACTATCCAGAACAGTGCGCGCGGCAGCGAGAAGCCGAAGATGTTCAGGTGCCCCGAGAGTTTCCACAGGATCGCGGTAAAGGAGACCACCGACACCACCGCGTGGACGGCCCCTAGCAGCAACGTGGAGTTCGTACCGTTGGACGGGATGTTGGGGGTGGCGCCGACGCCGGCGGTGAAGATGTCGACGTCTTGCTGAATACGCTGGTCGGGGTTGTCGATGGTGTCGTCGATGAAAAGGTCCCGGTAGTAGGCCTTGCCGTCCAGCCAGTCGTCGGTGAGGTGACCGGTGAGCCACACCCGCCACGCGATGATGAAGCGCTGGGTCAGATAGATGTCGAGCACGACTCGCCCGATGAATATGGCCGCGAGCAGACTGAAGATCGCAATCGACATCCAAAAGCCATGGACGCCTGAGCTTTTGATCTTGTCGTCGCCGACGGCGATGCCTTCGAACGCGGTCTGCACCGCGGTGTACAGATCGTTGCTCTGGTAGCTGAACAACACGTTGAGCCGCACCGCGACGATGACCGAGAACAGCAACACGCCGAACATCAGCCACACCGGTACGGCTCGCCGCCCAGTGAAGTAGGCACCGGTGATCCGCCAGTACTGCCGGCCCCAGACGGTGAAGTACCGCATCAGCACCAGGACGACGAGGACGACCACGGCGCTGATCGCCCACGCTTTGGCGGTCCACAGCACGGAGTCGTGGAAGGCCTCCGCCCAATTGATGGACGGTTTGAACGGCTTCGGCTCCACTTTCACGTCTCCCTTGCCCCTCGAGGCGTCCGACCGGCGCCCCATCAGAATCCCTGTCGGCGAAGGTACCCGAAGGCTGTGGATAGGCTCCGGATATGAGTCTCGACGCTCCCTCCACCCAGACCGTGCATGCCGGCCAGTTGATCGCGCGCCGTCTGCGGGCCAGCGGCATCGACACGGTCTTCACCCTGTCCGGCGGCCACCTGTTCTCCATCTACGACG
>Ga0210393_10004286_pt1 | contig 11306 bp, 10 predicted proteins | sample IncBWC27OmetaG_FD_160068 | JGI IMG/M metagenome (GOLD analysis project Ga0210393, IMG submission 160068) | Forest soil microbial communities from Barre Woods Harvard Forest LTER site, Petersham, Massachusetts, United States - Inc-BW-C-27-O ...
CGTTACGGTCGGGATCACCAGTGCGCCCGCCGTGTTCGGAGTATCGAGTCCGGCGGGTACTTTCAGGGGCGGTGCGGACAGCGCGTGCTGATATTCCTGCGGCGTGTGGCAGTCGGGCGTCAATTTTTTGAATATAAAACAGCCGCTCATCAAGGAGCTTGCCGCAACCAGCAGTAAAATTCGATCAAGACTCATGCAGCTTGTTCCTCAAGGGTAACTCCCGCGGCCCGCATCGCACGCAACACCGTCTCATGGTGCGCGGATGCCAGTTCGACCAACGGCAGTCGGATTGCGTTCCCGATAATGCCCATCCTTGCCACCGCCCATTTCACGGGTATCGGGTTCGCTTCGACAAACAGGTCCTTATGTAAAGCCTGCAAACTCGCGTCAATCGTCCGCGCGGCGACCAGGTCGCCCGCGAGCGCGGCTTCGCAAGCCTCATGCGTGCGACGCGGCGCGACATTCGCCGTCACCGATATCACCCCGCGAGCACCCGCTCCCATCAGTTCCACGGCCGTCGCGTCGTCGCCCGAAAGCAGCACGAACTCCGCCGGACAGGTGCTGACAATCTCGCGCGCACGGCTCACGGAGCCTGTCGCTTCTTTGATCGCCACGATGCGAGGGTGCCGCGCTAGTCGTGCGATGGTGCTCGGCAAGAGATCCACCGCCGTTCGGCTCGGCACATTATACAGAATAACAGGGACGGCGGATGCATCCGCGGCGGCTAAGAAATGCCTGAAAAGACCTTCCTGTGGAGGTTTGTTGTAGTACGGCGTCACCAACATCACGGCATCGACGCCCAACCGGGACAATATGCGGGTGCGTGCCACGGTCAAGTCGGTCGAATTGAAGCCCGCGCCGACGATGACTTTGAGCTTATCGCGGCAGCGTGCTACCGCCCGGCGTGTCAATTCTTCAACCTCCGCAGCGGAAAGGACCGGCGATTCTCCCGTGGTGCCGGCCACGACGACTCCATCGCTGCCCTCGCGCACGTGAAAATCCAGCAACCGATCCCATGCAGGCCAATCCAACGCCCCGTCGGCCGTCATTGGGGTGACGATCGCTACCATGCTTCCGGCAAACATCAAAGAGCTCCGCGGGAAATATCGCTACCTTAAGTGCCAGACATACACCCTGGCAAGCGCCCATCCGGTAGAATTTGATCCGATGAAACAACATATCGTCATTTCCGCGGTCGGCAGCGACCGCGTCGGCATGGTCCATGAGCTGTCCAAGGCGATCGCCGATTGCGGCGGGAGCATCAGCGAAAGCCGCATGACCTCGCTCGGTAACGAGTTTGCCATGCTGCTGCTGGTCAACGGCAATTGGCACACCCTGGCGAAACTTGAAGGGGAGTTCAAGAAACTCGCCGACGCCACCGGCATGAATATTCAGCTGCGGCGCACCGAAGAACGCTCGGCGCGCAACGACATGCTGCCCTATTCGATCGATGTGGTCTGCCTCGATCAGACCGGGATCGTCGCCGGGCTCTCGGGATTCTTTGCGCAACGCGGCGTCGACATCGCCGAGTTGTCGACGCGCTCGTATGCCGCCGCGCACACCGGCGCCCCGATGTTCTCCGTGCAGATGATCGTGAATGTCCCCAGCCGCCTGCACATCGGCGTACTGCGCGAAGAATTCATGGACTTCTGCGATCACCTGAATTTGGATGCCATTTTTGAACCCGTGAAGAGTTAGCCAAGTCATGAGCAAGATTGAAATCGGCAAGAAGGCGCCGCCGTTCACCCTCGAGGGCACCGCAGGAACCTGGTCGCTCGAAGACGCCAAGGGCTCGGCGGTGGTCATTTATTTTTATCCGCGCGACAACACCTCGGGCTGCACGCAGGAAGGTCTGGACTTTGCCGCGTTGAACGCCCAGTTCAAAAAATCCAAGGCGGTGGTCTTGGGCATCTCGCCGGACAGCGTGGCCTCACATGAAAAATTCAAGGAAAAAATGTCCTTCCCATTTGAATTGTTGAGCGATCCCGACCAGAAAGTTTGCAACTTATACGGGGTGTTCAAGGAAAAAAGCATGTATGGCAGAAAGTACATGGGAGTCGAGCGCAGCACCTTCCTCATCGACGGCAAAGGCGTGCTGCGGCAGGAGTGGCGCAAAGTGAAGGTCAAGGATCATGCCGGGGCGGTGTTGGCAGCGGTGAAGGCACTGTGACCGGCAACGTGCGGCCTTTGGGGGCCGCTGTGCTGAAAAGCCGTCAAGGCAAGGCAGAGCGTCGCATATTCGTGCTCGATACGAATGTCTTGATGCACGACCCGACCGCCATTTTCCGCTTCGAAGAGCACGATATTTATATCCCGATGACCGTGCTCGAGGAACTCGATGCGGGCAAGAAGGGTTTGTCGGAGCCGGCGCGCAACGTGCGCCAGGTGAGCCGCTTTCTTGACGAACTGATGCAAGGTGCGACCAAGAAACAGATCGACCGCGGCCTCGCCTTACCGACGGCAATACCGATCAATCACGGCAAGCGGCCTCCCGGCGGACGGCTGTTTTTCCAGACTCAGTTGCTCGAATCGGTGCTGCCGGACAGCCTACCCGGCCATGGCGCCGACAACGCCATTCTGGCCAATACCCTGGCGCTGCAGCAGAAATTTCGCACAGCCCGGGTCACCTTGGTTTCGAAAGACATCAATTTGCGCATCAAAGCGGCGATTCTCGGCGTGCACGCCGAGGACTATTCCAGCGACAAAACCATTGAAGATGCCGATTTGTTGGTCAGCGGCGTCCAGCAGCTGCCGCAGAATTTCTGGGAAAAGCACGGCAAGGGCATGGAATCCTGGCAGCAGCAGAGCCGAACTTATTATCGGGTGCGCGGCCCGCTGGTGCGCGAATGGAAGACCAATCAATTCGTTTATGATCCCGGCGCGAACGGCGTGGAAGCCATTGTGCGCAAGCTCGAGTCCGATTCAGCGATTCTCGAGCTGACCACCGACTACCGCACTGAACGCAATAATGTGTGGGGCGTAACGGCGCGCAACCGTGAACAGAACCTGGCATTGAACCTGTTGATGGATCCGGAAATCGACTTCGTGACGGTGCTAGGTCCGGCCGGCACCGGCAAAACTCTGCTGACCCTCGCGGCGGGTCTGGCGCAAACGCTCGATCACAATCGCTTCAGCGAAATCATCATGACCCGCGTCACCATCCCGCTGGGCGAGGACATCGGCTTTCTGCCCGGGACCGAAGAAGAGAAAATGGAGCCCTGGATGGGTGCGCTCATGGATAATTTGGAGGTCCTGACGCAGAGCCAGCCGGGCGGTACGTGGGGTCGGGGCGCCACGAACGATTTGCTACGGCACCGCATCAAGATCCGCTCGCTGAATTTCATGCGCGGCCGCACGTTTCTAAACCGCTTCATCATTATTGACGAAGCTCAAAATCTGACCCCCAAGCAAATGAAGGCCCTGGTCACCCGGGCGGGTCCCGGCACCAAAATGGTGTGTTTGGGCAATATTGCGCAAATTGACACGCCCTACCTCACGGAGACCACGACCGGGCTCACGTACGTGGTAAACCGATTTCACGGCTGGGCGTTTTCCGGACATATCACGCTGGTGCGGGGCGAGCGCTCGCGTCTGGCGGACTACGCCTCCGAAGTTCTTTGATTTTGCTTCTGTTTTGAGCGAACTTTGGGATGGGCCTACACTCCAAGGTTCGAGAGTCACCATGTCAGCGCTTAAATCCATAACCGCTTTTCTAGCCGCCGCCGCGGTTGGCTTGAGCGTGAGCGTGGGATATGCGCAAGGTGTGGCCCAATCCAACAAACTCACCAACCAGGATCTGCCGGAATTGGGCAGTCCTGCCAATGCGGCGATTTCCATCGACGATGAGTATCACGCGGGCTTGGGCTTCGTTAACGAGATACGCAAGGAAGGTGTCATCCTCACCGACCCCGAAATCCAACAGTATGCCCAGGAGATTGGCCATAGCCTCTCGAGCCAGGCGGAGGAAGGCCAGCATCAGTTCTATTACTTCGTCATCCGCGATGCCGACATCAACGCCTTCGCAATCCCCGGCGGATTTGTGGCCATTCACAGCGGACTGTTTTTGGCGGTGCGCAACGAGAATGAATTGGCGGGCGTGCTGGCGCACGAAACTGCGCATGTCACGCAGCGCCATCTAGTTCGGCAGCTCATCGACCAAAGCCACGAGGGATTGTTGGCCTCGGCCGCCATGTTGGCGGCGGTGTTGCTGGGAGCCACCGCCGGCCGCGGCTCCCCCGATGCGATCGAGGGCGCCGTGCTGGCAGGCCAGAGCGCGATGATTCAGCATCAGATCAACTACACCCGCAGCAGCGAGTTCGAAGCGGATCGACTCGGCATCACGACCATGGCGAACGCCGGTTACGATCCGTTGGGAATGGCCAGCTTCTTCGATTACATGGGCCGCACCGGGCCTGAACCGAGCCGTGTCAATGCGGTGCAGTTCCTGATCGATCACCCGATTTTTTCCGACCGCGTCGCGGAAGCGCAGGATCGCGCCAACCAGATCGGCCGGATCCATCACGAAGATTCCTTGGGATTCTTGCTGATCCGCGAGCGATTGAGATCGATTGCCGCGGATCCGCGCGTCGCGCGCCAATACTACGCAAACCTGATCAAGAACGGCGGCGGCAAAACCATTCAAGAGCGCTATGGCAGGGATGTCGCGGACATCGAAACAAAAAATCCGGTGCCCGCCATCGCCGATTTGCAGGAGCTGGTACGCGAATACCCGAAGGTCACGCAGTTCTACGGTGCGCTTGGGCAGGCATACCTGGTCAATAATCAGTTCAAGGAATCGACCGCCATCCTTGAACAAGCGATGTCCCTATTCCCGCGCAACGTTCCGATCACGATTCGGCTGGCCGAGTCGTTGATGCATTCCGGCGACAACAAGCGCGCCCATCTGGTGTTGCTGGATTTATTCAATAACGTGGAGCCCACGCCGGATCAGACCCGGCTCATCGCAAAAGCGGCCAGCACGGCCGGCGACTACGCCGACTCGTACAGCTATATGGCGGAGTTTTATTTGATGACGGGCAATCTTCAGATGGCGTCCAATCAATTACAACTGGCATTGACCCTCCCGGGACTCGACGCCGTACAACGCGCGCGCTACAGCGCGCGCCTCGAGGAAGTGCGCGCGGCAATGCCGAAGAAGAACAAAAATACCATGGCCGATGAGCGCGGGGTCAATAGCGGTCAATAGTGGTCAATTGCGGCCAATCCAAAAGCAGCCTCGTCGCCGCTGACTCTCCCAATAGTGTATCTTTGGCTCAAGACCTAAGAAACGCGGGAGCGATTCAATATGTGGAGAGTAACGCACACGCGGGCACTACTTTGCGCCGCAGTGGCCGTAGCCCTGACGGGATGCGTCACGTTGCCGCCCGACCACAAGCCCCCTCCCCAAGATCCGTGGGAATCCTGGAATCGCGGCGTCTATAAGGTCAACGACAAGCTCGATCGGGCGATCGCCAAGCCCATTGCACGCACCTACGTGAAGGCGGTACCGGCGCCTGCGCGCACCGGCGTCAGCAATTTTCTTTCGAATCTGCGTACCACGACGGTCATGATCAACGATGCCCTGCAGGGAAAGTTCCGCGCGGCCGCCAATGACCTGGCGCGCCTGGTCGTCAATACCACCGTGGGCGTCGGCGGCCTGCTGGACCCGGCGACGCAGATGGGTTTGGACAAGAACGACGAGGATTTCGGGCAGACCCTGGGCCACTGGGGCGTGCCGCCGGGTCCGTTTATCGAGGTGCCATTTTTCGGCCCTTCAGACACACGCGACGGTCCCGGCCGCATCGTGGATATATTCACGGGGCCCACGCACTACATCGACAACAACTGGGTGGCGTATAGCATCTATGGCGTCGGTTTGGTGGATTCGAGAGCCAGCCTGTTGTCGCTCGATGAAACCCTGCAAAAGGTTTTCGATCCCTACGCCTTCGTACGGGACGCTTATCTGCAGCGGCGCGCTTACCTGGTGTCCGACGGCAAAGTGACCGACGAAGTGCTGGTCGACCCGGGCGCCGATGACTCGGACACAGCCGCGCCCAAGACGCCGCCAAAAACCCCGCCCGACGACACAAAAAAACCGTAAGCGCGGGCTACGGGGATGGGTGGTCTCGTGCGCACTCGTAGGCTGTAAAAACAAGCGTCGCGCAACACTCGCCGGTACTCCCAGCGTAGTGATATTGACCTGCCCGAGCTCTCGTCAAAATCACTGGGCCGAAGTACTGTTCGGTGGATTATTCGCCTTGAGAAAATCCACGGTGGCCTGCAGCATTTGCAAGCGCGTTTCGCTGCGCGACAACCAATGATCCTCGTGCTTCATGGTCACCAAGGTCACCGGCTTTCCGGCGCGCTTCAAGGCGCTCAGCATGACGTCGCTTTGTTCGTAGGGGACGACCGTGTCGTCGCGGCCATGAATCAGCAGTACCGGAACGGTCACCGAGCTGACATGCTCTATCGGTGAGATCGCGACCAGTGCTGGATCCTTCTGGTCGGCCGTGCCGATAAACCGGTCCCAATAGCGCTGACTCATGCCCACTTCGTTGACCACGGTCCACTTGCGAAACCGGCGCAAGTCCGAAATGCCGGCCACGGCCACCGCGCAACGATACACGCCCGACTCGATGGTAACGCCGGCCAGCGCCGCATAGCCGCCGTAGCTGGCGCCCACGATGCAGACTCGCTTCGGATCTATGATGCCCTGGTGCGCAAGGTAGCGTACGCCATCGGACAGGTCGGATTGCATCTTGCGGCCCCACTCGCCAAAACCCGCCTCCATGAATTCTGAATCGAGAATGGAGCCGCGAAAATTGGGCTGGAGCACGGCGTAGCCCTGTGCGGCCAACGCCTGCGACCACCAGTCGAAACGCAGGCTGTCGGCGCTGGCAGGTCCGCCGTGCGGTAGCACGATCAGCGGCAGATCTTTTGCCGCTCCCTCCGGTAGAGTCAAAAATGCGGGAATCTTGAGCCCGTCCGCGGCCGGATAGCTGATCGCCTTCATGTCCGCGGGCGCAGTGACCCCTTCGTAGACTCGTCCCAGTATCGTCGCGCGATGGCTGTACCAATCGTAAAGCGCATAAACGTAGCCCTCCTTGGGACCGAATACCTTCAACACGAGTCGAGAGAAATCGTCCGAATGAGACTCGAGTTGCACGCGATCGTCGGGAAATGCGCGCAGCACCGCGTTCCAATGCGCCTGCAGCTCATTGTCGAAAAACAACAGTTGGCTGCTGCCGATCTCGCGAATGCCGCCGATGATTCGGCCGGTCTTGCGATCCTCGATGGTCCCTGAAAACGAGGCGCCGTTCGCGAGCGGGGGTCCCCAGGTGTTGTCCGATAGATTGAGCGGTTTCCATTGCGGATCGCCATTGACCACGAACCGCACAATAAGGGCGCTGCCGTCGGCGCTGAATCCCATGATATCGGGCGTGTCGATTGCTGCGGTTCCGGAGGCAACGGTGTTCCAGTGACCGCTGTTGCGGGTCTTGATTTCCCAAAGCTTCTTGGCATCGTGATAGGTGAACTGTGCCGCCATGGTTCCCGCTTCGCCGATCAGCCAGTCGGTGTCGGGCTCCGACCCCTCATCCATCAACCGCGTGCGGCGGTCCGGATATGTCACCGAAAATAAACACGGAACCGTCGTGTCTCGCACACAGAGCCCGCGCGTGTACAGCATCGGATGACCCGACACCTCGCGCATCGACAAGCCACTGGTGACCACGTTGAAAGTTTCCACATGGTTCACCTCAAATAACAGCTGATTGATCTTCTGCTTGCTGATATTGAAGTTCATGAGCTGATACCACTCGCGGACTGCCCCGGTAAAACCGAAAGGCGGCGGACTGGTGCTGGAAATGGTGGCAATAATATTGTCGTCGTCGACCCAGTCGATGTCTCGCAGTTTGTTCTCGCCGACGCGGACCTCGCCGATGACCTCGCGCTTGCCGAGCGGAATCACCACGAGATTCCGGCTCTCGCCGCTGGTCCTGACAAACGCCAGCTTGGTGCCGTCCGGGGAAATAGCCACATCTTCCAGGCTCGGCAGCCGGCCGAACGCCTCCAGGGGAACGGTATCCGCCGCGGTAGCAGGGTGCCCGCCTACGAGGCAGACAGCGGCCGCAGCGCAGGCGGTGACGGTCGTGATGAGCGTTCCCGACGCCCGTTCGCGGCTTTTTGTTCTATCCACAGTCTTTGTTCTGTCCATTCTTTTTTTTCTATCCATCCCTGGTCCCCTCTGCCCTGCTCGAGCGCTAATTCGACGGATTATTCGCCTTGAGAAAATCCACGGTGGCCTGCAGCATTTGCAAGCGCGTTTCACTGCGTGACAGCCAATGATCTTCGTGCTTCAGAGTCACCAACGTCACCGACTTTCCGGCACGCTTCAACGCGCTCAGCATGACGTCGCTTTGTTCGAATGGGACCACGGTGTCATCGCGGCCATGAATTAGCAGTACCGGAACGGTCACGGCGGCGACATGTTCGATCGGTGAGATGGCGATCAGCGCCGGATCGTTTTGATCGGCCGCTCCCATAAACCGGTCCCAGTAGCGCCGGCTCAAGCCCGCTGAATTGGTTCTGCGAAACCGCGGCAAGTCCGACAGGCCCGCCACGGACACGGCGCAACGATACACGTCCGACTCGATGGTAACGCCGGCGAGCGCCGCATAGCCGCCATAGCTGGCCCCAACAATGCAGACACGCTTCGGATCGATGATGCCTTGGCGCGCCAGATAGCGCACGCCGTCGGACAGGTCGGTTTGCATCTTGCGGCCCCACTCGCCATAGCCTGCCTGCAGAAAACTTGCGTTCAGAAGCGAACCGCGGAAATTCGGCTGGAGCACCGCGTACCCTTGCGCCACCAGCGCCTGCGACCACCAGTGGAAGGCCAGCGTATCGGCAGCGGCAGGGCCGCCGTGCGGCAGGACGACCAATGGCAGGTCTTTTCCCGAACCGGCCGGCAGCGTCAAAAATGCGGGAATGGTGAGGCCGTCCGCCGCCGGATAGCTGATCGGCTTCATTTCCGCCGGTGAAATCACCTCTTCATACACTCGTCCCAGAATCGTGGCGTGATGGCTATACCAGTCGTACAGCGCATAGACATAGCCGTCCTTGGCGCCGAATACCTTCAACACCAGTTTCGAGAAATCGTCCGAGCGCGACTCGAGTTCCACGCGTTCGCGGGGAAATGCTCGCAGCACCGCGTTCCAATGCGCCTGTAGCTCATTGTCGAAAAATACATATTCGCTGCCGCCAACTTCGCGGACGCCACCGATGATTCGGCCGGTCTTGCGTTCTTCGATTACCCTCGAGAACGAAGCGCCTTTGGCGAGCGGTGGCCCCCAGGTATTGTCGGCAAGGTTGAGCGGGCGCCATTGTGGATCGCCGTCAACCAAGAATTCCACGATGATGCTGCGGCCATCGGCGCTGAATCCGAGGACGTGCGGCCTGTCGATTGCTGCCGTTCCCGATGCCGCCACGATCCAGTGATCGTTCTTGCGGGTCTTGACCTCCCAATACTGTTTGTCGTCCTGATATGCGGATTGCACCGCGATATTTCCCGATTCGTCCAAAAACCATTCGGTGCCGAACTCGCCTGCCTGATCGATCAATCGCGCGCGCCGGTCAGGATAGGCAAATGCAAATAGACAGGGAAACGATCTATCGCGCATGCAGTACCCGCGCACATACAAAACCATGTGGCCCGATACTTCACGCAGCGACGGATGGTCCGTGACCGCGTTGAAGGTTCGCTCCTTGGGCACGGCAAATGAGAGCGGAGCGAGCGTCCGAGTGCTGACATTGAAGTTGGCGATCTGACGCCACTCGTTCGTTGGGCCGCTGAAACCGACGGGCGGCGGGCTGGTGGTGGAGGCGGTAGCGAGCACATTGTCGTCATCGATCCATTCGACGGCCCGCAATTTTGCTTCGCCGATTCGGACGCCGCCCAGAATCTCGGGCGCGCTCAGTGGGCTAATCACCAGATTGCGGACTTCGCCTTTGGTTCTGACAAACGCCAGCTTGGTGCCGTCCGGGGAAATGGCCACATGTTCCAGGCTCGGCAGCCGGCCGAACGCCTCCAGGGGAACGGTATCCGCCGCGACAGCCGGGTGCCCTGCAAGGAGACAGGCAACGAGCGCGTAAGCGGCGGCCGCGGGCATAAATGCCGGCGAACATTGCGGATTTCTTATTATTGTCCCCATCCCCGGCCGCCGGAAGCCGACGCAACGATTGCGGCCGCGAGTATCCTATCCTGCCGTCAACAACTCTTCCACATCGCTCAGGCGCGCAAGTTGATGCAGTTGTACTGGAATGTTTTCATAGCGCAGAGCCTTGCGTTCGGCTCTCGCGATGCTCAGCCACTCGATCAGCAACGCGAGGCCGGAACTGTCGCTGTCCTTGACGCCGGACAGATCGATGACGGCGGCGCGGCCATTGGCGATGGCTTCGCTCCCCGTCCGCAGCAGCGCCGTCACCGTGGTGAAGTGCAGCACTCCCAGCACGCGTGAGCGCTCCCCCTCCTGGGGTTCAAATTCAGCAGTGAGCGTCGCGCTATTGTTCAATGTGGAACTGCCGCCCCAGCGGGGCCTACGCGGCCTTCTTTCTCCAGCCGGGTAATGACGTCATCCAGCCCCTTTTGCTGGATCTCCGAGGCAAAATCGGTGCGAAAGCTCTTGACGTAGGAGATGCCTTCAATCACCACATCCCAGGCTTTCCAACCCTCGGGAGTTTTGCGCAGACTGAAATTCACCGGGACTTTGTCGCCTGTGGATTTCTTTACTTCGGTACGGACCGTTGCGGTTGTGTCGCCCGGATCGCCTTTATAGGGCAGAACGACGAATCGATCGCCGGTAAAATCGATCAGCGCCGCGCCATAGTTGCGCAGCAGCGAGTGATAGAAAGCGTCGACAAACCGCTTGCGCTGCTCGGGCGTTGCCGTGCGCCAGCTTTGCCCCAGGACCAAGCGCGCCGAGTATTCAGTGTCGAAATTCGGCAGCAGTACATTGCCCACCAACGCATCAAGCTTGGCCGGATCGGCCTTGTACATCGCCCGGTTCGCATCCAATTCTTGCAGCATGCGTTTGGCCGAATTCTCCACCAGCTGCTGCGGGGTCAGCGCACTTGCGTCCGGCGCGGCCGGCGCGTCTGCGGCGTGCGCGCCGACTGCCAGGATGGATATCAGAAAGGCGCCGATTAAAAGCCTGCTCATTTTGTTTTCTCCTTCGATTTCGTATCCGCGTTCGATTTCGCATCGGCGTTCGATTTTGCACCCGCGGCCGCCGAGGCATCCTGCTCAT